>Ga0182024_10006134_pt1 | contig 26520 bp, 25 predicted proteins | sample P32metaG_FD_120480 | JGI IMG/M metagenome (GOLD analysis project Ga0182024, IMG submission 120480) | Permafrost microbial communities from Stordalen Mire, Sweden - P3-2 metaG (Illumina Assembly) | ecosystem: Environmental > Terrestrial > Soil > Wetlands > Permafrost | place: Sweden: Stordalen... | reverse complement strand
GGCGCGACGTCGCGCCCGCCGGCTCGGCCGCGCGACGCGAGCACCAGCAAGCGTCAGTAGTGCTGGCAGCAGCGTCAGCGAGGCGAGCATCACCAGCAGCACGCCGATCGACGCGGAGATCGCCACGCCGTAGAGGAAGTCGACGCCGAGCAGCATCATCCCGAGCAGTGCGATCACGACCGTGCAGCCGGCGAACAGGACCGCCCGCCCGGCGGTATCCAGCGCGTGCACGACAGACTCCCGAGGATTCTCGAACGTTGGCCCGGGCGTGCCATAGGCCTCGCGAAAGCGCGTGAGGATGAACAGTGCGTAGTCGATCCCGACGCCGAGTCCAATCATCGCGGCGAGCTCGGAGGAGAAGTTTGGGGTGTCGACCACATGCGTGAACAGCGCAATCGCGGCAAGGCCCGTTCCGAGGCCGAACAGCGCCGTGACGATCGGCAGGCCCATCGCGACCACCGAGCCGAACGTCAGCAACAGCACGACGATCGCCGCGAGCAGGCCGACAGCCGTGGACAGCCCGAAGCCCGCCTGCTCGGTCGCCTCGATTGCCTGCCCTCCCAGCTCGACCTGCAGGCCCGGCCGGCCCGCGGCGCGAGCGACCTTGACGACGCGTTCGGCGGCGCTTTTGGGCAGGAGGTTCGCTTTTTCGTCGAACACGACGGTCGCGAACGCGATCCGGCCGTCCGCCGATATCGACTTGCCCGCGGCGGCGCCCGCGTAGGGGCTGATCACCGTCGTGACGTGCGGCAGCTTGTCGACTTCGGCGAACATCGCGCTCATCCGCGCCTTTACCGCCGGGTCGAGGACCGTCCCGGAGCTGACCTTGTAGACGATCGTGTCGCGGTCGCCGGCCTGGGCGGGGAAGCTCCGCTGCAGCAGATCGGCTGCGCGCTGCGCGTCGGAGTTGGGCAGCGTGAAGTTGTTGGAGTAGCTCGTTCCCGCCGATCCGGCGAGCGCAATCATGACGACCAGCAGCGCGATCCAGCCGATCACGACGTACAGACGATGGGTTGTCGACCAGCGAGCGAGCGTGAGCATTATGTGATCCTAGTCAGTTGAGATTGGGATCCGAAGGCATGCTCGCGATCAGCGCGTAGCTGCCGCCCTTGCGCGTGAGCACGCTGCTCCATAGCTCAGCGGGAACATCGGTGAACACGTCGTCGGGCACGGCGCTGTGCGCAATCCAGTCGCCCTGGTCGACCTCGGCATCGAGCTGCCCCTCGCCCCAGCCCGCGTACCCGGCGAACACGCGCCTGCGCGCGGTCGCCTCCGTCAGCTCGTCGATGCTGGCGTCCGGAGCGGGAAAGCCGATCCGGCCCAACACCAGCAGTCCGGCCGGGGTCGGGTCGAGAAACTCGGCCAGGAACACGATCGAGCTCGGCTGCACAGGGCCGCCGACGTACACCGGCTCCTGCTCCTGCACGACCTGCTCCAGTGCTGGCACCGCCTCGCCCACCGTCACCTCGGAGGGGCGGTTCAGCACGACTCCCATCGCGCCCTCTTCGCTGTGCACGCCGATCAGCACCACCGCGCGCTTGAAGTTGGGATCCATCAGTGTCGGTGAGGCGAGCAGCAGCTGGCCGCTGAGCGATTGCACCATGATCTACTTGAGGCTACCGCTCGCACCCCTCAGCCAAGCAAGGAGATGCTCGTGAGCACCCAAGACTTCGATGTGATCGTCCTCGGCGCCGGACCTGCCGGGGAGGTGTGCGCGGGACGCCTGGCCGACAATGGCCTCGCGGTCGCGCTGGTTGAGCGCGAGCTGGTCGGCGGCGAGTGCTCGTTTTACGCCTGCATGCCCTCCAAGGCGCTGCTGCGACCCGCCCAAGCGCTGGCAGAGGCGCGTCGCATTCCGGGAGCCGCCGAGGCCGCTGGCGGGGAGCTCGACGTCGCGGCCGTTCTGCGCCGCCGCGACGAGGTCGTTCACAACCTCGAGGACGATGCCCAGATGCCGTGGATCGAAAAGCGCGGGATCGCGCTCGTGCGCGGCCATGGAGTCGTTGCCGGCGAGCGCGAGGTACGCGTCGGCGAGGAGGTGCTGCGTGCTCGTAAGGCTGTGATCCTCGCCCCTGGCACCGGCGCAACGATTCCGCCGATCCCCGGTCTGCGCGAGTCAAATCCGTGGACCAACCGCGAGGTGACGACGGCCGAGGCGATCCCTGGATCGCTGCTCGTGCTCGGTGGTGGCGTGGTCGGCGTGGAGATGGCCACGGCCTATGCCTCGCTGGGCGCGAAGGTGACGATCGTCGAGGCGCTGCCGCGGCTGATCGCTGGCGAGGAGGAGTTCGCCTCCGGCCAGGTCAAGGATGCGCTCCAAGCCGCCGGCATGGAGGTTGTCGTAGGCACAAAGGCCACGGCGGTGCGGCGCGAGGACGGTGTGGGACCGGTCACACTTGAGCTCGAAGACGGCCGCTCGTTTATCGGTGATGAGCTGCTTGTCGCGATCGGGCGCACTCCACACACCGATGGTCTCGGCCTCGAGGAGCTGGGCTTGGAGGCAGGCAAGTCGGTCGAGGTGGACGAGGAGATGCGCGTGCCCGGCCACGAGTGGCTGTACGTCGTCGGCGACGCGAACGGCCGCGTGCTGCTTACCCACATGGGTAAGTATCAGGGCCGCCTCGCCGCCGATCACATCCTCGGGCGCACAGGTGCTACGACGGTCCTACGCTCGGACGGACGGCTCTCCCCCCGCGTGATCTTCACCGAGCCGCAGGTCGCGGCTGTCGGTCACACGCTGCAGAGCGCCAAAGAGGCCGGTCTGAACGTGCGCGCGGTGGAAACGGCCACCGAGGGGAGCGCGGGTGGCAGCTTCGTCGGGCGCGGTGCGCCCGGGACCGCCCGGATCGTCGTCGACGAGGACCGCAAAGTGATCGTCGGCGCCACCTTCACCGGCGTCGATGTGGCCGAGTCGCTGCACGCCGCCACGATCGCCGTGGTCGGAGAGGTGCCAATCGAGCGTCTCTGGCACGCCGTCCCCTGTTTCCCCACCCGCAGCGAGCTGTGGCTGAACCTGCTGGAAGAGTACGGACTCTGAGAACGCCCGCCCGTTATGCTGGCGAGCGTACGAAGACCAAGGCGATCGGAAGGCGAGCGAACATGGCGAAGACCCCGCAGGTGGGCGAGCAGGCGCCCGATTTCGAGCTGCCCGGCACCGATGGCCCGTTCAAGCTGTCCGAGCACCGCGGCGAGCGCGTCGTGCTGCTTTTTTATCCAGGTGACAACACGATGGTCTGCACGAAACAGTTCTGCTCCTACCGCGACCGGGCGGCAGACTTCGCCGGGCTTGACGCCACTGTCGTGGGCATCTCCTCTCAGGATCTCGCCTCGCACGAGGGCTTCATCGCCAAGCACTCTCTCAACGTACCGCTGCTTTCAGATGTCGATCGGCAGGTCGCGATCAGCTACAGCGCGTTCTCCCCTCGTCTCGGGGTCAAGCGCGCGGTGATCGTGATCGACGAGGACGGGATCGTCCGCCACCGCCATGACCACCTGCTCGGGCTCGACTATCAGTCTGTCGACGAGCTCAAAGCGATGCTCGACGAGCTCCCCGCCGCGGCGTAGTTTCAACGACTCAGCGGCGTGCCCAGGTCCCGCTCGCCATCAGGTCCACCCTCGCCGGCGCGCCGGGCGTGCAGCGCTGAGAGCTCCAGCTGCAGGTTGCGAGGTCTTTCGCCCGGCCCTGGAGAGCGCCGGTGCCAGACGCCCTCGCCGTCCAGTTCCCAAGAGCTCTGGTTGTCGGCGAACGCGCGTTCCAGCGTGTCGAGCAGCTCGGCGCGCAGTTCCGGGGTCTCGATCGGCGCCGCCAGCTCGACGCGGTGGTCGAGGTTGCGCGGCATCAGGTCGGCCGAGGAGATGTAAATCGTGTACTCGCCGTCGCGCTCGAAGGCGTAGATACGCGAGTGCTCGAGCAGGCGTCCGACGATCGAGACGACCCGGATGTTCTCGGAGATCTCCGCTAGGCCGGGTCGCAAACAGCAGATCCCGCGCACGTTCAGATCGACTCGCACCCCAGCCTGCGATGCCCTGTAGAGCGCGCGGATGCAGCGCCCGTCCACGAGTGCGTTCATCTTCATCGCGATCCGTCCCGGAGACTCGGGCGAGTGCGAGGCGATCGTTCGATCGATCTGATCAATCAGGCCGTCGCGCAGCTGGTTGGGCGCCGTCAGCACCTTGCGGTAGTGAAGCGGCCGGCCGTAGCCGGTGAGGTAGTTGAACATGTCGGCGACGTCTGCGCCGATCTGCTCGTCGGTCGTGAACAGCCCGAAGTCGGTGTACAGCCGCGCGGTCGCGGAGTGATAGTTGCCGGTGCCGATGTGCACGTAGTTTCGAACTCCGTCGCCCTCGCGGCGCACCACGAGCACGCACTTGGCGTGTGTCTTCAGCGATGGCTGGCCGTAGACCACGTGTACGCCGGCCTCCTCCATCGCCTTGGCCCAGTGGATGTTCATGCGCTCGTCAAAGCGCGCCTGCAGCTCAACCAGTGCGACCGCCTGCTTGCCACGCTCGGTGGCGTCGATCAGCGCCGGCACGAGCGGCGAGTCGTCGCTCGTGCGGTACACGGTCTGCTTGATCGCGAGCACGTTCGGGTCGGCCACGGCCTGCTCGACGAAGCGCTCCACGGAGGTCGAGAACGAGTCATAGGGATGGTGCACGAGCACGTCGCCTTCGCGCATCGCGCCGAGCACGTCGGGTCGCTCGCCCTCGTGGCGCAGCAGCCGCGGGTGGGTGTGACCCAGCAGCGGCTCCTCGCGCAGCTCGCCGTAGCCCGGCAGCTTGACGATCTGCCACAGAGCGCCCATGTCGAGCAGCCCATCGACTGGGTATACCTCCTCCTCCTGCACCCCCAAGAGGCCCGCCAGCTCCTCGCGCAGGCGCTCTGAGCAATCGGTGCCGACCTCGACGCGCACCACCTCGCCGAAGCGCCGACGGCGCAGCTCGTCCTCGACCGCCTGCAAGAGGTCGGCGGCATCGTCGGAGACCTCCAGATCGGCGTCGCGGGTGACGCGGAACGCGTCGTAGTCGGTGATCTCCATCCCGGGGAACAGCGAGTCGAGATGGCAGGCGATCACGTCCTCCAAGGCAAGCAACGTGATCGATGAAGCCCCCGACCCCCCCGACCCCGGCCCCTTCAGCGCGATGAAGCGTGGCAGGATCTCCGTCGGCACCTTCACGCGTGCGAACACCGTCTGGTCGGTCACGGGATCGCGCACGAGCACGGCCAGGCTGAGCGACAGGTTTGAGATATACGGAAACGGGCGCCCCGGAGCGACTGCCAGCGGCGTCAACGCCGGGAAGATCACCTTCTGGAAGTGCCTGGCCAGCTCCGCGCGCTGCTCGTCGTCGAGCTCGTTCACGGCGAGGACGCGGATGTCGTGCTCGGCCAGGGCGGGGCGCAGGCTTCCTTCGAAGCAGGCGCTCAGCCGCCCGCCCAGCTCCAGCACGCGCTCGCGGATCAGCGCGATCGTCTCCGAGGGGATGCGCCCGTCGGGGCCGGGGTTCTCCACACCGGCGTCGATCTGGTCACGCAGACCGGCGACGCGCACCATGTAGTACTCGTCGAGGTTCGTCGTGTAGATCGCGCAGAACTTCACGCGCTCCAGCAGCGGAATCCGCTCGTCCTCGGCCAGCTGCAGCACGCGCTCGTTGAAGTCCAGCCACGATAGCTCGCGGTTCAGGTAGAGCGCGGGGTCGTGCAGCTTTTGATGCCCGTCCTGTTTGTGCTCGCGGTGAGCGTGCTCGTGGGTGGCTGGTTGGCTCATTGTCTTACTCAACGCTACATCCCTTTGTGAGCGTGTGGCGATTCGGTGACGATCGGATGCCGGGATCGCGAGAGCGATCGATTAACGTTCGGGGCACTCATGGCTCGTCAACTCTGGTTGCTACGTCACGGAGACGCTGAGCCCCACGGCACACGCGTGGACGCAGAGCGCCGTCTGACCGAGCGCGGTGAAGGACAAGCTCATGCGGTCGGGGTCGCGCTCGAGCGCCTGCGGGCGAGCTTCGACGCGATCCTGTTCAGCCCCAAGACACGCGCGCGCCAGACCGCTGAGCTGGCCGCCGAGCACTGGAGCGCGCAGCAGCGCGGTCTGTTGGGGCTGCACCTGCCGCTGGCCGGCGCCTTCGACGCTCGCCAGGCCCTCGCCGAGCTCTCAGGCCTGCCGGCCGACGGGCGTCTGCTGCTAGTCGGCCACGAGCCCGATCTGTCGGGTGTGGTCGGGGATCTCACCGGCGCGCGCCCGGATCTGAAGAAGGGCGGCCTGGCGGTCGTTAGGCTAGAGAGCGCCGCCGGCGGCGAGCTCGTGCTCTTGCTGCGCCCCCGTGAGCTGGCCCTGATTGCCGGCGGGGTGAGCGGGGTGGGTGGGGTCCCAATCGACGGGGATTGAGGACGGAACATCCTCGAGGCCGACCACCTCTAGCGATTCGGCCGCGAAGCGATACCCGATGCCGAAGTGGGTGTGGATGTAGCGCCACTGCGGTGATGCCTTCTCGAGCTTCTGGCGCAGCTTGCGTACGAACACGTCGACCGAGCGGTCGCCGCGCACCATCGCGTAACCCCACAGACGCGAGTAGATCTCCTCGCGCTCGAGCACACGCCCCTCGGCGGCGGCGAGCAGCTCGATCAGCTCGAACTCGCGTCTGGTCAGATCGAGGCCGTGGCCCTCGACGAAGGCCTGGAATTGGTCGGAGCGGATCTCGACCTCGCCCGCCATCAGCGGCTTTGACTCTGTGCGACTGGTGGAGCGCCGCCGGCGACGCGCGACACCCTGCACGCGAGCGATGACTTCCTCGGGGTGGCACGGCTTGGTGATCCAGTCATCAGCGCCGAGGCGCAGTCCGCGTACACGCTGGGCCACGGTCGAAGGCCCGGTGCAGACGACGACGCCCAATTCGGGCAGCGCGCCGCACAGTCGCTCCAACCACTCCCACGCCTGTGGGCCGAGCACCGCGAGGTCAACGACGAGCGCGCTCAGCCGCATCGAGGCGATCGCATCGGTGGGCACCGGGCTGCCGAGCACGCGATGCTCCCAGCCGAGACGATCCAAGCGCTTGCTCAGTACCTGGATGAACCCGCTGTCGCGGTCGAGCACGGCGATGCGCATTGAGGCTGCGCTCGAAGTGCTCGACGGTGTCGCCTCCTCCATGGCGCTGATGCTGTCCGTCATCGAGCGTAAGTCTAGGGAACCTTGCCGACCCTTGTGCTGGGTTGCGCAAATGGTCACAGGATGTTCACAGGAGAAAAACGCTAATTGCGGACGGAATCAGAACAGCTTCGAGCCTCTAGGCCGCCTGCGACAGACGGGTCCCTCGCGTGCTCCTGGCGGCCTCGGTCGGCAGTAGAAGCGACAGCAGCCCGGCCGCGAGGACACATCCTGTCGAGGCCCACAGGCATGCGGTCAGCCCGTGCCACTCGTAGAGGAGTCCCGAGAGCACGGTTCCGGCGAGGCGTCCGCAAGCATTGGCCATGTAGTAGAAGCCGACGTTCATAGCCACCTTGTCGTTGTCGGCGTAGGCGAGGATCAGATAGGAGTGGACAGCGGAGTTCACCGCGAAGGCCAGCCCGAAGGGGATCAGACCGGCGATGATCGCGAGTGTGGGGTTTACGCCTGCGGTGAGAGCGATGGCGATCGCGGCGGGGCAGACCGCTAGCCCGAGCGCCAGCCAGGTCGCTGTTTTGCCGTCGGGCTCGCTTCCCGAGCCCGTGACTCGGCGGCGGACGAAGCGCGGGGCGGCCGCTTGGGCCGCGCCGTAGCCGATCACCCAGACCGCGAGCAGCGTCCCGGCTTGCCAGAACGTCCAGCCCAGCACGGAGTAGAGGAAGAACGGCAAGCCGACCACGAACCACACGTCGCGGGACGCGAACAGGAAGATGCGTGCCGCGGCGAGCACGTTGACGGCACGGTTGTTGGAGAACATCTGCTTGAACTTCGCGGTCTTGTCTGGCGTGCCGAGCTGGCCGTGCATCAGCGCCAAGGTCAGGATCAGGGCGATCAGCGTCATCGCGGCGAGGAGCAGCAGAGCGGTCTGGAAGCCGACCAGCGTGAGTAGGAGACTGCCAAGGAAGAATCCGACACCCTTGAGCGCGTTCTTTGACCCGGTGAGCAGCGCGACCCAGCGATATAGGGAGGACTGGTCATTTTCGGGCGCGACGAGCTTGACGGCGCTCTTGGAGCTCATCTTGCTCAAGTCCTTCGCGATGCCCGAGAACGCCTGGGAGACCATCACGTAGGGCACGACAAGCAGCGACATCGGCGCGAAGCCGAGCATCAGCAGCGCCAGGACCTGGATCGCCAGGCCCATCATGAGCGTGACCCTCAGCCCGACACGGGCGGCAAGCCAGCCCCCCACGAGGTTTGTGACGATGCCCGCGACCTCATAGAGGATGAACAGCGAGGCGACTTGGAGTGGGCTGTAGCCGAGTTGGTCGAAGTAGAACAGCACGAGCGTGCGCGTCGCCCCGTCGACGAGCGTCTCCGTCCAATACGCCCCTGTCCCCACCGCGTAGTTGCGCAGGTCGCGCCGGCGCGTCTGCGCCGTGTCTTCGGCGGTCGTCGTGTCGCTAGCCATCGGGAGGGCTCGCGGAAACGGCGGCAAGCTCCTCGTCTGCAAGGCCCGACGCGACGGTGCGCGCGAGCTCGACGAGGCGGTTCGCGTATCCCCACTCGTTGTCGTACCACGCGAGGATCTTCACCTGCGTCTCGTCCGTCACCATCGTGGAGGGGGCGTCGATGATCCCCGAGCGGGGATCATCCTTGAAGTCGATCGACACGAGCGGCCGGCGCTCGTACCCAAGGATGCCCGCCAGCGGCCCAGCGGCGGCGGCCTCGAGCAGGCCGTTCACCTCTCCGACGGTCGTGGGGCGGGCCACCTCGAAGACGCAGTCTGTCAGCGATGCGTTCATCAGCGGCACGCGCACGGCAAGCCCGTTCAGCTTGCCCTCGAGCTCGGGGAAGATCAGCCCGATCGCGGTGGCCGATCCCGTCGTTGTCGGGATCAGCGACATGCTCGCCGCGCGTGCCCTACGCAGGTCTTTGTGTGCCGCGTCGACAACCGTCTGCGTGTTTGTCATGTCATGCAGAGTTGTGATCTGACCGTGCCGGATGCCGATCCCCTCGTGGATCACCTTCACCACGGGCGCGAGACAGTTGGTCGTGCACGAGGCCGCCGTCAGCAGATCATGGCGTTGTGGTTCGTAGAGGTGATGGTTGACCCCGACCACCACATTCAGTGCTCCCTCCTTGACCGGCGCCGCCACGATGACCTTCCGGACACCCTGGCGGAAGTAGGCCTCGAGGCTCTCCCGGGTTCGGAACTCGCCGGAGCACTCCAGCACGATCTCGACGCCAAGCTCGCCCCAGGGCACATCCCCGGGCTCAGCGGCATTGCTGTAGCCGACCTTCGTCCCATTCACCGCGAGCACGTCTCCTTCGCCATGCACATCTTCGGACCATCGCCCGTGGATCGAGTCGAACGTCAGCAGGTGGGCTGCCCTGGCCGCGTCCCCGGCCAGCTCGTTAACGTGCATGAAGGCGAGCTCCGGCCAGTCCCAGGCGGCACGCAGCGCCAGCCGTCCCATGCGGCCGAAACCGTTGATGCCGACCCGCGCGCTCATCTAAGCGTGTCCGGGGCGGCGCTCACGATGGCTCCTGTGTTGCAAGTAGATCGCAGGTGTCATGGCGCAGACAGTCGCGTGTCTGTCGGTGCGCGAGGGTCATGACGTGCGTGCGCACGCACGCTCCGTCAAAGCCTGTGAGGACTGCGTCTGCACGCGCTCGGATTTCCTCCGCAGGCTTCGTGTCAGCGAATTCGCGGGCGAGCATCGGCAGTAGCCTCGCGAGACGCAGCTGATGAGCCGTGCGGTCACTTCGGATCGCCTCGAGGCGATCGCTGAGCAACTCATGGACGTGCGCCTCGATCCCGTCACGGATCGCGCGTACGTCCTCGATCGGCCTGCCAGCCGGGTCAGGGATATCCCACGCCTCCACCATCGCTGGCACATATGGGCAGGCATCGCCGCAGCCCATTGTGATCGCCCAATCGGCGTGCAACTGCATCTCCAGGGTGAGCTTCTTGGGCTTGCGTCCGGCGAGATCAAGGCCGATCTCGCGCATGGCCTCCACGACCTGCGGCCAAATCGCAGCGGCGGGTTCGGTGCCGGCGGACTCGGCGCGCAAGTCCTCCGGTGCGTTGCGCTCGAAGAATGCTTGGGCGATCTGCGAGCGCCCCGCGTTGTGATCGCAGACAAAAAGCACATCGCGGAACGATCTCTTATCCGGCTGCTGGGAGATGGAAGGCACGTCGCTGGTAGTCACGGCGCTATCGTAATACATCGACAGACGTGAGTGTTATTGATATAAGTAGATTGATGCCCGTCGATTTGGAGCTTGCCCCGAAGCAGAAGCGCGCCAACGGTTCGCCTTGCTGTGAGCCTGTCGTCTACCCCGACGTTCAGCGCGAGGAAGCGCTGCGCATGGCCGAGGTCGCAAAGGCCCTCGGCGACCCGATCCGGCTGCAACTCGTGGACGTACTGCGCAAGCACGCCGGGAAGGTCTGCGTCTGCGAGCTGGTGCCGCTGTTCGACATATCTCAGTCCACGCTCTCCCACCATCTAGGCAAGCTGCGCGCCGCCGGGATCGTGGACTCCGAGCGCAAGGGCCTATGGGCTTACTACTACGTGATCCCCGACGCACTAAAGGAGCTATCCGCATGGCTGAGCTGACCACCGCCGAGACGACCGCCGACCTATGTTGTGCCTCCGAGCAGCAGGCCACATGCTGCGAGCCGAGCGACAAGGCCGAGTGCTGCGACCCGAGCCACGGAGACGGATGCGGCTGCTCTGCGGGCAAGGGCACCGACGAGGCACCGGCCAGTGACATTCGTGAGCAGGTGCGCGAGCGCTACGCCGCCGCCGCCGTACAGGTCACGACGACCGATCCCGGCGCCGGCTGCTGTGCCCCTAGCGAGACATTCGACGGTGGCAGCGAGGTATTCGGCGCCGCGCTCTACGCGCTCGGCGACCACCAACAGCTACCCGACACCGCCAAGCTCGCCTCGCTCGGCTGCGGCAACCCAACAGCCGTCGCCGAACTGCACGAGGGCGAGACGGTGCTCGACCTTGGCTCCGGCGGCGGCATCGACGTGTTGCTCTCAGCCAAGCGAGTCGGGCCGACCGGCAAAGCGCACGGCCTCGACATGACCGACGAGATGCTTGCCCTCGCCCGCGAGAACGCCCGCAAGGCCGGCGTCGAGAACGTCGAGTTCCACAAGGGCTACATTGAGGAGATACCGCTCCCCGACGCGAGCGTCGACGTGGTGATCTCAAACTGCGTAATCAACCTCTCTCACGACAAGCCCAAGGTGCTGCGCGAGGTCGCAAGGGTCCTACGACCCGGCGGACGCTTCGCCGTCTCAGACGTGATTGCCGACGAGGACATGGACGACGCGACTCGCGCTGACATGCAGGCATACACCGGCTGCATCGCCGGGGCGCTCACCCACGGACAGTTTACGCAAGCGCTCGCAGACGCCGGGCTCACCGACGTTGAGATACGCGATACGCACCGGGTCCACGCGCAGGCGGCCTCAGCGATCGTCCGCGCGCAGAAGCCAAGCGCCTAGCGCGGCTCCGATTGCCGATAGCGGTTGAGCGCTACGAGCGCTCAGATCGCCTCGACTACGCCGAAGGGCCACGTTCCCGCGAGACGAAGCTCTCGCCGAACACGGTGGGGCGAACCGTTCTCGACTTGTTCACGGCTGGTTCACGCAATGGATACCGCCAGCACCGCGGACGTCTCCGAGACTGGTGGTCCCTGTACCCATGTGCCCGAAAAGGAGATGAGCCCCGCGATGAGCGCTAATCCGCCCGGCCGTATCGCACGGATCTTGCATCACCGAAGGTCAGAGTTGACCTCGTCCCAGTCACGTTGGCGCCGCAGAGCCCTGACGGGCGTTGCCGTTGTGGCGGCCGCGTCAGCGGCCGCCGTGCCGATCGTTTCGGCAAGTGCCTCTTCATCTGGCCCAGGGGCGAGCTACCAGTCAAGCCAAGACGGCCTCGGAGTCCAACCGGGCAAGATCAAGCATGTTTGGCTGATCATCCTGGAGAACAAGTCCTACGACGCCACCTTCACGGGTCTGAACAAAAACACGTACCTGTGGCAGACGCTGCCCACTCAGGGAGTGCTGTTGAAGAACTACTTCGGCACCGGGCACTTCAGCCTCGACAACTACGTCTCGATGGTGAGCGGCCAGGCCACACAGCCCGACACGCAGGCGGACTGCCCGTACTACGACAAGTTCTCAGGTAGCACCGACATCTCGGGATCGCTGTACACGAACCCCAACTACGGCCAGATGGCGTCCGCCCAGGGTCCCAATGCGGCGGCCGGCTCCAACGGCTGCGTGTACCCGGCGAGCGTGCCAACGCTCTTCAACCAATTCGATGCGGCAGGAGTGAGCTGGAAGGGCTATAGCCAGGATCTTGGCAACCCCGATGCGAGTGGCCCAGCCCACGATGCCGGCACGCAGTACTGCGGCGCTCCGTACCCCTCGCCCGGTTCGACGGGCAGCACCGCACAGCCCAATCCAGGTAGCGCCAACGCAACCGACCAGTACGTGCCCAAGCACTTCCCGTTCCCCTGGTTTGAATCGATACTGAACTCGGGTGACTGCAACTCCCAGCACATCGCCAACCTCCTCGACCCGACCAACGGTCTTTACCACGACCTGCAGAGCGCGTCGAGCACTCCCGCGTTCAGCTGGATCTCACCGAACAACTGCAGTGACGGCCACGACGCGGTGTGCCACGGGAACAACCTGTCGGGCGGGTTCACTGACCCGAACACCCCGAAGGAACCGGTGAACTACACGGGTGGGCTGTACTCCGCCGACCTGTTCCTCGAGCATGTCATCCCCGAGATCGAGCAGTCGCCGGCGTTCAAGGAAGGCGGACTGATCGACGTCACCTTCGATGAGGGTTTCCCACCGTTCACCTACACCGGCAACAGCTTCGCTAACTCCACAACCGACGCTCCCGACGCGGCCACGTCGGTCGCGTCTGACTCGGCCGCCGAGACGTTGTTCGGGCACAGCGTGAACTGGGAGCCGACCGGACCGAACACACCGCTGGCCAAGGACGCCAGTGGGAACGAGCTGTACCCCGGACCTGGGGACAACGCGTTCGTGGATCGCCCAAGCAACTGCGTTGCCCAGACCGTCCCGGCCCAGCCGGCGGGCACCTGCCTGCTCGGCGGCGGCAGCAATGTCCCGGGTGCCCGCACGGATGCGGGAGCGACGGCCGCCCTGGGAAGCTCGACGATCGCCGACAACTCGATCGTGGCGACCGATAAGGGACGTTCGGTGACCGGAGCCGGCATCCCCACGGGAGCCTTCGTGGGTGAAATCACAGACACGCCGGTGATGGCGACCGCTCCGAACCAGAGCGGCGGTTTCGTCGACACCGGGTCGTTCGCGCTCGTGGACGCTTCCAACGATCCCCTGAACACGACAGGCGCGGTGAGCGGAGTCATCCTTGGAGCGCGTACCCCGGCGACCGATCCGCTGTATGACGCCACCGATCCGACCACCGGCGGCGGCGACACCGGCAGTGTGCTGATCAGCCCCTACATCCAACCGGGCACCGTCAGCACGGTCTACTACAACCACTACAGCTGGCTGCGCACGATGGAGGACCTGTTCAACGTTGGCCATGTCTCTCCGGGCCTGGACGGGGCTGGCCACATCGGCTACGCCGCTCAGCCCGGGCTCGCCCCGTTCGGGTCGGATGTGTTCAGCAACCCGCAGGGCCCGGAACCGGAAGAACACCGACACCCGCACGAAGGCCCCCCGCACCACCCGGGACATCACTACCACCCGAGAGGTCACTCCTACCGACGGGGAGGCCGTTGATCCTTGTCGTTGCCGGCCGAGCAGATAGGTAGCGCGCAGGCGTCTCGCGACGGGGGCCGGGCCTTTGGGCTCGGCCCCCACGTCATCGCTCGTGTTGGGGGCGTCGTTCTCGGCTTAGTCCTGCTGGTCGCTGTGGTCCGCGTCCTACTGGCCGGCCCCGGCGGCTCGGCGGCCAGGCACAGCGGGACGGTAAGCCCCCACGGCAACGCGGCAGCCACGCACATCGCGTCGGCGGCTAAGTACGGGGGGCTCCCCAGCTGGTTGCCGAAGGCGAAGGTTCCCGTCGAACGGGTCCTGTCGGCGAGCCCCGCCCATCCGGCGCTCGCAATCCAGGGCAACACGGTCTCTGTGCACCTCGCCAGGGGACAAGTACTTGCCACGGCCGTTGGCCCCACCGTGCCGGAGAGTGGCCGGTTCCCGGTGCCCGCGACGAGCCCATGCACGTTCATCCTCACGTTCGCACACGCATCTGGCGTGATCCCGCTCAGCGCAAAGGCCTTTACGTTCATCGACGAGCTCGGTCACGTTCGCCATCCTCGGGTGACGGCTATCGGCGGCGGCGCACTGCCGCGGCTCCTCGTGCCCGGCCGACCGGTGTCGCTGAGGGTGTACGACGTACTCCCGACCGGCGACGGCGGCCTGACATGGGCACCCGGCGGAGGGCGGCCGATCGTCTCATGGGATTTTGACGTCGAGATCGACTGACGAGGCGCACGCCAAAGCGCGGTGTCCTCAGAACGTCTCGCGACTCGCGTCCGGCGCCGCATCCGGTCGCACGCCGGCCGGATGGGAGGAGTCCGAGAACTCGCGGAAGAGGCCTGTCACAACGAACGCGACCTGCTCGCCGATATCCACCGCGTTATCGCCGATCCGCTCTAGGGCACGGGCTACGAGGATCATGTGCATCGCCCACTCGCGCGTGTCGGCGTCGTCGCCGCCGATGTCGAGGGCCATCCGGAAGATCTCGCGGTTGAGGCGGTTGATCTCGCGATCCTGGCGGACGAGATCCTCGGCCAGGCCGACGTCGCGCCCGGCGAAGGCCGCCTTCGACTGCACGACCTCCGAGCGGGCGTGGGCGCCCATCTTCGAGAGCGCCTGCAAGACCTCCTGACGAACGGGCGGTTCGTGTCCGGAGAGCGGGATCAGCTTGGCGATGTTCACGCACTGGTCGCCCATGCGCTCGATGTGCTTGATCATGTGCAGCAATGCGGCGACCAGCCGCAGGTCGCCTGCTACGGGCGCCTGCAGGGCGAGTAGCGAGAGGATGCCCTGGTGCACCTCCAGGTAGCGTCCGTCGACGCGGTCGTCGTCGGCGATCACCATCTGGGCCAGCTCGACGTCCTGGTGGTCGAGCGCCTCGAGCACACGGTCGAGCTGCTCGACGATCAGATCCAGGCCACCGAGCGCATTTGTCTCGAGCTCCTGCAACTGCTGTTGGAAGTGCACCCGCCCGTGCTGGGGGCCGGAGGTGGGCGGGGCGCCGTCGTCGGGACCGCCGAGCGAGGTCGACCCGCTGGCGTCGTTAGCCGAACTTGCCGGTGACATATTCCTCTGTTCTCGGGTCTGTGGGATTGGTGAAGATCTCCTGTGTAGGACCGACCTCGACGAGCTTGCCACCGAGCATGAAGGCGGTACGGTCGGCCACGCGCGCGGCCTGCTGCATGTTGTGCGTGACGATCACGATCGTCACGCTCTGCTTCAGCTCGGCGATCAGCTCCTCGATCTTCAGCGTCGCGATCGGGTCGAGCGCCGAGCAGGGCTCGTCCATCAGGATCACCTCGGGGTTCACGGCGAGCGAGCGCGCGATGCACAGCCGCTGCTGTTGGCCCCCGGAGAGGCCGGCGCCGGGCTCCTGCAGTCGATCGGACACCTCGTCCCACAGGCCGGCACCGCGCAGTGCCGCCTCGACCTTCCCGTGCAGATCACCACGTCCGCGCGAGCTGAGCCGCAGGCCCGAGGCCACGTTGTCGAAGATCGACATCGTCGGGAACGGGTTCGGCTTCTGGAAGACCATCCCGATCGCGCGACGTACCGCGACGACGTCGACGCTGGAGTCGTAGACGTCGAGCTCGTCGAGCAGCACCCGGCCCTCGGCGCGGGCGCCCGGGATCTCCTCGTGCATGCGGTTGATGCAACGCACCATCGTCGACTTGCCACAGCCCGAGGGGCCGATGATCGCGGTCACCTCGTTGGCACGGAAGTCGAGGTCGACCCCCTTGACCTGCTCGCTCTCGCCGTAGAACGCGCGCAGCCCCTCCAGGCGCACGCTCAGGCCCGGCTTGGTGGCCGTCGCGGAGCTGGCCGCCGGTGCGGTGGCCGGCGGTCTGGCCGGCCTGGGCTCGGGGGAACGCGCCTGACCGGACTCGAGTAGGTCATCGGGCTCCACGTCAGCGGTCCGGAGAGTTGATCCGTCGGATGTCATGCAAGGCGGCTCCTTCGTGCGATCAGGCGGGCGATCAGGTTCAGCAACAGGATCATGACGACCAGGGTCAGTGCGGCGCCCCACGCACGGTTTACCACGGCTGTAGTCGGAGATGTGACGTCGTTGTAGATTTGCACAGGCAGCGAGTTCATGAACCCACCCAGATTGAAGTTGGTCTGGTGCGTATAGGCCGCGGTGAACAGCAGCGGTGCTGTCTCCCCGGCGGCGCGGGCGATCGCCAGCAGTACCCCGGTCACCATGCCCGGCAGCGCCGTGGGTAGCACGATGCTGAAGATCACCCGCCAGCGCGGCGCGCCCAGCGCGAGCGCCGACTCGCGCAGCGCGCCGGGGATCAGTCGCAGGATCACCTCGGCGGAGCGGATCACGACGGGCAGCATCAGCAGCGACAGCGCGAGCGAGCCCTTGTAGCCGGCGTAGGAGCTGCCGGTGCCGACGATCAGCACGATGTAGATGAACAGCCCGAAGATGATCGAGGGCACGCCGGTGAGCACATCGACGAAGAAGCGCACTGTGTTCGCGAACCAGCTCGAGCGGCCGTACTCGACTAGCCAGACCGCCACGCCGATGCCGATCGGGACGGCGATCGCGGAGGCTAGTGCGACCATCTCGATCGTGCCGAGGATCGCGCTCTTGATCCCGCCAATGTTCGAGCCCCCGAAGAACGTGTTCCCGGTCGGATCGGTCGTGAAGAAGCTGACGCTCCACGAGGAGAGGCCCTTGCGCAGCAGGTAGTAAACGATCAGCACCAGCGGGATCAGGGCCAGGATCGTGGCGGCGAGGATGCCGCCACGGGCGATCTTGTCTTTGCGCCGGCGCGCTGGGCTGACGTCAAAGCGGGTCAGCAGGTCACCCGGTGTTTCGCGCGCGCTCATACGCCCACGGCTCCCGCGATCGGCGGACCGTCCGCATCGTGGTCGCGCGCCGTCCTCTTCGTGGTCTGACTAGCGCGGGAGGCTCTCAGCACGAGCAGGCGCGCCGCCGCGTTGACGAGCAGCGTCAGCACGAATAGGACGAGGCCTGCGGCGAACAGCGCCGAGCGGTGCAGGCCCTGGGCCTCGCCGAACTCGTTGGCGATCACCGCCGCGAGGCTGTAGCCCTGGTTGAACAGGTGGTGGCTGAGCTGTGGGGAGTCGCCGATCAGGATCGTCACCGCGATCGTCTCGCCGATCGCGCGCCCGAGGCCGAGCATCGCTCCGCCGACGATGCCGGAACGGCAGTAGGGCAGCACGGCGATCCGGATCATCTCCCAGCGGGTCGCCCCGAGGCCGAGCGCCGCCTCCTTGTGGTCGAGCGGTACCGTGGCCATCACCTCGCGGCTGATCGCGCTCACGATCGGCAGGATCATGATCGCCAGGATGAGTCCCGTGACGAAGTAGTTGGGGATCGTGACCAGGCCACCGCCGATGAACGGGATGAACGACAGGCGGTCGGCCACCCACTGCTCGGCCGGCTGCAGCTTGGGGGCGAGGAAGAAGATGCCCCACAGTCCGTACACGACCGAGGGTACCGCAGCCAGAAGGTCAACCAGCACCGTCAGCGGCGCGCGCAGGCGCAGCGGACACAGCTCGGTGGCGTAGACAGCGGTGGCGACGGCCACGGGAACGCCGATCAGCAGTGCCAGCACGGAGGTGATGAGGGTCCCGACCAGCAGTGGCAGCGCACCGAAGTGTTCGGCGCTCACGTTCCAGTCGTTGCCGAAAGTGAAGCCCAAAACGCCTTCCTTGGCGAACGCGGGGCGGGCTTCGCCCACGAGGCGGATGAAGAAGAAGACGATCAGCGCGAGGATCAGCGCGGCCAGCGCCGTGAGGCCGTACTTCAGCGCGCGATCGGGCAACCGCGCGAGCGGTGAGCGCTCGAGAATCGAACGCTCACCGCTGGGTACCGATGCTGCCTCCATTGCCTATCTGTCTCGTGGGCCGTGAGGGAATGACGCGCCCAACATCAGCGCATCATCCCCGATGTTGCCTTCGCAGCCCACGCCCGATCAGCCGCCGAGTGCTGTTCCGTTGCACTGCAGGCCTGCGACCGCTTCCTTGGACTTGGCCAGGATCGCGGTGGGCAGCGCAGCGTAGTCGGCCTTCGAGAGGATCGACTGTCCTTCCCCGAGTCCGTAGTCAAGGAACTTGACTACGCCTTTGGCGGCCGTTTCACCGCCGGGGGTGCCGGCCTTGCAGAGGTCCTTGTTGACGATGATGAACGTCTGCGAGGTGATCGGGTAGGCACTGGCTGCCGGAGAGTTGATGACTTTGATGCCGAGGTTCGCCGGCACCGTCACCCCTTCGCCCGAGGCGCTCGTCGAGGCCAACGTCGGAGCGACGAATTTCCCAGCCTTGTTCTTCACGGACGCGACCGTGAAGTTGTGCGTGAGCGCGTACGCCTGCTCGACGTAGCCGACGGCGCCTGTGGTCTGCTGGACTGCGCCAGCCACCCCGGCGTTGCCCTTGCCGCCCGTGCCCGTCGGCCACTGCACCGTCTTGCCTTCGCCGACCTTGCTCTTCCATTCGGGGTCGACCTCGGCCAGGAAGCTGGTGAAGCCGGAGGTCGTGCCCGAGGAGTCCGAGCGGTGGATCACGGTGATAGCGGTGCTCGGTAGGTTGACTCCCGGGTTCAGCGCCTTGATTTCTGGCGCGTTCCAAGTTGTGATCTTGCCGAGGAAGATGTTCGCGACAGTTTTGCCTTCGAGCTTGAGACCGGTCGCCACTCCGGGGAGGTTGTAGGAGACGGTGATCGCGCCCAGGAACATCGGTATCTGTACCGCCGTGCTGCCGTTCTTGGCGATCGCTTCTTCATCGGCCGGCTTCAGCGGCGGGTCTGAGGCGCCGAAGTCGACGGTCTTGCTCTCAATTGCGGTGATGCCGGCGCCCGAGCCCACCGATTGGTAGTTGACCGTAAGGCCGGACTGCGCTGAGGCCCACTGTTCATAGACGGGAGCGGCAAACGTGGAGCCGGCACCGGAGATCGTGCCCCCGGATGAGCTGGCAGTCGAACTCGAAGAGCTGCTGGAGCTGCTGGAGCTACTGGAGCTGCCGCACGCGGCAAGGCCGAGCGCGAGAACCACAATGCCCCCGAGCGCGCCAATCTTGTTCTTGATCACTACGTCTCCTCTGGCTGGATTGCTAAATGACGGCTGGGTGCTCCTGCGCACCCTGCCCCTCCGGTGGTGCGAGGCCTAAGTCTCTTAACCTGACGAGGCCTCGATGTGAACATCTCGTGAAAGCTGTGGCTGGAATCGATAGCCGAAGCCCGGATGGGTGTGGATGAAGCGGCGGTCGGGCATCGCCGCTTCGAGCTTTCCCCGCAGCTTGCTCACGTACACGTCGACCGAGCGGTCGCCATCGCGCAGCTCGCTGCCCCACACCGCGCTGTACAGCTCACCCCGCGAAACGACCGCCCCGGCTCGGCTGGCCATCGCCGCCAGCAGCTCGAACTCGCGCACCGACAACGTCAGCGCGCGGCCGGTGGCGAGCACCAGTCCCTCGCGGAGTCTGATCTCCAGTTCGCCCGCGTACAAGGTGTTCCCGTTTTCCATCGACGCCTCCACCGGCTCATATCGTTGCCGCAAATCGTGCTCATGCGCGTTGCTAACTCGTGATCGACTCGTGAAGAAGTCGTAAAGGAGATCCCCTCCGCCGGCCGATATCCATACTCTTCGCAGATGAGCTTGCTTCGCGGTCCCGTCGATCAGACCTTGACGAACCTCGTCGAGGAGGCCGGTCGCAACGTGCAGCGCTCCGCTCTGCTGCTGCGCCAGCTGCTCGCCGAGCTCCCCGAGCACACGCCGCTGGCGGAGGAGCTCGCCGCGTGCGAGCGCGAGGGGGACCGCATCACCCACGACATCATCCACCGGCTCAACGGCGCCCGGCGCGTGCGCGCGCCGTTCGACGCCGGCGACGGCTACGTGCTCGCCACCGCGCTCGATGACATCGTCGACCACACCGAGCAGGCCGGCGCCCAGCTCGGTCTGTACGGCGTCGAAGCGCCGATGGAGCAGGCGGTTGACTTCGCCGACGTGCTTGTTGCGGCGGGCGAGCCGATCCTCGCGGCCTTGCGCTGTCTGAACACCGGCGCGGATCTCTCTACCTATCTGGTCGAGATCCATCGTCTGGAGAACGAGGGCGACCGCCTGCTGCGCGACGGCGTCGCCTCGCTGTTCGCGCAGGGGACCGACCCGATGGTCGTGATCCGCTGGAAGGACATCTTCGAGTCGTTGGAGGCCGCAGTTGACGCCTGCGAGACGGTTGCGCACGTGCTCGAGGGGATCGTGCTCAAGCGCCGCGGGCGCCGGCGCGGACGCTGAGGCAGACGCTAACCGAGCGTCGTCGCCGGAGCGCTCGCTTGCAGCGCCCCGTGCGGCGCACCCACGAGGAACGCCTGGAACGGGACCGACACGCCGGGCGCCACTTCCGGCAGGATCGCCCGGCCGGCCGCGACGACACGCCCGGCGCGACGGGCCACGACGTAGACGACGAGCGCCTGCTGGGTGACAGTCGAGCGGTTGCGCACGGTGCCAGCCGCGGTTGCGCTGCCGCTTTCTTCGCTCGGATGCACTCCCGCGACTTCGATCTGGGGCAGCGCTCCGCTCACGGTCGGGGAAACGCCCGCGATCGCTGTCACGGTCGCCGGGTCGCCGGTCGCCGGGACCTGGTCGTCGACCCACGTCGCGGCGCCGTGTGCCGGCAGCGAGGAGATCGACGTGAGCCCCGCTTCCAGGCCGGGTGCGTTGTTCTCATAGACGGTCTGCCCGTGCGCGTCCTTGACCGTGATCGCGATCGGCAGGTCGCGCAGCGCGTGCGCGGAGTCGTTGCTCAGCGTCACGACCGCGGCGGCCCCTTCGGCGCCGTGTATGAGCACCGCGCCGAGCACGCGCACGTCGGCGCTCTGCTTGACGACCGACAGCCCTCGTTCGGCCAGGCGCGTGTGGTGGGCGGTCTTTTCAAGCTTTGCGCTCTTTTCCTGAGTGCTCTCACAACCGCTGAGCGCTACCAGCGCCAGCAGCCCCACGGCGGTCGCGACCCTCACCCGAAGGCCCCCCCGATGTACTCGCGCGTGCGCTGCTGCACCGGGCGCTCGAAGACCTGCTCGCTCGTGCCGTACTCGACGAGCTCGCCGAGGTGCATGAAGGCGACGTGATCGGCCACGCGCATCGCGTGCTGCAGGTTGTGGGTGACGATCACGATCGCGACGCTGTCTCGCAACCCAACGATCTGCTGCTCGATCGTCGCGGTCGAGATCGGGTCCAGGGCCGAGCACGGCTCGTCCAGCAGCAGCACCTCGGGGCCGGCGGCCAGCGCGCGCGCGATGCACAGCCGCTGCTGCTGCCCTCCCGATAGGCGCAGCGCCGGCCGGTCGAGGTCGTCGGCGACCTCGTCGTACAGCCCCGCGCGGCGCACCGCGTCGATCACCGCCGGCTCGAGCTCGCGGCGTCCCCGGCGCCCGCGTCGCTTACGGTCGCGCCGCGCCGCGTGCTCCTCGCGCAGGGCGTAGGCGACGTTCTCGAAGATGCTCATCGGGAACGGGTTCGGCTGCTGGAAGACCATCGATACCCGCCGGCGCAGGTCGTTGACCTCGATCCGCTCGATCTCCTCGCCGTCCAGCGTCACCCGGCCTGAGCGCGAGGCTCCCGCGGTGATCTCGGTCAAGCGGTTCAGCGAGCGCAGCAGCGTCGTCTTGCCCGAGCCGCTCGCGCCGATCAGCGCCAGCACCTCGCCCTGGCGCACAGGCAGCGTGACGTCGCGCACCACCCACTTCTCGCCATACGCCAAAGACACAGCTTCGATCCGCATCCGCTCGGTCACGTGCCCGGCCGGTGCCGGCCTGCGGCCGTTGCGCGCCGCCGCGCCGAGCGCGGGGGCGCCTGTCGTCGGTGCCGCCTGGCCATCCGGGGGCGGATCGATCAGCGTCGGCTCGCCGCCCGCCACGATCCGCCTCGCCGGCGGTGGCGTCAACGGCGTCATACCGTCCCGTCCGCGCGGGCCTGTCCGCGGCTCAGACGCATGACGATCGCGTTCAGCGCGATCACGATCATCAACAGCACGAACGCCGCCGCGTAGGCCTTCTGCGGCGCGTTGCCTTCGCCGGCGGGTGAGTTTTCTTTGACGTAGCTCGTCAGGGTCGAGCCGGTCCCGCGCAGGATCGACAGGATCGGCGCTCCGCCCGCGCCTTCCAGGCGCAACGACGCGCCGAGCAGGATCACGATGATCGCGGTGTCGCCGATGATCCGGCCCATGCCCAGCGTGATCCCGCTCGCGATGCTCGGTCGCACCGACGGCAAGAGCACGCGCCGGATCGTCGTCGCCTTCGTCTTGCCCAGCGCGTAGGAGGCCTCGCGCACGTGCGCCGGCACCTGCGCCAGCGCCTCGCGCGTGGAGCCGACGATCAGGGGAATCGCGAGCAGCGACATGATCAGCCCGGCCGTCAGGAACGAGCGCCCGAACACCGCGCCGCCGGCGGAGGTCTGCGACAGGAAGGCGAGGAAGCTCTTGGAGAAGATCAACAGCCCGAAGATCGCGAGCACCACGCTGGGGGTCCCCGCGATCGTCTCCACACCGGACTCGACCGCCCGCGCCAGCCCCGCCGGACGGGCGTACTCGCTCAGCCACACCGCGACCGCCACGCCCAGCGGCGCCGCCACGGCGATGCCGATCGCGGTCACCAGGAACGTGCCCTCGATCGGGTCCAGAAAGCCGCCCGAGCCGCTCTGGTCGGGCGAGCCGAGGGGGGACTGCACGAGCAGGCTCGGTTTCAGGTAGGAGACGCCCTTGATCGCCATGTACAGCACGATCCACGCGGCGATCGCGCACAGCGCGATGCCCGCCGCCCAGCACAGGCCGTAGGCGATCCGGTCGGTCCACGGCCATGAGGAGATCGAGTCGCGCGGCTTGCTCCGCGGTTTCGTCGGCGGCTTCAGGCCGGCCGCTACCGGTGCCGTCGCCATCAGGCCCTGATTCCATACTTCTTCAACGGCTGCTTCGCCGCCCAGCCGGCGAGCGACAGCATCGCGCTCGACACCAGCAGCACGGCCGCCATCGCGTACAGCGTCTGCGCCAGCGGCACGACCGAGAGCCCGTCCACGTAGCTGATGATCGTCGCCGCCAAAGGACGCACCGGCTCGAAGAAGAAGGTGGTCCCGTCGAGCGGGTTGGCCGCGAACCCGCGCGAGCCGGAGACCATCGAGAGCATGATCGCCTCGCCCAGCGCCCGCGCCGTCGCCAGCACCGCCCCCGCGATGATCGCCGGGCGCGCGGTTCGCAGTGAGACGCGCCAGGTCGTCCGCCAGCGGTTGACCCCCAGCGCGGCCGAGCCCTCCGTCCACGTGCGCGGCACCGCGGCCAGCGAGCGCGAGGTGATCGCGACCATGATCGGCGTGATCATCACCGTCAGGATCAGGATCGCGAGGCCCAGGTTGGCTCCCGTCAACTGCACGACCTGCTGGACCGAGTGCTTGCGCTGCTGGGAGATGAAGTTGCGTTCGACCCACGGCGCGATCGCGAGGATCCCGATCAGCCCGTAGACGACCGACGGCACCGCCGCAAGCAGCCGCACGACCGGGTCGAGCACCCGGCGCAGGGCGTCAGGCGCGAACTCGACGATGAAGATCGCCGCGAAGGTCGAGAACACGAGGCCGATCAGCACCGCCAGGCCGGTGCTCAAAAGCGTCCCCCACAGCAGCGGCCACGCCCTGAAGTAGTAGATCGAGTGCCCGGGCAGCGGCGTGTTCTGGATCATCGCCTTCAGCTGCACGTCGGCGTCGCCGCCGGCGCCGAACCAGTCCAGGCCGTTGTGCGCAAACGACGGCCACGCCTTCGTGAAGACGATCACGACCATCAGCGCGATCAGCGCCAATACGCCCACCGCGACCGTGCCGAGCGTGAGCTCGGCACGCCTGTCCCGCGAGCCCCCCGACATATTTGCCTAGTGGATCGGGATCCAGTCCGAGCCGATGATCTTTTTGGTGATCGCGTTGCCGCTCGTGATCCAGGCGATGAACTTCGCTGCTGCGCCTTTCGGCACGCCTTTGGTCACCATCCAGAAGTTACGCACGCCCTGGTACTGCCCGGACTTCGCGTTGGCCAGCGTGCAGGGGATGCCCTGATAGCCGACGGCGTTGGTGCCCGGGGTGAAGTCGAAGGAGACGAAGCCGATCGCGTTTTCGTCGGTGCGGATCTTGTTCTGGACGAGACCGTTGCTTTCCTCGGCCTCCGCGCTCGGGGAGATCTTCAGCGTTTCGCCGAGGAAGATGTTCTGGAAGGCATCCTGGGTACCGGAGGAGGCGACGCGGTCGACGAGATCGATCGAGCCCGAGATCTTCGCGCCCGGCACTTCGCTCCAGTCGCGTACGCTGCCGGTGAAGATCGCCTTGACCTCTTCCTGGCTGAGGTTGGAAATCGGGTTCTTCGGGTTTGTGATCACGCACACACCGTCGCGGGCGATCTTCGTGAACACGAGGCCGTGGGGGTCGACGCCGATGATCGGGTCGCGCGAGACGTCGCCGATGTCGACTTTCCCGGCGGCCACTTCGTTGATGCCGGCGTCCGAGGTCCCCTGCCCGACCTTCGGCGTGGGCTGGTGGGTGGCCTTGTGGTAGGCGGCGGCGAGCTGGGTCATCAGCGGGAAGATCGAGGTCGAGCCGCTCAGCAGCAGCGCGCGTGCCCCGGCGGCCGCGGGGGCGGTCAGCGCGACTGCGGCGATCAGCGAAACGATTAAGGTGCGGGAGGGTCGGCGCACGTACTTTGCTCCTTTTCCTTGGGTCTCTCAGGATGGGCTGGAAATGCCCAGGATGGACTCGCTGGAGATGGTCACCACCCTCAGTCGGCCAAACGTGAACAAAATGTGTTCACTCTGAGAACAACCGGTGAACGTCAAGGAAAAGTTCTCAAGTCGTTCACAGGTGGCCACGGCCCGGCCATAGCTTTAAAGGCGTGGCTCATGCATGTGTCGGGAATGACGTCCCGGGCGCCGTCTCCAGGACGCTGCTCTCCCGTGTGCATGCCCATGTACGATTCTGCGCGCGCCCGCGCGCCCGGGTGACGTTAAGCGGTTTGACGCTCGCGGTGGCGGTGCTCTTGGCGGTCGTTCCCGCCGCACAGGCCTTGATCGAGCCGGTCACGCCGATCGATGGCCCGTCCGCCGAAATCGTCGAACTCGGCGGTGTCGCGATGGCCGCGGACGGCACGGGCGGCCTTGTCTACCGCAAGCGCATCGAAGGCCGCGCGCACATCTTCGCCGCCCAATACGTGAACGGAAAGTGGGGCGCGCCGCAGCGGGTCGATACGGGGGAGGCTTTCGAATCCTCGTTCCCGGCGATCGCCGCGGGCGAAGGCGGGCGCCTGGTCGTGGTCTGGACCAACCACTACTCCTCGACCACCGACGGGCTGTTCTCGGCGGCCTTGGAGCCCGGCTCGACCGGTTTCCAGCCGCCCGTGCCGGTCGATCTCGACATCGGCCAGGCGACGGGCACCTACCCCTCGGTGGCGATGAACTTATCCGGCCAGGCGCTTGTCGCCTACCGCGTGATCACCGCCGTCAGCGGCCCCTCGACCCCCGAAATTCCGCCCGGCTACGTCGACGCGGAAATCCGCATGGCCCGCTTCGACGGGGAGTACTGGTCCTCGTTTGGGGTGCCCCTGAATCGAAACCCAGCCCAACCGATGCTCACACCGACGGCGGCCAACTCGCCGCGGGTGGCGATCGACCTGACGGGGCAGGGTCTCGTCGCCTGGCAGGAGCCCGACGACGGCTTCGTCAACCGCATCTACGCGCGGCGGATCTTTGGCATGGTGCCCGGCAACATCCTCCAGGTCAGCCCATCCACGTACAACGGAGATCCGCTGAACGGCCCCGCGGACGAGCTCGCGCTCGACGTCGACGGCTTCGGCGAGGGCGCTGTCGCCTACCGCCAGCAGCCGGCCCCCGGCTCGGGCTTCACGCGCCCCCGCGTGTTCGTCTCAGAGATCCCCTCCTCGTTCGACCCCCACGGCGCGGCCTTCGCTCCAGCGCGGATCGTCGACGGCGGCGGCGCCGAAGGGCCCGCCGGCCCGCTCGGCCCGTTGAGCGTGGCCGTCGACACCCAGGGCGACTTCGACGCCGGCTTCGGCTCGGGCACGCAGAGCTTCGACGCCTCCGGCACCGAAACCGGGGTCTCCGCCCCCGTGCGCCTCGATGACGGATTGAGC
>Ga0182024_10006133_pt1 | contig 26526 bp, 24 predicted proteins | sample P32metaG_FD_120480 | JGI IMG/M metagenome (GOLD analysis project Ga0182024, IMG submission 120480) | Permafrost microbial communities from Stordalen Mire, Sweden - P3-2 metaG (Illumina Assembly) | ecosystem: Environmental > Terrestrial > Soil > Wetlands > Permafrost | place: Sweden: Stordalen... | reverse complement strand
TCTAGTGGCGGCCCGGCTGCAAACCGGGCGCCGGGCAGTGTGACGCGGGTGCGTGGCCGCGGCGCTCGAGCCGCCGGTCGCCGAGCATTCCCGGCCCGTACCGGCGCGAGCGCAGCCTGCGACCGGGTCAGCGAGCGACGGCGACATGGCGAGTGGGCTGCCCGATGTGAAATCCCTGGGCGAAGTCGACGCCGAGCTCCCGCAACAGGACCAGGGTCTCCTCGTCCTCGACGCCCTCGGCGATCGTCTCCTGACCGAACCCGGTGGCCAGCGCGACGATCGCCCTGATCACGTGGCGGTCGCGCTCGTTGTGGCGCGGGTTTCGCACGAACTCGATGTCGATCTTCAGATACCGGGCGGGGAGCCGGGGCGCAGACGCAGCCGCCGGGTCGCCCTCCGGCGACCCGGCCGAGGTCCTTGTGGAGCACAACGACGCGAAGAACGGTCCTCCGTCGGGGCCGGACGGGTTCGCTGCACCCGGAACCAACAAAGAGGACACTGACAAGCGCAGGAGAACATTGAGGACACGGCTATGCGACCGCGATTGCGACCCCGTTGAGCGTCGCGTTCCCAGACACGCGAGGCTCCGCCGCGCCGGCACGCGCTGCCGCCGCGCGCGCCGGCCTGGCTGCGGCGCTGCTCGCGCTGCGCGGCCTGCTGTCGCGGGTGATCGCCCGCCTGTGCCGTGCGCTGCCCTGGCTCGCCGCTGGTGTCGCCGCCGCAGTCCCGGTGCTCGTGTCGACGGTGCACGCCGTCAGCGCCGGCTGGCAGCCGGCCGGCGACGACGGCATCATCGTGACCCGCGCGTGGGATGTCCTGACCGCGCATTCGCCGCTGATCGGGCAGTACTCGGAGTCGGGGCTGGTCACCGGTCAGGTCGTGCACAGCCCGGGGCCGCTGCTGTACTGGCTGCTGGCGCTGCCCGCGCGCTTCGGCAGCCCGGCCAGCATCGCGGTCACGATGGGAGCGATGAACACGCTCGCGATCGTGGGCTGTGTGGCGCTGGCCCGCCGCCGCGGCGGGCTGGTGCTGATGTTCGCGACCGCCGCCGCGATCGCGCTGATGTGCCAGGCGCTTTCGTCGGAGTCGCTGCACGACGTCTGGAACCCGGCCGCCGGCCTGTTCCCGTTCCTGCTGCTGATCTTCCTCTGCTGGTCGGTTGCCTGCGGCGATCACCGGCTGCTGCCGCTGACGGTGCTCGTCGCGAGCTTTGTGACCCAGACGCACCTGACCTACGTCGTGCCGACCGCCGGGATGCTGGCGGTCGCGCTCGGCGGACTGATCGCCGGCGCCGTCAGCAGGCGGCGGTCGAAACCCGCCGAGGAGCAGCCGGGCTCCGCGTTTCAGCGCGCGCGCGCGCCGGTCTGGCGCTGGGTCGTGGCGGCCGTGCTGGTCGCCGGGGTCTGCTGGGCCGCGCCGGCGATCGACGAGATCGAAGGCCATCCGGGGAACCTCACGCTGATCGTGCAGACCGCGGGCAACCGGGGCGCCACGCTGGGTGCAGGCATCGGCTGGAACGCCGTCGTGCGCGCCGTCGGCTGGCAGCCGTGGTGGCTGTCCGTGCCGCCGACGGCGTGGAGCCACAAGAACGACGTCCGCGCGACTCCGACGAGCCTCGAGACCGACTCGACGCTGGCGCTGCTCGCGGCGCTCGGGCTCGTCGCGATAGCGGGATTCCTGCGACGCCGCGCGGATCTCGGCGCGGCCGCATTGATCGGCCTCGCGCTGTGGGCGTCGCTGGACGCGATCGTCGCGCAGACGCCGAGCGTGCCGTTGCTGGCCGCGACGACCGGCTACACCACGTGGTGGGGGGCGATGGTCGGCCTGTGGGTCTGGCTGGTGCTCGCCTGGTCGCTGTGGCTCTCGCTGCGCTGGCTGGCGCTCGCGAGCGTGCGGCTGCGCGGAGCAGTCGTGAGCTGGACCTCGCGCCTGCCGGCCCGCTCGATCCGGGCCGCCTGCGCGGTCGGCTCGCTCGCCTGTCTCGGCGGGGTCGTCGCGACCGGCGCCGCGGTCGCCGCGACGCAGAAGCCGGACTCGCACGCCAACCAGTACCGGCCGATCGCCGCGATCGCGGCGCGCCTCGATCAGGTCGTGCCGGCCGGACAGACGGTCCGGCTCTCGCTCGGACCGAGCGACATGTCGACCCAGCCGATGGAGCCGGCCGTGCGCTACTTCCTCGTTCGCCATGGCGACCGGGTCCTCGCTAACGGCTCGCACCAGCGCCTCGGCTACTACTACGAGCTCGAGCACAGGCCCTACCAATGGCTCGTCGTGATCGCCAACGGCTCACGGCACCGCAAGCACATGACGCGGGCGATCACCGTGCACTTCAGCGACGCCTGGGGCCGTCACGTGTTCAGCGCCTGGGTGGCGCGCGTGGGGCCGGGCGGCGCCCTCGAGCTGCCGCGTCGCCCGGGCACCACGACGACGGCCGCGGATCGTTCGCCTGGCCGCCGGGAGGCTCGCCGGGCGCGCGTCAGACGACGGATCCGCTGACCCCGAGCTCGTCGAGGTAGGGGGCGAGGTAGCGCGCGGCGATCTTGGTCGGCGGCGACCAGGTCGGGCTGTCGGTGATCTCGGAGCGATAGCCGTGTCCGGCGATCAGCTGGGCGGTGAGGTAGCGCGGCTTCGCGCCGGTCAGCAGGATGCCGCGAATCACCGCGTCGAGCGGCTTGGGGTCGATGGCGATCCCGGCCAGCGCTGCGATCGCCTGCGCCGCCGCGTCGGCCTGCTGGGCGGCGAGTCCGCCGTGCTTGACGGGGAAGTCGGTCGCATCGCCGGCCGCGAACACACGCTCGACGCCACGCACCTTGCAGTGCTCGTCGACGGGAATGAAGCCGCGGAATCCGGCTTGCAGACCCCGCACGGCGGGGCCGCGCAGCTCCGGCAGCGCGATCACGCGATCGACTCCGAGGCGGCGGTCGCCGGGATTGATCACCACCAGGCGCGAATCCGGAACCTCGCAGCGGGCCGAGGTGATCGTCGTGATGCCGCGCTCGTGAAGCAACCGGGCGACCGCGCTACTAGCGCCGTCGCCAAACACGGCAAGCGGGTCAGCCTCGGCCGTGACGATCGTGACCGACAGCTCGGTGTTCATCTCGTGGGCTCGGCCGGCAGTCATCAGGGCGAGCTCGTAGGCCGGCAGCGGCCACGCGAACGGGCCGGGGATCACGAACACGACGTGGTGCACGTAGCCGCCTTCGATGTCCTGGATCAGTCCGTGGAGGGTGTCGTCGAGCCGCCGGTCGTCGACCGTGATCGCGTGCGGGTGGCGCGCGTGCGTGCGAGCGCCCAGCGCCAGCACAAGCGCGTCGTAGTGCAGCCGCGCGGCGCCGTCGAGGTGGACGAGGCGCCGCGGCGCGTCGACCCACGAGAAGCTGTCGGTGATCAGCTCGGCGCCGACGTCGTTCGCGATCTGGGCGAGCCGATAGCGCCGCGCCGGTCCGAGCGCAAACGGCTCGCGCACGGCCATCGGCCGGTAGAAGAACTCGCTGTCGGGTGCCACGAGCGTCATGCGGACGCTGTCCCCGGCGAGGGCACGGAGTGCGAACGCCGTTTCGAGCGCCGCCACGCCCCCGCCGGCAATGACGACGTTGAACGGCCGCACAGAGCTGTCGCCCGCACTATCCATGCCACGCAGGCTATGCCTCGGCGAAGGCGATAGGAGCCGAGTAAGCCCACGCGCCGCTGGGGCAAACTACGGAAATCCGGCCGGCTGGCGCCCTCGCGACCGGCGCGGGCAACCGACGCTCGCGAGCGCTGATCGCAGATCGCCACGGCGGCTTCCGGCCGCCGTCGGACCGGCCGAGGCGCAATCGGCTGCTATTCGAGGCCTTTCGTGTGGCCCCGGGCACCACGACGTCGCGGTCACGAACGCCCGACAGCGACCGACCCTCTCATTTGGGGCTGCTTTGCCGATAGAAGAGGTGTCCTGCGTGTCCCGCGGGCCTGAGCCGATGACCCAGCCGACCCCGCAACCAGATCCACCGTCGACAACTGCCCGTCCGGGCCGCGGTCCGGACCCGGCGCCCGGTCCGGATCGGCGAGCGATGGCATCGCGAAGTGCGGATCGATGAACTCGCTGATGTGGACGGCGGGTGCGCGCGCCAGAACCTTCCTGGTGGCGTGCATGGCCGCGGTCCTGCTGGTGATCGGCGTGGCTGCCCTGCTTGTCGCGCAGGGCACCGCCGGCACGACGAGGACGGCTGCCGACGTGCGCGCAGCGCGCGGAATCGCCCTGCTCGTGGCGATTGGCGTCGAGCTTCCAGGTCTGAGCCCGTCGGCGATCGCGGGCGGGTTGCCGCCGGCGGCAGCCCGGCAACTCGACGACGCCGTGCGGCGCGGGCGGGCGGAGGGGCTGGTTGACGACCTCGTCATCTGGGATCGCGCGGGTCGCGTCGTCTACTCGAGCATCGAGCGCGCGCAGGGCACCCAGCCGAAAAACGTGCCCGAGCTGGTCGCGGCGCTGGCCGGCCATTCGGTTACGCGAACGGATTCGCACGAGCTCGATCCGGTCTCCGGAAAGCCGACCGGTGTCCTGGAAGCGCTCGACCCGCTGACCGACAAGCGCGGCGTCGTCTACGGGGCCATCGAGGCTGACCTGTCGCTCAAACCGATCAATGCGGCGGCGACCAGGTCGCTGCAGCGCAGCGTGCTGTTCGTTGTCGGCGGTGCGGCCCTGGTCGGACTGTTGCTGCTGCCGTTGTGGATCCGACTGGCCCGCGCCCAGGCCAGGGAATGGGTTCCCGGGCGCCGCCGGACCGTGCGAGCGATCCGTGAAGCGCTCGGCCGCGGCGAGATCGAGCTTGTCTTCCAACCGCAGATCGAACCCGACAGCCGGCGCGTCGACGCTGTCGAGGCCCTGGTTCGCTGGCGGCGGAACGGTGAGCTGGTCCTGCCCGACCAGTTCCTTCCGGCCGTGGAGTCCAGCGCACTGATGCGCCGGTTGACCGACCGGGTGCTCGATCTGGCCCTCGCTCAGCTCGCCGACTGGCGTCGCGCGGGCATCGCCGTGCGTGTGTCGGTCAACCTTTCGGCGACCGACCTCGCGGACAAGATGCTCCCCCAGCGCATCGCCACCAAGCTCGAGGTGCATCGCGTGGCGGGCCAGCACCTGACCGTCGAGGTCACCGAGACCGCGGTCTTCGAAGATGCCGAGCAGGCCAACCTGGTGCTCACCGCGCTCGACGAACTGGGGATCGATATCGCCCTCGACGACTTCGGCACCGGCCACGGCTCGATCTCGCGGCTGCACGCGCTGGGAGTGTTCTCAGAGGTCAAGATCGACCGCTCCTTCGTCTCCGATACCCGGCACCGATCACGGACCTACCTGATGGCGATGGTCGGCTTCGGGCTGAGCCTCGGCCTGCGCGTCGTCGCCGAAGGCGTCGAAGACTCCGAAACGCTGGCGATCCTGACGGCCCTGAACTGCGACCTGGCACAGGGCTACCTGATCTCGCGCCCGCTCGAAGGCGAGGCCATGACCACGTGGCTCACGACGGTCCACCCGGCGGTCCCCTTCGAACGGGCGCTGGCCGAGTCCTACCGCGCGAGCACCGGCTGGGACCCGCGCTAGCGACGCGCCGAGCGCGCGGCGAGGCAGGACGGCGGTCACAGGTTCGTCACGCGCCGGCGGTCCGCACGCGCATAGCCTGCGGGTGAGCCGTGGCCGGGACCTCGACGTAGCCCCGGCCGTCCGTCACCAGCCTCAGATGGCAGGAAGGGAGTCTTCAGTGTTCAGCGCATCCTCCGGCCGCAGCCGGCTTCGCACGGGCTTGCTCGCCGGCACCGCCGCAGCGGCGGCCCTGCTGCCGGTCAGCCTGGCGAACGCGACGAGCGCCGTCCCGACGGCCCCTCATGACTATGCGATCTCGCTGTTTGCGAGCGCTCCAAGCGGCGACTCCAGCCCCGACGACATCTGCCGGCTGGGCGACGAGATCTTCGTCGGCTACCAGAACGGGGTGGGACCCAACGGTGAGCCCAACGCGAGCGGCGACAGCGCCAGCACGATCGTTGAGTACAACCCCGACGGCTCGGTGGCGAACCAGTGGAGCGTGACCGGGAAGGTCGACGGCCTCGGCTCCGACCCCGACCGCCAGCGGGTGATCGCGACCGTCAACGAGGACTCGAACTCCTCGCTGGTCACGATCGCGCCGTCGGCGCCGCCGTCGGACCAACTGGTGGACTATCGCTACTCGCCGAGCCCGAGTCCGCCAAGCGGCTCCGGCCCGCTGCTGACCGGCGGGGGAACCGACGCGGTGACCGTGACGCCGAACGGCACGATCCTGATCGCGGCCTCCAACCCGCAGACCCTGGGTGCCAACCCCCAGACGATCGTCGGGGGAGCGCTGACCGCAACGTTCCGGGCGACGCTGACGGCCCCGGTGGCGCCCGCCACGACCGGTGTCGCCGCGCTGTCGCCGACCTTCCTTGACGACTCGCAGGCGAGCCTCGCTCCAGCCGGCTCCTCGTCGGTTGCGCTCGCGTTGTCCGATCCCGATTCCAACGCCTATGTGCCCGATTCGAGCCCGCTGTACGCCAATCAGTTCGTGCAGGTCAGCCAGGGCGACCATCAGCTGATCTTCGCCAGCGACATCGGCAGTCCCTCCGCGCCCTACAACGCGAGCGATCTCACGGTGCTGAACCTCCAGGAGCAGGTCGGCTCGACGACCACGAGCGCGGGTGTCGACGATCTCCGTTGGGTCGACGGCCACGGCGGAACGTTCTACGTCGTCGACGATGGCGGCGGAGCAGGGGGCAACGGCGCGATCTACGCGATCACGGGCCCGTTCATCCCGGGTGAGGTGCTCGCCGCGGTCAGCGAGACCGGGGCGCCCAACTCCAGCGCGGTGCTAGCCGACGGGCAGACCGTCGACACGCTGAACCTCGCGACCGGCATCCTGACGCCCTTCGCGACGGGTTTCGTCAAGGCCTCCGGCGAGGTCTGGGTACCCCGTGAGCGGCCGGAGCGCCATCGACGACGCGGGGACCGCGACGACTGAAGCGGCGCGGCGCACGGCGAGCCGCTGATGCAAGCTCCCCTCGACGCGTGGCCTCAGCGGAGCACCCTCTGTCCTCAGAGCACCCGGGCCGTCACGGTCGCAGCCGGCCAAACCGCCTACGCTTCATCGCGTGGCCTGACTCGGCGGTCGCGGACCTGACACGCAGCGGGGACGACGGAGGACCGATGGGAAAGTTCCGGATTTCGACGCACGGCCGATTGCAGGACTGGATTGCCGCGGAGCAGGGGTACTTCGACGACGAAGGCCTCGCCTATGAGATCGACGTGAGGATGCTGGAGAACGCCGGCCAGGACATCCTCAAGCCGGGCCAGGGCGACGTACGCGTGGGCGCGTACGAGCTCTACCGCTCCGGTGGCGGTGGCAAGAAGGACATGAGCTGCGCCTGTCATTGGGCTGTCAACCAGGCCGCGACCGATGCGGCCGGCCGCATGTGGGGCCATGCCTACTCGGTGCTCCCGAGCGCGATCTACGTGTGCGCCGAGTCCGACATCCGCGGTCCGCAGGACCTGGCAGGGGTCGATGTGGCGGTCGGCTATCACTCGGGCAGCCACTTCGCAACGGTCCAGGCGCTCGAGGCGTTCGTCGATCCTTCCGCGATCAAGCTCGCGTTCATCGGGATGCCCTACGACCGGGTCGACGCGCTGCTCGCCGGCGACGTTGCGGCGGCCGCGGTGTGGGGCGCCCAAACCGACATTCTTGAACAGCAGGGATGCCGCAGGATTGTCGACAGCACGTTCATGGCGGGCTTCATGTTCAACTCCGAGACCGACCCCAGCGATGTGGAGCGCTATTTCAAGGCGCTCAAGCGCGCGCAGATGGACCTCGACCTGGAGCCCGAGCGCTACAAGCACCACTACCTCAAGGAGATCCCGGCGCGCTTCCGTGACCGCGTCGACGTGCGTCGCTTCGGTCCCGGCGAGCGGGTGGTCTTCCTGCCGTACACGCGCGAGATGTATGAACGGGCGCAGCAATGGATGCACGAGCGCGGGCTGTTCGAGGAGCGCGACTCGGCGCCGGACTACGAGTCCGTCGTGCAGGTCTGAGCCGGGCGAGCGGGGGCGAGCGCAGGCCATGCTGAAAGCCACCAAGGACCGTCCGCTGGCGACGACGATCACCGGTTCGATCCCGCGACCCGCGTGGTTCGAGTTGAACCTGGGCAGGCGAACCTTCCGCCAGGGGATGGGCGATTCGCGCTACCGCGAGCAGTATCAGGATGCGGTCAGCTCCCACATCCGCGACCAGGAGCGGGCCGGCATCGACCTCGTCACCGACGGTGACTGTCGCTTCGACCTCGAGGTCGGCGGCCAGAGCTGGTTCCTCTACCCGGCGCGGCGCCTCGACGGGCTGACCGGCGACGATTACCCACCCGCCCCGGGCTACGGAGCGGGTAAGGGCACGATCATCTTCGAGGCGATGGAGTCGCGGGTGATGCCCCGCTGCACCGGCAAGATCGGTCGCGGGCAACTCCAGTACGCGGAGATCTGGAAGACCGCGCAGGAGCTGACCGACCGCCCGGTGAAGTTCGGCACGATCACTCCCGAGGTCCTCGGCATGTCGCTCGCCAACGACTACTACGACGGCTATCGCGCGTTGATCATGGACCTCAGTGACGCGATCCGCGAGGAGCTGACCGACGTGGCGCTGGCCGGCTGTCAGGCCGTGCAGCTCGAAGAGCCCAACATCCACCTCGCCCATCTCAGGCGCCGCGCCGGGGTCGAGGAGTTCGACGTCGACTTCTTCGTCGACGTCTTCAACAACACGGTGACCGGGCTGCGCGAGCTCACCGAGGTCTGGTGCCATTCGTGCTGGGGGAACACCGCGCAGCAGCGTCTGTTCGCCGAGAACCAGTCCTACGCCGGCGCGCTCGAGGCGCTCAACCGCCTGGACGCCGACGTCATCACCTTCGAATGCGCGAGCACCGGGGGCATGGACTTCGAGGTGATCGGCAAGCTGATCGGCGAGGACAAGAAGATCGCCGTCGGCGTCGTCGACCACCGCAACCTGCACGTCGAGAGCCCGGACCAGATCGCGGCGCTGCTGCGGCGAGCGCTCGAGCACATCGCGCCCGAGCGGCTGCTGGTCTCCAGCGACTGTGGTTTCGGCCGCGAGGGCATGACGCGCCGGATCGCCTTCTACAAGATGGTGGCGCTCGTGCGCGGCACCAACATCGTTCGAGCCGAGCTCGGCCTCCCCGAAGCGGAGTGCCGTGCGGCCGACGCCAGGTACGCGTTTGGGCGCCGGGAGGCCTCGCCCGTCTGACGGCCGGCGGCGAGGTGCTCGTCGCTGCACAGCCGTCCGCCGCCCGCGTGAGCGAGACCGTAGGATTGCGTGCGGTCGTCCTCGTTGTCGACTGCGGAGTGATCCATGCAGACGCGGCCACCGCTGCCCCCGTTCACGCTCGAGACGGCCCGCCAGAAGGTGCAGGCGGCCGAGGACGCCTGGAACACCTGCGATCCGGAGCGCGTGGCATCCGCCTACACCGAGGACTCGCAGTGGCGCAATCGCGACGAGTTCTTCCAGGGCCGGGAGGCGATCGTCGAGTTCCTGCGGCGGAAGTGGTTGCGCGAGCAGGAGTACCGGCTGCGCAAGGAGTTGTGGACCTTCACCGACAATCGCATCTCGGTGCGTTTCGAGTACGAGTGTCACGACCACAGCGGTCAGTGGTGGCGCAGCCACGGCAACGAGCACTGGGAGTTCGACGAGAGCGGTCTGATGCGCCGACGCGACGCCAGCATCAATGATTACCGCATCGAGGAGCACCAGCGCCGAATCACGAGTTGAGCGCGCGGCATGGCGGCGTCCTACACGGTGGTGGCGACCCGGAGCGTGCATCTGTGTGCGCCGGCGATCGGGTTGGCGACGTTGGCGCTCGGCCTGAGCCTCGTGACGGTCGGTTGTGGCGGCGCTGCGCACGGCGCGGCTCGAGTCAGCCCCAGCAGGGCGGCGGCGTTGCCGCCGCCCTGCTCGGCGCGGGCCCGCCGCGCGCTCGCGCGCAGTTCGGGGATCGCCGTCGATTCGGTGGTCAGCTCGCCGTTCACGGCCAGTGGCGGTGCGGCGAGTTGTCGTTTCAGCGCGCGCGACCGCGCCGGCGGGTCGCTCGAGGTGGTCGCCGAGCTCGACAGCGCGCCCCAGGCGTATTACCGCCTCGACAGGGAGGTTGTCGAGTTCAGCCAGAACGTGATCTGGGCTCACCTCGGCGAGCGCGCATACCCCTATCCGATCGGGCATCTGGGCCTCGCGGCCGACTGGTTCCGGTCTGAGAATCAGCTTCTGACCTCGGACGGCGTGCGGCTGATAACGATCGTGGTGTCCTCGCTGCCGGCGGACGCGGGCGGCGGCGCGCGCGTCGCCGCGAGCCTCGCCCGAATCTATCTCGGGCCGCTTGTCCCGCCGTGATGCGGACGGCCCACCGCCGACCGGTGCGTGGCGGATACTGGTCGCCAGATGAGTGAGCGAGCGCCAGAGGATGACGGCACGCGCCGGCGCATCCTCGTCGTCGGCCGGGGGCGTCTGGTCGACGTCGCGCGCCGTGCCCTTGACGACGCCGGGGTCGACGTTCTCCACCTGCAGGAGCCGACCGACCGCGAAATCCGCGACACGATGGGCTCGACGCTCGACGCGGTGATGGTCATCTCCCGCGACGACCACGTGTCGTTGCGCCTTGCGCTCGTGATCGAGGGTCTACGCCCGGGCGTGCGCCTGATCGTGACGATCTACAACCGCGATCTCGGTGTGGAGCTGCGGCGCGCGGTCCCCAACGTGCGTGTGATGTCGATGGCCGACATCGTCGCTCCGTCACTGGCTGCGGCGTGCCTGGCCGACGACCTGCTCTCGGTCCGGCGGTCCGGCAACGGCGTGCTCGGCATTCGAAGCGGCAGCGACGGCCCGGTCACCACGCCGCTGTCGATTCGCGCCCACAATTTCGGCGATCGTCTGCTGACGAACTTGAGCTCGCTGCTGCACCCGTTCGAGCTGAGCGCCAAGACGCTCCTTTCGGGTCTGCTGGGGTTCGTGTTCATCCTCGTCGCCGACTCCGTTGCGCTCGCACTCGCGCTGCACGAGTCGGTCGCCGATGCCGTGTACTCGGCGACCAAGACGATCGTCACCGTCGGTCCCAGCACGAGGATCGACGACGGGCCGGTCTGGCTGAAGCTGTATTCGGCCGCGATGATGCTGGCCGCGCTGGCCTTCACCGCCGTGTTCATCGCAGGCCTCATCGACCGGCTGCTCGACCGCCGTCTGGTTGCGATCGTCGGCCCGCGGGCGATGCCCCGCAAGGACCACGTCGTCGTGGTGGGCCTCGGGCAGGTCGGACTGCGCCTGTGCATGATGCTGCGCGTGCTGGAGGTTCCCGTCGTGGCAGTCGAGCGCGACGCCGAGGCCGACAACATCAGGCGAGCCAGGCAGTACAACGTCCCGGTCGTGATCGGCCGGGGCAGCAGCCGCGCCGTGCTACAGCGCCTGTCACTCGCTCGCGCCCGTGCCGTTGCCGCCGTCACCTCCGACGAGATCGAGAACATCGCCACCGCGGTGGCGGTGCTGGCGATGCGCGAAAACCTGCGGACGGTGCTGCGCGCCGGCAGCGGCGAGGTGGTGGACGAGACGCGGGCGCTGTTTCGGATCGGCTCGGTGCGCGATGTGTACCTGGCGGGCGGCACCCTGCTCGCCGCCGCGGCGCTCGGTTCCCCAGCCGAGGAGGCGTTCGTCGCCGACGAGACGGTCTGGGTGGTCGGGACCGACGGGCGAATCGAACCGTTCGACGCTCAGCTGGTGGCGACCGCACGCGGTGACGCCGCCACGTCGTAACGTCGCCACACGCGAGGCGGACGAGGCGACGAGTTCACTAGGCTCGACCTTTGCGACGACGCGGAGAGCGGGAACGGAGGCGGAGATGGCAGGCGTGATGGAGGGGAAGGCGGGGATCGTGACCGGGGCCGCCGGGGGCATCGGCAGGGCGACGGCGGTCGCGTTCGCGCGTGAGGGCGCGGCGGTCGTGATCGCCGACCTCGAGCAGCGTCGAGCGGATGGCGAGGAGACGGTCAGCCTGGTCGAGGCTGACGGCGGGCGCGCGGTGTTCGTGGCATGTGACGTCACGCGGGCAGCCGAGCAGGAGGCGCTCGTGCGGGCCGCCGTCGAGCGCTTCGGGGCGCTCGACTTTGCCCACAACAATGCAGGCGTCGAACTCCAGGCGCTGCTGACCGAGACCTCGGAGCCTGATTGGGATCTCGTCATCGACGTCAACGTCAAGGGCGTGTGGCTGGGCCTGAAGGCACAGATCCCGCAGATGGTCGCTCAGGGCGGCGGGTCGATCGTCAACACCTCGTCGCTCGCCGGCCTGATCGGTGCGCCGGCGCTTGGCGCATACGTCGCCAGCAAGCACGCCGTCGTCGGTCTAACCAAGACGGCGGCGATCGAGTGCGCTCCCCATAACATCCGCGTCAACGCGGTCTGCCCGGCGGCGATCGCGACGGCGATGATCAAGGAGCTTCCGCCGGAGCGCCAGCAGGAGCTCGCATCTCCGCAGGCGATCAAGCGCTTCGGTCGGCCCGAGGAGGTCGCCGAAGCGGTTGTCTGGCTGTGCTCGGATCGGGCCTCGTTCGTCACCGGCACGGCGATGGCGGTCGACGCCGGATCCATGGCTGGGATCGTCCTGCCGGGAGTCGTCACTTAGGCGCGCCGAGGATCGCGAACGCGCCGCGGGCGCCCGAGCCCGCGTGTCGTCGAAGGACACCATGCGGCCGCGAACGGTGGTCAGAGGGCGGTGGGGTAGGTCTCGGGCGGTTCGCTGAGTTCCCACGCGCCGTCGCGTTCGAGCGGCTCGACGGCGCGGGTGACGTCGATGTGAACGAGCGCGTCGAACTGGTGGGGGAGGCTTGCCGCGAAGCAGTGGCTCTGGCGCTCGGTCTGCGGGCGGTAGATGACGCCGATCGCACGCTCGAGCCGCGGCTCCCGCAGCGCTCGGCCGCTGTCGCCGGCGTCGACTGGGCAGAGCAGGAATGCGGGGATATGCGTGGCGTGAAACAGTGCCTCGTAGCTATCGGGGTGCGCCGGGCGCACGTGCTTACGTTCGGCCGCGCCGCCCCATTCCGTGGCGGCTGTGACGGTGCCGGTGTAGGTGGTGAAGCCGACGCTGACGGCGTCGCGCCCGTGGCGCTCGCGCATCAGCTGGCCGATCGTCAGCTCGCCGCGCTGGGACATCTCGGTTGCGCGTGCGTCGCCGATGTGTGAGTTGTGCTCCCAGACGACGACGCGTGCGTCACCTCCGTGGCGGTCGAGGTGTGCGACGAGCTGGTCAAGCGTGTCGGCCATGTGGCGGTCGCGCAGATTCCAGGAGCCGGCGTGGTCGGCGAACATCGTGCGGTAGTACTCCTCGGCGTTGGCCACGACCGCGGCGTTCTGCTCCGCCACGAAGTACTCGTCCTCGGCGGCGAGTCCGTCGCGCAGCAGGTACTCGCCCGCGCGGCGGCGCAGCTCCACGAGCTGCTCGATCACCCGCCGCCGGCACGGTTCGCCGACGCCCAGCAGCACCGCCTGACCGTAGCCGGAGCCCTCGCCGTGGTAGGGCTGCAGGCAGTCGTAGCGATCGCGTGCGCGCGCGGCAGCCGACGGGTCCTGCTCGTCGAGGTACTCGATGACCGCCTCCATCGACGCGCCGAGACTGTAGAGGTCCAGGCCGTAGAGCCCGGTCTTACGAGCGCCGCGGGCCAGGCGGTCGTTGTGGGCGCGCAGCCAGCCGACGAAGTCGAGCACATCGGCGTTGCGCCACATCCAGGTCGGGAAGCGACGGAAGCCGCGCAGCGCTTCCTCGGCGTCGCGGTCCGAGCCGGCCCCGCGCGCGTAGCGATCGACGCGGTGAGCGTCGGGCCAATCGCCCTCTATCGCCACGGCGCTGAACCCGAGCTCGGCGATCAGACGCCGCGTGATGCGGGCGCGCTCGCGATAGAACTCGTGCGTGCCGTGGCTCGCTTCGCCGAGCAGGACGATCCGAGCATCACCGATCAGCGCGAGCAGCGCGTCGTAGTCGCACCGGTCGCCGGTCAGCGGGTGCGCCTCGCGGCGGAGCGCGTCGACGACGGCGCGCTCGCCGAGCGGAAGGGCCAGTGGCAACGCCACCGCTCAGCCTCCCGTGGCCGCGAGCAGCCGGGGCGAGGTGGCCAGGTGGGTGTTGAACCACTCGGCGGCGAGCCGTGCGACGGTCTCGAGCGTGCCGGGCTCTTCGAACAGGTGTCCGGCGCCATCGACGACCGTCAGGCGGTGTCGGCAGCGCAGCATCTCGGCCGCGCGACGGTTCAGCGCGAGCACCTCGGCGTCGCGGCTGCCGACGAGCAGCAGCGTCGGCGCGGTCACGTAGGGGAGCCGGTCGGCAGCCAGATCGGGGCGCCCGCCGCGCGAGACCACGGCCCGGACGACCTCGCCCACCGCGGCGGCCGCGCGCAGAGCCGCCGCGGCGCCGGTCGACGCACCGAAGTAGCCGATCGGCAATTCGCGGGTCGCCGGGTCGTCGAGCGCCCAGATGGTCACCTGCTCGAGCCGCCGAGCAAGCAGCGGGATGTCGAACACGAGCTCGCGACGCTGGCCTTCCCGGCCGGTGAGCAGATCGAACAACAGCGTGGCCAGGCCGGCGTCGTTCAGCGTCGCGGCAACGGCGCCGTTGCGCGGGCTCAGCCGACTGCTGCCGCTGCCGTGAGCGAAGATCACCAGCCCCCGCGCACCGGCGGGGAGCGTGAGATCGCCCGCGAGCGTCGCTCCGTCGATGTCCACTAACACCTCACGCGTCGATGTCTCGCCAACGGCGCGCTGCGGTCCCCGCGTCTCGGGCGAGGGCCTCTCTGCTGATACGGCGTTGAGAAGGGTGATGACCTCGGCGTCGCTGACCGGGGAGAAGTCGCGATACCAGCGGCCCACGCCGAGCAGCTCATGCGGGATCGTGTCGCAGATGATCTGATCGGCCTCCCGCCCGATGAGATCCACCGACTCGCGCACCCCGACCGGAACCGCCACGACGATTCGCGCGGCTCCCCGCGCGCGCAGGGCGCGCACCGCCGCGAGGACCGTCATACCCGTCGCGAGACCGTCGTCAACCACGATCACCGTGCGCCCGCGCACGTCGACCGGCGCACGGCCGTCGCGGTAGCGCTCGACACGCCGGCTCAGCTCGCGCACCTCGCGTGCCACGGTGGCGTCGAGCACCCCCCTGGTCAGGCCGACGCGCCGTGCAGTATCGGTGTCCAGGACCGCGGTCCCGTCCTCGACGATCGCGCCCACCCCGAACTCCGGGTTGCCGGGTGCGCCGAGCTTGCGCACCGCGAGAACGTCAAGCGGCGCGTCGAGACGGCGCGCGACCTCGAAGCCGACGGGCACGCCGCCGCGCGGAAGCGCGACAACGACAGGGTGCTCCTGCGCCAGCGGAAGCAGCTGCGCCGCGAGACGACGACCGGCGTCGTGACGGTCGATGAACTCCATACCCGCATCCTCGCCCCAGCGGGCGGCACGGTCATCCGCAGCCCACCACATGCCGCGCACGGATTACCCCCGATCAGGCGCGCGTCGCCATCGGGCACCGCCACGCCGTCGCCGACAAGGGGGCCCGCGGCGCCAGCCCTACCCGCGAGATACCACGCGCAGTCCGTCGCGTGCACCGTGCTGCGAGTGCCGGCGTGAACCCGAGGTGGGCTCCGCGTGCCTGCTCCGGTCAGTCCTTGCAAATGTCGGCGGTCTTTGCCGCCGTGACGCGCACAACGTCGCGTGGGTCGACCAGCACGGAGTGACGGCGATCGCCGGCCGGGCAGAGGATCCGTTGGTGGCGGAGTAGCGCGCTGTCGATGACCTCCGCAGCGGGAACCAGCGGGCCAAAGGCGGGTATTGCACCGACCTCGAGTGTCGGGAACTGCTGCGCGATCTCAGCTTCGCTCGCGAGCCGCAGCCGCCGGGTCGCGCCGATCAGCTCACGCAGCTTGTGCAAGCCGAGACGCTCGGATGCCGGGATTGCAGCGATCACGTACGCGCCCCCGTCGTGCAGCACCACGGTCTTAGCGACCTGGTCTGCCGGCAGTCCCGCGACGCGGGCCTCGGCCGTCGCATTCATCGCCGTCTCGTGCTCCACCAACTCGTACGCGATACCCGCGCCGTCCAGAAACCCGACAATCGCCTCAACGCGCGTTGTCACGAGTGCGCCTGAAACGTCGTCCGTCGCCATCGCCGGCCTCCTCCGTCACGTGGTCCAGTCTCACCCACGCTAGTCGTCTCACCGCGCGCGGGCATCGGCGCAATGCCGTCCACCGCGTCCGTAGACGTCACGGATATCGGGACGCGGAGGCAAGCGGCCGCATCGGCTTGGAGCACGCAGCGGAGGTCAGACGTCGCGCTCAAGCCCGCTTGACGAGCAGCGCGATTCGTCGCGGACCGCCAGCCCACGTCTCGCCAAGCCAGACGTTGCGGAACAACCCCGATCGGGCTCGCCAGAATGCACGGATGGCTGAGACCGGCGCGTGGATGAGGATGGTCTCGGACCAAGCGAAGCCGTAACGGGACACCCAAGTGAACGATCAGCCGGGCGCCGTCGATCGCGCCGATCTCGAGGATCGGCTCGCTGCGCTTCGCGCGGTCCTGCCGCTCATGGCAAGGGATCTCGCGGAGGCCCGCCGCCAGGTCAACACGCTGGCAGCGGAGAACCGCCGCCTGCGGCCGCTCATCAGAGCGCTCGAACATGAGGATGTCGGTGAAGTCGTGAGCGAGCGGCCCGGGCTCTATCCTGCAGCCATCGCGGACCTCGTCGTGTGCCGTCATCCGCGCCGGGAGCACTGACGGGGGTCGGACAATCGGGTGCGGCGGCTGCACACGATCAAACGTGGCTCAACAGGCGGCGGCGCGCCGGTGACCGAATCCAACGCGGGCGCCCCCGGGGTTGGGAAGGTCTGGTCGCCATTCACCTCCGCGCGCGCCCGGCTGGCAGTCCTCGCCGTGCGCCGCTTCGCGGTGTCGTGTGCTCGGGGGCTGTGGGCGCGTGTGCCGTGGATCGCTGCGGGTCTGGTGGCGGCGATTCCGGTCATGAACTCGACGATCAAGGCAGTGCAGGCGGGTTGGGTGCCGGCGGGCGACGACGGGATCATCGCGACCCGCGGCTGGGACGTGCTCACTTCGCACACACCGCTGGTCGGCCAGTATTCCGAGGCCGGCCTGGTTATCCACGGCCAGGCGATGCACAGCCCAGGCCCGATGCTGTATTGGCTGCTCGCGCTGCCGGTGCGCTTCGGCAGTGTCACGAGCATCCCGGTGACGATGGGCGTTGTCAACACGCTCGCGATCGTCGGTTGTGTTGCCCTCGCGCGGCGTCGCGGTGGCCTGGTCCTGATGTTTGCCACGGCGATCGGCATCGCGCTGATGTGCCAGTCGCTGCCGACCGAGGCGATGCACGACATCTGGAATCCTGCGGCCGGCCTGTTTCCGTTTTTGCTGCTGATCTTTCTGGGTTGGTCGCTCGCCTGTGGCGACCACCGCCTGCTGCCGGTCACGGTGCTCGTCGCGAGCTTCGTCACCCAAACGCATCTGATGTACGCGGCGCCCACCGCGGTGCTGCTCGTGGTTGGCGTCGGCGGTCTCGTGATCGGGTCGCTCGCGCGCCGCCGTGCACGGCCTGCACCTGACAAGCCGCCTCATCGGCCGCTGCGGGTCTGGGCCTGGGCGGTCGCGGCGCTGCTGGTGGCGGCGGCGTGCTGGACGATGCCCGCGATCGATCAGATCGAGAGCAGCCCGGGGAATCTCGCGATGATCGTTCGCACCGTCGAACATCGTGGACCCACGCTCGGCGCGACCGTTGGCTGGAACGCCGTCGTCCGCTCGGTTGGGGTGCGCCCATGGTGGCTGTTCGTGCCGGCGTCGGAGTGGCATCGCAAGAAGGATGTGCGCGCGACGCCGAGCAGCGGCGAAGTCGACTCGACGATCGTGATCATCGCGGCACTGGTGCTGGCCACGCTGGGCGGCGCCCTGATGCGGCGCTGGGACCTCACCGCCGGCGCGCTGATCGGGCTCGGGCTGTGCGGTGCCATTGGCATCGAGGCGGCCTCCAACCCAGCGACGACGCTGCTTGCAGCGACCCTCGGCTACACGATGTGGTGGGGGTCAGAGCTTGGGTTCTGGGTCTGGTTGATCCTCGCCTGGGCGCTGTGGCTCGGGCTGGTGGGGCTGTCACGGCCGGCAATCCGGCTGCTGGACCGGCGCTGGCGCGCTCACCGCCGGGCGCTGCCATCGCGGATCCGGCGCGCCGCAATCATGCTCGTCTCACTGGGAACCCTTGGCGGCGGGGTCGCGGTGGCCAACGCGGTTGCGGCGACCGCCAAGCCCGACTCCCACGTGTACGAGTACCGGTCGGTCCGCGCGGCCGCGGCGGGGATCGAGCGCCTGATCCCGCGGGCTCAGACGATCGGCTTTCACACCGGACCGCTCGACGTCGGCACGCAGCCGATGGAGCCGGCGATTCGCTTCTTCCTTGTCCGCCACGACGACCGAGTCCTGGCAAACGGATCGTTTCCGCGTCTTGGCTCCTACTACGAGCTATACAACCGTCCCGTGCAGTGGACCGTGTTGCTCGTCGACGGCGCCCGTCGGCAGCGACATCGGACGCTCGCGGCACGCGTCCACTTCGTCGGCCCCTGGGGCAACGAGATCCTCAGCGCGTGGGTGCGCAAGGTGCACCCGCAACCGGCGAAGGCGGCGGATTCATCACGCCACACGGCCACGCCGCCACGCGCCAAGCGGGCGCCCGAACCGACCGCGAATTGACGCGAGCGCGACGCTTGCACGGCCGCGTGGCCTGCAGGCGGCTCGCCGCGGCGCGAGCCGGGAGGAGTGCGAAACCGACCGCTGTGGGCGCAGCGCGCTCCCGGTGGTGGGCTAACCCGCGAAGCGGCTGCGGTTTGTCCCGGATGGCTGGGTGCTCCGCGCGCGTCAGCTTTCCGGTGTGCGGCGCCTCCTTGCGATCGTGGCCTTGTTCGCCGCCCGCCGGGTCGGCCCAATCGAGGCAGCCCGCTGACTCGGTGTGCTCGACATCGTCCGGTGTGCCGATGCCGTGCTCCACGTGCAGCGCGCGCGGTCCCGCCGCCAGCGCCCGGTCGAGCGCTGGACCGCCGAGTCTCAGTGCGCCGCCGTGGCCGGCGCCTACCGGCACCCGGCGCGAGATCTCGTTCACCAACGCCTCCGCGCGCCCGCCGAGCTCATCGGCGGTCAGCGGCAGCGCGAGCAGTCGCATGCCGCAGTTGATGTCGTAGCCCACGCCGCCGGGAGAGACAACGCCGTCGGGCGGCTCGGTCGCCGCGACGCCCCCACCGGGAAGCCGTAGCCCTGGTGAATATCGGGTATCGCCAGCGCCGCCCCGACGATGCCCGGAAGCGTTGCGACGTTCTGGAGCTGCTCGAGCGAGCGGTCGGCGACGATCTCGGCCAGCAACTCGCGGTCAGCGAACACCCGCGCCGGCACACGCATGTCCGCACGCGCGTCCGCCGGAATCTCCCTCGGTTTCAGCCAGAAAGACCAGCTCGTCGAGCCAACCGACGAGCAGCGCCGCACGGTCACTCGCTGCCGCAACAATCTCGCGCGAAACAGCCTTGCCGAACGCACCATCGCCGATCAGCTCGCCGAGCGCCTCGAGTGCCTCCCGAAACACCCCCGTTTCGCTCGCCGCATCCAGCTGCAACTCGAGCTCGGCGGTGTGCTCCAGCCAGTGATGGGACATCGCAAGCTCAAAGCTCGTAGCCGAGTTGGAGCAGCAACTCGCTCAGCCGAGTGCGCTGAGGATCGACTCGCACTGGGGCAGGCCGTAGGCCGTTGCTGCGCTGGTCACCTGTTGGGCGAGCGGCTGTGCCTGCTGGAGAAGCCCGAGCGCCTGCGGTCCCTGTCCTTGACTCAGCGCTGCGGCCGCCTTGTCGATCGCGTCGACGACCTTCGCGAGCGGTGTCAGGAACTTCTGGATCGCGGCCTTGGCGCCGCTTGGCTGGGCGAGCGCCTTGAGCCTCGCGAGCCCGCTGGCCGCGACTGTGTGCAGTCGTTGCACCGCCGGTGCGATCTGGCGTTCGGCGGTGGCCCCACCCGTCACGAGCGCGGCTCCGCCTGCGGTGATCTGGTGGATCAGCGGCGTGGTCTGTGTCTGCGTTGTCTTGCAGATCGCGTCGGCCTTGGTGACGAATTGCGACTTGGCAGGGCCGCTGCTGCCCCCGCAGCCTGCGAGGGCGAGCACGCTGGCAAGTGCCGCCACAGCGATCACGTTCGCGTTGCGCATATCCAGACGCTCTCACCCGAGCGTCCGGCGTCCATCGGTGGGAAGCCACACTACCGCCGCATGACTCCCACGTCCGGCGGGGCAGCCGAGTGTGACTCACGTGCGCCGTCACGATGCGATCTCGACGCCCGCGTCGCGTAGCTCGGCGAACGCCCGTTCGTCATCACCTGCCTCGATGTTCACGGCGCGGGTGGCGCCACGGTGGACGACTGTGCTGAAGCCGAGTCGGCGCGCGTCGAGCGCCGTGTGCTTGACGCAGTAGTCGAGTGCAAGGCCGGCAAGGTGCACCCGACTGATGCCGCGGCTGCGAAGCAGCTCCTCGAGCGGTGTGGCCTCGAACGCCGAGTAGCCTTCGAGGTCGGCCGCTTGGCCCTTGTCGATCACGACGTCGATCTGCTCGCGGTGAAGTTGGGGATGCAGCTGCGCGCCGAGAGTGTCGCGGACGCAGTGCACGGGCCAGGGCCCGCCTTCGGTCGTGAACGATCGGTGGTCGGGCGGATGCCAGTCGCGCGTGGCGACGACGAACGGGGAGCTTCGTGCGAGCTCGTTGATGGGCGCGATCACCTTGTCCCCTTCGGCGACCGCCAGCGCGCCGCCAGGGCAGAAGTCGTTCTGCAGGTCGACCACGATCAGCGCCCCGTCATTGCCGGCCCGGTCGGTTTCGATCATTCGCGTTGCAGCGCCTTGAGGGTCGGCACGCGGAGCACCTGCCAGAGGGCGAAGAGCGAGCCGAGCACGCCGAGGGCGAAGCCGACGATCAGGCCGCGGCCGATCACCCAGAGCGTGATCACGGGCGACACGAAGGTGGCTGCCGCAAGCGCATGGACGAGCAGGACGCTGGCAAGCGCGCCGACGGCGAGGCCAACGCCGGTGCCGACCAGGCTCACAGCGGCGCTCTCGCCGAGGATCAGGCGGGCGATGCGCGCGTGGCTCCAGCCGACGGCGGCGAGCACGCCGAACTCGCGGCGCCGCTCGATAACCGCCATCGCCATCGTGTTGATCACGACGACGGCACCGAGCAGCAGTGCGAGCACGGCGATGATGATCGCGGCCTTGTTGATGATCCGGCTGTTGGTGTCGACGCGCGCGACCTCGCTGGGGTCTCCCAGCGCCAGCGTGCCGGGCACCGCGCGCTCGATGCTGCGCTCGACGGCGAGCTCGCCGAAGCCCGGCGCGATCAGGATCGCGATCATGCTGATCTCGGCTGGCCGCCGCGAGAGCTGCTGTGTCAGTGCGAGCGGCAGCACGACGCCGTCGTCCTCGAGCGAGATGCCCGAGCGATAGATCCCGGCAACCCGGAGAGCGCGCCCGTCGATCACAAGCGTCTGGCCGGGCTCTATGCGAAGGCGCGCGGCGGCGTTGCTGCCGACCATCAGCTCCTTACCGGCGGCATCGCGGCCGGCGATCAGGACCAGGCGCTTGACCAGGAAGCTCTGCGCCTCGGCGCCGAACACCAGGATCGAGGAGTCGGCGGCGAGGGCGTGGGGGACGACCTGGAGCGGGGCTGCGGCGGCGACGCCGGGCACCGCCTCGATGCGCGGCACGATCGAGGCGGGCAACGAGGACGCCGTCAGGTCAGCGAGGCCGCCCTGGAAGACCCCGAAGTCGGCGCGCCCGAGCTTCGCGAGGTCGCCGGCGCTGCGCGAGAGCCCGCCGGTGAGCGCGAGCATCGCGACGATCGTGGTCACGCCGACCGCGACGCCGAGTGCGGTCAGCGCGGTGCGCCCCCAACGACGCTGCAGGTTGACCTTGGTCATCGCCAGCATCGGCTCGTCCTACGCTTCCAGCGGTTGGCGGCCGCCTGAGTCGAGGCGGCCGTCGAGTAGCGTCACGGTGTGGTCGGCGTGCGCGCCGACCACCGGGTCGTAGCTGACGATGACCACCGTCATGCCGCGGCGGTCGCGCAGTCGGACGAGCAACTCGATGATCCGGGCCGCGTTGACGGAGTCGAGCGATCCGGTGGGCTCATCGGCGAGCAGCAGGCGCGGCGAGTTGGCCAGGGCGCGAGCCACCGCGACGCGCTGGCGCTCGCCGCCCGACATCATCGACGGCACGTGCTCGGCGCGGTCTGAAACGCCTACTTCCTCCAACAGCTCGAGCGCGCGGCGCCGGCGCTCGCGGCTGCGAACCCCGGCGCCGAGCAGCGGCACCTCGACGTTTGCCCGGGCGGTCAGCTCACTGAGCAGCAGATGTTGCTGAAACACCAAGCCGACGAGCTCGCGCCGCGCCCGGACCACGTGCGGTCCCTGCCAGATCGCTTCGCCGTCGATCAGGACTCGGCCTATCGAGGGTTGGTCGAGGCCACTGATCAGGTTCAACAGCGTGCTCTTGCCGGAGCCGGAGCGCCCGGTCACGACAAGCAACTCGCTGGGCGCCACGCTCAGGCTTACCTCGCGCAGTGCGGCGATCTCGCCGAAACTCCTGCTGACGCGATCGACTTCTACCGCTGCGCCAGTCGCGCTCACGGGGCGAGCGGTCTGGTCGCGACGTGCGCGAGTCGATCGCAGCAGCTGCAGCAGTGGGCGGGGCATCACAGTGGAACATTGCGGCGAAACACGCATGCCGAGGCTATGACCGCGGACCGAGGCTGTCATCTGGGCAAGCCCGCGGCGCGCTGCGAACTTCCTACGGATGCAGGTGTCGTCATGCCCGCGAGAAGGGACCGAACGCCGTGCTTGTGATCCGCTCGAACACCGTTCGCGTCAGGGGCCGGTCACCGGTCGACGATAGCCGCTTCGATCAACGGCAGGATGGATGGATGCGCACGACGCGAGATGCGTGTCGGCGCGCGTCGCGCACGCTGTCGGTGAGGTGGATGGTCAACGCCGAGGCGGGCGAGTGCGCGCCGGCGCGCGCCAGTGAACGACGCGGAGCCCGGCAACGCGAAGACGAGCAGCACCGCTTACCCACCGCTGTGGGCCGGGGCAAGGCGCAGCAGCCGCTTCGAGTAGGTGACCGGGTAGGGCGCCTGTCCCCGCCCCTCGGCGTGCCGCAGCTCTGCCGGCAGTGAGCCGAGGCCGGCCACGGCGCGTGCCCGGAGCGTTTCGAGCGGTTCGCGGCGGACGAGCTCGCCGTCTCTCACGAAGCACTCGAGGAGCGGCTGCCCGGCGCGCCGCTCCGATGCTTCGGCGACGAGATCGCCGATCATCGTGCCGGCGCGGAAGCTGCGGAACACCTGCTTGGGCCCCGGGATCGTCGCCTTCGCGGGGGAGCGTTTCGAGACCGGGCGCCAACCGGACCCGCCTGCCGTTGCGTCGGCGACGAGCTTGTAGACGCCGCCGAGCGCGGGCGCGTCGCGGCTCGTGCCGAGCTCCGTGCCCACGCCCCAGGTGTCGATCGGCGCGCTCGCCGCGACGAGCCGCGCGATCTGGAGTTCCTCGAGATCTCCGCTTGCGACGATCGCGGTGTCGCGCATCCCGGCCTCATCGAGGAGGCCGCGGACCGTGCGCGAAAGGGCAAGCAGGTCTCCCGAGTCTAGTCGCACGCCGTGGAGCGCCAGCCCTGTCTGGCGGGCCGCGGCGATCGCGTGCCGTACGCCCTCGAGCGTGTCGTAGGTGTCGACGAGCAGGATCGTGTTCTCGGGCGTGTCCTCCATGAACGCCACAAACGCTTGCTGCTCGTCGGCGAAGGACATCACGTAGGAGTGCGCCATCGTTCCCACCGGGGTCATCCCGTAGCGCATCGCGGCCGCGACGTTCGAGGTGCCGCGGACGCCGGCTATCGCGGCCGCCCGCGCGGCCTTCATCGCTGCGTCGATACCGTGGTCGCGTCGTGGCGAGAAGTCGATCACGTGCTTCCCGGCTCCGGGCTCGCCGCCGCCGGCGGCGAGGACCACGCGTGCCGCCTTGGTCGCAATTGCCGTCTGGAAGTTGATCTGGTTGAGCAGCAGCGTTTCGAGCAGCTGCGCCTCGACCCGCGGCCCGGTCACGCGCACCAGCGGCTCGCCGGCGAAGACGACGGTGCCCTCCGGGATCGCGTCGATGCGGCCGCTGAAGCGGAACCGCTCGAGGAAGTCCAGCAGCGTCGGCCGAAAGCCGAGCGTCTCCAGGTATCGAAGCTCGGGGTCGGCGAAACGCATCTCTGCCACGATCCGCAGCGTCGGGCCGAGGCCGGCGAGCAGCAGCCAGTCGCGCCGGGGCGGCAGTTCGCGTACGAACAACTCGAAGATCGCCGGCTCGTTCATGCCCCGCTTCAGGTAGCTCGCCGCCATCGTCAGTTCGTACTGGTCGATCAGCAGCGACGCCTGCGCCGCGCTCAACAGCCCCGGATCGTCGGCCGGCATGGCCGGCGGCACGACGAGCGCGCCCTCGTCCGACGCTGGGCCTACCCCCGCGGCGGACAATCAGGCCTCGCAGATCCGTACGACTGCGCGGATCGACCAGCACCGCCTGGCAATGAGCGCCGTCGCGGACCCCGAGCCGCCCAGAGCTCGACGAACGTGTTGCTCGGACGTGCACACGATGCATGCGCCGCGGTTGTCCTCACTCGTCACAGCGGATCTCCTCGGTGTCGCTGCCCAACTCTGGCCACGGTACCGATCGGCGCGCACTCCAACATCGGCGCAAAGCCCGCCGCCACTGTCCGTGGCCGCCACGGATGGCGGGCCAGATCCGGGCTTGACAGCTCCCGGGCTCGTCCGTGGCCTTGGAGACGTAGAAACCCGGCTCCGGGCTGAGGGGAACACCCGGATGCGAGCGGGCGATGGGACTCCCTACGGTGAGGTGGTGTGCATGACCTCAAAGAAGCTCGACGTGGCCCGTCACCGCCCGTGCGCGTTTGTGACGTCGCCCGATTGCCGGACCGCGCCCCGGAGGAGCGTCTGATGCCGGCCGCCTCTGTCAGCGCTGCGACGATCGAGCGGCTGAGCCGGATCGAGTCGGTCGGCGAGTCGGTCCTGAGTGTGTACCTCGACTTGGATCCGGCCCGCTTTCCGACGCCGGGGGCCCGCGATGTGGAGCTTTCGGCACTGCTCGGGCGTGCTGGCGCGCGCGGGGCCGACGCCAAATGCGTGCGCGAGGCCTTGAACGTGGATCCTGAGCTGGCACGTGGAGCGCACAGCATTGCGATCTTCTCGTGCGCCGCGGCCGGCATTCTTGAAGTCGTCGCCCTGCCTGAGCCTGTCGAGCCGCTGGCCGTCGTCGATTCAGCGCCGTGGCTCGAGCCGCTCGCGGCGATGGTGACGACGGAGGCCTGGGGCGTCGCCGTGGTGAGCAGGCGTGCGGCGCGCCTGTTCCGTGGTGGGCCGCAGGGACTCGTTGAGTTCGCGGTCGTCCGGGACGATCTGCATCGACGTCACGCGCAGGGCGGCTGGTCCCAGGCGCGCTTCCAGCGCGGAATCGAGGGGCAGGTCGCCGTGCACGTACGCCATGTCGCCGAACGGCTGCTGCGAGCGCACCAGCGCCGCTCGTTCGAACAGCTCATCTTCGTCGCTTCCAGTGAGCTCTGGCCGGTCGTCGAGGCCAGCCTACATCGCGATTTGCGCGATCGAGTCGCCGGAGTGATCGAGCGAGATCTGGGGGCTGCGGCGACGGAGCAGATCATGCAGGCGATCTCGCCGGTCATCGACCGCACCGAAGCCGCCCGTGAACGTGTGCTCATCGATCGCGTGGAGGAAGGGCTGAGAACGGGCGGGGCCGCGGCGGCCGGGTTGGATGAGGTGCTCGCGATGCTTGAGCAGAACCGCGTCGAGGTTCTGCTCGTCCCCGACGGGGCAGACTTGGCGGCCGGGCTTTGCCCGCATTGCGCGCGGCTATTCGCGTCGGCTGAGGGCCAATGCCCTGATGACGGTGCACCGCTGATCGTGGTCGACGCGATCGAGCACATCGTGGAACTGGCGGGGCAGCGTTCACTCGAGGTCGTGGTGGTTTCCCACGAGCCGGATGCGCTACGCGCGCACGGGCCGGTTGCGGCGCTGCTGCACTGGTGAGTCGGCGGGCCGACATCTGCCTCGCTCGGTCAACGAGCCTGCGATCCGTACTTCCCGGCCAATTCGATGGTGTCTTTCCCCGATGCGAGATCCCCGCCGCTCGCAGAGACTCCATCTACTTGGCGGCGACGAAGGCTGTCGCTGCTCCACTAGTGCAAAGGCAACGCCGATGACCACAGCGCACCTGGACGCGATCGATCGCAGCGTCGAGAAGACGTACGTCTGGCTGAAGGACCTGGCGGACGAACTCGGCGTGAAGGATCAACGCCATGCCTTCCGGGTTCTGCGCGCGTTTCTGCACGCCCTGC
>Ga0182024_10006132_pt1 | contig 26527 bp, 24 predicted proteins | sample P32metaG_FD_120480 | JGI IMG/M metagenome (GOLD analysis project Ga0182024, IMG submission 120480) | Permafrost microbial communities from Stordalen Mire, Sweden - P3-2 metaG (Illumina Assembly) | ecosystem: Environmental > Terrestrial > Soil > Wetlands > Permafrost | place: Sweden: Stordalen... | reverse complement strand
GGGTCTCGCCGCGGCGGACGTCGAAGCTCACTCCGTCGACCGCCCGCACCGCGCCGATCCTGCGCCGGATCACGATCCCGCGGCTGATCGGGAAGTGCTTGACCAGATCACGTACTTCCAGCAGCGGCTCGGCCGTGCTATCGCGCGAGCTCACCGCGACATCCCCGTCAGGCCCACCGCGGCCTTCGCCTCCTCGGGCATCCGCCCGGCCCGCAGCTCGGACCACAGGCGACGGCGGACGTCTGACTCGAGCAGACACGCCGCGCTGTGTGACGCCTCGCCTGCCACCGGCTCAAGCTGCGGATCGATGCGAGCATGATCGGGTTGGGCATACGGGCAGCGCGGATGGAAATGGCAGCCCGAGGGCCGGTTGATGAGGCTGGGCGGGGAGCCCGGAATCGGCACGAGATCCTCCTCGCGGGGGCCGTCGAGTGTGGGGATCGACTTCAAGAGCCCCCATGTGTATGGGTGCTCGGGGCCGGCGAACATGAGCTCGGCCGAGGCCGACTCCACGATCCGTCCCGCGTACATGACCGCTATCTCGTCAGCCATCTCCGCCACCACCCCGAGGTCGTGGGTGATGATCACGATCGCCATCCCCAGCTCGCGCTGCAGTCGCACCAGCAGCGCGAGGATCTGCGCCTGGACGGTTACGTCGAGAGCGGTTGTCGGCTCGTCGGCGATCAACAGCTTGGGCTCGTTGGCGAGCGCCATCGCGATCATCGCCCGCTGGCGCATCCCGCCTGAGAACTCGTGCGGAAACTCGTCGACCCGTCTGTCCGGGTCGGGAATGCCAACGAGCCCCAGCAGCTCGATCGCCCGCGCTCGAGCGACCGCCTTGGAGACATCCTGATGGGCACGCACGGCCTCAATCAGCTGCCCGCCCACCTTGAAGAACGGGTGCAGCGAGGACAGCGGGTCCTGGAAGATCATCGCGATCTCGTTGCCTCTGACCGCGCGCAGCTCGGCATCGGAGAGCGCGACCAGGTCGCGCCCCTCGAACAGGATCCGCCCGGACACGCGCGCGCCCTCGTTGCGCGTCAATCCGAGTGTCGTCAGCGAGGAGACGGTCTTGCCCGAGCCCGACTCGCCGACGATCCCCAGCGTGCGCCCGCTGTGAACCTCGTAGCTGATCCCGTCGACCGCGTGAACGACCCCGTCCTCGGTCGGGAACTCGACCCGCAGCTCCTCCACGCGCAGCAGCGGCTCGGAGGCGCTCATGGTGTCCTCGATCCATCCGCCCGCCGGCTCACGAGTAGCGCACCCGCGGGTCGAGGAACGCATAGGCGATGTCCACGATGATGTTGGCGACGATGATGAACAGGGCTGCCAGCAGCACCGTGCCCTCCACGATCGGGAAGTCCGAGTGGGTGATGGCGACGTAGTTCAGGCGGCCGATCCCGGGGATGTTGAAGACCGTTTCGACGAGCACCGAGCTGCCGATCAGCACGCCGATGTCGAGGCCGAGGATCGTGACCACCGGATTGATCGCCGAGCGCATGCCGTGGCGGAGCACGACACGGCGCTCGGACAGCCCCTTGGCACGCGCCGTGCGTATGTAGTCCTCGCCCATCGTCTCGATCAGGCTGCCGCGGATCAGCCGCGCGTAGATCGCCGCCGAGCCGGCCGCCACCACCAGCCACGGCAGGATCAGCGACCCGAACCATTTGGCCGGATCGCTCGCCAGCGGGACGTAGCTGCCGGCGCCCGGGAAGATGTGCACCTTCCCGATGTCTGAGGCGAACAGATACAGGCTGATCAGGCCGAGCCAGTATTCGGGGGCCGACACGAGCACGAGAGCGGTGCCCATTGAGAAGCGATCCAGGCGCGAGCCTGCGCGTCGCGCCGACACGATGCCGACGCCGAGCCCCGTGACCAGCCACAGGATCGCCCCGCCGATCACGAGCGACAGCGTCGCGGGCAGGCGGTTGAAGATCAGTTCTTTGACCGGCGCAGTCGACTGGTAGCTGTAGCCCAGATCGAAGTGCAGGAACAGGTTCTTGATGTACAGCCAGAACTGCGCCGGCAGCGGTTTGTCCAGGCCCAGATTGTGGCGGATCTCGGCGATGATCTTCGGGTTCTGCAGCCGGCCGGCCGCGAGCTTCGCCGGGTCGGCAGTGGGCAGCACGCGGAACATCACGAACAGCAGCGCGAGCACGAGGATCAGCAGCACTACGCCCCACAGCAGCCTGCGGATGATGTAGCGGATCATTGTGTCTCGCCGGACATCGCCTGATTTCGCGACTGCGGCGAGGGAGCCGAGCTGTTCCGCCCCCTCGCCCGCAGCGCTGCTGTGCCTACTTCAGCGACGTGTACGAGTAGTCCCAGGTCCCTGAGTTCCAGTACTGACTGACGCCTGCGACGTCCTTGGACTCGATGTACGGTTCCTTCGCCCATTGGTAGGGGACGGCCACCGCTTCTTCGACGAGTTCGCGGTCGATCTTCGCCCACGCTTCGCCGCGCGCCTTCGTTCCGACGACCTTCGACGCCGCTTCCATCGCCGCGTTGATTTTCGGGTGATTGACCAGGCCCCAGTTGGAGTTGGTGCCGTTGTTGACGATCAGGTTGCCGTTGAACGGGACGTCGAGGACGGCCTGGGGGTCACCGAAGTCGGCGATCCAGCCGACGTTCGGGCAGACGTCGATCTTTTCGGAGACGACGCCGCAGTACTTCGAGTACATCACCGTGTGCTCGACCAGGCTGAGCTTGGTTTTGAAGCCCAGCTGCTTGAGCGTCGCGTTGACGGCTTCGGCGACGTTGTTCGCCGGGGGCGAGGAGTCGCCGACGACCTGCAGCGTTTCCGAGCCGGTGTACTTGCCGCTGGGGTAGCCGGCGAGCTTCATGTACTTTTCCGCCACCGCCATGTCGCCCTGCGGGTGTTCGTTGTAGTCGGCCTTCGGTCCCGGGAAGCCACCGGCTTCTTCGAAGCCGGAGATGCCGTTCCACAGGAAGTGGGTCATCACGTCTGCCACGGTCTTGCCGCCGCGCAGCTTGTCGAGCGCTTCGCGGTCGGTCGCCGCCCAGAACGCCTTGCGCAGGTTGACGTTCTTGAACGGTCCGTCGCTGTTGTTCACGGCGATGTAGCGGTCGCCCGCACCGCCGCCCGCCGAGATCACGAGCTGGCTGGGGTGTTGCTGGACGGCGAGCTTGACGATCGGAGCGGTCGGCGCGTCGGACTGAACCATGTCGCTGCCTTCGAGCACCTGGCGTCCGATCACGTTCGGGTCGCCGCCGATCGAGATGTTGATCTGGTTCAGGTAGGCCGGCCGGTAGTCCGTGCTGGCGTTCCAGTTGGGATTGCGCACGAGCGTGGCCGACTTGCCGGGCTGATAGCCCGTGCCGAGGACCTTGCCTTCGCTGTTGGCCTTCAGCATGTACGGGCCCGTCGCGACCTGGTAGTTGGCATATTCGCTTGGTTTCTTTGCGTCGAACTTCGCGGCGTATTCCTTTGGCACCGGTGCGCTCCAGGGCAGCACCATCGACGCCACCACGATCGGTGCTTCGGGTTCGGTCAATTTCACCTGCAGGGTGTACTTGCCCGTAGCCTTGACGCCGGGGATCGGGCCGCCTTTGGCCGTCTTCATGCCTTCGACCGAACCCAGGTAGCCGAGGTAGTACGGGTTGGCGACATTCGGGTTGGCAACGCGTTCGAAGGCGTAGACCTCGTCGGCCGCGGTCACTTCCCGGTTGACCGGGGGGCTGAAGTGAACGCCCTTGCGGATATTGATCGTGATCAGCTTGTTGCCATTGCTCAGCTGTGCCGGGCCTTCGGCCATGTCTGGTGTCGTCTGGGAGAAGGTGTTCGGCTTATACGAGTACAGCGAGCGCTGCGTGGCATTCGTGATCTGATAGTCCAGCTGGAAGTAGGCCTGCCCGGGGTCGAGGTGTTCGAAGTCCTCGTTCTGAGTCGAGTTCAGGGTTCCGCCTCGCTTACCGCCCGTGAGCGACTGGCTCAAGGGCGATTGCACGCCCGCCGGAGTCCCGCTGCTGGCGGATCCGCTGGAGCTGCTGCTTGAGCCGCATGCCGCCAGCGCGAGCACGAGGGCCCCCGCGGCGACAGCCGCCACGATCAATCTAAGCGACCGCATGCGGGCGCCTCCTTTGGTTGTTGACTGGCGGCACTGCGCATCACCGTGCCGTTCGCGGGTTGAGCGCATCGCGCAGTCCATCGCCGAGAAGGTTGAAGGCGAGGACGGTGAACAGCAGCGCGAGGCCCGGGAAGACCATGTACCACCAGGCCGTGTTGAAGATCGGCGTGGCAGCCGCGATCATCTGCCCCCAGCTGGCGGTCGGCGGGCGCACCCCGACGCCGAGGAACGAGAGCGATGCCTCGAGCAGGATGTTCAGCGGGATCAGCAACGTCGCATAGACGATCACCGGCGCGACGATGTTGGGCATGATCTCGCGGAACATGATCCGCGCATCGGACGCACCGAGCGCCCGCGCGGCGTCCACGAACTCGCGCTCGCGCAGCGACAGCACCAGACCGCGCACGATCCGGTAGATGTAGGTCCAGTTGACGAACGCGATCAGGAAGATGATCACGCCGGTCCCGGAAGAGACGTGGCCGCCGACGCAGCCGCGAACCTCGCAGGCGGCCCCGATACCCAGGCCCAGCAGCAGGATCGGGATCGACAGAACGACGTCGACCGTGCGCGACAGCAGCGTGTCGACCGAGCCGCGGTAGTAGCCAGCGACGATGCCGAACGCCACGCCGATCACAGTCGCTATCGCGGTGCCCACGATGCCCACCTCGAGCGAGACCCGCGTGCCGTAGATCACGCGCGACATCACATCCTCGCCGAGCTGATCGACGCCGAACGGGTGTGCAAGGCTCGGGCCGAGCGGGCTGCCGAATTGGTCGGTCAGGTTGAGGTTCTGCACATACGGCCCGGGAAGGCCGAGGATTTTCACGATCAGCGGCGCGCCGAACGCGACGATCACGAGGAAGGCGATGAAGCCCAGCGAGACCATCGCCACGCGGTCCTTGCGCAGGCGCCGCCAGAACAGCTGCAGGGGCGAGCGTGCGGCGATCTCCTCGCTCGCTTCCAGAGCATCGAACCGTCCGCCTGCTCCAGGGAAGATTTCGGCAGCACCCATACCCATGTCAATCGGATACCCGGTTCACGAAGTTGTTCTCCAACATAAACACGTGACGTATCAGTTCGACGTCTACGCCTGGCCAACCTCCTTGACGGCGACATCCACAGCTTGCCAACGTGCGTCCGCTTGGAGCCAGGCCAAGCATGCGCCGGGCAATTCGCCCCTTCGCGGGCTTCAGCTCCATACTGCACTGGGTGGACACCCTGTTCGACGCAAAGCCGGACCCACAACAAGCGCGCGAGCTCCACGGCGTGGGCAGCGCCGGCAAGGGACAGAAGGGATCGAAGGCGCGAAACGGCGACGACGCGCGCCCGCTGGCCGTCCGTATGCGTCCGCAGCGCCTGGAGGACTTCGTGGGCCAGTCGCAGCTGCTCGGCGAGGGCTCGGCGCTGCGCAGCGCGATCGAGCATGGCCGTCCGCACTCGATGGTGCTCTATGGCCCGCCCGGATCGGGCAAGACGACGCTCGCGCGGCTGATCGCCAAGCAGTCGCGAGCGGCCTTCGAGGAGCTTAGCGCCGTGCAGGCCGGGCGCGCCGAGGTGCGCGCCGTGATCGAGCGGGCCACCCACCGGCGCTCGCTGGCCGAGGACGGCTCGCCCGACGCGCAGACGATCCTGTTCCTCGACGAGATCCATCGCTTCAACAAGGCCCAGCAGGACGCGTTGCTGCCGGCCGTCGAGGAGGGCGTGCTCACGCTGATCGGCGCGACGACCGAGAACCCCGCGTTCGAGGTCAACGGCGCCCTTCTGTCGCGTATGTGCGTGTATGCGCTGCAGGCGCTCACCGCCGAGGAGGTCGGCACGCTGCTGCGTCGCGCGGCCGAGGGCGAGGTCGAGGTCGAGGCGATCGAGTTCCTCGCTGCGCGCAGCGAAGGCGACGCGCGCACCGCGCTCAACGCTCTCGAGCTCGCTCTTGCGACGGCCGCCCAGAGCGGCGGCCGCGTAACGCTCGCGCTCGTCGAGGACGCGCTGCAGCGCCGGGCGGTGCTGTTCGACAAAGACGGGGACAGCCACTACGACTACATCTCCGCCTGGATAAAGGCCACACGCGGCTCGGACCCCGACGCGTCCCTCTACTACCTGGCGGTGATGCTCGAGGGCGGCGAGGACCCCCGCTTCATCGTGCGGCGGATGGTGATACTCGCCTCCGAGGACATCGGCAACGCCGATCCGGGCGCACTGTCGGTCGCGACCGCGGCCGCGCTGGCGGTTGACCGCGTGGGCCTGCCCGAGGCTCGCTACGCGCTTGCCCAGGCGGCCATCTACCTCGCGCTCGCACCGAAGTCCGACGCCGCCGGCCGGGCGCTCACCGCCGCGCAGTCCCACGTGCGCGATCACGGCGCGGCGCCGGTGCCCTCCTGGCTGCGGCCGGGAGCGCGCCCGGGCCAGCAGACGGGTGGCTATGACTCCCCGCATGGGCGCCCCGGGCACGTCTCCGCCCAGGAGCTCCTGCCCGAGAGCGTCGTGGGCGAGCGCTTCTACGAACCTGACGAGGCGGAGGCGCAACTGGCCCAGCGCCTGCGGGAGATTCGCCGGGCGCGTCGCCCCGGCGAGCGATAATCGCGATATATGGACGCGCTCGAGAGCGAGACGCAAGCGCCTGAGCGCCTCCTCGCGCGCGACCCGGCGACGGGCGAGGTCCTTGGCAGCCTGGCCCTCACCCCGCCGGCGGAGATCGACGGGGTGGTCGCCGAGGTGGCCAAGGTCCAGCCACTGTGGGCCCTGTTGCGGGTCAAGGACCGGGCCAGGTACATGCGCAGGATGGCCCAGGCGGTGATCGACGACTTCGACGAACTGCAGGAGGGGCTGGCGCGCGAACAGGGCAGGCCACGCGCGGAGATCGCGGCGCTCGAGCTGCTGGCGGCGATCGACGCGCTGATCTGGGTCGCAGAGGACGGAGCGGAAGTGCTCGGCGGGCGGCGCGTGGGGATCCACCGCTCGATGTCGATCGCCAAGCGCGCGCGCATCGCCTATGAGCCCTACGGCGTCGTCGGGGTGATCGGCGCCGGCAGCGCCCCGTTCGCGCAGCCGCTCGGCCAGATCGCCGGGGCGCTGTTGGCGGGAAACGGCGTGGCGTTCAAGCCGGCGGAGCGAGCGGGGCTCGCGGGCGAGCGCATCGCACGGGTCCTTGCCCGCGCGGGCCTGCCCGAGGGGCTCGTGCGGATCGTGCACGGTGGCGCCGAGGCCGGAGTGGCTCTCGCGCAGGCGCCGGTGGACAAGATCCTGTTCACGGGATCGCCCGCGATCGGGCGGGAGGTGGCGCGGGCCTGCGTCTCGCGCGAGAAGGAGGTGACCGTCGAGCTCGGCGGCAAGGACGCGATGCTCGTGCTCGCCGACGCACAGCTCCAGAACGCGGTGGGCGGCGCGCTGTGGGCGGGGTGCGCCGGAGCGGGTCAGGCGCGCGGGTCGATAGAGCGCGTCTACGTGGTCAGCGAGGTCGCCGAGCGGTTCCTCGCGCTGCTGGTCCAGGGCGCCACCGCGCTCAGGGTCGGCGATCCCGCCGACCCCCGCATCCAGGTCGGCCCGCTTGCCTCCGCGCGCCGCGCCGAGCACCTGAACGAACTGGTCGCCGAGGCGGTGGCGGAGGGCGCCGAGCTCCGCTGCGGCGGCCCGGTGAGCCCCGCGGGGTGTGAGGGAGGCGCCTTCTACGCGCCCGCTGTGATCACCGGCGTCACCCAGCAGATGCGGCTGATGCGCGAGCCGCTGGACGGCCCGGTGCTCGCGGTCGTGACGGTCGACTCCATCGATCAGGCGATCACGCTAGCCAACGACTCCGACTACGGGCTGGGTGCATCGGTGTGGACGGCGGACCGCTATCAGGCGCTGCGGATCGCGCGCGAGCTGCATGCCGGGATGGTGTGGCTGAACGACCACCTCCCCGGCCCGACCGTCTCGCGGGGCCCGTGGGGGGCGGCGGCGGGCGGCGGGCTCGGCCGCACGCTCGGTCAGAGCGGGCTGCGTGTGTGCGCGCAGGAGAAGCTGATCACGTGGGATCCGCCCGCCACCCGCGGGCTGTGGTGGAGCCCCTACGACGAGGTGACGGTCCGTGCGGCGCGGGCGGTGGCGAGCATGCGCTCGGCGCGCGAGTCAGATCGCGAGGGCGCCTTGCGCCATGGCGCCGTTGCGCTCGCGCGTGTGGGGGCGCGCGCCCTGGGGCGAGGACTGCCGAAGCGATGATGGTTGCGGCTAGGCTTGGGTCATGCCCGCTCAGGCCTACGCAGGCAAGCCGTGCGTCTGTCAGCTGCACAGGGGAATCTGTGACCAGAGCTGTGTGCAGGGGATGCTGGACACGCCGTTCTACATCGCCTGCCTCAAACTCGAGGGCAGGCGATGCGTGGTGGTCGGCGGCGGCGCCATCGGGCTCGAGAAGGTCGAGGGGCTGCTCGCCTGCGGCGCCGACGTCACGCTGATCGCGCCGGAGGCGCTCGAGGAGCTTCGAGGGTACGCGCTCGAGGGCTCGATTCGATGGGAGCGGCGCTCCTACGAAGGTCGCTCAGACCTCCAGGGCGTGTTCATGGTGATCGCGGCCACAGACGACACCGACGTCAACATCGCGGTCTTCTCCGACGCCGAGGAGCGGGCGATGCTCGTGAACGTGGTCGACGTGCCGCCGCTGTGCAACTTCATCCTGCCGGCGATCGTGCGCACGGGCCCGCTGGCGATTGCGATCTCGACCGCGGGGGCGTCGCCGGCACTCGCCAAGCGCATGAAGCGGGAGATCGCCGACACCTACGGCGAGCCCTACGCACGGCTGGCGATACTCCTCAACGAGGTGCGCGGCTGGGCCAAGGGCACGCTGCCCACCTATCAGGAGCGCAAGGAGTTCTTCGAGGGAATCGTCAACGGCGACCCCGACCCGGTGGCGCTGCTGCGTGCCGGCGACACCCCTCAGGGCACCTCTGATGAGGCGGTTCGCGACCTGATCGCGCGGGCGCAGAGCGCACACGCGCTGCAGGCGTCGAGAGCCTGAGCGTGCCCGCGCTGCTGCTCGAAGGGCTCGCCCGGCACTTCGGTGAGCGCGAGGCGCTCAGCGACGTCTCGCTTTCGCTGGCCGAGGGCCAGACGCTCGTCGTGTTCGGACCCAACGGAGCCGGCAAGAGCACTCTGCTGCGGGTGCTGGCGACGCTCCTGCGCCCGCACGAGGGGCACGTGCGGGTGCTCGGCTCGGCGCTTCCGCAGGAGGCGTGGGCGGTGCGCGGGCGGATCGGGCTGCTCGGGCACGAGCCCCTGCTGTATCGCCAGCTGAGCGCCCGCGAGAACCTGCGCTTCCACGCGCGCCTGCACGGCGTCGGTGAAGCGCGTGTGGAGGAGCTCCTCGAGGCCGTGGCCATGGCCGGCCGCGCTTCCGAGCCCGTGCGCACGCTCTCGCGCGGGATGGTCCAGCGCGTGGCGGTTGCCCGCGCAGTGCTGCACGATCCCGAGCTGCTGCTGCTGGACGAGCCCTACGCGAACCTCGACCCCGCAGCGGTCGAGCTGGTGAGGCCGCTGATCGGAGCGGCCTGCGGGCATACGCGCGTCATCTGCAGCCACGACCCCTCGGGCGGGCTGGCGGAGGCGGACATGGTGCTCGGCCTGCGCGACGGGCGGGTGTCGCTGGTGGCGGGCGCGGGAGACGTCGAGTCCGACGCGATCGCGGAGCTGTACCGGTGAGCGCCAGGGCCGAGGCTCCGGCGCTGGGCGAGCGCGCGGAGCAGCCGGCGCGGACCCCAGTGCGCCCCCCGGGCCTGGCCGCGACCGTCAACGCGCTGCTGCGCAAGGAGTTGCTGGTCGAGCTGCGCACGCTCGAGTCCGTGCCGGGCATGTCGCTGTTCGCGGTCACGACGTTCGTCGTGTTCCACTTCGCGCTGAACCGCAACAGCGTCGAAGGCGATCTCGCGGCCGGCATCCTGTGGGTGACGCTCTTGTTCGCTGCGATCCTCGGCGTTAACCGGCTGTTCGTGGCGGATGCGGAGGAGGGCGGCTTCGACGGCTTCCTGCTGGCTCCGGTGGATCGCAGCGCGATGTTCCTCGCCAAGGCACTCGCCCTCCTCGCCTACCTGGCGGTGCTGGAGCTCGTGGCGGTGCCGGCGTTCGCGCTGCTGCTCCTGGGCCCGTCGCTCGGCCAGTCGCTGCCGGGGCTGCTGGCGGTGCTCGCGCTGGGCGACCTCGGCGTGGCCGTGATCGGCACCCTGGTTGCGGCGCTCGCCGTGCGCACGCGTGCGCGCGACCTGCTGGGGGCGCTGCTGGCGCTCCCGCTGCTCGTGCCGGTGGTGATCGGAGGGGCGCGCGCCACCGCTCCGCTGTTCTCGCTCACCCACGCCACGGGGCCGCCGGGGCGCTGGCTGCTGACGCTGGGGCTCTATGATCTGGTGTTCGGGTTGATCGCCTTTGCCCTCTTCGATTTCCTCCTGGAGGACTGAATGGAATCCTCAAGCCGGCATCCGGCCGGCTCCTCTGACACAAAGCACCGCCGCGGCGGTGCTCTCGATTCCTACGGTAAGGGCCTGCCCGCTCTGAGCATCGCAACGGTCGTCGTGATCACGATCGCGCTGGCGCTCGTGTTCTTCTACGCCCCCCTCGAAGCCGAACAGGGCTTTCTGCAGAAGATCTTCTACGTGCACGTGCCCCTGGCGATCATCGCGCTGTGCGGGTTCGTCATAGGCGGCGTGTTCGCGGCCCTGCACCTGCGCACACGCGATTCGCGCTGGGACATGCGCTCCTACGTGGCCATCCACATGAGCCTGATCTTCGGCGTGGGAGCGCTCATCACCGGCTCGATCTGGGCGAAGGGATCGTGGGGGCACTGGTGGGTGTGGAGCGAGCCCACGCTCGTGTCCTTCCTGATCGTGTTCCTCCTGTATGCGACCTACCAGCCGCTGCGCTTCGCGATCGAGGACCCGGAGAGCCAGGCGCGCTACGCCTCGGTGTTCGCGATCACCGCGGGCGCGTTCGTGCCGCTGAACTTCATCGCCGTGCGCCTGTCCACCGCCTACCTGCATCCGCGGGTGCTGGGCAGCACCTCGAACCTGCCGCCACGCATGGCGTTCACGTTCCTCGTGTCGCTGCTCGGCATGTCGCTGCTGTTCGTGACCCTGTGCAAGTTCGAGCTCACCGCCAAGCACGTGCGCGCCCAGCTGCGCGCCCTGCGCCGGCTCACCGACGCTCGCGCGGGTGCGCACAGCTCCGCGGGATGGGCCGGAGAGGCACCGAGGCGCCGCCCACGCAGCGCGGCCCCGACGCAGCTGCCGGCGACGAGGATGAGCGCGCACATCACGGGAAGGCCGGGTAGCTGATGGCCGCCGTGGTGGTGGGCGAACTGCCCGCCCTGCCGTTGCATACCGCGGGCAAGTACGTGGCCGGCGCATTCGTGGTGGTATTCGCGATCGTGCTGATCTATGTCGCGATCATGGCCATCCGCCTGGTCCGGATCGAGCGCCAGCTGGGAGCGCTGCTCGAACAGGAGCGAGCGTCTGAGCCGGAGGAGCGCGACGCTCCCCGGGCGGAGTCGACGCTGGCATGAACGAGCTGCTGGCACTCGGTATCTCGCACAAGACCGCGCCGGTGGCGCTGCGCGAGCGACTTGCGTTCACCGACTCCGAGGCCAGCGAGTTCGCCTGCGAGGCCACCGCCACCGCCGAGGTGAACGAGGCGGTGGTGATCTCGACGTGCAACCGCACCGAGGTCTACCTCGTGGTGGGGGACCCCATGCGCGCCGAGTCCGACGTGCTGGGGCTGCTGGCCCGTCACGCGTCGATACGCCCGACCGAGCTTGCCGAGGCGATCTACTCGCCCCGCAATTGCGACGCGGCTCGCCAGCTCTACCGGGTGACCGCGGGCCTTGAGTCGATGATCGTCGGCGAGGCGGAGATTCAGGGCCAGGTCAGGCGAGCCCACGAGTCGGCCATGCGGGCGGGGTGCACGGGCGCCCTGTCGAACCGCCTGTTCGCAGCCGCGCTCACGGCCGGTAAGCGCGTGCGGACCGAGACAGCGATCGGTTCGAGCCGCGTGAGCGTCCCGTCGGTGGCGGTCGATCTCGCCCTCAGCGTCCTCGACACCCTGCAGAAACGCCATGTCGTGATCCTGGGTGCCGGCGAGACGAGCGAGCTGACCGCCCGCGCGCTGGCCGACCGCGGCGCCGACACGATCTTCGTCGCCAACCGGCATGCGGACCGGGCGCTGAGCCTCGCCCAGCGCTTCGGCGGCTCGGTGGTCGGGCTCGACGGTCTTCCCGACCAGCTGCTGGAAGCCGACATCGTGCTCTCCTCGACCTCCTCGCCCCATCCGATCGTCGGCCGCGAGGAGCTCGAGCTCGTTATGAGCGAGCGCAGCGAGCGGCCCCTGCTGCTGATCGACATCGCGGTCCCCCGGGACATCGACCCTGGCTGCGGCCAGCTCGAGGGCGTGAGCCTGTATGACATCGACGACCTGCAGGCCGTCGTCGAGAGCAACCTGACCACGCGCGCCGCCGAGACGCCCCAGGCGCTTGAGATCCTCGAGGAGGAGATCCACCGCTTCGCTCGCTGGCTCGGTCAGCGCGACACCCTGCCGACGATCAGCGCCCTGCGCGAACACGGCAACACGCTCGTGGAGCAGGTGCTGGCCGAGAACGCCGGGCGCTGGGAGTCTGCCTCACCCCGGGACCTCGCACGCGTCGAGGCGATCGCGCGAGCGGTGATGAGCCGGCTGCTGCATGAGCCCACGATCCGTATGCGCAGCCTCGGCGAGGACCGGGGTCACGCCAGCCTCGAGATGGTGAGGGAGCTGTTCGCGCTGCGCCAGGACGAGCAATCGCCGCAGGAGTCATCGGGGAAACTGGCGGAGGTCCACGACCTGCGCCGCCGCCGCGAGCGTTGATGCGGATCGGAACCCGGGGCAGCGCGCTCGCGCTTGCACAGGCCGGGCAGGTCGCGGAGCTGCTGGGGGACTCAGAGATCGTCCCGTTCGTGACCAGGGGGGACCGGGGAGTGGCCAGCGAGGACAAGTCCCGCTGGGTGCTCGAGCTCGAGGATGCCCTGAGGAGCGGGGAGATAGACCTCGCCGTGCACTCCGCCAAGGACGTCCCGGGCGAGCTCGCGGACGGGCTGTCGTTGCTGGGATCGCCGGCTCGGGCCTCGGCGCAGGACGTTCTGTGCGGAGCGGACGGGCTGGATGGACTGGTCGCCGGCGCGCTCGTGGCCACCAGCAGCGTGCGACGCATCTCCCAGCTGCGGTCCGCCCGCGAGGATCTCGAGGTCGTGGCGGTGCGCGGCAACGTGGATACCCGTCTGCGCAAGCTCGCCGAGGGCGAGTTCGACGCGATCGTGCTTGCCCGCGCCGGGTTGCAGCGCCTGGGCAGGGAGTCCGAGGTCGGGTCCGTGCTCGACCCGCAGAGCTTCGTTCCGGCGCCTGGCCAGGGCACGCTCGCGCTGGAGGGACGCACCGAGGACGAGCGCGTGCGAGGCGATGTCGGCGAGATCAACGACTCGGAGGCCTTCGCCTGCCTGCTGGCCGAGCGCGCCCTGGCACGAGCGCTCGGAGCCAGCTGCAACACGCCGCTTGGCGCCTGGGCCGTCCCGGCGCCGGCGGGCCGGCTGCACATGCGCGCATGGGTGGGGCTGCCCGACGGATCCGCCTGGTGCGGCGACGAGCTGCTCGGCGAGGCTCGCGACCCCGAGGCGCTCGGAGGCAACGTTGCGGCGCGACTGAAGCTCGCCGGTGCCGGCGAGATGCTGCGGCGGGCCGAGGAGATGGCGCGGGTTGGAACCGCCTGAGCAGCCCGGGCGGGTGTTCCTCGTCGGCGCCGGTCCGGGCGACCCCGGCCTGCTCACCGCGCGCGCGCTCGAGCTGATCGCCGCGGCCGACGTGATCCTGTATGACCGCCTGATCGGTGCGGGCGCTCTCGACGGCGCGCGCGCGGACGCGGAGCTCGTGTTCGTGGGCAAGGAGGGCGGGGGTGCGTCGGTGCCTCAGGAGCGGACCGAGACCCTGATGGTGGCGCGGGCCCGCGAGGGCGCCACGGTCGTGCGCATGAAGGGCGGCGATCCGTTCGTGTTCGGGCGCGGGGGCGAGGAGGCGCTCGCGCTCCGGGCAGCCGGGATCCCCTATGAGGTGGTGCCCGGCGTGACCGCCGGGCTGGCCGCTTCCGCCTACGCGGGCATCCCCGTGACCCACCGCGGGCTCTCGAGCTCGGTGGCGCTCGTGACCGGGCATGCGGCCGCCCCCGGGGACGCCGCCGAGGACGGCCTCGATTGGGCCGCGCTCGCGGCGTTTCCGGGAACTCTCGTGCTGTACATGGCGGTGCGCGGCCTGCCTGAGATCGCCGAGGCCCTGATGGCCGCCGGGCGGGCGGCGTCGGAGCCCGTGGCGATCGTCGAACGCGGAACGCTGCCGGGCCAGCGCGTGGTGTCCGGCACCCTGCAGACGATCGCGCAGATCGCCCGCCGCGAGGAGATCCGCGCGCCGTCGATCACCGTGGTTGGAGCAGTCGCATCGCTCACCGGGGAGCTCTCCTGGCTGAAGCCGCGCGCGCTCGACGGGCGCACCATCGCCGTCACCCGCGCGCGCTCTCAGGCCAGCGCCCTCACGCGAGCGCTGGAAGGGCTCGGCGCGCGGGTCGTGCAGGCCCCGGCCATCAGAGTTCGTGCGCTGCCCGGCCCGCCGCTTGACCCCTCGCCGTATGACCTGATCTGCCTCTCGAGCGCCAACGCGGCGTCGGCGCTGTTCGAGCGCCTGGCCGCGGGCGGGCGTGATACCAGAGCGCTGGCCGCAGCGCGCGTCGCTGCGATCGGCGCGGGCACAGCGGCGGCGCTCGCCGAGCATGGAATCGTGGCTGACGTCGTATCAGAGCGGTTCGTCGCCGAGGCGCTCGTAGAGGCGCTCGCGGAGGTGCCGGCGGAGCGCGCGCTGATCGCGCGCGCGAGCCGTGGGCGCGACGTGCTGGCGGACGCGCTGCGTGCGCGAGGAGTCGAGGTCGAGGTGCTCGAGCTGTATGAGACGGTCGCCGAGCCGCTGCCGGCGCCGGTGCTCGCGGCTGCCCGGGCGGCCGACTACATCACCTTCACCTCCTCCTCGACGGTGCGCTTCTTCCTCGAGGCCATGGGGTCCGCGACGGCGAACGACAGCGGCGGGGACGGCAACGCCCGCGCGGATGGGGCGCGTCACGGCATCTCACCGCACACGCGAATCGTCTCGATCGGGCCAATCACCTCCGGGACGCTGCGCGAGTACGGCCTCGAACCCCAGATCGAGGCCGAACGTCACGACATCGACGGCCTGATCGAATCGCTCCTCTCCGATGCAGCAGGGCGAGAGCGCTGAACGCTCCGTTGATCAGCTTCCTGTCGGACTACGGGCACGGCGACGAGTTCGTGGGGGTCTGCCACGGCGTGATCGCCCGGCGCTGCCCCGAGGCGCGCGTGATCGACCTCACCCACGAGATTCCTCGCCACGACGTGCGCACCGGCGCGCTCGTGCTGCGGGACGCGCTCGCCTACATGCCCGCAGGGGTCCACCTCGCCGTCGTCGACCCGACCGTCGGCGCCGGCGGAACGGACGCGCGGCGGGCCGTGGCACTGCGCACCGCTGAGGAGGACCGTCTGCTCGTGGGCCCCGACAACGGCCTTTTGGTGCCGGCAGCCGAACGCCTGGGAGGGGTGCTCGAAGCGGTCGATGTGGGGCGCTCCATCGAGCGCCTTCAGCCGGTGTCCGCCACGTTCCACGGCCGCGACATCTTCGCGCCGGTCGCCGCCGCGCTCGCCGCGCAGGAGCCGCTTGCGGCGATCGGCGAGCCGATGCCGGTTGAGGAGCTGCGTGCGCTCGAGCTTCCCAGCGCCGAGGCGCGGGACGGCGCCCTCATCACTCACGTGCTCCGCGCCGATCACTTCGGAAACCTGATCCTCGACGCGTCGCATGCTCTGCTCTCCGCGGCGGGGGTGCGGCTCGGGGAGAGGGTGGTGGTGGAGGTCAAGGACCAGGTCCATCCCGGCCGCTACGCCCGCACGTTCGCGGACGTGGCCGCTGGGGATCTCCTGCTCTACGAGGATGCCCAGCGGATGGCCGCGCTCGCGGTCAATCGCGGCTCGGCAGCCGAGCACCTGCGGGCGGGGCGCGACGACGAGATCCTCCTGCGACCGGCGTGAGCGCGCTCGGCAGACCACGCCTGCACCTGCGCAGCACCGACTCCACCAACGAGCGCGCGCGAACCCTCGCGATCGCGGGGGCGCCGCACGGAACCCTGGTGACGGCCTCCCTGCAGACCGCCGGGCGCGGACGCCAGGGGCGGCGCTGGATCGCAGCCGCGAACAGCTCTCTGCTGATGTCGCTCATCCTGAGCTCCCCGCCGGCGCTGCTGCCGCTGATCGCCGCCGTCGCGGTCTGTGACGTCGCGCGCGCAGATGCCGGCATCAAGTGGCCGAACGACGTGGTCGTCCCGCGCGCGGGCGGCCTGGCAAAGCTCGCGGGGGTGCTCGCTGAGGGACGCCCGCAGCAGGGCTGGGCGATCCTCGGAATCGGCCTGAACGTGGCAGTCCGCCCTGAGGAGATGCCGCCCGAGCTGCGGGAGAAGACCGCGACCCTGGGGCTTTCGCCGCGGGAGATCGAGCCGACCCTACAGGCGCTCCTGGGTGCGCTCGAGCGGCGACTGGGCGAGGAGGAGGGGGCCACGCTCACGGCCTGGCGCGCGCTCGACGCGTTGCGCGGGCGCGAGATCGCGTGGGGGGCGCGCGAACAGCAGGGCGAGCTTCAGCGGGGGCGCGCCGAGGGCATCGACGGCACCGGGCGCCTGGTCGTCGCGCTACCGGGCGGCGGGCACACGACGCTCGCGGCGGGCGAGGTTCACCTGCGCGACGCTCCCTAGCGGGCCCGTCGCCGGCAGCCATCAGGTCAGCGCGTTGTCACTCTTCAGCGTTGTCGAGTGCGTCCTCGACGGTGCGCTGCAGCGTTTCGCGGGCGCCGCTCTCCAGCCCGTTGGAGCTCGGCTGCCCGCCCGGGCCATTCGAGAAGCCCTCGGACGACGCCGAATCCGCGGGCGACGGGCCGGACTGCCGGCCCCCGGCCGAGCGGGCCCTCACGCCCTTCGCGGCAGCAGCCTGGACGCCCGGGCCCGCCCCGTTTGAGCCGCCGTTTGAGCCGCCCTTCGCGCCCTTGCGCCTGCGCCGGGCATTGCGGGCCCTGCGTTTCGGGAAGTTGCGCAGCAGCTCACGAGCCAGCGCCGGCGGCTTGCGGGCCATTCGCGTGCGCGCCCCGCGCAGCGCCTCCTCCGCCTCCGGCGTGTGGGCGAGCGCCGCGGCCAGCAACGCCGCCGCCAGGCGGCGGTCCTGCTTTCGCGCGGCGTGGATCAGCCGCCGCGCGTTGCGCGCGTGCGCGCCGCCGGCCGAGTTGACCAGCAGGCCGAGCAAGCGCTTGGTCTCCGGCCAGCGCTGCACCGCGTACTCCTCGTGCACGTCGCGCGTGTACTCGGCCAGGCGCCAGATCCAGGCATTGGCCTGGTCGCGCCTGCCGATCCGCCGCTCCACCAGGGCGCGCAGCATGATCTTGGCCGCCTCCTTGCGCTCCTCGCGCCCCCAACCGCCGATGATGTCGATCGCGGTGTCGAACGCGTCCGGATCGCGCAGCGAGGCGATGTCGGTCAGCGCCCGCAGGCGCAGCTGCGGGTTGTTGTTGCGCTGCACGGCGGTGATCAGAAAGCGGCTCTTCAGCTCCCCGCTGCGGTCGAAGTGGAGCATCGCGCGCGCCCTTCGCCAGCCGTTCGGCGCGACCCTCGCGCCGGCCAGTGCCGCCCACACATGCTGCTCGCCGTAGTCGAGATGCTCAACCGCGATCCGCCAGAGCTCGCGCTCAAAGACCGCGAAGCGCCGCTCCTCCTCCGCGCACACGGGAAGCACGCGCCGCTCCACCCGCATGCGGCGCCCGCGTCCGCGGCGCACGGGACCGACGACGATCGCGCCTCCACGGTAGACGTCCCGGTCGAGCAGCGAGTGCAGCGTGACCACGGGATCGTCGTGCTTGGTGGCGGGGTGCACGAAATCCACGACCAGCCCCGCCTCCTTGCCCGGGTGCCGGCGGGTGACGCGGCCCACGCGCTGCTGGTAGATGCGCTTGGAAGCCGTCGGCGCCAGGTGCACGCAGACGGTTGCGCGAGGGCTGTTCCAGCCCTCCGCGAGCAGCTGGGCATTGATCAGGACGTCGATGTCACCGCGCTCATAGCGCGCCAGGATCTCGGCCAGCTCGCGCTTGGGGGTCTCCCCCGAGACTCCCTGAGCCTTGATCCCCTCGGCCCTGAACGCCTCGGCGAGGTTGTACGCGTGGCGCACGCCGGCCGCGTATACGACGCCCGGCACGCCGTTGAACCGCGTGCGATACAGGTTGGCGACGGCCAGGTTGAAAGGCTGCTGATCGAGCAGTTTGGCCAGCTCCTCCTGGTCGAACTCGGTGTCGACCTCCCCCCGGCGCAGGGGAACCTTGGCGATCGTGCGCACTCCCACACCCGGTGAGATGCGCACGCAGCGCAGCGGCGCGATCACACCGCGCCGCGCCGCCTGGGCAAGGTCGAAGCGCGAGGTCTGAGTCGGGAACAGGTCCGTGACGTGCCGGGCGATGAGGGCGCCCGTGGCGGTCATGCCGATGAAGATCGGCCCCGTCCATTCGCGAATGGCGCCGCTGGTCTTCTCGCCGAGGGCGGTGTGGGCCTCGTCGCAGATGACGATCGTGTAGGCGCTCGAGATCTTGCCGGCGTTGCGTACGAACCATTGATAGGTCTCGACGGTCACCGGGCCGCGCCCACTCACCTCGGCCGAGTCCTCGCCCTTGAGCAGGGCGCGGCTGATGCGCTTGGAGTAGCCACGGTCGCGCAGCTCTCCGTGGAACTGGTCCACGAGGTTTCGCCGGTGGGTGAGGATCAGCACCCCGCCCGTCTGCGAGGCCTCCACGAATCCGAGCGCCGCGACGGTCTTGCCCGCGCCCGTGGCGTGCTCGAACCAGAACCGCTTGGCGGCGTTGGGATCCTCCGGCTGCTCGGCGAGGGATTCCTCCTCGTCCTCGTCCTCGACCCAGTCGCGGGGCTCCTCCTCGGAGTCGCTTCCAAGCTCAGCCTCCTCCTCCTCGGCCTCATCCTCGTCGGCGATCAGCTCGACCTCGTCCTCGAGCTCGTCCTCGTCATCGTCCTCGTCGGGCGCGGCACGCTGGACGGGGCCGAGATCGTCGTCATCCTCCTCGTCCTCGTCCTCCTCCTCGTCCTCGTCCTCGTCTTCCTCGATGGCGTCGGCATCCGCGGCGACCGACTCCGAGCCCGCCCCGGAGTCGGCGGCCCGCACGACGTCCTCCGGGCCGAGAATGTCGGCCGAGGCCAGCAGCTCGGGCGAGGCAGCGGCGCGACCATTGCCGTTCTGAGACGGGCGCTGCGCCTCGGCGAGCAACGCGGTGAGCGTGCCCGACAGCGCATCGACCTGGTGGGCCGACAGCACCGTCCCGTCCGCCAGCTTGGGCTCATCCTCGGAAAGTAGGCGCTCGAGGCCGAGCAGCAGCGAGAACTCGCGACGCCAGGCGGTCGACGGATACTTGGCCTTCGGGTTCTCCTTCAGCTCGGCCAGGGCCTGGTCGAGCGCGCGCCTGCGCGGGCTGTCGGCGGCAAGCGCGACCGCGGGATCCTCTCCGTCGTGCAGGAACCGCTCGCGCACGAGTTTCTCCGCGCGCGAGATTTCCGCGGGAGGAGGAATGGAAGCGACCGCACGGGCCACTGAGGTGGACTCGGCCATTGAGGCTCTGGACTTCGAGACTGAGTCACCGCCGAAGTGGCTTCAGCGTGACTCGGAAGGACTGGCGCCCACGGGCGCCGTTTGCCGGATGCTCAGAGCAACCCGACTTCAACGTGTCTCCGAGAGGGTATAGCACGTCGCGGCCAGATTGAAGTCGAGGCCCGGGGCGCGATTGAAGTCGAGCCCATCTGCCACCCTTTGCGCGGTGACGTTGAAGCGCGTATCGATCGCGGCGGGCGCAGTGGCCCTGCTGGCCCTGCTCGTGGTCGGCCTGGTGCAGCTGGCCGGCTCCTCTGAGACGCCGGCGGCGCCGTCGAAGCTCACCCTCGCCCAGATGCGCGCCCGGCTCGCGGGCTCTCCCGCGCCGCTGGCCGCGCTGCACGCCCAGTCGAGTGCGCTCCTGCCGGGCGGTCTTCACGCCGTGCGATCGCGCCTGGCCGCGCTCCGCGGCTACCCCGTGGTGGTCAACAAGTGGGCCTCATGGTGTGTCCCGTGCCGATCGGAGTTCGGCGCCTTTCAGCGCGCGTCGGTCGCGCAGGGACGCCAGGTGGCCTTCATCGGGCTCGACTCCGGCGACTCGAGCCTCGGCGACGCTCGCTCCTTCCTGCGCTCCTTTCCGGTGAGCTATCCGAGCTACTACGACAAGAGCGGCCAGGCAGGCGCCGCGATCACCGACTCGACGTTCACGCCGGTCACCGTCTTCTATGACCGCAGCGGCCGGGAGTACATACGCCAGGGTCCCTACCCGACCTCGGCCAAGCTCGAACAGGATGTCAGGCGCTATGCACTCGACGGCTGACGCGAGCATCCAAAGGCCGGGTCCCGCACGTGCCTGAGATTCGGATCGACCCCCTGAGCGGGCACAAGACGATCGTCGCCGGTGAGCGCTCGCGCCGGCCGGGCGGAGAGCCTGGGCGCTGGCTTCGGGAGAGCTCGCCTGCCCCGATCGATCCCGACCGCGACCCGTTCGCCGAGGGCAACGAGGATCGCACGCCGCCCGAGCTGCACGCCGTGCGACCCGGGGGCGGACCGCCCGACTCTCCCGGATGGACGGTGCGCGTGATCCCCAACCTGTTCCCCGCGCTCACCGCGTCCGAAGGCGAGCCCGCGCATGAGCCGCAGGAACAGCGCAGAGGCCAGCCGGAGCTTCTCCTCTCGCTGCCGGCGACCGGCGCACACGAGGTGATCGTCAATGGACCGCAGCCGGTGCTGTCGCTGGCCGAGCTTCCGCTCGAGCAGGTGACCGCGGCCGTTGAGGCCTGGCGCGCGCGCATGCGCGCGCATGCCGCTAGCGCGTGCGTCCAGTTGATCGTCAACGAGCGGCCGGAGGCCGGCGCGTCACTGCCGCACACGCACGCGCAGCTGTATGCGATGGACTTCGTGCCCGCGGCGCTCGCGCGCGAGCGCGAGCGCTCGGGCGCCTACACGACCCGCACGATGGGCCAGAGTCTCCTCGGTGACCTGGTCGCCGAGGAGGTGCGGCTGCGCGAGCGGATCGTGGCGATCGACGGGGAGGCGGTGCTGATGGCTCCCTACGCCTCTCGCGTGCCGTTCCAGCTGATGCTCGCGCCGCGCAGGCCGCGCCCGCGATTCGAGGACGACGGCCCCTCCGGCAGCGCGCTCCTGTACGACGGCCTGTGCCGGCTTGCGCGGCACTTCGGCTCCAGTCCCCCGCTGAACATGTGGGTGCGCACCGCCCCGCGTGGAGCCGATCACTTCTGCTGGCGGATCGACGTGCTTCCGCGCCTGACTCACCTGGCGGGCCTCGAGCTCTCGACCGATGTGAACCTCAACATCGTCGCCCCCGAGGACGCGGCAGCGGTCCTGCGCGAGGCGTGAGGACCCTGAGCGCTATCGGGCGACCGGGAGAGGGCTAGGCTGCCGAGAGCGATGCCACCCGAGGACCGATTCCTACCCCGCTTCGCCGCCGAGCCCCCCCAGGAGCAGCTGCCCTACGGCCGCTGGGCGGATCGGCTGCGCGAGGAGTTCCTGGCGGGCGCCCTGAGGATGGACGGCGAGCCGGAGGATCTGGGCGAGCCCGGCGAGCTCATCTGGTACCCCGATCGCAGCTGGCACGGGCGCACCTACGTGCCGGGAACCTCGCTCACGTCGAATGGGTATGAGCTGTTCGGCTACGTGCGCTTCCTGTCCGCCGCGGTGGAGGAGGAGCCGAGCGACTTCACGGCCCACGTGGACTTCACCGAGGAGACGGCCGAGCGGAACCCCGACTGGAGCATGGACCTGTGCGAGGAGGTGATCGGCGCATGGCGCGGGGACTCCGGAGCGGTGGCCTCGATGACGCTCGTGTGGGGGCACCCGCTCGTCCCCGGGGGGCGCATCGTGACCGCCGAGCTGGCCGGTCTCGCCGTCGACCAGTGCGAGCTGATCGAGGAACGCTTCACGCTAATCGCTCCTGACGACTACCGCCAGGATCTGCTCGAGATCAAGCTGTTTGGTGCAAAGAACCAGGAGCTCGCGCGGGAGTCGCTGTATGCGGCGGCCGAGGAGGAGGAGGAGGAGGAGGAGGAGGAGGAGGAGGCCGCGGCGGAATGACCGCAGCCCCCCGATGCCGCCGGCTACCTACCGACGGTGCTGTTGACTTTGCAGACGGACAGCGCCCGGGTTCGCGCGGCGCCGGCAGGAATATGCGAGGCGTCGATGAGCTGCACGCACGCTTCCTCGGCCACCTGACGCAGCGCAGCCTCGCTGCCACCCGAACCCACCTTTTGGCAGGTCTGTTCGAGCTTGGCCTTGGCGCTCTGCGGGATCGCCGACGCTTTCTGAATCCCCTGCTTGCAGGTCGACGCGGCCTGTTTGGCCTGTGCAGGCGTCAGGGGCGCGGTGGTCGTCGCCGTGCTGTTCCCGCCACTCTGGGTGGTGGATGTCGAGGTGCTGCTGTTCCCGCCACTCTGGGTGGTGGATGTCGAGGTGCTGCTGCTCCCACAGCCCGCGACGAGGGTTCCGCCGGCCAGCGCCGCGAGGAGCCATGTGGACAGCTTGAATGTCATTTATTCCTCCGTGGTTGAACAGGACGTTCGCCCGCCCGCTCACGCGGCTGGACGGCCGTCTGCCCCCTGAACGCTACACCGGTGAGCCAATCTGGGCGCAGGCCAGGCTGCCGCGCACCGCGGTCGCGAGTTGGTCAGCCCGCGGTGCCGGGGGCCGTCGTCGTGGACAACACCTTCAGCCAGTCGCTGGTGCTCGCGCGACAACTACCGCTGACCGGTCCGCATCTCGGCCACATCGGGGACAATGGTGTCACGACGCCCGCGGGCGCGGTGCGGCAATCAAGCCGGCGCGTCCGCGGCCCGATGCGTGTCTGTGAGAGGTTTCCTGCCATCTAACCATCGACCCCGACGCGACGGGTGGGTTGTCGCGCTGGCGCTCACGCTCTCGATCGGCACCGCCGGCATCGTGCCGGCGGCGGCCGATGCCGGCGCCCCACCGTTTCCGGTCGCGCTGAGCGTCACCGGAGCCTCCGCGGGGAGCGTGAACGAGGTCACGGTAGTCGCGAGGACCGTCGGCCACACCCGGTGCGCGCTCGAGGTCAGGAGCGGGAGGATCGCCAAGCGCTTTCCAAGCGGGCCGACGGATCAGGCGGGAGCGGTGAGGTGGCGGTGGTCGTCAGCGGGGACCGCCACCGACGTCCCGTGGAGGTTCACCGCGACGTGCAGGCGCGGAGCGGCGTTGTCCCGCCGCTGGATGACCGCAGAACTCGGGTTTCCCTCCGCCGGGGGAGCCCTCGTGAGCTCGACCTCCACCGCAGTGCACGCGCCCGGCTCCTCATGCGACGTCCAGGGGGTGTGCTTCGCGGAAGATCCGTTTCCGGTTGGGCAGTGCACCTGGTACGCGGCCGGCCGGCGTCCCGACCTGCGTGGCATCGTTCACGGGAACGCCGGAACATGGCTGGAAGACGCGCGGGGACGCGTGCCCGAGGGCTGGTCCCCGGTCGTGGGAGCGCTCGCCGTATGGCGCCCGCACGTAGGCGGGACCGGCGAAGACGGACACGTCGCCTACGTGGCCGCGGTGTCCGAAGAAGGAAGGATCCTCATCGACGACTCGAACTGGACGCCCACACCGACCAGCCCACGCCTTCAGGTGCACGAACATTGGGTCCCGCTGTCCTCTCCCAGCGGCTACATCTACGGCGGACCCGCCGGCGCCGGGCCACAAGGCTAGAGCGCAGCGCCGCCTCTGCGAATCCGATCCGGTATCCGGCCCGCAGGCTAAGCGCTCTGCCGCTCGAAATCCCGGACAGGAGCCCGTACGCCGTGGAGAATGATCGCCAGGTGGCGGCGCCAGTCAGCGCTGCCGGGCTTGTAGTACATCGTTGAGGTGATTCCACACATCACCATTCCGAAATCCTCGAAGGTGAAGTCGTCTCGGATGACACCGGCACTGATTGCGCGCCGGATGACCCGGGTGAGGACCGCGGCCAGAACGGCCTTCTGCTCCTCGATGCCCTCCCACTCGAGCTCGTTGGAGCCCATCATCGCCAGCTGAAAGCCCATGTCTCCCTCGACCGCTTCGGCCGAGCGGCGCATGACCGTCTCAAGCGCGTCCTGCGGTTGCACGGTCTCCTCGGCGAGCGTCGCGATCGCCGCGAACTCCTGGAAGCGGATGCGCACCATCTCGGTCAGCAGCGCCTCCTTGGTCGGGAAGTGGCGGTAGACGGTGCCGATCCCCACGCCGGCGTGCGCGGCGATCTCGTCCATCTGGGCCTCAGGCCCCTCGCGCGCGAACAGCTCGCGGGCCGAGGACACGATCCGCTCGCGGTTGCGCCGGGCGTCGGCTCTGAGTGTGGGCAGATCGGCGGACATGGGCTAGACAAACGGAATCTTAGCTCCGTTTGCTGCTATAAGCAAGGGGAACCGTAACTCCGCTTCCGGATCATCCCCGCCCTTCCACTCTCGAGAGGACCAGAATGAGCACCACCGAGACCCAATACGGCGAGAGCACGAGGACCGGCTTTCGCACACGTAGGGCCGCCGCCGATCTGGGCTCACAGCGAGGCAAGAACCTCGCTCTGATGCTCTTGGCGATGACGCAGTTCGTCGTGGTGATCGACGCATCGATCGTGAACGTCGCGCTCCCATCGATCGGCGCCCACCTGCACTTCTCGCGCGATGACCTCTCATGGGTGGTAAACGCCTACACCCTGACCTTCGGAGGGTTTCTGCTGCTCGGCGGGCGCCTTGCCGACCTGCTCGGGCGCCGGCGGATGTTCATGATCGGCCTGGTCGTCTTCTCGCTCGCCTCGCTTGCCGGCGGCCTGGCCCAGTCTGAGGTTTGGCTGATCGCCGCGCGAGCGGTTCAGGGCCTCGGGGCGGCGATCGTCTCGCCGGCGGCACTATCGATCATCACGACCACATTCGCGGAAGGCTCCGAGCGCAACCGCGCGCTGGGCATCTGGGGGGCCGTCGCCGGCGCCGGCGGGGCCGCCGGGGTCCTCTTGGGCGGCATTCTCACGAGCGGGCTGAGCTGGCGCTGGGTCCTCTTCGTGAACGTCCCGATCGGCATTGCCTCCGCGATGCTCGCCCCCCGGCTGTTGCTCGAGAGCAGGTCCGAAGATGGCACCAAAGGCTTTGACATTCCCGGGGCCGTGACCGTCACGGCGGGCCTCGCGCTGCTCGTCTACACGGTGGTAGACGCCGTCAACGTCGGGTGGGGCTCGACGGGCACGCTGCTCAGGCTCGCGGGGTCGGCCTTGCTGCTCACGGCGTTCGTGGCGATCGAGCGCCGCCAGCGCCATCCGCTGCTGCCATTTTCGATCTTCCGCCTGCGTACGCTCCGGGGAGCGGACATCGTGGGCCTGCTGATCGGCATGTCTCTGTTCTCGATGTTCTTCTTCATCTCGCTCTACCTGCAGGACGTCCTGCACTTCTCGGCGATCAAGACCGGGCTGTCCTATCTCCCGCTCGCGGTTGGCATAATCATCTCGGCCGGAGTCGGCTCCCAGCTCGTTACGCGCATCGGCTTCAAGCCGGTGCTGATCGCAGGTCTGCTGCTGATCGCCGGCGGTCTCGTGTGGTTCTCGCAGGTCCCCGCACCCGGAGGTTCTTTCGGTGCAGATGTGTTGGGGCCGTCGCTGCTCGCCGCCTTCGGCCTGGGGTTCTCGTTTGTTTCGGTGACCATTGGCGCCGTGACGGGGACCAAGCCGCATGAGGCCGGCCTTGCCTCGGGACTGATCAACACCTCCCAGCAGATCGGCGGCGCGCTCGGCCTGGCGATTCTCGCGACCGTCGCCAACAGCCGCACTCAGGCGCTATTGAGCGGCGGCGTGCATCCTTCGGTCGCTCTCACCAAAGGGTTCGACCGCGCCTTTCTCGTCGGTGCGGGCTTTGCGATCGTCGGCGCAATCCTCGCGGCTGTCCTGATCTCCTCGCGCGACAGCCGCGAGCAGGCGAAGGCCGCAAGTGGTGGCGAGCTCGAGGCGGTCCATGCTTGAAGCCGCGCGCACGCGTCCAAATCACACCGTCCTGAGCGCGTCCGCGGGGGCGAGCCTTGCGGCGCGTATCGCCGGCAGCAGGCCGGCGACGGCGCCAATCAGCATTGCCGCGCTGAAGCCGCCGGCCCAGGCGGACGCCGGGATCGCGATCGCCCAGCCCTTGGTGGTCGCATAGACGGCCGTCGCCAGCGCGCCGAGGGCGACTCCGACGGCCCCGCCGGCGAGCGCCAGCAGGATCGCCTCGGAGAGAAACTGCGTCCGAATCTGGG
>Ga0182024_10006131_pt1 | contig 26528 bp, 19 predicted proteins | sample P32metaG_FD_120480 | JGI IMG/M metagenome (GOLD analysis project Ga0182024, IMG submission 120480) | Permafrost microbial communities from Stordalen Mire, Sweden - P3-2 metaG (Illumina Assembly) | ecosystem: Environmental > Terrestrial > Soil > Wetlands > Permafrost | place: Sweden: Stordalen... | reverse complement strand
CCCATCAGGCGCTCGCGTTCAAGTCTGGTGTTCTGCGCCCATCCCTGAGCGAACGAGATGAAAAACCTTTGCTCTGGAGTAAACCCTTGCGCATCCTTAGTGCGTTTCTTCCCCTCCAGTGATCTCTCCAGCGCTTTATAGGCAATCGTCAGTCCCCCGAGATCCGCGGCTGCTTCGCCGGAAACAAGATTGCCTTTCAAATGCGTGTCTCCGGCAACCGTATATCCATCGAACTGTTTGACGATCAGATCTACCCTTTGCTGAAAACGTTTCTGATCTTCGGCCGTCCACCAATCTTTCATGTTTCCCTGACCATCGAACTTACTGCCTTCGTCATCGAATCCATGAGTCATTTCGTGACCGATGATCATGCCGATGCTGCCGAAGTTGGTGGCATCGTCGGCCTTAGCATCGAAGAAGGGCGGCTGCAAGATTCCGGCGGGAAAAACAATTTCGTTCATCTCGGCTTGATAATACGCGTTGATCGTCTGAGGATTCATCAACCATTCCGTGCGATCGACCGGCTCGCCAATTTTTGCCAGCTCGCGCTTGAATTCGAACTGCTCGCCGCGGAACACGTTCCAAACGTATGAATCGCGTTTGATCTCCAGTGCGGAATAGTCGCGCCATTTGTCGGGATATCCAATCTTCTCGGTAAAGGCATCGAGCTTAGCAATGGCATTCTTCTTAGTGTCCGCGCCCATCCAGTCTAGCTTTGTAATTTCGTCGCGCAGGATTGCCTTCAGGCTGTGCACCATATCTAGTGCTCGCTGTTTAGCTTCCGGCGAGAACGCTTGCTTAACGTAGAGTTGTCCTAAAGCGAGGCCAAGTTCGCGATCAGCTGTGCTGATTACGCGCTTCCAACGAGGCAGGTTTTGCTTCTTACCGTCAAGGATTTTTCCCGTAAAGTCGAAGTTCTCATCCACAAATTTGCTGGCCAGATATGGCGCGGAGTCTTCGACTAGATGCCAGTTCAAATAGTCCTTCCAATCGTCGATCGAGCGTCCAGTAATCTGCCCGTCGACGCACTTGAAGAAATCGGGTTGGGCGACGTTAATCTCGGCGATTGTGGGAAATCCCAGGTCCGCACAATACTTCGTCCAAGAAAAATGCGGAGTCAACTGATCGCATTCCACGAGCGTCTTTTTGTGATAAACCTTCTCCGGAATGCGCAGATCTGTGTTCTTCATTGAGGCTTTAGCCATCTCGGTTTCGAATTCTAGAATCTTGGCCGCTTTGGCTTCGGATGTAGCTTGATCGTTGCCGATCAGCGCGAATGTTTTGGCAACGTGTTCCTTATATTGCTTGAGAATTTTCTGCGAATCTTCGTCTGTATTCGTGTAATAGTCGCGATCGGGCAACCCTAGCCCACCTTGCCCGGCCTGACCGATTACCTTCGTACTGTCCTTAAAGTCTTGCCCGGAGCCGAATGCGAAGATCACGTTGATACCAAACTGTTGCAGCCTCGTAATTTCCGCCTGCAAATCCTGCGTGTTCTTAATCGCGTTGATCCGATCGAATTCCTCCTGCAATGGCTTTATGCCGTCGGCTTCGATCTTTTTCTCGTCCATGCCCTCAGCGTAGAAGTCGCCGATTTTTTGCTCATTGCTGCCTGGAGTCGCTTTTGCATTGCCAGCGGCATCTTCCATAATTTTGTGCAGCAGCGCTAGATTCTTTTCGTTGAGGATGTTGAACACGCCCCAGCTGGCATAGTCGCCGGGTATCGGCGTATTCTTCAGCCACGTGCCGTTGGCATATTCGTAAAAGTCCTTGCAAGGAGCAACAGACTTGTCCATGTTGGCTACATTTATACCAGTAGAGCCCGCATGTGTCGGCGCGATCTCTTCCGCAGCCTGAGCGGCGGAGAAACCATTCGAAGTCAGAAGCACAGCGGTCACAGCAGCAATAATCGCTTGAACACTTCGGGACTTATACATTGTCAACTCTCCAGATGAGAAACTAAGTTTACCTGGAAACACCGCAGCTTCCATGATTTTGACCTCTTGGTTAAGCAGTCGAAAACTAAAATGTGCGGTTGCCAAAGGAAAAACAGGTGGCAAAGAAGGTGCTGCGCTCGTGTTACAGTGTCGCCGCCAACGGTCCGCGCTCGATTATATGTTTGCGCACCATAGCGGCAACATCGAATCAATGGTGCAAAATCGCTAAGGACACAGTCAGGTTTAACTGCCGGTTTAGATCACGGCTACAAGAGGTATTCGTACTTAAGAGCCAGCTCGTCGACCATCTTTCGTGAAAACCGATAATTTAAGAGATTTCTTCAAGACCACGCGCTTGCGGCTTACGATCGCAATGATCATCTGGGCATGCAACAGCAACGCTACGTTCGGCGAACCGCTTGTATTCGAGCAAGCAGATCAATTGTTGCATCATCAGGAGTACGACAAAGCGATCGAATATTTGAGCGAAGAGATAAAATCTAATCCGAACGATGAATATTTGTTCTTTTTGCGAGCCCGCTGCTACGCGAAGGTAGATCGCGTCGATAGCGCAATCGCTGATTATGACAAGCTGATTGCGCTCTCTTCGAAGATCAACACAAATGCCAAACAACATGACGCTATTGAGGCGAAAGACTTAGCGTTCAGATATGAAAACCAGGCCAATCTGTTTCTGACAAAACGACAGTACGACAAAGCAGCCGCCGACCTGAGCAAAGCAATCGCTCTGTGCCCGACTACCAGGCGTTTCTATGAAATGCGAGCGGAGCTATACAACCGCCTCGGCAAGAGTCAACTGGCCACCAGTGACCAAACCAAAGCAAAAACGCTTGTAGATGATTCGGACTCCGAGAGACATTACTACATGCGTAATGCATCCGGAATGTTTATTCCCAGGCCCGAAGATGCAGGCGACAGGCGTCAACCTGGGCAGCGCGAATCCAGCGACTTCGGGGATCAGTCTGCCGGGTTCCAACACAGAGAAGGACACCATAGATTCAACAAAGAAGATTTGTCAAAGCGTTCCCTAGACTACAAAAACTTGACATATCTACTATCGTTAGACAACACGTATGCGGCATATCGAGACAATTCCTATTCCGAAGCGCTGATGTTTGCCAACACAGCTTTGGCAAGGAGAAGCAACTCTGTCGAGGCAAAACGACTCCGCGCCTGGATTTCAACAGACATCGGTTTTTACAAACAAGCAATTGCCGACTGCGATTACGTGCTCAAAAGCTCGCCCCACGATCAGCAAGTGATCGACTGCAAAAAAGACGCAGAGATGCTTTTGCGAAAGTACGGAGCCTCTACGCAAGACTTCGATCCATTATGGAAATACTGGTGGCTCGAACTGCATCAATGTATCGTACGCGGACAAAGTGATGAGGCAATTCGTCTTGCATTGACGCACATCAAAGCACATCCCAGGAATATCACGGGATACGACTGTCTGGCACAAGCACACGAATCAAAGCAACAGAGGAAAGAAGCAGCTGAAGATCTTTCGCACACCATTATGCTTGATCCAACAAATCGAGAAGAGCATGTCGGCCGTGCCATGCTGTATCGCGATCTGGGATTGTTTCAGAAATCTGCTGACGACTATAGCACAGTGATTGAGCTGTACAAAATCACGCGCTTTCATCGTCCGACGACGTTTGCCATTGATGAAATATATTATAGACGTGCTGCGAACTTTCAAAGCCTGGGATTGATTGACAAAGCGATAAGCGATTACGACGCCATTCTTAAATGGGACCCCGAGCAAGAAGAAGCCCTTCGATATCGTGGAGACTGTTATTTCAGAAAAGAAATGTATGACAAAGCGATAAGCGATTACACCAAATCAATCGAAAACGATCCGATGAGCTCCGGCAGCACCTACCTGGCCCGGGCAAAAGTCTACGACAGGCTGCACAAACCTGATCTCGCCGCCAGTGACAGAAAGAAAGCAAGCCATCTCGGCTTCGACGAAAGGACTCATCGAAAATAGGGCCTGTTCGCTCCTGTTCTAGCCGTCTTTGGTGATCCTTTCAACCAGTTCTTTCAAAACTGAGTCGGCTTTGTCGTTGTCGATCTGACACGTGCCCGCGTTTTCGTGACCGCCGCCGTTGTACGTGAGACAGAGTTCGCCGATGTTTGTTTTGGAGCTGCGATTGACGATCGATTTGCCGATCGCAAAAACAGTATTTTGCTGCTTCAGTCCCCACATCACGTGAATCGAAATATTCGTTTCCGGATAGAGAGCATAGATCATGAATCTATTGCCAGCATAAATCGTCTCTTCGTTCTTCAAGTTGAGAACGATCAGATTCTTGTGCACAGTGGCGCAACGTTTGATCTGTTCTTTGAACAGCTCGGACTGCTCCATGTACAAATTTACTCGCTCTTGGACGTCCGGCATTTTCATAATGTCTTCGATGCCGTGATCTTTGCAATAGTCGATCAAATCCATCATCAAGTTGTAGTTGGAGATACGGAACGTGCGGAAACGCCCTAGCCCGGTCCGCGGATCCATAAGGTAATTAAGCAGAACCCACTCTTTCGGATTCAAGATTTCATCTGTGCTGAATTGAGCGGCGTCGGCCTTGTCCACCGCTTCCATCATGCCGGTCCAGCGAGCAGGGAAGGTTTTGACGCCGCCGAAGTGATCGTAGACCACACGCGCCGCCGACATCGCGTTGGGATCGATGAAGTAATTCTCTTTGTGATCTTTGTTTCTAATGGTCTCGCTCAAATGGTGGTCGAACGCTATGCCAACGCCGTTCACGTAAGGCAAGTTAGTGGTGATGTCTCGTGCAGTGATCTGAACCTTGCCGTCCTGCATATCCTTCGGATGCACGAAAAGGATGTCGTCGATCATTTTCAAATGCTTCAATAACACTGCGCACACCAGCCCATCAAAGTCGCTGCGCGTTACTAACCGGTATTGGGTGCCTTCTTTGACTGCATTTGGAGTTGGATTTGTCATAGTTTTCTCTGCTCTCTGCCCTGTCTTGCCCACATAGCGTCGTTCTGTCCTTAATCCAAGCTTTTAATTCCCGTTTTGGCAGAAACATAAGCTGCATTTATAGGGCATCAATATTCGCTCGGCTCGCCAGTCACCGACGCATCCAATCCTCTGAGAGCTTGGCTGATTGCGGAAGCGAACTCGGCATCCCAGGCAAAAGCCGCTCTTTCCTCAACTGTCCAGCCCAGCGAGCAGAACCTTGTCCCCATTCATTGGACGGCGGTCGTTTTAGCACTCAGGGTGCTAATCTAAGGAAAGGTCGATATCTCGTTTAAGGTTTCTTTCAGCGAATCTGAGGGGCTGATGACTGAGATTCAATCAGCATTTCGCGACCTGCACGCCAGGGCGCCTCTTTGGGTTCCAGCCCAGAGCCCGTTTGCTGGGCTGATTTTGTCCGCAATGCTGCTTGCGTGCGGCACAGGTGTCAGCGCCGCCAATCTAACCGACGAGTCCCCGATTCCAAAAGATGCGGAGGCTGCGTCCTCGGGCGACTCTGGCAGCAGTCCTAAAGTGCTGCACGGTAATGCTGAGGTGACTGCAGCCCGGGACAATTTCAAGGCATGGCAGGCGTCCAAACTCTACGAACAGGGTGCCATGGCGCTGGACGCCAAGAATATGAGGCTGGCGGCTGAATGCTTCAAAAGGGCCGCGCCTGGATTTGACCAGCCTGGCTATGAAAAGTTCGAAGCGCAGGCCAAGTTTGCGGAGGCGCAGTCGCGCCGCCTGCTTGGACAGACGAAGGAGTCGGCGCGGCTCTACCAGGCGGCAATTGACCTGTTTAATGAATATGATCCGCTCAGCCCGTACCTGAAAGCAGCTCTCGACAATCTGCCCAAGGTGGCACCGAATTTGAAGGGCAAAGTGGAAACCGACAAGGCGCGGCTGCGTGCCCTGACTTTGCCGACTCGGATCATGCGAGTGGACCGCAATGTTGCGTTGAAGGGCGGGCTCTCGGAATACGGTTCGAAGCTGCTCGCACAAAAAGCGCTAGTAGATGTGCCCAGCGATTATGTTAAAGAAGTCATGCACAAAGCATTCGTGAAAATGACTTGTTTGGAAACTGCGGACCTCGGCTCGAATTACATCACCGCGCAAAACAGATGGTATCCGCTGATTTCGAACGGGAAGACCGTAGCGATTTCAGCATCATCTAGTTTTATGGTGCCGACTATCGCCGTGAAAATCAACGAGCGCTCCTACAACGTCGGCGTCGATCTGCCGGGGCTTGGCACCAGCAAGCGCACAGTCTTTCTCTTGACCGACGGGTGCCATATAATAGCCATCGATCCGAATACCGAAGACATGTGGAATCTTGATTCCGACTTCAAAGAATCATCCGCTCCAAAATTCACCTGGCGCAAGCTGCTGCACTTCAAACCGAAGCCGAAAATCAAACCGTGAAGCAATGCAAACGATTGTCCAAAATGCGCTTGGACAATTTACAAAAATCGATCGGCATCTTGCTGCTCCTGATCGGCGGACCCGTTATGGGCGCGACGCCGGGGCGACCTGCGACCGAAAGCGGCTGGGTGCTTGAGCAAAAAGACGTCGTCTATGGCAACAGCACCGTCATTAGTACACCTCAACATACCAAGTATTACAATCACGAGGGCAACTATGCCGTTGTTGCATCGGCACCAAAATGGGAGCTGCATTTTTACAATACTGCAAACAAGCTCTACTTTCAGGGCACCACTAAGCAATTAGAGGAAGCAATCGGCAACCGCATGGCGATCGGACATCTACTCTTGCTCACGACTGCAAAATTGACCTGGAAGAAAACTGGCAGCAGCAACTGGAAAGGTCATCCAATCACTATATGGACTGCTGCTGCCGACACCACCCCCCGGGGATCGGTAAGTATTTCAAGCGATCCCCTCCTGGGTCATGTTGAACTTTGGTCCGCCGACGATGTTCTGCTCGTACCCACTGTATCGCGATTTTTGCACATAATGAACAAGTGGCCGGAATCAAGCGGTCAGGCTGTGCGATCTGTTAAAGTCGAACCAAACAAGACCACTCAATATTTGCTAGAAACGAAAAGCATTAAGCGTGCCACGTTCTCAGATTCAGAATTCGAAATACCTAAAGGATATAAGGCGACAAAGAACGAGGGGGATATTTTCTTTACCAAGAATGGAAGTCTCGAGGATGCTATCGACGGTTTGACGGAATACCACTAGGCAACACACACACAGTTGCCATCAACATGTTCAATTGAGAAACAAACTTGCCATCGCTGTCAATTTTTCAATAGGAATCGTTTCTCTGATTGCTATTGCAAGCCTCTTCAGTCAGCAAAATAGCTGGTGCGAATTAGATCACATCCCCTTCGTTGTCGAATTAGGGCTGCCGTCGTCACGCATCGACGAAACACAAATCAGTCCAGAAAGCGGCGGCAACCGATGAATGCGTTTGCAAAACCGGCAAAACTAACAATATTATGTTCAGGATTGCTCGTGGCTGCGATCGGCGCGGCTGGTTTCATTCCCAATAGTTGGATCTGCGATCTTGCCAGCCAGTTTAAGTTGGTGTACGTTGTGCTGCTGGCAATTTTGCTCGTATTGTCGGCTGTGGCACGCGCGCGAATTGTCGCCGCGATTCTTTGTGGTTGTTTGCTTGTGACAGCAATTCCTGTAGTAAGAATGATGCCTCATCCAGACTGTCAGTTGCCAATCGATCGGCAGAACATCAGCATCTTGAACTTCAATACTGAGTTTCTTTACAACAATCGGTACGACCTGGTTGAGCAGCTAATCGAACAGCGTCATCCCGACATCATAGCGTTGGTTGAGATCAACAAGAAGTGGATTGACTGCATTCAAAAAGCGTTAAAGCCGTACCGATACAGCAAAGTAGTGCTAGCTGCGCCGGGGATGGCAGTGTATAGCCTGTATCCAATCGAGAATATTGACGTGAGATATTACGCAGGACACCCCCGGATTTTCATGACCGTTAAGGTCGGCACACAATCAATTCACTTGTTGATTGCGCATCCAACTACACCCATGTCACAAATGGGTTTTGAGGAACGCAATAGAGAGTTCGCACAATTGAGCGACGAAATTCGTTCGTTGCCCAGACCGAAAATGCTGATTGGTGACATGAACTGCGGACCGTGGTCACCAGCTTTCAGAAAGCTGTTGCGTTCCGGCTTGCATGATTCTGAGCAAGGGTTCGGACCGCAGCCTTCGTGGCCCGCGCGAACCGGCAGAGTGTTCCCGAATGTTCCTATACCTCCACTGATTCCCATCGATCACGTCCTTGTCAGCGAAGATTTCTGTGTGCTGCAGCGCACGGCTGGGCCGCCAATGAACTCGGATCATCTGCCTGTATTCGTGACTTTGACAATGCCAAAGTGAACATTCAATGCGCCCCTACGATCCGATCAACATCGAATCAAAATGCGCTGAGATGATGCCAGCTGCGTTCGTCGAATGACATGGAAGCAAAGTGATCGTGCTCGGAGCGTTTGACGCGACAATAGAGCTGCATGAATTTTTCCCCGAACGTTTCGTGCATAAAAGCATCGTGATCGAGGGCATTCACAGCATCCATCAATGAATGCGGCAGACGCTGAATTTTCAACTTCTTCAGCGCTTGTGGATCCAAATGTGAAGGATCACAATCGATTGGCTTCGGCGCCGGAAGTTTTCTTTCGATGCCGTCTAGGCCGGCGGCTATGACAGCTGCGAGAAACAGATAAGGATTGCAGCTATTATCCACGAATCGAATTTCCAAATTGGTGGACGCATTCGCATCAGAATGAATTGGAGGGGGTACTCGAATGGCCGCCTCGCGGTTGCGATGCCCCCAGCAGTTGTACGCGGATGAAGCGCTTTGCGGCTGGATTCTGTCGTATGAGTTTGTGCAAGTGCATCCGAATGCCACAATTGCCGGCATGTGTTCGATTAATCCGGCAATAAATGATTTGGCCAGATCGCTCAATTCACCATCGGCGACGAGCGCGTTTGTCTTCGACTTCAAATCCCAGACAGAAAGGTGCACGTGGCAGCCACTACCTGCGGTGTCGTGAAAGGGCTTCGGGCATAAAGACGCGATCAGTCCATGAGCTGCCGCCTCGCTGCGCAAAATCTCACGATAGAGGAGATGATTGTCGGCGGCAGATACAGGCTGGGTGTGGTGGATACTCAGTTCGTGCTGTCCATGACCGTGCTCCGCATTGTATTGCTCCACCGTCATTCCCGCAACAGTCAGAGCTCGCGCGAATGAATCGATCAGCTCGGCGGCTTCGTTCATTCCCTCGGAGGAGAAGGCGCGCGACTTATCGATCGGCACAATTTGATCGGATGCATCACGGCGCAGAACATAAAACTCCGGCTCGAAGGCGGCTTCGAAATACAGACCGGCTTTTCGCGCCTTCTCGACCTGCCGTTTCAAAATCGTTCTCGGACAGCATTCAAACTCCGAGCCATCTTCTTGCACGATGTCACACAAGATCACGCCTGTGTTTTTCGGATGCCCCACAGTTACATAATGTTCGTCGTCAGGGCGCAGGCGTATATCACCTACCGCCCCGAACTCGTCGTAGCTCTGCATTTGGTCTGCGAAGTTGAGCGCCAAGATTCCTCTGTTAAGTGCCACTCCGTTAAGAAGCTTTTTGTCGGAATACTTATAGGTCGCCTTGCCGCGAACGATACCTGACAAGTCGCAATAGAGAAATCGAATCCAGTCAGGTGCATCTTTGCTCATGAGAAATGCCGTTTTCAAAAGGGGTGATTGCAGTTGTTGCAGCAATATACATCATTTAGGTACTTACAGTGTGCCGCTTGGCACGATGTCTATACCAGAAAAGACCGGCAAGCATGTAGGCCAGGAAGAGGTATGGAAGCCAGTTGTATGGCGCAGCCGGCGCCGGATAAACGTTTCCCACGAAAGCCAGCACCATAAAGCCGACCGTAACAATAGTGACGGCAATATGAACCAACCTCAGTTTCTGCACCCGTCTGAGATAAAGAGGCACGGAAATACAGGCCAAAATGTAAGCGACGATGAAGCCGTAGGTGCTAATCGTTCCGATCCAACCGTAAACATCCATCAGCGGGTAGCCGCAGATTGTCAGCACCGCAGGCACTGCTGCCAGCAGGACGGCCGTCGCTGTGACAGCGACGTGCGGTGTGCGATTGGTCGCATGCGCTTGCGCCAGGCGCGCCGAGAAGATGCCGTCATGAGACATGAAGAAAAGCACTCGCGCCGACGCATTGATCGCAGCCAGAACGCAAGAGAAAAAGCTAATCGCCGCGCCTATGTCAGTCAGCACTGCCAACAGAGGCGCACCACATTTGATGGCAATGTCTTGCAAAGGCGCATTTGTCTTAGCCAGAGCAGCCGGATCGGCGGCGAAACCAACCACCTCTGCATATGATGCTAACACGAAGAATACTCCGCTCAAAATGACGCTGCGCCTCATCGCCTGAGCGATGCTTTTGTGGGCATTGGTAGCTTCGGTTCCGAGCGTAGATGCGCTCTCGAAGCCAACGAAACTGAAGATCGCCAAAACCAGACCAAGCTTAACTTTGTCGGCAGTGACCGATTGCAATTCGAGCTGCGCCAGATCAAAGTGTGCGCCGAATCGGTAAAGGGCAAAGCTCAAAACTACTGCAATCAACAGAATCGAGAGACACTCCAGACAGAGCATCAGAGCAGTCGACAAACGAATATCGCGGCACGCGATCAGCCAGGTAATAATGCTGCAAATTGCCAGTAAGAGTGCGGGATGAACCTGTTGCGAGAAGGCAAGGGAGAGGGTAGCGTTGGTATAGTTGGCGAAACCTACTAGCGCAGCCGCGCCTCCCATGAGATATGCGAACATTAGCGCCCATCCGGTAAGCATCGCAGCCTGGCGACCCAGCCCCAGGAAGGAATAGCTGTAAAGCGATCCGGGAGAGGCGGTGTACGCAGTCAGATAGCTTAAATTCACGGCACAACAAAGCAAACCGCATGTTGCCAACAAGAAGACAAGCCAGGTGCCGTTTCCGGCGGAGGCGAACACCAGCGGCAGTATCATCGCCGGTGTCACAGTTGGCGCCAGCAATGCTATAGACTGGGCCAGCGTCTCGAGCGGGCTCAACACCGCAGAGCGAAGTCCGTATGTCTTTGTATCGGCAGTCATCGCTACGGTTTTAACACATTGCTCCACAATCAGCGACTGTGTTTCTACTTTCCATGCATCACCGGCATGCCAGGTGAGTTTCCTTACAGTCAATGCCAGCAATAATTTGAGGCGAATGCCCGGTATGCGCGGACATACAGATGTTCCCGCCGTTTCAAGTGCCAGCTTAGATTTTGTGCATCTTCGGTTGTATTCTCTGACACAGTGGAATATCAACTGTTACCTGCATGATCTAGAGAGCCGCTTTACGGCGAACATCAGGCGTTCGGCATTCCGAGATTGGCAGTCACCCAAAACAGCAGAGCGGCGCAGGGCGTTCCCCTAGAGCGGAGGTGTAAGAGTGTTCGGTCAACCACCAGAAGCAGTTCCGGACGGCTTAACTGCTGACCAGTACTATGAGCTTGCGCTTTGGTACGAAGAGACCAGAGCCCTTGGGTCGGCGAGAAAGGCGCTGCATCAGGCGCTCGCCGTTCAGCCGGATGGCCCGACTGCAGTTGAATGCAAACAATTGCTCAACACGCGAATACCTACCAGCGACCCGCCGAAGGAAGCTATCGACAAATTTCGTCGCGCCGAAGCACAGCTTCATTTGCACCCGGAAGACGGTGTGAAAACTGCTGAAAAGCTTGCCGACGAATATCCCGAATTCGACTGGCCGCATCGACTGCTTGCCGAATACCATCTCCAACGCGGTGACGTACCAAAATGCATACAGTCGCTGCATACAGCACTACGACTCCATCCTGACTGGCCGGCTGCCCAACAACTAATGGTACGTACGTTGCTTGCAGACATGGAATACGAAGCAGCCAGATCGTATCTTCAGAACGCGCTGTTGCAGACACCGAATGATGATCAACTTCGCTCGCTGAGCCGCAGCCTTGAATATCTCGTCGCTATGGATGAGGAAGGAAACCAGGCAATCCAAAAGGTGAATTCGCGCTGATAGACGGCGATCGTTCCACGCGGAAGAGGAGAAACAATGGATTGGCAAACACGCCTGGATGAAGGCAAATCTGCTTTTGCGGACGGTCGCTATTTTGACTGCGAACGAATTTTGCGCGATGCCGTGACGGAAGCCGAATCAGGCTCAATACCAAAAGCGGACCAGGCGAATGTGTTTCTCGAGTACGGTCGAGTATTGAAGAAATTGGCACGATTTGAACAATGCGGAACGTTTCTCACCAGAGCTAAAGACATATTTGAGAAGACGCCGGGCACTCAATCCTATGAATATTCAGAGGCGTTGCATGAGCTAGCCATGCTGCTCTACGAGCAATCCGACCTCATCGGTGCGCAAACTCTTTTAAGTCAGGCGCTGCGTATCAGAAGAACGCTGTATCAGGAACCGCACAAGGAAATCGCAAAATTGCTGCACCATATCGGAGAGGTGGGTTGGAAACAGGGCGATAACAATTTCGCTATGCAACATCTCGAAGCGGCTCTGGAAATGCAGAAGCAATGCCTTGGTGAAATGCATGAAGACTATGCGGATACTCTTGGGGATAGGTGCCTCGTACTACTGAGGTTAGGAAAACTTCAAGAGGCTGAAGACGGGTTGCGACGAGGGTTGGAGATCAGGAAAGCGACTCTACGCCCCGAGCACGCTTCAATCGGCAACAGCCTGGCCAACCTGGCGTTCGCTTTGCACGCGCAGAAGAAAAACGAAAAAGTCGAAGAGCTTAACAGAGAGGCAATCAAGATAGCGATCCAAGCATACGGCGAGTATAGCCCTCGCACCGCGATTTGTATTAATAACCTCGGTGGTTACTTCTTGAGCCAGGGCAATCTGCTCGAAGCAACTCCGCTGTTCGAGTGGGCTCTGGAATTGAAAGAAAAGACGCTAGGGCGAGATAATCCCGACTTGATCAATCAAATTACCAATCTCGCTATAGTGTATGAAAGACTGAAACGAAAGGCTGATGCTCAGGAAATGCGCAGCCGTCTTGACGCTTTGATCAAAGCGAAAATGGACGCAAGCAATCCCAAAGACATCGATACGATGATCAACTTAGCAGGCAATCTCACTGCTGAGAAAAAACCAGATGAGGCGCGGGCGATGTTCGAGCGAGCCTTAGAAACGGCGAATAGCGAATTCGGATCCGACAGTCTAAAAGCCGCACAGATCCTTAACCTCCTGTCAAGGCATTATATAGAGAAGGATATCGATAGAGCGAGAGACTGCTTGGTCAAAGCACTGTGCATTAAGAAAACGCATTTGGGCAAAAAGCATCCGGAGGTAGCAACTGTTCTTAGAACTATGACCGGTCTAATGCGGCTTCAAGGTATGGAGGAAGTAGCCGGTATCTTGAGTCAGCAGGCTCTGGCGATCGAACGCGCTGCTGGTGTGGAAGATCCGGATCTTGCCAGTACGCGCAAACGACTCAACGAGTTGCGCGATGCGAATGGAGAAAAGGATCAGAAAGTTGTAATGACAATGCGCATCCTCTCTGAAATGTATTTGAGAAAAGGAAAGAAACAAGAAGCCAATGCCCTGTTCGCTGAATATCTAAAAATTCGTGAGGAAATTCTAGGCTCGGGCAGCCCGGAGTTCGCTCAAGACTTGGTGATGAAAGCGCAAAGAATTATTTCGCTACGCTCCAGCCTCCTTTTGGCTGAATCCCTGCCGGAGATGGATGAAGATGATGCGCAATACGCAATCGATCTTCTGGAAAGAGCGGTCGAAATTCAAGAAAAAACTTTCGATCAAGACAACGCCCAAGATATACTCACAACGCTGGGGCACCTGGGAAAAGTCTATGCGATTACCAATCGGCTCGATCAAGCCGAAGCCACTGCCCGGCGGTCCGTCGAGATCGCGGAAAAGTGCAAAGGCACCGATCATTGGCTGTTATCTGCTCCATTGATGAGCCTCGAAAAGATTCTATCCAGGCAGGGAAAACAGGAAGAAGCCGAGTCTGTCGAAAAGAGACGAAAGTCAATACCTGCACCGACCAGAGAAGAGCAAAATCGGAGCATGAAACGCATCACCGATCGGCTGCACGGGTCGATTGGACAGTTATTGGGGGGGCTGACCGATACCGTCGGGACAGCCAACACAGACGCTGATACTGCGGCCGGCACCAGTACCGCATCTGGTTCCACTGCCACATCCGGCAACAGCACCACTACTAGTTCCACTGTCGCATCCGGTACCAACACCGCATCTGGTGCTATCGCAGGTTCTTCGTTGGCCGAGTCAATCCGCCGCAAGATCAGGGAACAAACCGGCGATCAGCCGGCCAAGCACAAGCAAAATGATGAGGAGCAAAAATAATGCCTGAGACATCATTGGGTGAACAACCTGAAGCTGAAGCTCCAGCGCTCATCGAATTGACGCTCGAGCAAGTGCGCGAGCTTGATCAGCTCCAATCGCAATGGCATCAAGTTGCCCGCGATCGACCAGCCAATAAAGTACGAGTAAAAGAAGCGCTTTCACGATTGTACAAAATGATCGGCATTGACATGCCGGCGGTATTGTGGTTCGAAGGACCACGGCAACTGGTGACAATGAACACACTGCTCGCACTGCGCGTCATCGCATCCGGTACCCATACCGATTTGTTGAACCAGATTCGCACAGAATTAAAGGACCCAGGCTGGTACCAGGATTGGCAGAATCTTGATCAACAGCTAGAGGGGGTTGCCCTGCCAGAAAACGGTGCAGCCGAATTTCCAAATTCCCTCCGGGGAGCTGATGTAAGCACCGAGATCAGCACCAAATTTATAATCAAAATTGTCGAGGCTGGCGAGAAACTGGCTAAGCAACTATCCTTGCCAGCCAAACTGAAGTTACGGCAAGTTTTGCGCCACGCGGACGGCAACGATAATCTGTTGAGGCGGCGAGAAACAACGCCGTTAATTGTCACCCAATTCGGGCTAATCCAACTTCGAGCACTGATCGGTGATGGCTTAACGAAAGAGTTCACTGAGCAACTTATGCCGGAAACCCAGAAGGCACTCAACTCTCTTTGCTCAGAAAAGGTGCCGGCCACTCGCGCATTGTTCGGATTGGCGGTCAACCAAGAACCAGTTGCTAAGCTGTTTGAGTCGCTGAACGACCGCCTCAACGTTCCGACCTGGGCCAACGATCTCCAGCCGATTGTTTTCGCTATAAGACATTTGCCCGTAGTGCTCCCTGAAGAAATTACCGAGCCCATTATGGATTGGGTAACCTTGAAAGAAGATCTGTTTCACGTCCAGTTCTTCGAAAAATTATGCATTGTCTGCGACGCACCAGACAAAGCTATGCTGAATGAACGAAATCAATTGCACAACGACAGCGGCCCGGCTATGACTTTTCGAGATGGCTGCAAAATTTACGCATGGAACGGCGTAGTTGTGCCATCCACCGCCGTCGATGCGATCGAAGAAATAACCGTCGAACAGATTGAAAAGGAAGCCAACGTCGAAGTACGGCGCATTCTCATTCAACAGTACGGTATGGCAAGATATCTGGAGGACTCAGGCGCACGAAAAATTGATGAAGACGAATACGGCGTTCTCTACCGCAAGACACTGCCTCACGACGAGCCGGTAGTCGTGGTAAGAGTTGTGAATCCGACTACGGAACCTGACGGCACCAACAAATTCTATTTTCTCCGTGTTCCGCCGTACATCACAAGCGCACGTAGCGCAGTCGCGTGGACTTTCGAGATGAGCGAGCAGGACTATCAGCCGGCGAAACAATCATAAATGACCGGCATCCTAAAGATGTTCCAGCCGCATTGTACAATCGATCCAATTTCAGACAGCAAAGGCGTTCCAAACGACAATGCACGGCGTCGCCACTGCCAATGGTGCTAATTACCCAGGTTTGTTGCTCTGATTGGCCTGCACCTTCAAGATATTCAAATTGGCCGCATCGAACATCGCGCGCTGGGCTGTTTGAACAAGTCCGATCAAATCAGTGGCGTCCAGCGGCACGGAGGCGATGCCGAAGTGCAACGACGGCCTGTACCGGCCGAGCTCAGGCACCATGTTCGGCAGTTCAGTATTGATCCGATCGACGAGAACACAAGCCTGATAAGCATCTACGCTGGGAAGAAGCAGCCCAAATACCTGGGGACCGAAGTGTCCCATCATGTCGACTTCTCGTTTGACCTTGTTTACAGCAGTAGTTAATAATGCACAATCAGCAGGCGACATACAACCATCGGCGGTGGCATTCAACTTGACGCAGAATAATACCAGCGAGAGCGAGGTTTTGAACCTGTAGGCTCTGGCGAACTCCCGATCTAAAAAGAAGTGCAGAGCTTCGGCGGTCAAGATTCCCGTGTCAGGCTTCTTGAGTAAAGCCCATACTACCTCAGTTTTCGAGGGATCGAGGGCGATCAATTTAGGCGGAACACCCATTTGCACCGAACCGGTGCCTAACGGCGGATGCTCGGCGCTCTCAATAGCGGTAAACGATCGCGGCAGACTCGTATCGCTGTTCTTGGTAAATTTTTGCGTGACTTCGCCCGGGATGACGGTAGCCGGCAATGGCGATGGGGCCAACGTTGGCGGAACATTCATCTGGATTGTCGGAAACCCACCACCCTCATGACGATGATCGGGCAGCTTCAGGCTGCAGCCGTTTGGCGCAATCAGCAGTCCCAGTTCCAACAGATTGGTCGCTATCGCTACCCATTGACTTTGCGGCAGATTGAGCCTCTCGGCAACATCTTTGAGGTTGGCGGTTCCATAGACACTGCCAAAGAAGTCAGTTTGAAGATTGAGATCGATTGGTTTCCCCACAGCCAATCGCTGCCGCAGCTCACCGTCGTTCAGCCGTCCAGACGGTCTGAGCAGAAAAGAGAGCTCGCTTATCCCATGTTGACCGAGGAACGCCAGGTTTCGGATGTAATCTTCGCCACGACTGACAAGTTCCTCCACTGATTCCTGAATACTGGCAGAGTCCGGTGGCTTACCCGGCTCGAATCTGACCTTGCCATCTTTCCAGATGAAAAGGTCCATAACAGCCTCAGCGCCGGTGCAAAACGGAGAATAGGCATGCACAGGGGCACCCAGGCCAAACTGCAGGGTGACGTTGCAAGCAGCCGGTCCGACAAACAGCCTTCCTGTCACATCGTAGTGCTGCGCCGCCATCAGGAGCCAGGACATCGACTTGTCGCTCAGATCGCCGCTGAGCACCTGGACGACCTCCGAAATCTCGGGGGTGCCAGTGGGCAGGCGATCCGGCGGCGATGCCGTAGCGCCTCGTTTCACCCAGTCACTTAATGTCTGTTTCCGTTTCTCCACGCTCATTGCTCACCAATGTTCAGTCATCAAGTTGGCGAAACGCCCAGGCGCCGTCTGCACATTTCGTTACTAGAACCATCTTATATGCTCACCCCGGCGAGATCTATATACCGCTCAGACCGGCAAGCTATTCCACTTTGCGACAAAGTCCTCAAATCTTGGCAGGTTAAACTATAAATCTCATTGCAAGCTCCGCCCGGGTGCGACCAAACGGCAATTTTCCTGCACCCCTCATCAATCGGCCGCCGCCCTCGGTGCAATACAAGCGACTTCGACCGGTCCCGTCCAGACCTCGCTGGTCTATTACTCGTCATTCGAACAAACTGTCCAGCTGGTGTCGAACAGATTTCACCTCGACAGAAATAGAGAAATGACGGGCAAGACAAACGGGCACCAAATGTAGTATCACAATCCACTGTTCCGAAAATGCGCCAGCGTGCTTCCGCAATTGTTCGGACACAGATGCACAGCTTTGACCGTAGTCTTACGCAAGCATTGGTAGCCTTTCTCACAGAAATGACATCGAACTGCGACTTTTGCTGGCGGGCGGACTATTTGCCAGGGACGATGAAGGGCGTCGTTCGTAGATCCGATTGCTCCACCAACCGCAAACCGAACCCATCAATGTATCTGATTGTCTACAACTCAATCAGCATGACTTAGAACGGTTCTTAAGCCGAAAGGAATCATTTTCTCCGTCTGGTCGTCGCTAAAGTTTGCAAGACTAATTATAATGAGCCGAATTTCTGTTAGCCGGTTGTTGTAATTGAGGAGTTGATTGTGAAAAGAAGAACCAACATGCAAGCAGTGTTTGCGTTAACGGCTGTCAGCTCTCTACTAACTTCCTGGAACCAAGCCATAGCAGCTCACGGCAATCGTGGAGAAGAGCCACCGCAGCCACAGCAGCAACAACGGCAGCAGCCACCACAGCAGCAGCAACGACAAGAACAGGCTCGTGCGCAGCAAGATGCGGGGCGCGCACAGCAAGAGCAGCAAAGAAAAGCCCTCGAACAGCAAATGCAGCAGCAAGCAGAATCACGACGTTCGCAAGAGCAAACCATGCGCACGCAAGAAGAAAATGCCCGGCGCTCGCAAGAGACGGCGATGAGAGCGCAGCAAGAAGCGGCGCAACGACAACAGCGGACGCAGCAGGAGCAATCACAGCAGCAGCAACAGCAGCGCCAGCAGCAAGAGGCGCAACTGCAGAGAACGCAAGAAGGACAGCGGCAACAACAAGCCCTTCAAGTGCGAGCGGCGCAGTCGCAACAACGCGAGCAACAGAAAGAGCAAGCGCAGAACGTTCAGGGCGAAATGAGGGCAGAGCAGAACCGCGAGCGCGAAGGACAGCGCACTGCATTTGGTGCTGGTCCAGGTCCGGGTGGAGAGAGGTCGGGACCAGGCGGCTTCCGCCCCGGCATAGAAAATCGTCCCGTAGCTCCGCGTCCGCTGAGAGGAACGGCGATCCAACTCGATAAAGCTCATTCGATGCCCGTTTTAGAGCCTAACGTTTCAGCGCAAGAGAAAGAACATGCAACCATCGTAGACCAGAATTTACGCGCTCACCTGTATGCAGTTGAGCATAGCCAGGCGCCGCAAAATATCGGCGAAGTGCAAAATTACTGGAACAGCAACTACATAAACAATTATCCAGTGATGATCAACAATCAGACTGCGTACTTGAATAGAGAGAATTGTTTTGTGCATGCCGTGGAGCCGGGTCAATGGCCATACTGGTACAATCCGCAGCCCGGCTGGCAATACGCTAATGGCTTCTCCCTCAGCAACATGATCAACGTGGCAGCGAATTGGTTAGGTTTTGGCTGGCATCCGTATTATGGGCCGCAACCGGATGGTTTCGTCTGCGCGACGGATTATTTTCCGACGTTGTGGACCTATGTTCCTGCCTATGGTCTCTGGCGCGTGGCCGGCGAGCCAGGGTGGGCATCTGAGGGCCCTCCGTACGACTATACCGGACCGATCTCAGTGCAGGTTTGGGAGCCGCGTCACATTCACGTTCGGGACCCTTACACGGGCTGGATGACTGATCGCGTCATCAACGTGATGTATATGTACAACGCCTATTTCTTTCCGGAAGACGAGCGCTGGGGCTACACCAATAACAACGGATATTTTGTTTGGCTCAACTTGTAATAACGTGTGCACAATTTGCCAAGCGAAATCGCGTCTGAGCAACAAGAAAATACCTAGAAGATCCAGAAAAGCGAATGCCTTTCTGGATCTTCCGACATTTTGCGCTGTAACCCGCGCGGTCAGTTTTCGGCAGGGGCTGGTGCCATGTATCGCCCCGTGTAGTTTAATAGTTCCAATTGATTTGTCTTTGCAGTCTGTTTTCTTCGCGGTTCAATTGTCTCTGCTGACCACCGGTGATGTAGCCACCGTTGATATACGCATCCTGTTGAGCCTGCCTGCGAATCGCTAGATCCTCACGCCGGAGCTGTCCATAGCGACCGTTCAAATGCCCATAATCATGATTGATCTCTGCATTCAAACGCGCATCTCTACCTAATACTTCAGCTCGGCGCGGATGCGCCCATCCCCAGCCATATGCAAAGCTCGGGAGGCTGCTTGTCAAAGCCATAAGCCCCATCAATGAGGCGATCGATAATACGGCGGTTTTGGATTTGATGTGAATCATGATCAACTATCTCCTGCACAAAATTCACTTACTCACTCAAAGACCGATGGAGCAGGCAATATGTTCTCAGTTTCGAGTAAATCCGCCGTTAAGAGTTTGTGCAGTTTTCGTGGGTGCTTAGTAGCGCAACGCGGCTTGAACACCGCTATCACACGGCAGCGACTAGAACATACCTGCCAAGCATGACAAGCTCCTCCATGTATAGCCTCCGGAGAAAGTTTGGTGCAAACAATGCCTCCATCACTCCAAAGAGTGAGACAGCGGTTTTGTATTGGGTGGCAATAGTGACTATTGTGCCTTGCTCATGCGGCTCCAGGCGGAACTCAGTACACATGCCCGTTGCGAGATTGATCTCGCGAATCAATTTGTTGGGTTCGGTTAGATCGATGCGCACTCTGAAACTGCGGATAGTACCGCCCGCCTTCAGATCAAACGACACTATCGAATCGCCCTGAGGCTCATATTTTACAAATGCATCCGGTAGAATGTGCCGGTGGTGCTCAGGTTCGGCGAGAACAGCATAAACCTTCTCGGGAGGCGCCCCAACCAGTAAGCTTTCTTTCACATCAACTTTGCACATATCCCTGATAGTTTCTCATAATGGATGTGATATTGTGTGCGTTTCGCTGCACACTATCCATATAATGATCGACGCCGAAGTAAGGAGAAAAACCAATGCAATTTCTGGTGATCGCATACGACGGAACCGACGCGGACGCCTTAGATCGCCGGTTGTCCGTAAGAGAGGCTCACATAGCGCTCGGCGACAAAATGCGAGATGCCGGTCAATCGCTATATGGAGGTGCCATCCTTGACGACAGCGGCAAAATGATCGGCTCCGTCATCATCTGTCAGTTCGATGCAAGAGAGCAACTAGATGCATGGCTCAAGATAGAACCTTATATAATGGGAAACGTCTGGCAGAAAGTCGAAATTCAACCCTTCCGAATCGGTCCGAGCTTCGCGAAAATGAAACTCGCCTGAGGACACTTGGGCTACAACGAGTTGTCGTCTTGCTCTTCCTGGGAATGGCGTTACTTGGATTCCAGCGCAATCTTCTGGCGCATTGCTTCAGCTTTCTTGGACCATTCGTCGGCACTTTTGCCATCACCGCTGGTGCGTAGGAATTCGGCGAATTTTTCCATAAAGACCGCGGTTGCTGAATGCTCTGGCCAGTTGAGGCGATCTAACAGGAGCAGTCCTTCGGAGAAAGCTTTGCCGGCTTTGGGATCTCCGGTTCGGCTGTAGAAACTACCTAAGCCAGCTAACACTGCCGCTTCCTCGGGTAAAAGAATTTCGGGACCAGTGCACAGCGCGGAGGCTTTGGCGACCGATTCTTCGCTAAGCCTGACCGCTTTTTCGCTATATTCCTTCGCTTTGTCCGGCTGGCCATGTGTCGAGAGAAAACCCGCGTACGTTTGATAGATTGGAATGGCTTCCGGACGCTGTGCTAGATTCGGGTCAGAAAGAATCGAGATTGCGTATGACAGGTAGGCTTCAGCTCGCTGACCTTGATTCGGTTCAGCCGCGCTGATGTAACCCCCAAGCTCAGCGGCTGCGGATGCAGCCTCCAGACTGGTCGGGCCAATCGCTAATTGGATGACTGTTAGAGCATTGAATTTTTGTTGTTCCTCCTGGACAGAATAATGAGGGACGGGAAGCGGGTGACCGAGACGATCAGGAGAATCACCAACCCCTTTGACTTCGGAGGACGTACTGTCTCCTCCAGCAATTGCGTCCTTCAGATTAGCTACTACCTGCTCGCGGCTAAGTTCATTACCCTGTTTATCACTAATCACGTCGGTAGTCTGGTTCGCACCGCCATCCATATCATTGGAATGGCTTTTCGCTGCGTCAATCTTGGCTTGCCTTTCGTCCTCGTAGCTCTTTATATTCGCCGCTACAGTCTTACGCTGCTCATCCTCAGACTTTTGCGCATATCCGTCGAAACCTTTCATCATCTCGTCGACCCAATCAACGTGCCGGCCAGTTTCCTTCAAATAGTCCGCATAGGTCGGAAGAACCGTATACAGCATCTCGCTCTTTGGGCCGTAGTGTTGCTCTATTGAACGAATTGAATAGTCAAACAGCCCGTCAGCCCGGGACTTGTCGCCTGATTGATAATAGTTGTACGCCAATTCTGACATAGATTGATAAAGACGTTTGTCATCATGGGCAGTGGCGGCCTGAACGATCGCGGATCGAAGGGCGATGTTCATATACTCGACCGAATATTTCCTCTTCGCCTCATCTGCCTCACTCTGTTTGCCGACCTTTTCCAAGGTAGCTATGTAACCAATCACTGCGTCCAAATCCGGCGGTTCCGAATAAGGTGCTTTAGGATCGTCGTGCGCCATCTGCAACGATCGGGCGAAAGCTGCTGCTGCCTCGTTAGAACGATCGGTAATCAGATATTCTTTAGCCTGCGCGATATATGCTCGTCCAGTCAAAGCATCGTTCGGTCCAAAAACCGATTCGGCAATTCTGCGCGCTTCTGACAGTTCAAACTCGGTTTGACCAGAAATTGGTCTTTGCATATGGGACATGAAAATGTCGACGCTCTCTACGGGGACATCGAGCTGCCGAAACATCTGATTTGACACAGACTGTCCAGTCTCACGCGGACTAAAATAGTCAACATCTTTCATAAAACATCACATGTAGGGGAGATTGTATCTATCCAAAATCAACCAGTTTTCGACAATCCCGAATTCACTAACCTGGCAGTCGAGCCCAATCGAACAAATACGAGCCACAGGGACTGCGTATCTGGTGCGGGTTGATTCTGGCTCCATCCTGTACCGAATCAGCCAGACAAGGCGAAAGCAGATATGCGGACTTCCGCAAATTTCGGACAACAATATTTTTCTCGACAAGCGGGAAAAGTGTGCGAGTTATTGAGTCTCGTCTGGTTTGAAACCCAAGGTCTCGGACAACTTCCTATCGGTTGCTGCGAGATCGCTTTTGCCGAGTTTCTCGTAAACCTGGGCCCGAAAATAGTATGCCTCACCTCTGTCCTTCGCTTCGTTAGCTTCGGTCGCCTTGGTCAAATCTGACAGGGCTGCTTCGTAGTTGCCGAGTTTGAATGACGCCTCTCCCCGATTGCAGAATCCGGGCTTGTTTTGAGGATCGAGCGAAATTGCTTTGGAAGCCGCATCGTATGCCTCTTGATACTTTCCTGCCCCAAAAAAAGCCGCGCTCTGGTCAGAGAGATTGTATGGATCGCTTGGATCAATTACCACCGCTCGTTCGAAATCCTCCAGTGCAGCCTTGTAGTTCTTCGCAATGAATTGAACGAAGCCCCTCGCGCGAAAATCGGCTGCTGTATTCGGTTCGAGCGCAATGGCATGATTCATGTCTGCCAGCGACTTGTCATATTGTTTAATGTCCGCATAGACCTTCGACCGCGATCTGTATACCGCCGCTGATGGTGCGATTCGAATTGCTTCGCCATAATCCTTTAGCGCCTCATCGTATTGTTTCAACTTGGCGCAGAAGTCTCCTCTTCTGTAGTAAAACTTCGCACTCTTGCCAGTTTTCGGTGCAGCTTCATCGATCCACTTCAGGTGAATGGACTGTACATGGTCAACCGCGAACGCCATGTTCGCGAGGGCATCGTACATGGCAGGTGTATTTTCAAGTTTCAAGGATTCAGAAGCGATTTTCTCAGCCTCAGAATCGCGGCCGGCGGCAAGAAAACAACAGTAGATCTTGGCCGCATCTCTGGGAAAAGAATCATAGGATTCGCCTTCTCCGTGAGTGATCTGCTTAACCTCTTTTGCAAATGCAAATTTATCGTTCAGTTTCTTCAGCGGGTCTTGATAAATAACATCAGTCAAGTCCGCCCAACGCCGGTGAGCAAAGAGTATAGGTTCGAGCATGAAATCAAATCTTCGCAGAAAAGCCTGCTGCTGTGCATCATTCTTGACCTCGTCGAACCACGCCAGGGTTTTTTCGTCTTCCCCTACCACGTTGTTTAGCACCATCCAATCTTCACGATTCTTGGATGTCTCGGCTGTTGCTCTGAGTTCCTCAAAACGCTTCTTCGCATCAGGGTTCAGTTTGGCGAGCTTGGTCATTTCAGAAGCCATAAACGAGCTTCTCACTCCCAGCATGGCAGGGTCTTCCTTGAGAATATTTGCCCAAAGCCAAACGAATTGATCGGTCGCCTCAGAGAAGCGACCGGCATCCACAAGTTCTTTTGCTGCCTTGTATCGAGCAGCAACTTCGGCTGGACCGCCTTTGCCAACGACCTTTGCAAGACTATCCGACAGCAGATCCATTGAATTGTTGCCGGCTTTAACTGATTGAAGCCAAGCAAGCAATTCTGGTGCTGATTTATAACCAGTTTGCCGATCGAACACTTCGTTCTTTTTCTGCAGGTCAAAGATCAGGATCGTTGGCATCGACGAAACGTTGAGGGAGTTCCTAAGACTCTCTTCTTTGTCTACATCAATCTGAACGGCGATTGCATTCTTCCTAATCCAATCCTCAACACTCGTGTCACTCCAAGTAGTGGCGTCCATTTTCTTACAGGGTCCGCACCATTGCGCAGTAAAATCTAGCAAAAGCAGCTTGTGTTGCGAGTACGCATGCTTTTTCGCCTGCTCAAAGGAATAATCAGAGAATAACTTCGAATGTGCCAGAACGGCCTGCTCATTCACGCTCCCCATGGCCACCATTAAAACAAGACCATGCCACCATTTGTTTTTCATCAGCAAACCCCGGCACTCATTCCAGCAGACTCAGCATTGTAGATCATCTGGCATCATGAATCCACGAAACCAATGGGGACTGAGTCGATTACTGCTTCCGTCAACGCTTTTCGGTCGGAGCGATCAGGTGGCTTTGCATCTGGCGTGGCAAACAATTCTCCCTGATGCTCGATCAGGGACAGTCGCGGTTCACCGTACGCTGATACCCTGTCAAAGAACTCTCTGACCAATGTCTCGGCCGCACTTCGGTTAGTTTCGTCCAAGAGCAACGTGCGCAAATCCTGCGTTGGTTTAGAGTGGCTATCCCTATCTAATTTGATGGCAGACTCAACAATTCTAGGCGGAACTAAAAAAGGAATTCCATTGCGCAGGCACGCAACTCGCGTTATATGTTGTCCGAAATCGATACCGAATGCATTGGTAATAGGAGGAAGCGCCTTCCGGCTACCCCAGTCTTCGAGATCGACGCCAACCTTAAATGTCGGCGGCAAACCAGATCCTGCTCCACCACGCCTCCGGCTCGGCTCCGGTTTAGCCTTGGGTGTCGAGTCTGCTGGTTCATTTGCATCAGATTCATCAATCGGTGACATCGACTGGAGCCTCGCTGTATTATCCTTTGGCGACATCTTCATCACTCTCCTCCATTGTACGTCCGTGAGCTTAGGTCGACGGAGTTTCGATTAATCCGGATTTCTTGTGCGAGAGAGCTGAGTTAAGAGAAGTTGGGAATAACCTATTTAATGCTGTGAGGAGATTGGCGATATGACGAGAACCCGCTCGATGATGTTTAGCCTGTCACTTCTCTTTTTGGTAGGCTTCACAGGACCTATATCAAGCGCCCAATCGCAACCCGCATCTTCGGACAAGCGCGGCAAGGAAACTTACGTTTCTGCCTCCAGTCACGACAGAACTTTGATTGCCGTACGGCCTGGATACGGCAACCACCGCACCGGCAACCACTACGACAACAACCGCGGTGGACAGTGGGGCAACAAGACCTCAGGCAACAAGTACTCAGGCAACCGCACCACATCTCGACCGTGGACCAGCAAAACGACTGGCAATAAGTACTCAAACAACCGGCACAGAGATGGCAACGATACCAGCGGAAACCGCCAATGGCGCGATCATCCGCATTGATGTCTCCAATAAAGTGCTAGGAACATAAGATAGAGAACCTTTTCAGGCTCTCTATAGTTCCTTAGCATGTACGTGTGCGCAGAACGAGTTCAGCTTTCAGTCCTTCTTCAATGAAAGTGAGCGCACCGACAACGCTCTCGATTTGAAACAATGGAATCAAGGCGTCTTGAGATTGTGCGTCATGCTTCATCAGTCGTGGCGCAAATAAATCGCCATGGTGGCTGCACATGACCACTTGCTTGGATGCGTCGAAAGTGTAGACACCGTGGTCAGGACATGCACGCCGCTCCGCACTGCTTCTCAGCGCTTCGTGAAGATCGCCGCAGTAGTGAGCAGATCGACCAGTTTCATCCAGCGCATGTAGAGCGCGCGCATATGTGCTTAGATAGCCCAGGTTGTTGTGACATGCGTGTCGACTATTCTCCCGCCAAGATAGAGACGCTTCCTGGCGCATCTTATTCCAGTTTGCTGGAGTTAAAGTCAGCATGGCATGCGCGCAAGGTGATGCTTGTTTACTGGCGTTACCTGCCTCCTGGCACGATTTACTTATTTGGCCCTGATTCCAGAGCTCATCCAATATCGGCAGCTGCGTGGCGACGTAGAGTGAATTTTCCATCCGTTCAAAAAACAAACGAAACTTCACCGGGCCGAGTGTAAATGTCAATCCAGT
>Ga0182024_10006130_pt1 | contig 26530 bp, 24 predicted proteins | sample P32metaG_FD_120480 | JGI IMG/M metagenome (GOLD analysis project Ga0182024, IMG submission 120480) | Permafrost microbial communities from Stordalen Mire, Sweden - P3-2 metaG (Illumina Assembly) | ecosystem: Environmental > Terrestrial > Soil > Wetlands > Permafrost | place: Sweden: Stordalen... | reverse complement strand
CGTACGCAAAAACCGATTGGCAGCGCACTCCCAACGCATTTGTTTTCGATGCGTTCGGTACGGAGTCAATCGGCCCCAACGCGATTGCGATTTCCCAGGTGAGCACGACATCGCAGGGTTCGCTTGCGATTCCGTCCATCTGCAAGATTCTCAAAGTCGGCATCGTGTTCAGTTCGGTCACGACGCTCGGCGTGACCACGTCGTTTAACCTCGTCTACAACACGAATCCCAACCCCGGCTCGGCGCTCGGTGCGTATCTCGCCAACGGCCCCGCTCCCAACGACAACTCGTTCTACAACGGGATTTCGAACGCGGCGAACCTGACGAACTACCCCAACCAAATCGGCGGCCTCGGGATGCCGACGAACTACGCGGTGGACAACCAGCCGCTGTTCGCGGCCGACATCACGTTCTCGGTGGCGAACTTCCCGTTGGCGACGACTGCGGGCGGCGCGGTCGGGTACCTCGTGCCGACCAACCCCGACGCGGTGTATCCGTGCGGAGCGGCGCCCGTGCTGGGACCGGCCGGGTTCATCTACCCGAACGGGTACTTCACGCTGCGCGCCACGACGACGGGCGCAATCTCAATTGCAAACTTCGTCGCAACGCTCTTCTACGTGCCGATCACCGGCAAAGAGAAGTGGGGCTCGCCGACCAACCAAAACGCCTTCCCCGTCGCTGGATCGTCAGCCGTACCCGGCGATTTCTAAAGGAGCAGGACGATCGCAAGTTCTGCTGGCCTCAATCGGTACGGCAACCAGGGCGGCATTACGCTGCTCGGCAACATCAACGCGAACTCCGCCGTCGTTGCTACGCCGCTGGCCGCCTACGGCAGTTTGCCGACGAACACGACCGGGCTGCAGCCCAACGATTCGGGCGTGTTCGGCTGCGCGGCGATGGCGTTTACGAAGTGGGCGTTCCAACTGCTCGGCAACACGGCGGGCATTTCGGTGTCGCTGTACGGCACGCTCGACTACAACGCGTACCTCGTCTACACGGCGAACTCGGGCGTTGAGGGGTACACCACCGGTTCCCAATACCTCGCCGGCACCGTGATTCGCGCGCCGGTGTCGGTGCCCGCATCGAGCTGGTTCCTGCTGCCGGGGCCCTCTGAGCAATCGGGAACGGGGTCGATCGCAAACCCGCTGACGGGAGCAGTCCCGGTGTTTACGTGCTCCCTTCCGCTGGTGGCCGTGCGCGCCGTCGTGACGGCGTCGGCGACTCCCAGCGGGCAAGGATCGGTGGTTGCGTTTGCGGTTCCGTAGGATTCTCGTCGCACTTGCGCTCGCGCTCGCCCCGGTAGCGGTCAGCGCCGACACGCCTCCTGCGACGTACACGGTCGTGGGCGTCACGACGACGACGGTCATCAAGGCCGGGCCGGGCATCTTCTTCGGCGTGACCTCGACGGTCGCGCAGACCACGGTCGTGACGTGTTGGGACAACACTGCAGCATCAGGCAACGTCATCTATCAGAACACGACAACCCTAGCGACGCCGCTCGGACCGCCTCCGGGGGGGCTGGCTACGCTCATCGGTATTACGTGCTCCATCGCAACGTCAGTCGTCGCGCCGGGCTACACGGTTCTCTGGAAATAGTCGTGCGCTTTTTTCGCGCACTGCTGGCGACTCTGCTCGTCGGAAGCCTGCCGCTCGGAGCCGCAGCGGCTCCGCCGTCGTACTACGGCAACCTGTACGCCGCTGGTCGGCCGACGTTCGACGCGACGTACTACGGCGCGGTCTGCAACGGCACGACGGACACGACGACCGCTGTTCAAGCCGCGATCACCGCGGCGCAGACGGCGGGCGGCGGTACAGTGCTGCTGCCGCTGGGCGTGTGCAGGGTCCACGGCCTGCTGGTCAGCGCGAACAACATCTACATTCAAGGCCAGGGCGCGGCGAACTATACGAACGCCGGGTCACTTCCCTCAACCGCGCTGAAATACAACGGCACCGCGGGCGGCACGATCCTGACGTTTGCAGCGCCCGGGGCAGTTGAACTTGCGGGGGGCGGCGTCTCGAACCTCGATCTCGAGGCGAATAGCGCATCGGCTGCGACCGGAATCAAGACGCAGGGTTTAGTGCAGGGCGTCTTCACGAACCTGACTTCGATTCCTGACGGGGCGTTTACGACCGCAACGTACTGGCTCACCTACGCGAGCGGCGCGACGCCGCCCGGTTCGTCCGAGTTGAACTTCTCGAACATCATGGGCCTCAACTATAACAACAACGGCGCGATTTTCTGGCTCGACGGAACGTACAACAGCATCTTGAGCAACCTCTACCTCGCCACGATCACCGGCACGCTCCTGCATCTCGGCGGCGGAACGACTCTGAACGACGAGTCGGATACGACTTCGATCTATCACTTTTCCGGCCTCATTCCGGCGGCGTACACCGGCACGGCGACCTCGACCACCGCGACGTCGCTGACGGTCGCCGGAACGCCCTGGACGGTCAATCAGTGGGTTGGGTCTTACGTTTCGGTCGCGTTCAACAACTACGCCATTGTCACCAGCAACACGTCGAGCACGCTGAACGCCACGGCGGGCTGGGCCGCCGGCACGCCTTCCGGCACCACCGCGTTCGGCATCTACGCCGGGACCGAGGTGCTTTTCGACTGCAACAGCCGCAACGAGTACGTCAACGACTTTGTGCCCGTGTCGCTCGGCCAGGGGTATTCGGCGCTCGCGAAGGGGACGACGGCGTGCGTGGGGCTGAACGGCGCCTCGACCAATAACTCGATCTTCAACTATCAGGCGTTCAGCGGTTACACGGCGCTGCCGATCGCGCAGTCCGGCGGACAGATCACGACGTACGAAGACGTCGGCACGGTGCTGTCAACCGGCGCGTTCAACTTCGCAAACGGCGTGGCCTCGACGACGGGCGCGTTTTCGGGTAACGTCGCCTCGACCGCGACGGGGTCGCTATTCTCGAACAACTCGCCCGCCGTCACCGGGAACCTCTATATCGGGCCGATATCGAACACCGGCAATACGTCGTATTTTGGCGTAGAATCGAGCGGTGGCGGGTCGATTCTCGGCGGGTGTTCGGCGTACGCGCTGTGCATCGGCACCGCCTCGGCGCGCTCGCTGCAGCTCGCGACGAATAACGCCGTCGATCTGACTATGTTGAGCGGCGGGGCGGCGACATTCACAAGCACCCTCGAAGCCTCGGCGCTCTCGAACTCAACGACAACGGTCGGCTATGTGCCGCCGACGTATACCGTAGCGGGTGCCGTGACAGGAAGTACGGTCCACACGGTGTTGGGGACCTGCGCGTTCGTCGCGTCGGTGACGTGTACGCCGACCACGTTTACCGGCGCTGCCGTGTTTACGTCGGCCACGTCCTATGCGTGCGATGCCTCGGGTGGCGCGGGCACGTTCGCGCAAACCGGGGCGCTCTCAGTCGGTTCGCAGGCTACGAACAGCGTCGTCATCACGGCAGCGGTATCGAACTCGCAGACCGTCGCCTTCAAGTGTACGGGTACGTGAATGTCTTGGCTTGCAACGAACTTCCCCTTTGCGGGAATCCTAAGTAGCTCCGGTTTGGCTTCGCAGACGGGGCTCGTCGCTTTTGTACCGGCCGATGGATCGGCAAGTATTCCCGTTACCTTTGCGACGCCGTTTCTGACGACGATTTCGTCGGTCACGCTTACTCCTTCGAGCACGGGCATTTACGAACTCTCAGCGCAGGTCGTGCCGGGAACGGCGCTCGTGACGGGTTTTTCGTTGATCGTGACGGGCGGTGCTCCGGGGTCGTTCGTTTCCGTCTACTACAATGCGACGGGAGCCTAATCGTGGTCGTCTCCGACCGCACGGTCTACGAGCGCATCCTTCTCAACACGCCCGGCACCAACTCCAACCGCTGGCCTGAGACGTATCTCATTCCAATGGTGGACCGCGCGACCAAAGCGATTGTCGCGCGTATTCGCTTTCCCGACTCGCGACTTTCTCTGACTACGGCGAGCGCGAACCAGGAAATCCAACTGCCCGATACGCACCGTATTCATCGCGTGTACCTCAACGGACAGATTTGCGTTGAGATCCCCGGCGGTATCGACACGCTGGAGGGGAATCAAATCCTCTTCAACGACCAAACCGCAACCGGCGCTCTCCCGACGGGGTCAGGGGCCGCGCCCGGCGGTACGGCCCAACTGCCGCAGTGGGCGATTCAGACGCCGACGGTGTATCCGTATCTCAATAGTTGGGGCACACCCTCGCCGATGTCGCAGCCGTGGATCGTCGGCTCTCGCCCTCGCTACTACCGTCGGGGGGGCTTCATCGGCTTCGTACCGGCGCCTGCAATCGGGACGATCGTTACCGTCGACTGCGTGCTCGTGCCCGCGACGCTGACGAGTGATACGCAATTCATCATGGTCCCGGACAACTTCGCCGACGCCATCGACGCCTATGTGCTCAACCGCGCGTTGATGTCTGACCGCGACCCCGCCGCGCACGCGCTGGCGAAAGATTGGCTCTCGACCCTCGAAGGGGAACTGCGCCTCTTGCGAACCTGGAAGCGCGATTACTCGCTTGAGGATTCGCAGATCATGCCGGTTTCGGAGCGCGGGTTCTACCGCATCGGCGGACATCAAACCGGACAGTATGAGTAGCGTGGGGTATGCCTAAAGCCGTCTCGCTACTCAAAATCCGGTCGTTCAAGTCGGTCGACTACACGACGGCCGAAACGGATGTAAACCAAGAGGTCGCCGTCGCGGCGACCAACGTCGATACGCAGCGGTATCCCGGCGCGCTCGTGTCCTCGCGCGGCCGCGTCAATCTCGTAAACCTCTCGCAAGGCTCGATCGCGAGCGCCTATGCGCTGGCGAAGTTCAACCTCACGACGAGCGTGCGCAACGTCATCGCGGCGGGCACCACCGGCGCAACCGCGCAGGTCATCGTTGGGTACAACCTCGACACGGCTGTGCAGTTCACCGTCGTCAATGGGACGTACTTCAGCCAGGGCGTCGGGGCGGTGCAGTTCGGGAATATCCTCTACACCAACGGCGGCCAGCAAATCCGGTACAACGCGGGAGTCTACACGGCGTACCCGTGGCAGAACAGCGTCGGCTTCGCGGCTACGATTTCTCTAACGCCTAGCGCAACCGGCGGCAACATGCTCGCGGCGACGTACTACTACGCTATGACGACGGTTACGGCGTACCCGGACGGCGGCACGCAAGAGTCGAATCCTAACCAGTTCGCGTTCGCTACCGGCGCCACGGTGCAGGGGGATACCTACCCGGCGCCCGTTACGACGACCGGCACCACGAGCGAAGTCGCGCTCTCGGGCGGGCTCTCACCGTGGTATGGCACCAACGCCGACGGCTCGACCTACACGACGAACATCTATCGCATATCGACGAATCAGCCGACGTGGTATCTCGCGGGCAATGCAAACTCCGGCACCGTTACCGGCGGTGCGAGCGGGACGTACACCGATACTGCTTCGGACAATTCAATCGCCACGGCGCAGCAGTTGCAGTACCGCTACCCGGCGCCCGCTACGAACGCGGTGATTTTCGGCCATCAGGACCGAATGTGGGTATTCAACGACTTCGAGAACGCGACGCTGACCAATGGCCTGTGGCAATGTCAACTGTGGTTCTCGGACCAAGGGCTGCCGTGGTCGTTCGCGGCTGACACCAACGTGATTTTGGTTGGGGACAACTCCGACAACTACGCGGGCGCGGTCATAGCTCCCAGCACGCTTTATGCTGGCGTAGCCGGGAGCGCAAGCATAATCAACGACCTCCCGATGGCGGGCGTATCGCTCTCGTCGGTTGCGATCTTGCACAAGCGCCGCTCTACCTACATCCTCTACGGCAACGATCCCTCGACGTACATCGCGCTCAAAATGTGGGACCTCGGTTGCGTAGCGAGCGCGTCGGCGACCGTGTGCGAGGACGTGGACTGCTGGCTCTCGGAGGAGGGCCCGCAGATGACCGACGGCCAGACGCGCCAGTATATCGGCGAGCCGATGCGTGAACTCATGGCGCAGTGGACGCCCGCGCAGTGGGCGCTCGCTGTGGGCTGGTACGCCGACCGTACGTGGTTCCTGTCGTTTCCGCAAACGACGGGGGCGGGGGGAGTGGGGTACACGCTGCGATACTACCTGCCCAAGAGCGCGTGGCTCCCGCCGCTGCCGTACGCAACCTACGCCGCGTATGCGTTGCCTTCGGAAACCGCGCCGTCCCCAGCCGCGCAACGGTTCAACGAAGTCATCGCCGCCCGCGGCGTCTTCGCTGCTTCCCTAACGGAACTCGATGCGTGGAACGCCGCGGACGGCCTCGACCTCGGCGCGGAGATCGCGTCGCTGTGGCAGTCGCCGATGACGGATTCGGGAGAGCCCGGTCTTGATAAGGAGTACCAATGGATCGTCGTCAACGCGCCGGTGCAAACCGCGACGCTGACGGCGACCCTGACCATTTTCACCGGCGTCGGCGCGACGGCTACGGCGTCGTGGGTGTTTGACCTGAGCCAAGGTCCGACGCTTATTGCGACCATCGGCACGGGCGGAGCAGGGACGGTCGGTTCGATGGCGCAGTTGAAGCTCACGACGACCGCAGGCGCGGCCAATCCCGTCGTGGTGTATTCCGTTGAGGTGATGGGTTCCGTCCAACGTGAATACGCCGCCAGCGCTGCGGGGGTGACATGAGTTTCCTCGGAAGTCTGGGCTCAAAGCTTTCTACGCCATCGAGCCTGCCGAGTCAAAACCCGGAAGGTGTCGCGTCGGGCACGACCAAAACGCCGACGACCGCAACGCCCAACACGTCGAACGCGCCAACCGGCGCGTCGCCCTCGATGCAACCGACGAACGCCATGGACAAACTCGGTAGCGTCACCGGCTCGGCGGCGCCGGCCATGCAATCGCAGGACATCATGGGCAAAATCGGCGGCATGGGCGGAGGCTCCCCCTCCGCGCAGGGCGGTTTCGGCGGGCTGGGACAGGTCGCGAACCCCAACCTCGGTGGAGGCGGCGGCTTGAGCCAAGGCATGATCCAAGATCCGATGCAATCGTTCGTATCGAGCATCTTTAACGGCACCGGGTAGTGGCGAATCAGGTCTGGCGACGTCAGTGGGTCAAGGGCGCTCCGGGCAGCGTTCCGTTTCCGTCGCAAGTTGTGACGGCGCTGGGCGATTACGTCTTGTCGGTCAACGGTCGCGAAGGCACGATCACGCTCAAGCCGGGGACGAACGTCACCATCGTCGAGACGCCGCCGGGCTCCGGCATCTTCGTCATCTCGGCGTCGGGCGGCAGCGGCGGCGGAGTCACGTCCGTCACCGCGACCTCGCCGGTTTTTTCGAGCGGCGGCACAACTCCGGTCATTTCGTTTCTCGCCCCGGGTGCCGCGGGCAATGTGCTCACGTCGGTCGGCGGCGCGTGGGCATCAGCAGCGCTACCGTCACCTCCCGGCGGTGTATTCGACACGACCGCGCAAGCGTTGGTTCAGCACTACTATGTGATGAATGAGACGACTGGAACGAACATCACCGACAGCGGTACAACCGGCGGAGCGACTGGAACATACGCCGGTACCGGGGTGCTCTTGAATCAGGTCGCGTTACGCAACGACGGCGAAGGTTGCCCGATCTTCGATGGCGCGACAGGCTACGCAACGGTCCCGGACAACACGACGACGATTGGGTTCACGTTCGCGACCATGTGCGAGTTCAATCCGAAGTGGGACCCCGCGGCCAGTTTGTATAGCCTTTGGGACACAAACGCAAACGTCGGCGGCTCAGACACCGGGTTCATTCTCTACACCAGCGGCGGAGCCTTGACTATACAGTTTGGGGGCGCTGGTACCTATGCCTCAATCACCGTCGGCAACTTCTTGTCAGGCGCCCAGGTACCGCTCGGGCCGATCTTCTTTGCGTTCACGCATACCGGAACAGTCGGCACACTTTACGTCAATGGATTTCCGGTCGGGAGCGCGACTCTTGCTTATGCAAAAGGTGGAAACCCAATCACGATCGGTGCGCTCGTTGGCGGTGCGAGTTACAATGTGCCAGCCTCTTTCGGGAAAGCCATCGTCCACAACGCGGCGCTGACGCAAGCCCAGATTTCCTCGCTCAACAACGCCCAGCGGCTCGGATGATCGCCTTGCTCAAACCCCCCATTTCGGGTAGGGTTCGCCCATGATCGCCCCGGAGTACGTCGCGCCTGCCGGAACGGCCTCGTTTGCTTGGCCGCCGCTCGCGCCCGAGCAGCGCGGCGTCGCTCGCGACCTCTTCCGGCGGTACTGCGCGCGGTTCGGCTTGCCGACCGACGGCGAGGCTCTCTCGCCGATTTGGCTGGCGATCGTGGAGATGCGCCCCGATGGGTCCTACGGCCGCGTAGGCGGCGTGCTGGGCATCACCTGGGACATGGCAAAGCGGTCGCTCGAGGTCGGCGGCCTGTACGTCTACCCGAACCGCTTGGGCGCTCGCGCGCTTGAGGCGACCATCACGCGCCTGGCGCACCTCTACGACTCGGGCGACGTACGCATCGTCGTCGCGTCGGTGCTCAACGACAACCACCGCGTCAACCGCGTCATGGCGCGCGCGATGGGCTCCCGCGGGGGTAAGCCGATCGCGGCTGTGTGGGCGCTGGGGCTGGGCAAATGAGTTCGTCAATCCCGATCATCGGCGGCCTCTTCGGCGCCGGGTCGTCCGCAAATCAGTACAACCAGGATATGGGCCAGGCCAACACCATCACGGGGTTGGAAACCGGCGGCTATCAGTCGATGATGAACGACATCAACGGTATCCTCAACGGGACGGGCCCCAACGGCGGACTGCTGGGGTCGCTCGAAAACGCCAATCTCTTTCCGTCGGCCGGCACCTCGGCGATGAAGACGATGATGTCGCGCGTCGGGTCGATCGCCAACCCCGGCGCCGTCGTCGAGAACACCGCTTCCCAAATCGGCCAGGAGGGCATGGCCGGTCAGATTCAAGGCAAACAGGCCGCGATGGGCGACATCTCGAGCCTGCTCGGCATCGGCTCGGGCCTCACCGGATCGCTCTCGTCGCTCGTCAATCCGTACATGAACGCGGCCTCGGGCGCTGGTCAGGGAGTCGGCCAGGGGATCGGCGGCGCGTTGAACGGCGTCGCTTCTAAGATGGGAAGCGGCGGCGGCAAAACGGGCGCCACGGGGGGCAACAACCTGCTGGGGGATTCGTACGCCTACGGCTACGGCAACCCGAATGCGGGATGAGGATTCTCGTTGCGACCGATTTCGCGTACGAACTCTCGTGGGTCATGCGGCTGCTTGATGAAGGCCACGACGTGCGGTATTGGATTCAACCGCAGGCTGCGAAGTCGGTCGGCAACGGCCTCGTTGAGAAGTTCGCGACGTGGGAAGACGGTCTGGCGTGGCTGCACGAAAAGCCGTCCGACGCGCTGGCGCTGTTCGGATCCTCGAAGCTCGGCGAGAAGGCCGATGCGGCACGGGCGCTCGGCATTGCAACCGTCGGCGGCGGCGCGTTCTGCGACCGCTTGGAGAACGACCGTTCCTTCGGCTTCAAGGTCGCCAAAGACGCCGGTGCGCTACTCCCGCCCTACGAAGAGTTCGCGTCGTTCGACCAAGCCCGCGCCCGCGCCGCGCAGCTCGACATCCCGATGTACTTCAAGTCGGACCGTTACCTCGAATCGGACGCAACGCACGGCGCGGACAACGGTGCGGAGCTCGCCGAATACCTCGACGAGTTGATCGCGGAGCACGGTGCGCACGGCACCTGCATCCTGCAGCGCAAGATCGACGGCGTGCCGTTCTCGACCGCGCGCTGGTGGAACGGTAAGGACTGGACCGGACCGTTCGAGGCGACCTACGAAAACAAAAAGTTTATGAACGAGGACGTTGGGCCATCGACGGGCTGTGCGTTCAATGCCGTGTGGTTCTACGACGACGAACCCGAGATCGCACGGCGCTTGGGGTGGCCGCAGTTGGCCGAAGCGTTTCGCGGCTACAACGCGCCGCCCGGCATCTACGACATCAACGCGCTGGTCGCCGACGAGGGCGATGTGTACTTCTTGGAGTGGACGCCTCGCATGGGTTACGATGCCGAGATGACCGCCGCGCTGCTCCTGCCCAACCTCGGAGCGCACCTCAAAGCGGTAGCGCACGGCGCCGAGGTCCCCGAACCCTCGACCGAACTCGCCTACGCCGTACGGCTCTCGGTACCGCCGTACCCTTGGGAGCACGGCAAGCGCTCCGACAAGGGCGGCGCCGACGGGACGCGCATCCGGGGCGCTGACGGCTTGTGGGACGGTCGCTTCATCCCCTACGCCGTGCGCGCCGGCAAGGACGAGAACACCCTAGAGGTCGCGGGGCCCGAAGGCTGCGTCGGACTGGCGGCGGACACCGGAGACGCGATCGACGATATCCACGACCGCGTGATCGAATACGCCAAGGACGTGCTCCAGGTGCGCGGGCTGCAGTTTCGTACGGACGGCGCGGATGACTGCAAGGCCGCGGCCGAGAAGTTGATCGAAGCCGGGTTCGAGGTCCACGCGGGCCTCTTGGAGTCGTAGATGACCGCAGGTATCGGGTCCTTCGAAGAGCAGCCCATCGCGCAGCCGCCGGGCATCGTCAACCCCCTGGCACAGATTGGCATTGCGCTCTCGCAGTTTCCGCAGATGCAGCAGAACGCGCAGATGCGAGCGCTCGCGCTCCAGGCTCAAAAGACGGCGCTGGGTAAGCAGCTCTACTCGCAGATCGGCGACGAGATCACCGCCGACCCGACCCTTGCCAACGACCCCGCGCGCATCAAACGCGCGATGGACATTGCACGGCAGACGGGTTTGCCGCCACCGGTCAAAACCGACGAGCACGGCAACCAAGTGCTCAATCTCGACCTGCTCACGGCGCATCCCGACGTGTCCTCGATGACGATGCCGGAGCGGCAGGAACTGTTTCAGAAAATCGTCGCGATGCCGACCGAGGACCGCGCGGCGGCGCTCGCAAAGGTCCGCAACGTCCCGCCCGAGTGGCTGACCGCCAAGCAGTACACGCCGCTCAACGCGGGGGCGGCTACGAACATCGTGCAGGACTTTATCGGTCCGAGCGGCGCCGTCGCGCAGTTCAAAGCGGGGAAGCTCGACCCGACCGCGTTCGCCGGTGAGATCGAAGCGATGCGCGGCCCGGCATCGCAGATCGGCGGCGGGTTTTCAATCGACCAGTTCCTGACGCCGGAGTTCCTTGCCTCAGGCACCTCGCAGTGGGCAAACGCCCAAATCGACTGGCTGCACGAGCGCGGCATTCACCTCCAGAATGCTGACGCTACGGCTAAAGCGATCGCGCAAGCGCGCGAGAAGGAAGCCATCGCGCGCATCGGTCTTCAAGGTGAGGCGCTACGCATTCACGAGGCGCAGTTCCAAGCGAATCAGCAGCGCCTGTGGGCGACGCACATCGACAACCTGGGCGTTGCACAGCGCAATCTCCAACTGCGTTCTCAATCGCTCCAGTCGCTCATGGACAACCGCCAGTTCATGCAGAACATTCACACCGTCGATGCGCTCGCGAAACCGATCTCAGACCTGCGTACGCAATTCGATTCGGCCAACACCGCGCTTGCGGGCGTCGCCAAAGCCATGGCGTCCAACGCTGGGAACGGGTTCCCGCCCTCGACCGAACTCCAAGCGCAGTACGACGCGCTCTCGACGCTCGTGAGCAGCACGAAAGGTCAACTCGATACGGCGCGCGCGTTCGCTTCGCACGCTTCGGACGCGGCGCACTCGGGCACGGCGGGCGTCCCCGTACGCGGCACCGGCGCTCCGTCGCACACGCAGCCCGGTCCCGGCACCCCCGCGCGTACGGGAGGCCCCGACCCCTCGAACCCCCCGAAACCGGGGTTCACCCTCCAAAACGACGGCCACGGCAACTACCGCTGGTATAACAAGGCAACCGGAGCCGTACTGGCGCCGTGACGTGGTCGGACGTTCCCGCGACGGCGACGAAGCCGCCCGCGAGCGGCGGATGGTCCGACGTGCCCGCTGCGGCCCCGCGCGTCGGCGCTGGCGGGGCGTCAGGCTGGTCGGACGTGTCTGCGACCGCGCCGCATCGCTACGGCCTCCCAGACCTCGAAGCGCTGTGGGTAAAGGCGGGCGGCGACGCCAAGGACGCGCCGCTCATGGCGCGCGTCGCCTACGCCGAATCGACCGGCGACCCCAACGCCGCGAATCAGTACGACGACAAGGGTAAGACGTACCACGTCCGCGGCCTGTGGCAGGTTTCGGACATTCACCCGACCGGTTCGACGGCCGACCCCCTGGAGAACGCGCGCGCGGCCGTCGCGCTCCATCGCTCGCAAGGACTCTCGCCGTGGGAAGACTCGCGGAACAAGGGCGCGGGCGGCGGTTGGGGGCAGTACGCGAACGTCACGCCGCCCGGCGCGCATCCGGCCCAGGCCGGAGTCAACCCGCTCGCGGTTGCGGCGCGCGGCGGAGCGCTCGATTCGGCGGTGCGAGGCGCCAAGGTCGCGCAGCACAAGGCGTCGATCGACCCCATGGGTTGGGTCGACGCCATCGGCGGGGGCCTCGAACGCCTCACGTTCGGGACGGTCGCGGGGGGACTCGGGCACGGTTGGACCTCGATGACGCACCCCGGCAAAAACGACGAGGCCGACACCGATGCCGTCTTGGGAATCCTGCACATTCCGGTCGCCAAGGGCAACACGTTGGGTGCGAGGTTCGAACGAGCGGCAGCGCGCGAGGGCGTGCGCGTCATCGGGGACCCGCTCAATTTCATCCCGTTCGCCGACATCTTCGGCGGCGTGGCTAAGGGCACGCATCTGCTGGAAATCGCGAGTCATGCGGCCGGGGAGATCGGCGGGCACGTTCCCGGCTTCGACCGCACGATCAAGGCGACGCGCGCGCTCGCGCAATCGGCGTACAGCCGCATGTCGAACGCCCCGATGGCGCAGTTCATGCACGAAGCATTCGGCCGGCGTCCCGAACTCGATCGGTTTCTCGGCAACAGCCGCATCGCTGCGGGCCAGGCCGCAACCGACATGAAGGGCGTTCGGCTGGGCGTCGAGGCCAAGCACATTTCCTACGAACATATCGCCAACGCCGAAGCCGAGGCCGCGCTCGCGCCGGTCCGCGAAGCGTTGCGCAACGTCAAGGGCGGTGAGTTGCCGCAGGCCGCGCGCGACCTCTACAACCAGCAGGTCTACCGTCACGGCACGCCCGCCATGCGCGAGGAGATCACCGCGAAGTTCGGCTATAAGCCGACCGCTGACGACCTGCGGCTATTCCCAAACCCAACCGGCGCGCTCAATCACAACTTGGTTGAGGATTACCAAACGCTCATCAACCCGCGCGGCCGGTGGGCCGACCAGCCGATCATCAAAACGACGGGCGGAACGCATCGTGAGGAGTTCCGCGGCTTCGAGAAGTCGCGTACGGCCGACCGCGAGCTCCACGAGACTGACCAGTATGCGCGCACGCTCAATCGGCTCAAACTCGGCAACGCGCGCGTGCGCCAGGTCATGGTTGATCGCGAAACCGAGCAACTCCTCACCCAGCGCCTGGGCGAAGCGCGCGCCGCGATCACCAAGGAAAAGGGACTCGCGCCCGGCGCCGCGCTCACGGCGGAGGAAGAGGCCGACGCAACCCGTCGCGCAGGCTGGCGTGGTACCGGCGACGACGCCGCGGTCAACGTCGGCAAACTTTCGTCGGGACCCCGGCGCGCGATGCCCGGCTCACCGCTGCGCGCCATCGGCCGCGTGCAGAAAGCCGCCATCAAGATCAACCCGTTCCCGCACGGCATCAAGAACGTCGGCACGCTGGCGTTCCTGCACGGCGGTCCCGAAGCGTTTGGGAAGGGCCTGGGCTACGCCGCGAAGGGCCTCGAAGATCCCCAGCGCGCGCGCCTGGTCAATATGGGCGTCGATGCTGACTACGTGCGCGACATCGAGCACCCGCTGGGCGCCTCGGCGCTCGAAGAACTCTCGCCAATCGAACGCGCCACCAGCGCGGCGACTTCGATGGGCCGCGGTTACACCGCGGCATCGAACACCGTGCTGACGCGCATCGAACTCGGCTACCGGCAAGCGATACTCGATCAGTTGGACCGTAAGTGGCCGCGCATGGCGGACCCGATGCAAGACGTGATGCTCGATTACAAAAAGGGCGAGATCATCCGCCAAGCCATCGGCGACTACCGCAACACGTCGTACTTCATCTCGGCGCTCGATGCGATGGGCGGGCCGTTCGTAGCGTTCCGCTTGGGCATCGTACCGGGCGCGGTCGCACGCGCCGCGATGCGCCGGCCGAACTACGTCGAGGCCGTGGCGCACACCCAGCGGACGATCAACGACTCGTTTCAGTCAGGCTCGCCCTCGGAGCTCGAGATGGGGGGCCCGGTCGAAGACATGGGCCGTGCAGCGTCCAATCCGTTCGGCTATCTCGAATCACCCGCGTCGGCGGGCCCAATCGGCTTGGGGATGCGGTACCTCGATCCCAACCGCACCGTCGGCGCGGGAAGCGTGCTTGAGGACGTGGGCCGGTCGCTGATTCCGGGCTTCGGCTTGGCCGAGGATACGGGGCTCGTCAATCGAGCGCTGGGCGGCGCGGGGTACAAGCCGCCGCCGGGCGTCTCACCCGCCGCGTCGGGGTTTGCATCTATTCTGGGGTCGTACTACCGGAAGCGTCCGTCGGCTGCGGCGGAACGCCGCTACGAAAAAGCCGAGCGCCGAGCGCCTTAGTATTCGCTCCGGTCGATCGCATCGAGTACGCGCTCGACTTCTTCCCACGTGCGTGCAACGACGGTGTAGCCGTCCGCTTTGCGAACGCTCTCAAGGAAGTCGGATTGCGTAGGCGTGAGCCCGTAACTACCGCCCTGGGGGCTCTTGCACTCGATTGCGATGAAGTGTCCGCAGTAGCACGCGAGCAGGTCACTCACGCCCGAGCGACCGTAGCGCGTTTTTGGAACGAGAACCACGACAGCGCCGCGCGCCTCTAAGTTGGGGCGCACGACGCGGTCGCGGAAGAGGTCCTCGTAGTTGGGCACAGGTCCTAGAGGAAGTCGCTCATGTCTTCGACGGGCACCGGAGCGGGCTCCGTTGCGCGCTGTATCTGCGCGGCAACTTCCGGCTCTTGCTGCGGAATCGTCGCTTGCGCCACCGCCGGAACGTCGGCCATTTCGGCTGCGGTGCGACGGCCAGCCTGCGCCTTATGGATACCGAGCACGACGACTTCTTTGCGCGACTTTTTCTCGGTCGTTCCCTTGGGCGTGTACGACCGCGATTTGACCGAGATGTCGAGCGTCTTGCGCCCGAGCGCCTGGGCGAGTTCGCGCCGAGCCTTCTCTGGTTCGAAGGCGTGGAAGTGCGCGATCGGTGCGCCGACGGCCGCTGCCGCCTGTTTCATACGCGCGATGTCGGGCGCCCACACGCCCTCTTTGCCCTCCTTGGGCGGCAGCACTTCGAGCGACCACCACTGGCGGATGTCGAGTTCCTTGTGCTTGCCTTCGAGGATGGTGAACGCGACCTGCAGCGAGTACGACGGCCGCTCGAAGTTCGGGTTGGGATCCTGCACGTCGACCGCCGAGAGCTTGGCGACGTATTGGCCGTCGGGAATGTCGGTAAACGTGCCGACATCGCCGACTTTGGACATATCGAGCGCGCCGTCGGGGGTAAGATACTGGCGCAGTTCTTCGGGAATGAACGGGGCACTTGTGTTGTTCATGCTGGTACTTTCGTCTCCGTTGCTTCTGCCGTCTTTGCGGCGTCGTAGAGTGCTTGAGCCTCCGAGCACACCAGCGTCGTTTTACCGACGCCGCCCGGCGAGTAGATCACGAGGCACGGGGCCGTGCGTCCGAGCACGCGCCACAACTTGGGAAGGGTCGGGTCCTTGAAACCGGCCGGCAACCTCCGTGCGACATCCGGCGCACAGCGGTTTTTGCAGATTTGCTCGGCCGAGCGTTTGAGGTAGAGCATCCGGGTGTCCGCGGCGACCTTCACCGCGCCGGTGTCGGGGTCGGTGATGTCTTCGAGCGCTACGTCGAGCCGGAACATATCCGATGCCGTGGCGTAGAGTGTGTTGAAGAACTGCGTGTTGAGGTCGGGACCGAACGCGCCCTTGATGCCGGTCAGCGGGTCGATTTGATCGCGCTGGTGGGCGGTGATGTAGAGCCTGCACGGCTCCGCACCCTGGTCGGTCATGTTCTTACCGACCGCAACGATGTTGCGCACTCGACGCATGATCTGCTGCTGGGCCGCTTCGTAACCGAGTTGACCGTACTTGTCGCGGAAGAAAATCTCCGAACGGTCCCACACCGATTCGAGCACGTCCGTGCCGAGCTTGTGGTCCCCGCGCGTTTGATTCGCCAGCGACGAAATCGAGTCGATGATGACGACATCCCCCGGCGCGAGTTTGGGAATGAGGTCCATGATGTGGTCGTCGAAATCGCGGAACATTTGACAGGTCAGCGATGTAACGAGTCCCGCACGCACGAGGTGCGCTACGGTTTCGTCGCCCGTGATGTCCGCGTTGAGCATGTAAATCACGCGGACACCGCTTCGGTGACTGCGACAAGCCGATCAAGAAACGCGAGAGATTCGCACCAAAGTTGCCGCGAGAAGTCTTTAGACTTCGAGCGGGCGGCGTAGGCGGCGGCGGCGGCGGCGTAGGCGGCGTAGGCGGCGGCGGCGTAGGCGGCGTCGGCGGCGGCGGCGTAGGCGGCGTCGGCGGCGGCGGCGTAGGCGGCGTAGGCGTCGGCGTTGGCGGCCCGTGCCTCACGGGCCACCTGGCGACCTACTTCTGCGCTCGCCTTGTCTGTGATAGGCGCAACAGCGCGTAGCTTGGCGGCCCACTCTTTTGCTTTCTTAGCATTTTTCGGCGAGGACCAGTGGTCGAACGCCATGGGTGCGATCGTGCGCACGGCCCAATCGGCGCACATAAATGCTCGTTGTTTCGTTACAGCCGCAGTTGTCTTGGTACCGACGACGCGTACGGCGTACGCCTTCAACTCGTCGCGGTAATCTGCGAATCGTGCCGCGTCGTTCAACCGAATGCCGAATGCACGAATCGTAGGGTCCACGCACTCCGGCGCATCCGTTTTGCCGGTGCCCCCTGTGAGCCAATCTACGGCTTGCATGAAGCACACGTCTACCGTGCCGTTTCCGCCGGTACCCTGACCGGAACGCAAGTGGACCTCGGCAAACCGAACGAGACGGTCGGGGTCAATCGTTTTCGGCATTACACATTCACCTCTTTCTTCAGCGTGCGCTTCGAGGGTGCCAGCAGGGTGGCCGGGAGCGTCGGCACTTCGCCGATTCCTTCAGCAAAAAACTCCATGTCCTGGTCGTCGAGCGTGCCGTGCTGCATCTCAGCCTTGCACAGGTCGAGTTGGAAGCACCCCAGGCACGGCGACCCGAACTCTTTGCGCGTGCCGGCGCGCGGAAACGACCCGCGCATCCGCGCGCGCAGGATGGTACGCGCCCATTCCTGCGTTTCGGCCCAGAGCACGTCGAGCTCGCGGCGCGGCTGCACCACCGGCACGTTGATGTAGCACTCGTCGGGACGCCAGACGCCCGTGGAGTTCTTCGTGCCGGGCGGGACGCGTCGAATGTACTCGTACTCGAAGCGGTGCCCGATCGCGTCGGGGAACGCGCGCTGCAGCGCGGCGACGTAGATGCCGCCCTGGAAATCGAGGTCTACGTCGAGCGCGGGCGCTTTCTCGAACGACTTGTAATCGCGTCCGACGACCCAACTCGACTCGTCGCGGTACACAAGGTCGAACGTCGTCCGCAGCCAGACGCCGCGAATCAGCCGCGTGTAATACGGTTCCTCGATCGCGACGACCTCGCGCGGGATAGGCTTGTGCTTGAGATAGGCCGACGCAACGAGGAACATCCCGTCGAGTTGCTCCGGGCTCGCAGCGCGGAGATGGTTTTCGACCGTGGCGTCGCGCGCAGCACCCGCGAGTATCTCATGCAGCGCGGTGCCGAGGTCAGCGGCCTCCGAATGCTTGCGCGGAATGATGCGGCGCTCGTACGATAGCTCGAAGTTCTTCGGGCACCGCCGGTACGTGTTCAGAGCCGAGTAGGATAGCACGAGCGGCGTCAAAGTGACGCCTCGTTAGGCTGTTGCAAGAATGTCTCCGTTCTTCGCTTTGACCTCAATGCTCAACGGCACTGAGAGATCGACGCCGAACCGCTCGCGCAACACGCGCACGGGCTCGACCGTCATGCATGATTGTATCACTTCGATTCCAGAATTGAAATCCCCCTGGGATTCAAACTCGAATGAAATTGAGTCGTGGAAGAAATGCACGATCGGCAAGCGCGCGCGGTGGCACGCATCGAGCGCCAGCAGGCCGATGTCGGTTGCCAGCGACTGCACCAGCATGTTGACCGCGGCGCGGTGCGCTTCGAGGAACTTACCGGGCGCCGCGAGCAGGCGCGGGTCGCCGAAGTGACGGCGCCGGCCGGTCGCGGTTTCGATGTAGCCCTGGGCGCGCAGCGTCGCGGCGACGCGGTCGTACCACGGGCGAAACCGGAACGTCTCGTGCCACGCCCCGTGGAGCGCAAAGCACTGCGGCAGACTGAGAATGATTCCTAACTTGGCGGCGTAGTTCTGCAGCGTGTGCGCGTCGCCGAGATACAGTTGCGAGAAGTTCGCCGATTTGGCGACCTGGCGTTGGAGCGGCGTCACTTCGACTTCGCTCTTGGAGTAGAACCGCGCGGCGAAGAACCGATGCGGGTCCCACGCCGCGTCCTCGCGGCGGCGCCGCAAGATGCCCTCTTCGCCCGCCACCCAGGCGGCGATCCAGAACTCCAGCGCGGAGTAGTCCGCTTCGGCGTAGATGCGGCCGGGGGGCGCGGCGTAATAGTGGCGTAGGTCGCGCGGGAGCGTCAGCACGTTGTCGGAGGCGGTGATGCGGCCCGAAACCGTCCCACCGGGGTCGCGCTCCGAGCGTACCAGCGCGTAGGTCGGATGCACGCGACCGTCGGCCGATGCGGCGATGGCGGCGAAGTGGTCGTCGTAGGTCGAAATGAGCTTTGCGCCCTTGCGCCAGCGTTCGAGCGCGTCAACCAGCGCATCGCCGCGGTGCGGCGCCAGGGCGGCCTTGTCGGTCGCGAGCTGGGCCTTCTTCTTCGTGCGCGGAAGACGCAGCCCGCGCGCCGAAAGCGCCGCGCCGACCTGTGGCGTCGAACCGGGGTTGAAGTCGTCCGACCCCACGATCATGCGCAGGGCCTCGAGCGCCGCGTCCCGTTCGGTAACGTGCGACTCGCGCGCCCGCTCGACCGCGGCGCCGTCGATCCACAGGCCGCGCTGCGCGCACGCCTCCAGCGCGAGGTGCCCCGGCACCAGTATCTCACGGTCGATGCGGATGCGCGGCCCCAGCGCCCCGAGCAGGTATTCGTAGAGCCGCAGGGTCCACAGCGCGTCGCGCGCGTTGTAGCGCGCGTGCTCGGGCGAACCCTCCGTCGCGTCGCGTTCTTCTTTCCAACCGCGAGCGCCGAGGTACTTGACGCTGAGGGCTTCCAGCCCCAGCGGCTGCGATTCGTCAAGCAGCCAGGCCAGCCACATGGTGTCCTCGCCGAATGGCGCCGCGACCCCGGCCGCGCGCATCCGCACGACATCGAACCGCCGCGAGTTGTGCCCGGAGAACGTCGCGCCGGCCGAGCACAGGAACTCCGCCGTGGCGGCTCCCAGCGGGTCGGACTGCATAACATCGACGCCCGCCGCCGACGCGAACGCGATCGAGGTCACGCGGTCGCCGCCGGTGCGTGTCTTGCGGTCGAAGTCGGTTTCGATGTCCCAAGCAATGGTGCCGCGGTGCGGATGCGCGGGCCACGCTGACCAAGCGATCTCGTCGGGAGGAAGCCCGCGGTCACGCACGCGACGGAAGTCCGCGACGACGGTCGGGCGGTGTTTGCCCTCGCGCGCGACGTAGGCCGCATGCAGCGTAGGCCAAACCTCGCACGCGTAGCCGAAGTCCGCATGGAGCGGAAACGACTTGCCGCGCTGGGCGGTGATGCCCGACATCTTGGTGAGCGCGCGCAGCGCCACGTCTCCCAACGCCACGATGGCCTCGGGACGGCGCGCATGAATCTCGTCCCGCAGGTGGTTGCGGCAAGCGTCGATATGCGCAACCTCAATCGACACGTCGCGACGCGGCGCGCAGCGGATGGCGTTGGTCAGCGCGTAGTCGGACGGCTTGAATCCCGCGTCCGCGAGCATGTCGCGCAGCAAGTCGGAGGTCGGACCGACGAACGGTTCGCCGTCCATGTCTTCCCGCGAGCCGGGGTAGGCTCCGACCACGAGCAGCGGTCCGGTGCCGATGCCGCCGAGGCAATTCGAGAGCGCGTGCTCATGGAGAGGGCAGGCCGTACAGATCACTTCGCGGCAGACACCACATGCGATGGGTACTTGTGCTCAACGAACGCCCCGAGCGCGTGGTCGCGAGCGGCGCCCGACGAGTAGAACGTCGCACCGCGTTGCCACTCTCCGACCTTACCGCACGAGCACCGATAACGGTACTGCGTGAACAGGTCGTTCGGGTCGGCGGTGCTTTCGACTTCGACGAGCGTGTGCATTACAGCGGCGAGGCCGATACGCGGTAGCGCGGTGCGAAACGCCACCTGTCAATCTCCGCCTGCGTCTGCGCGCACTTCGCGCAATGGCGGACGTAGTTGACTCCGAACGCACCGTGCTGCGGGCATCCGAAAATACGTAGGTCGGTGAGGACTTCGGGGATCGGCTTAATCGGCTGTGAATTGTTGCCGTACTTGTCCGTGCTGTTCATTACGCGATTCTCCGATACGACCGCCGAAGTTTTCCGTGGACCATCTCTTGGCGGTCGGCGAGACGGACGGATTCGTGAATGTTCGATTTGGTCGCGATGATGTCGCGGATGTACTCATCCACGGTGCCCTCGGTGATAAAGTGCGTCACGACGCGCGGCACGCCGGGCTTGTAGATGCGGTCGCGCGCTTGGTCCTCGGCGGCGAAACTAAACGTCTGCGTGGTGAAGAAGGCGTGCGTCGCCTCCGCGAGCGAGATGCCGATGCCAGCCGACTGCGTCTGCGCGACCAAGATCGCCGGGCGCGGCGTTTCGTTGAAGAGATCCTTGGCCCGTTCGCGCTCGGCGGTGGGCGTATCGCCGCCGATTTGCAGCGCGACGCCGCCCCGCCCGAGCAGGCTCTGCGCGAGTTCGAGGTAGCGCGCGCCCTCCCAACGGTACTTGTGGAAGATGACGACCTTCTCGCGCGACTCGATGATCTCGTCGAGGTCGGCGGCCACGGCCTTCACCTTGGCGTCGTGGACCTCGTGGAGCATCCCGCCCTCGTCGGGCAGAAACCCGGCGGCGAGCTGCTGCAGGCGCACCAGGCGCGTGAGAATGTGGTCGGCTTTGCAGCGGCCGAAGTCCTCGGGCGACTCGACGATCCACTGCCGCGCGAGCGTACGGTACATCTCCATCGCGCGATCGGGCAGCGTCACCAGCCGTTCGATCTCTTGGTACTGGTCGGCGCCGAACACGTCCTCACGCCGCACGAACCGCGCATCGCGCACCAGGCGCGCTTGGAGCTCGGGGATGTTGACGTGGCCGACGCGGCGGCTCGGATAGACCGCGTCCATGACGAGATGCCGATTTTTGAACGCCGTCCACGACCCCCAACCATTCGGTAGGGGCCGGTCGTCGACGCACACGAGCTGTCCCCACAGGTCGCCGTAGTCGTTGGGCGACGGCGTCCCGGTGAGCAGGCGCACCCAGCCGGCGCGCTTGGCGATGCGGCGCGCGGCCTTGGCGTGGTCGGTCGTCGGGCCCTTGATGTAGTGCGACTCGTCGGCCACGAGCGCTTGCGGCTTCCACGCCAGGACGGTATCGAGCAGCCCCGGCACGATCGTGTTCGTGCGCGCGTAGTAACGGTCGGGCAGGCGTTCGTAATTGAGCACGAGCACGCCCTCGGGGCGGTCCATCTCGAGTTCCGTGCCGACCTGCTGCATCGTGCCCGAGAACCCGTCGCGCGCTTCGAACCCGGCCTCGCGCAGTTGCTTGAGCCAGAACGGCGCGACGGCCAGCGGCGCCAGCACAACAGCGCGCCGGAAGCCGCCGGCCCGCACCATCGACTCGATCGTGGCCCGTGTCTTTCCAACCCGCGGACTGGCGAAGAGGCCGCGCTTGCCGACCAGCGCGTGCTCGGCGACCTCATCGGCCTGCCACGGATAGAGCGCGCTCATGCGACCAGGGCTCCGAGAATCGCTCGTGCGAGGCGTGGCGGTACGGCGTTGCCCACTTGGAGAAACTGGCGACTCTTAACGCCCTGGAAGGGGTAGTCGGGCGGGAACGACTGCAGAATCGCGGCTTCGGCGAGCGTGATGCGAACGCCGCCATCTTGCCGGTGACGCTCGCGATAGTCTCCAACCCCGCCTCGGCGGGGTTCACCGGCTACGGTCGTGGCGGGGCGCTCCCGCGTCCACGACCGCGCTTTCTCCGTCAACGCCCGAGCGGGCGTTGACGCATCGAACAGATTTCCGCCGCTCGTTTTGCGATCGCCGCGCGTGCGTACGGCCCAGGCGGCTCGGGACCCCGAGCCGCCTATTGGATTCGTCGAACCCGAGAGCGCGAGTGTCGGCGCAGGTGCGTCAGCGCCGCTCCAACCGAGCGCCTCCGCCATCGACCCCCACGGTAGCACGCCGTCGTCAAGCCGTGCGGGGTCGCGCGCGTAGTAGCGCGAGTGTGTCGGCTGCGGGGGCAAACACGGCTTCCCGTCGCGACGCGCCATGAGAATCGCGCGCTTGCGCGTCTGCGGAACGCCGAACTGCTCGGCGTGGAGAAGACCCGTCCACACTTCGTAACCGAGTTCGCGTAGCCGCGCGGCGTACTGCTCCCAGATTGGGAGCACGGGCGGTACCTGCTCGAGCGCGATGTAGGTCGGCTGTACGATTTGCGCCCAGGCCAGTGGCTCCCACACCAGCGCGTTGCGCGGGTCGTTCGGATCGCGTTTTCCGGCCATCGAGAATCCCTGACAAGGCGGCGAGGCGATCAGCAGGTCGCACGGGATGGGGTCGATGCGCGTTACGTCGCCGCGAAACGTCGCGAGCCCCGCCGCGTCGCGCGTCTTACACGCCCACTCGTCGATTTCGATTCCGAGCGGGTTGATATTCGGCTGCGCGATGTCCCAACCGCCCGCGCCGGCAAATAAGTCAACGGCAGTCACCGGGACAGCCGCATATAGAAGAGCGCGGTTGACGGGGCGACACCGCACGCCTCAGACACCTGTCGCACGGTCCACGTCGGATTCGATTTTGAAACCACCAAAACAGCAGTACCCGTGTTTCGTGATCGAACCTGTCGGGGGCTTGCGGTTCGGATTTCGGATTTCCCGAAGGCTTCATCGAGCCGCAGAACTTGATCGGCGAGACAGGTCGCGTAACGGCGGCCCCATTGAACATTACCGGAAGCGATTGCGCGATCGACGTTTTTAACCACGCGATCCAGCCACCTTGGAGGCCGAGTTTTGTTCGACATTAACCGACAATATAACACTACCTAGCGGTAATGTATAGTGTCGGTCCGAATCAAACACTTACGTTCTTCCTATAGCGTCGTTTCGTCTCTGTCATTGCTTCACGAACTGTCTGCCCATCGGGAGGCGCGAGGTCGTCCTCCGAGAGTTCGATCGACGCGAGAATCCTCTCGGTCCGCGTTGGGATGATGATGCGCTCGGCAGCAAGCCCCCCCGCTTCGTCGATTTCGTAAACGAGTTCCCCGGTCAGCGGGTCCACGCGATCGAGTTCTTCGCCGTGGAGTCCGAGCTCGTAGCCGGGTTCTTTGAGATTCGTTTTCCAAACTCGAAGCATGAGCGGCCCCGAGCGCTTGCGGTACGCCTTGATGATGTGCCGGGCGACGTTGACCATCTCGACCGAGCCGAGGAACTCGCCAGCCTTGTTTTCGTGGAACGTCCCGATGATCGTCACGCCCGAGCGCATCGCCAGGGCCGCCAGCGGCCCGAGGCACCGGCGCGCGTGGACCGCAGCGTTCTCGCCGTGGGCGGTCGTTTCGAAGTGGGAGTAGATCGAGTCGATGTAGAGCACGTCGACGCCGCGCAGCCGCAGGTTGACCTCGAGCGCCGGCAGGTCGCGCGGAAAGAGCGTCGCTTGCGGTGCGGCCACCATGCGGTTGAAGTCGCCGCCGGCCAGCACCGCGCGGTCGATGAACTTGGCGAAGGGTTCCTCGACGCCCAGGTAGCCGACCGTGCCCCCTTCGCGCGTCACCTGGGCGGCAAGCCAGGCCGCCGCGGTCGATTTGCCGATGCCGCCCCGGCCGAAGAGCATCACGAGCTCGCCGCGCGGAAAGAACCCCGGTACCCACCAGCGCTTGGGCGTGCGGTCCGCCGCCTCCAGCGCTTCGACGCCTTCGACCCATCCCGCCGGTGCGAGGTCGCCCACGTTGTCGTAGAGCGGCTTATCGTCGCCGTGGCGCACCGCAGACCCCGCCCAGCGCCGGAAGTCCCCTTCGCCGAATGGACGGTGCGCGGAGGGCTCGAGGATGCCCGCCTCGCGCACGATCGCGCGTCCGACGCGCGCCAGGGCGTCCTCGGAGAGCCGGGCCTGCAGCGACCGCGCCACCTGGCCCAGAATCGCGCTCATGGCGTTGTCGTGCTCGCCGACGGGGATGGTGTCGCGGCGCGCCCCCGACGCCTCCCGGGCCGCTTTGTGGCCCGCCGCCGCGAGCGCGAGAATCCAATCGGGCGCGGGCACCGGATCCGTCGCACATTCGATCGCGTACGCCTCGGCCGCGCAGGGCGCTCCGCCGTGCTTTCGACCGTCGCAACGAACCTCCGAGCCGGGCGCTACGAGGAACCCGAGGGTCTTCATGTCTCCATACGAGTTACCGAAATTGTCGGGCAGTATCCCGTTTCCGAGCTCTAAACCGGCCGGAATGCGGAACAGCCAGTGCCTTCCGTGGGGGGTCCGCTGCCGCCAGGTGCCGGTTTCGTCGAGCCGTTTGGCGAGGAAGCGCGCCTCGTCGATGTCGGGGCGGTCGATGTCGACGCCGATGAACTTGCCGTCCAGTACGATGCCGACGTTTTGCCCCAGCGCGTAGAACTCGGCTGCAGGCTGCGCATCGTGGTGCCCGCGTGCTGAGGCCGGCGCTTTGGAATGGTCTTTTAGTTGCGTGAGGAGCGCGTCGCGCGGTATCGCGCGGTCGAGTTCGAAAGTGTCAATCACGCGGGGCCGTTGAGCATAATTTGCGCCGCCGTACAGAACGAAGGGACCGGGCGCATTGCACGCCCAGCCCCTCGGCTCCTTGCGAGAATCGTTACTGATTCGAGTCGTCTTTTTCGGGAAACGGGAACCCGTGAAAGCGCTCTTGCGAGGCGACCCACTGGTCGCGCTTTTTCTGCTCCTGGGACACTAGCCGTAGCGGAGGAAACAGGCGCCGCCAGATCGCGCGTAGCACGTTCACCAGGCGCCTTCTTTGAAGTTTTCGACGACGACCGATGCAAGTGCGACCGCCGCCAAAACGAGCAGCCAAAACACGTCTTCGCGCGTCAGGCGTTTCGAGCGCGGCGGTTTCCTCATCCGTCGCACGCGATGCAGTGCAGTCCGCGCTTGGCGGATTGCAGCAGATACGCGCCGCACATACAGAGATAGCCCGTTTTCTTGGCCCGCGAGGGGCGCCGGCTGCTACGCCGACGCCCTGTGGTACCCGTCATTTGCGCGGGCCCCCGAACGAAACCGAGATACTGAACGCACGACCGCGCTTCGCGCTGGGGAGCTTGGATCCTAGACCGCCGAAGGGCGGTATCGGTTTTACGATGTGTATGATAATCGGCGTTACAATTGGTGGGTGGGGTACGGGTCCGATGCCACCGAAAGGCGGTATTTTGAAGTGCTGCGCGGTTGCTGCTCCGGCGGGCGCCGCGGTCAGTAGCAGCGCGAGCGCAAGCCACGGGGTGCGCTTGTGCGCGCGGATGAAACGTCGGCGGTCGCGCCGTTGCACGCGAGCGAGGCGCGTCATGCGCGCAGCGGCATGAGGACGACCTCAGCCCCTCCGTCGTCCCAAGCAGTAAACTGCGCAGGCTTGAGCGGTTCAATGAACGCGCACCGGACGTATTCTCCGCCGGCCGTTGCGAGGCACCGAGCGAGATAGGCCGCATTGAACCGAATCGTCAACGGTTCGCTTGCGCCCTTCACCGTTTCGCACGCGATCTCGGCGGAGAACGAACCGCCTTCGTCGGTTGAAGCGCTCGCAGCGATGGATTCCGCTCCTATGGTCAGGAGCATTGTCGAAAGGCGTTGCCCGGATCCAAGCTTCGCTGCGGCCTTCGCAGCACCGAGCAGATCGGATGACTTCACGCGCAGCTCGCGGTCATACGCCTTCGGCAGTACCGCCCCATAGTTTGGATACTGACCATCGACGAGGCGAACCGTCACCGTCCACCCATCGACCGCGAAGGACGCGTCGTGCTGCGTTACCGTTACGCGAACGTCCGGGGTCGTTTTCTTCGTGAGCGCTGCGAGCTTCGCGAGAACCTTCCCGACGTATCCGGGGACGATGACGTTCTTCGCCTCGCCCGTAACGTCT
>Ga0182024_10006129_pt1 | contig 26530 bp, 29 predicted proteins | sample P32metaG_FD_120480 | JGI IMG/M metagenome (GOLD analysis project Ga0182024, IMG submission 120480) | Permafrost microbial communities from Stordalen Mire, Sweden - P3-2 metaG (Illumina Assembly) | ecosystem: Environmental > Terrestrial > Soil > Wetlands > Permafrost | place: Sweden: Stordalen... | reverse complement strand
TTCATGACGGATTCGGTCGGAGTACTCTCAAGGTTCCCTTCATAACGGGGGGTGTTCCACCAGCCAGTCCGGCGCCTTCCGCCGCTCCTGCCCGTCCCCTCAACCCCGACGAATACGAACTGACCTTCTTCCTCGGGAACATCGACGACGGTCGCTACGCCAACAACGGCTGGCTCCAGGAACTCTCCGATCCCGTCACCAAGCTCACCTGGGACAACGCGCTGCTCGTCAGCCCAAACACGGCCACCAAGCTCGGCGTCAACGTCACGCCGCCCAACGGCAGCTGGGCCGACCTGCCCGACACCGATTGGAGCCCGCGCTCGACCGACGGCACGCCCATCGCGCCCATCGCCATCGACCCGATGACCGCGTACCCCATGGTCAAGGTCACCACGCCCGACGGCCGCTCGCTCGAGCTCCCCGTCCTCGTCGCGCCTGGCCAGCATGACCAGACCCTCTCCATCGCCATCGGCTACGGCCGCACCGCACCGCGCCTGACCAAGGCCCAGCGCGACGTCCTCACCCCGCCCCTGCGCGTCGCCGAGGGCGCGGGCTTCAACGTCTACGCGCTGCGCACCGCCGCCACGCCCGGCTTCGTCACCGGCGTGAAGGTCGAGAAAATCTCCAAGACCTATCCGCTCGCCACGACCCAGGAGCACAACTCCATGGAAGGCCGCGGCCTCGTCCGCGAAGCCTCGCTCGACAAGTACCATGACGATCCCGCCTTCGTGCAGGAGATCGGCATCGACAAGGACGTTCCGCAGGGCGATCTCACCGGCTACCAGAATTACGAGTCCGGCTACATCCCGCCCGCGCTCAACACGCCCACGCATAATCCCGAGCGTCCCGCCTGGGGCATGGTCATCGACCTCAACACCTGCACCGGCTGCAACACCTGCACCGTTGCCTGCCAGGCGGAGAACAACATCCCCATCGTCGGCAAGTTCCAGGTCCTGCGCGGCCGCGAAATGGCGTGGATCCGCATCGACCGCTATTTCGCCACCGACGTTTCCGGCGGCAACCCCACCGACTCGAAATATCTCGAGGACCCGCAGGTGCTCTTCCAGCCCATGGCCTGCCAGCAGTGCGAGAACGCGCCCTGCGAGCCGGTCTGCCCGGTCAACGCCACCGTCCACAACGACGAGGGCCTCAATGTCATGGCCTACAACCGCTGCATCGGCACGCGGTACTGCGCCAACAACTGCCCCTACAAGGTCCGGCGCTTCAATTTCTTCAACTACAACGACCGGCCGATCCAGAACGTGAAGCTGCCCGTGCTCGGCCAGGTCGGCGAACTCTACCTCGGGCCGCTGGCCGGCCGCGACGGTCCGCTCACCTACCAGGGTTCGCCCGAGAGCATCATGCTCCAGAAGAACCCGAACGTCACCGTGCGCATGCGCGGCGTGATGGAGAAATGCACCTACTGCGTCCAGCGCATCGAGGAGGCGAAGATCGCCCAGCTGCGCAAGTCCAACGAGTACGGCTCGGGCTCCGACAACATCGAGCTGCCGACCGACGGCTTCAAGGTCGCCTGCCAGCAGGCCTGCCCCGCCGAGGCCATCACCTTCGGCAACCTCAACGATCCCAAGAGCAAGGTCTCCATCCTCAAGCAGGATGAGCGGAACTACGGCGTGCTCGCCTACCTCGGCACCCGCCCGCGCACCAGCTACCTCGGCCGCGTGCGCAATCCAAACATGGACATGCCCGGCGCGCAGCACATCGGCCACACCAGCGAATTCGAGGACGACTCCAAGGGCGCAGACAAGAACGGTGCCGAAAAGGCGTCCGATTCGAATCACGCCAACACGGCAGCCCGCGCGACCAAGGAGTTCGCCGTATGATCACGCGCCACTCTCAAAAACAAGCCCGTCATCCTGAGCTTGTCGAAGGATCAGACACGCTCCTCGTACCCCGGCATTGTGCATTCCCGGATGTGTTCACGCCCGTGCGCTCACACAACCCGTGTCTGATCCTTCGACAAGCTCAGGATGACGCTGCCGTGGTTTTGAATATTTTGCGGAGGGCATTCTAATGGCCTACTTCAAGCCCAACACGCCGCCGGCCGATCCGCTGCAGGTCAACGAGACGCCGGAGATGATCCAGGCCCGCGCCGATCTCGTCCGCGAGCCCTACGTCACCAACGAGCGCAGCGCCGTCTGGGTCGGCGACCAGATCGCCGCCGTCATCCAGAATCCCGCCCCGCTGTGGTGGTGGATTCTCCTCGGAATCTCCGCCAGCCTCGCCGCCTTCACCGGCCTCGGCATCCTCTATCTCATCACCACCGGCGTCGGCGTCTGGGGCGAGAACCGCGCGGCCAACTGGGCGTGGGACATCACCAACTTCGTCTTCTGGATCGGCATTGGTCATGCCGGAACGATGATTGCCGCCATTCTCTATCTCACGCGCCAGCGCTGGGCGACCGGCATCAACCGCGCCGCCGAGGCCATGACCATCTTTGCCGTCATGTGCGCCGGCATCTATCCCGGCGTCCACGTCGGCCGCGTCTGGATGGCCTGGTACCTCGCGCCCATCCCGAACGGCAACGGCATCTGGCCCAACTTCCGCAGCCCGCTGCTCTGGGACGTCTTCGCCGTCTCCACCTACCTCTCCGTCTCGATCATGTTCTGGTACGTCGGCCTCATCCCCGACGCCGCCGCCATGCGCGACCGCGTGAAGAACAAGATCGGCAAGTATTTCTACGCCATCTTCTGCCTCGGCTGGCGTGGCAGCGCGCGCCAGTGGGCCAACTACGAGATGTGCTACCTGATGCTCGCGGGCATCGCCACGCTCCTCGTCATCACCACCTGCACCGTGGTTTCGAGCGACTTCTCCACCTCGGTCATCCCCGGCTGGCACGGCACCATCTTCATCCCCTACTTCGGCGTCGGCGCCATCTACGGCGGCTTCTGCATGCTCATCATCCTGCTCGTGCCCATCCGCCAGTACTACAAGCTGACCGACCTCGTCACGCTGCGGCACATCGATCTCTGCTGCCGCTTCACACTGCTGATGGCGCTGTTCATCACCTACATCTACGGCATGGAATTCTTCACCGCCTACACCGGCGGCAGCCCGAATGAATTCCACACCTTCTTCTACGACCGCATCCGCGGCCCCTACTGGCTGACCTGGTACGTCATGATCTTCTGCAATTCCATCATCGTGCAGCTTTTCTGGTTCAAGAAGATCCGGCGCAACCCGTGGCTCGCCTTCACCATCGTGCTCGTGCCCAGCGTCGGCATGTGGCTCGAGCGCTACGTCATCATCGTCTCGTCGATCACGCGCGATTATCTCCCCTCCTCGTGGGGCATGTTCTACCCCACCTGGGTCGACGTCCTCACCTTCGCGGGCACCTTCGGCGTCTTCTTCCTGATGTACCTGCTCTTCATCCGGTTCCTGCCCGTCATCGCCATCTCGGAAGTCCGCGGCGTCATGCCCGAGGCCAACCCGCACACCCCGCCCATCGTTCTCGCCTACGACGATCCCGAGCCGGAGCACACCATCGAATCCCACCCCGCGGAGGCACCACCCCATGCCTGAGAATTCCGCGCTCATCCATCCCGTCGAGGCCGGCACCCAGCCCGCGAAGCTCTACGCCGTCGCGGCCGAGTTCGCCGGGCCGGCGGAGCTCTACCATGCCGCGGAAAAAGTCCGCGACCAGGGCTTCAAGTGGTGGGACTGCTACACGCCCTTCTACATCCACGGGCTCGACCGCGCCATGGGCCAGCGCAAGTCCTTCGTCCCGTTCTTCACCCTCATGGGCGGCCTCACCGGCCTGGTCGGTGGCTTCCTCCTCGTCGTCATCACCTCGGTGTGGGTCTACCCCATCGACACGCAGGGCAAGCCCTACTTCAGCCTGCCGGGCTTCGTGCCCATCCTCGACCTGCTCATGATCATCCTCTCGGCCATCATGTCCATCATGGGCATGACCACGCTGAGCCTGCTCCCGCGCCTGCACCATCCCCTCTGGGAATGGGACCTCTTCAACCGCGCGACCAACGACAAGTTCTTCGTCGTCATTGAGGCGAACGATCCCAAGTTCAGCGAAAAGGCCACCACCGAACTGCTGCGCCAGCTCGGCGGCACCAACCTCACCTTCATCGGAGACACGCCGTGAAGATGCGCTATTTCAATCTCGCGGTGCTCATCGCGGCCATTGCGGTCGTGGCCATGGCCGGTTTCCGCGGCCACCATTTCCGCAAGCCGCCGTTTGAGATCTTCCCGGACATGAATTACCAGGCGAAGGTCAAGGACCAGCAGGCCAGCGACTTCTTTGCCGACGGCGTGGCCTCCCGCCCGCCGATCCCCGGCACGGTGGCGGAGGAAATGCCCGCCGTGATCGACTACTGGGCCTCGGGCAAGTTCGACGGCAGTCACTGGGGCGACGGCATTCCTGTTCATCCCTCCCTCAACGGCGAGCGCCCGCTGGAGATCAGCGACGCCGACATGGCCCGCGGCCGCGAGCGCTACTCCATCAACTGCGCCGTCTGCCACGGCGCGGCCGGTGACGGCAAGGGCATCACCTCGCAATACGGCATCAACGCCACCAGCTACCAGAGCGACCGCCTCCGCGCCATGAGCGATGGCGAAATCTTCAACACCATCACCAATGGCAAGGGCCAGATGCTCGGCTACGGCTACAACATCACCATCGACGACCGCTGGCGCATCATCATGTACATCCGCGCGCTCCAGCACAGCCAGAACGCCACGCTCCAGGACGCCTCGCCGGAGGAGCAGAGCGACCTGAACAAGGCCAAGAAGCCCGCGACGACTATCATCAAGTATTTGGACAAGAAAACCATCGTGGGCTGGTACGAAGGAGACCTGAGCAATCAGTTCTAAGATCATGAGCGCCCACCCCACTTACCTCCGCCTGCCCGCGCCCGAGCGCGTGGTGCCCGCGCGCTTCGCCCTCACCGGCATCTTCCTCGTTCTTGCCATCGCCGGCGCCGTGCTCTCGCTCCTTGGCGCGATCTTCCAGCCGCACCAGTTCGCCTATTCGTGGTTCTTCGGCTTCTACTATTTCTTCACCATTCTCGCCGGCTCGCTCTTCTGGGTCCTGCTCCACTACGTCTGCAACGGCTCGTGGGACATCCTCATCCGCCGCATCTGGGAAAACCTCACCGCGCTCTTCCCCATCCTGTTCGTCCTCTTCCTGCCGCTCCTCGTCATCCCCGAATTGCGCGACACGCTCTGGGGCTGGATGGCGCTCTCCCCCGCAACCAACCACGAGCTCGCCAATATCGACGGCTATCTCAACCAGCCCTTCTTCTACATCCGGGTCATCCTCTACATCGCCTACTTCATCGGCGTCTCCCACTACTATCGCCACAGTTCGGTGCAACAGGACACCGATGGCAACCCGGTCGGCAGCTACCGCCGCCACATCCATAGCTACTTCGCCATGGTCCTCTTCGGCGTGATCGAGACGCTCGCGGCCTGGGACTGGTTCTCCGGCCTCGACTGGCACTGGACCTCCAGCCTCTTCGGTGTCTACCACTTCGCCGTCTGCGCGCAGGCCGGCATGGCCGCCTGCATCGTCATCATGGCGTGGCTGCAGGGCCACGGCCTGCTCGGCCGCCTCAACCACGAGCACTATCATCTCGCGGGCAAGCTCCTCTTCGGCTTCACCATTTTCTGGGCCTACACCGCGTTCGGCCAGTTCCTCCTCATCTGGTACGCGAACATTCCCGATGAAACGATCTTCTACAACAACCACAACCGCTACCTCTGGCAGTACCTCACCTATTTCCTGATCGTCGGCAAGTTCATGTTCCCGGTCATCTACCTGCTCGCGCAGGACACCAAGCGCAGCCTGCGTCCGCTGGTCGCCATCGCGATCTGGATCCTCTTCATGCACGCGGTCGAGATGTACTGGTTCATCGCTCCCTTCGCCCACCCCCACAGCCTCGTGCCCAGCTGGCAGGACCCCGTGGCCCTCATCACCATCGGTTCGATCCTCGGCTACGCCTACATCCGCATCATGGCGAGTGCGTCCATCTTCCCTGTGCGCGATCCGCGCCTGGCCGAATGCCTCACCGTGACCAACTGACATGAGCGCCATCGACCCCACGCCCATCAAGTTCCGCTGGTATTTCAGCGTCGCCGCCGCGTTGTTCATCTTCGTCATCGTCGGGGTCTACTCCTCGCGCATGGCGAGCGACACCGACGCGACCGACAGCTACGACCAGCAGCAGGCCGCCATCCGCGAGGCCAAGCTGGCGAAGCTGCAGCAGACCGATCACCAGACGCTCACCACCGCCGACTGGATCGACCAGACCAAGGGCACCGTCCGCATTCCCATCGACGAGGCCATGCCAGAGACGGTCGCCGCACTCAAGACCAAGACGGTCGCCATCGGCACCGCCATCCCCGCCGCAGCCCCGGCAGCTCCCGCCCCCGCGCCTGCCGCGACCGGCACGCCGGCTGCCTCCACCCCGGCACCCACGACCACCCCGCAACCGACGAAGTAGCATGCCGCTTTCACCCCTTCATCGCCATTTCACCTCCAGCGACCCCGAGCTCGCTGCGGTCGACGCGTCGCTGCGCGTACCGGTCATGGCCAGCCTGCTCTGCGCCGTCCACTGGATGGTCACCGGCACCGTCCTGCTCGTCTACGCCTCGTCGCTCGCCCACCCGGCCGAACGCATCCCCATCCTCGACATCTTCACCTGGCTCTCGCAGAACCTTTCCGCGTTCACCTATGGCCGCGTCTGGCCCGCCGCCGTTGACGCGCTCGTCTACGGCTGGGCCGGTAGCGCTTCGCTGGGCCTCGTCATGTGGGTGCTCGCCCGCATGGGCCGGGCCCCGTCCCGCGCCCCTGCCGCGCTCATGACCGCCGTCGTTTTCTGGAATCTCGGCGTCGCCGCCGGGCTGACCGGCATCTTCCTCGGCCAGAGCTCCAGCGTCGAATTGCTCGAGTTCCCCGGCTACGCCGCCGTCATCCTCTGGTGCTCGTTCGCGCTCTTCGCCTACTGGACGATCCTCAATTACCTCGGCCGCCGCTCCGACAGCGACCAGATCGGCCAGGCGTGGCTGCTCGTCGGCCTCTTTTCTTTCCCATGGCTGTACGGCGCGGGCAGCATGCTGCTCGGCCATCATCTCCCCGGCTCCGGCGTCGTCCAGGCCATGATCAGCGCGTGGTACGTCCACGGCATCTACACCCTCTGGCTCGCTCCGGTCGGCCTCGGCGCGCTCTATTATCTGATTCCCAAGGTCTCCGGCCTACCGCTCCACTACGCATCCCATGCGCGGCTCGCGTTCTGGGTCTGGCTCCTCGTCGCACCGTGGACCGCCGTGCATGACATGGTCGGTGGCCCCTTCCCCGAGGGCACCGTCACCATCGGCCTCATCCTCAGCGGCCTCATCTTCCTGCCCGTCGCGCTGATCGGCATCAGCCTCCTCAAGACCTCGCATGAAGGCCGGCAGAAGCATCACGAAAGCATCGTGCTGCCGTTCCTCTCGCTCTCCACCGCCTTCTTCGTCGTGGTGGGCTGCTGCGAACAGCTCCTCTCCATCCGCGGCTTCAACGTCGTGCTCCACTTCACGATGTTCCGCGAGGCCAACGGCCTGCTCTGGGTCTACGGCTTCTTCAGCCCGATCATCTTCGGCGCGTTCTACTACATCCTGCCGCGCCTGCTCGACTTCGGCTGGCGCTCGAATTTCCTCATCAAGATCCACTACTACGCCAGCGTCTACGGCATCCTGCTCGCCATCGTCGTCCTCGGTTTCGGCGGCATCATGCAGGGCGTCACGCTGGAAGATCCCGACAAGCTGGTGACCATCTTTAACGCCGACCAGGTCGCCCTTTCCTTCCAGATCGCCACCACGCTCTGCCTCTGCGTCATTTCCATCGGCAACGGCGTCTTTGCCCTGCATCTCGGTTGGACCTTCCTGGAATGGCTGCGCGGCGGCGTTCGCAGCGTGGGCGAGGATGAAAGACCCGAGGCGCCCACGGTTCCCGAATCGGCCCTCGATCCCGCCGCGGTGGAGGAGGCCCACGCATGATCACGCCCGTCCGTTTCCGCCAGTTCTTCTTCGCTTTCCTCGCGATCTTCGCCTTCGCGTGGATCGGCCTCGTCGCGCTCCCGTGGTCGACGCTCGGCCATTTGCAGCCGGTGCCCGGCGCCGGCGGCGATGACATCACGCCTTGGGACGCCTCCGGCCTCGCGCACGCAGGCGAGCGCGTCTACGCCTCCGAAGGCTGCGTCTACTGCCACACCCAGCAGGTGCGTCCCGCCTCCTCCGGCGCCGACCTCATCCGCGGCTGGGGCACCGCCAAGAACGACACTGGCGACAAACCGGCCGACATCACGCGTCGCTCGTACCCGCGCGACTACATCTGGCAGAACCAGGTCTTCCTCGGCAACAACCGCACCGGCGCCGACCTGACCAACGTCGCCAACCGCTTCACCGACGCCGCCACGCTCTACCGTTATCTCTACGATCCCTCCGTCGAGGATCCGCACAACAGCATGCCGGCCTACCACTTCCTTTTCACCACGCGCCGCATCGGCAACGGGGCGGACGACGACGCGCTCGCGCTCACCGGCGCCGACCAGCCCGCGTCCGGCTACGAGGTCGTCCCCACCGCCGAGGCCAAGGCGCTCGTCGCCTACCTGCTCTCCCTCAAGAAGGGCTACGACCTGCCCGACGAAGTGCCCGGCCCCGTGGAAATGCCCAAACCGGAGAACGCGCCATGAGCGACCCGACGCCCAAGAAACGCCCCGCGAAATTCCTCGCCCCCGATCTCGCCCTGCGTCCTGACGCCTCCGACTTCGTCGAGCAGCCCGAGCTCAGCGTCATCACGCCCACACGCGAGACACTCCCCGTCTGGCTTTACCTCGTTTGCGGCTTCGCGCTCTTCCTCGCCGGCAGCTCCTATGCGGGACTCGACCTCGGCCCCGGCTACTACGACCAGGGCATGGGCGGCGCCAGCGAGGCGACCGCATCGGCCGGTCCGGCCCCCGTCGATACCAGCCCCATGGCGGTCGGCAAATCGCTCTACAATAACAATTGCGCCAACTGCCACCAGGCCAGCGGCGCGGGCCAGCCCGGCTCCTACCCGCCCATGGTCGGCTCGGAATGGGTGCTCGGCTCCAAGCCGATGCTCGCCTCCATCCTGCTCGACGGCGTGGCCGGCCCGCTCAGCGTCCACGGTGGTGAATTCGGTTCCAACGTCATGCCGGCCTGGTCGCAAATGCCGAACGAAAATCTCGCCGCCATCATGACCTACATTCGCGGCACCTGGGGCAACACCGGCGACGCCGTCACGCCCGACGAAGTCGCCGCCGCCCGCACCAAGGACGCCTCCCGCACCCAGCCCTGGGCGGAGACCGACCTCATGAAAATGAAAAGCGAGAAGTAGCCGTTGGCCGCGCCTCGCTCTTCCTTGATTTTCCTGGCCCTCCTTGCGGCTGCACCCCTCGCCGCCCGCGCCGACGTCACCGCGACCGTCACCCTGAAGGGCGCGCCCAACAGCCCCGACACCACCTTCATCGCCGCAGCCAGCGGCTGCGGTGAAAGCCCCGTCCGCCACACCGAAAACTGGAAGATCGGCCCCAAGGGCCAGCTCGGCGACGTCATCGTCTGGATCGTCGACGCCAAGCTCGCACCCAACACGCCGCCCGCGCCCGAGGCCGAAATCACGCAGATCGGCTGCCGCTACGATCCGCACGTCCTCGCCGTCGTCGCCGGCGCGCCGTTCAAGATCCTCAATGCCGACCCCACGCTCCACAACGTCCTCGCCCGCGGCTACACCAGCCCCACCGATCCGCCCGGCGATACCTTCTTCAACATCGGTCAGGGTCACCAGGGCCAGGTCGACGAGCGCTCGTTCGACATCCCCGGCATCTACACGCTCCAGTGCAACGTCCACTCGTGGATGCAGGCGTGGGTCCGCGCGTTTCCCGACGGTTGCTTCGCCGTCACCGGCCTCGACGGCGTCGGCGTGCTCGGCCTCAGCGCCCATCTCCTCGACGGCACCTACAAGATCGACGCCTGGCACCCGCGCTTCACCGCGCCGCTCGAAACCACCGTCGTGGTCAAGGGCGGCAACGGCACCGCCAGTTTCACGTTCGACGGAAGCAAGTCGCTCTAGGCCCTGTGCTTCTTCTCCCGCCCACCCCGCCCGTCACTCGGCAGGCTCCCCTCGTCCTTCAGGTAATCCTCGATATAGAGCATGTTCACCAGCACCAGGATCACCGCCGCCAGCGGCGTCGCAAAGGCCAGCCCCGCGCCGCCCAACAGCAGCCCCATCAATAATTCCGACGCCAGCACAAACGCCGGCGGCAGCGAAATCGCCCGGCGCTGGATCAGCGGCGTGATCACGTTCGCTTCCAGCGTCTGCACGCCCAGGTAAAGTAGCGCCACCCACAGGCCCATCATCGGGCTGATCGTCAACCCCAGCATGATCGCCGGGATCACCGAGATAAACGGCCCCAGGCTCGGGATGAACGACAGCACCGCCGCAATCAGCCCCAGCGTCCCGGACAGCGGCACGCCCAGCAGCGTCAGCCCGATGCCGATGAGAATCCCCACGCTCGCCATTGTCGCCAGCTGGCCCATCAGCCACCACCACAGCGTGAAGCCCAGCTCGTCGAGCACCTCGCCCATGCGTGCCCGCTTGCGGCGCGGGATCAGTGCCAGGAATCCGTTGCGGTACAGCTTCGGGTCAGCGGCGAAAAACACACCGATCACCAGGGCAAAAATCATCGCGCCGAACCCGTGCAGCGTCAGCCCCGCAAACTTGATCACGCTCTGAAAATTGCCCTGCGATGAACTGATCGCCTGCTTCACCCCGGTGACAACGCTGTTGCCGCCCGGCATTTTCTGAATGTTGGCGAGCAGCGTGTTGTAGGCCTTCGGCAACTCCTGCGACAACGACGCCGATTGGTCCGCCACCGCCGGGCCGATGATCAATCCCGCATCGACCACGATGAAAAACAGCACCAACAGGGCGAAGGCGAGACAGAACGGATAGCTGAAGCTCGAACGCCTTTGGATCGCACACGCGAGACCGTTAAAGAATACCGAAATGAAAATCGCCGCAAAGAAAACCAGCAGCACCTGCGCCGTCCACCATAAGAGGATCGCCCCGGCAATGATGCCAACCAGTCCCACGCCGATCTCCAGCCCGAGCCGCACCGCCGGTGGACGACGCGGCCGGTGAACCGGAGCCGGGACCTCATTTTGCTCAACCGTCGCGTCCGATTCAGCCATGCGCGACCCTACCGCGCCGCCTGAAATAAGCACCTAGATAAGGTCGCCGCCATCAGCCCCGATAGCAGTTTCAGGGTTCGCCCACGTCCCCGCAGCCGGTAGCCGTCGACCTCCGGGCAACGGACTCTCAGCCTAACGCGCTCCGCGCGGGTAGCCGGCGTCGGCCCAACGCCGGTGCGCGAGTCAAAAGATAGGGCATAGTTCCCTCGTTCCCAAGTTGCACTTGGGAACGCAACCTGCCCCGCGAAGCTCCGCTTCGCGCCCATCAACCCCGCCGCAAATTCAAGGCGCCAGCCGCTCGACCACCCACGCCTCACCCTCACGCCGATACCGCAACCGGTCATGCAGCCGGTTCGTCCGTCCCTGCCAAAATTCGACGCGCTCCGGCGCCAGTAAATACCCGCCCCACGCCGGCGGCGCCGGCACCGGCGTCTCCTCTGGAAAACGCGCCTCCGCCTCCGCCAAATTCTTCTCCAGCACGGCGCGCCCGGAAATCACCTCGCTCTGCGGCGACGCCCACGCGCCCAGCCGGCTTCCGCGCGGCCGCGTCGCGAAATAGGCTTCCACCGCCGCGCGCTCCATTTTCGAGACGCGCCCCTCGATACACACCTGCCGCTCCATCGGAATCCAGCCGAACGTCAGCGCCGCCAGCGGATTCTCCTCCAGCGCCTGCGCCTTCGCGCTCTCCTGGTTCGTGAAGAAAACAAACCCGCGCGCATCGAAGCCCTTCAGCAGCACAAACCGCCCGCGCGGCTGGCCGTCACCCGATGCCGTGGAAAGCACCATCGCGTTCGGCTCCGCCACGCCCGGTGCCTTCAACGCCTCCGCAAACCACGCCCCGAATTGTTGAAACGGATCGGCAGCCAGGTCGCTCTCCACCAACCCGCGCTGCATGTAGTCGCGCCGCAACGCGGCAATCTCCTCCGGCAAAGGCAACGTCAGCGACATCACCCCAACATGCCGCAACACCGCACCCCGCGCGAGGCGAAATCCCCCTCTTTAGATTCCAACGAGAAGACATGAAGCAGATGAACGACAAGAAGGGGAGCTAACTCCGGTCTACGCCTATTCCTTGTCCGCTTCATGTTCCTCATTTGCTTCATGTCTTCTTGTTGGAATTCCCGCGGTGGAAACCGTCGCGACTGGCGAGACTCGAAACCACCCACTCGACAAACCCGCCCAATCGGCATTGAGTCTCCTTGTGAAAGCGATTCCCTTCCGCTGGCTTCTCCTGCTTCTCGCGGCAGCCATCGTCACCGCCTGCAAATTCCCTCATCCCCCGCCCGTCCCCGGGCCGGTCCAGCCGCCCTCGCCGCCCAACACGCAAAAGTAACTGCGCGGCCACGTCGGATCGGCCTCCGCGGTAGCCGGTGCTGTCCCTGGCGCCAGTGCGCGAGTCACCAAACACGGAATCGCCCGGAAACTCCTCGAGCGCAGAACACCCTTCCGTTCTCGCGTCCCGAGCGCTCCCAGCCCGTCCATCTGGAATTCCAACAGGAAGACATGAAGCGAATGAAAAACAAGAAGGGGAACTAGACTGTTCTTCCGTTCCCTATCCGTTCCCTGTCCTCATCTGCTTCATGTCTTCCTATTGGAATTCCCGCAGCGTGTCCCCACACCTCGACATCTTTTTCGCAAAAAAATGCCGTTCCCCCGCAATGGTTTGCCGAATTGTAAGTCGAATAGGAAACCCAAGCGTAACGCCCATCCGTAATTTCTGGCATACTCCACCTATGCGATTGCCGCGTTTCATCCTCATGCTCGCCGGCCTCGGCGCGATCCTCGCCAGCGTCGCGACGACGCTCCGCGCCTCCGACGCCCTGCCCGAGCCCGCCGACGGCCGCAGCGCCACGGTCACGCAGCCCCACGTCACCGCCGAGTTGATCGTGGAAACTACCACGCTCCAGATCGGCAAGCCCTTCGACGTCGTGCTCCATCTCCACATGGATGCGAACTGGCACACCTACTGGATCAACCCCGGCGACGCCGGCCTGGCCACGGTGATCAAATGGACGCTGCCGCCGGGCATCCAATCGGCCGGCCCGATCGAATGGCCCACGCCGGAAGAGCACGCCATGGGACCGCTCACCACCTACGGCTACGGCGGCGACGTTTATCTTCCCACCAAGATCACGCCAATCGCCGCTCTTTTCGGCCAACTGCCGAAACACATCGAAATCAAGGCCCACGCCACGTGGCTCGTCTGCCAGGAGGAATGCATTCCCGGCCAGGCCGATCTCACTGTCACGCTGAATTTCAACGGCGGACAAATCCCCGCGCCCGATCTCGCGCGCGAAGCCTTTTTCCAATCAGTCCGCGCGCGCCTGCCGGTGCCGAATACGCGCTGGGATGTCAGCGCCGCCTACGGCTCCGCTGGCGGCCTCATGCATTCCGGCAACGGTCTCTACCTCCAGTTAAAGGACAAGGCCGGAACGACCGCCTCGGCGCCCGGCCATCTCCAGTTCTTCGCCGAACAGGCCAACGTCCTGAGCCCGAAGCCGGAGGATGGCTCGGTTCTCGACGGCGCGCCCGCCGGGACATGGGAATACTATCGCTACCTCCAGCAAAACGGTGAGAAGCCGGACCAACTCAGCGGCGTGGTCGTCTCGGATCAGCCGCTGATCGGAACCGCCAAGTCCGTTTATCTCTCCGCCTTCTCCACCCACGACACGGGCATCCCCAAGATTATCGATTCATTGAAACCGAGCGCCGCCACTCCTCCATCAGCGCCCGCGACCTCGGCTCCGTCCGCTTCCGTGGCCGCGCCTTTTCTTCCAACCATTCTCGTCTTCGCCTTCCTCGGCGGACTCATTCTCAATCTCATGCCCTGCGTCCTGCCGGTGCTCTCGCTCAAGGTCTTCTCGCTCATCCGCCACGCGGGCGAAAATTCCGGCGGCGCCTGGAAGCAGGGCGTGGCCTTCACCGCCGGCGTGGTGATTTCATTCTGGGTGCTGGCCGGGTTGCTCATCGCGCTCGAGGCCGCCGGAAATCATCTCGGCTGGGGATTCCAGATGCAGTCGCCCGGCTTCGTGCTCGCGCTCACCTTTCTTTTTTTCCTGCTCGGCCTGAATCTCTTCGGCGTCTTTGAACTCGGCACCTCGCTCGTCGGGGTCGACGTCAAGGCCACCTCGCATCTCGGCGGCCTCACGTCCTCCTTCGCCAACGGCGCGCTCGCCGTCCTCGCCGCCACCCCCTGCACCGCGCCGTTCATGGGCTCCGCCGTCGGCTTCGCCGCCCAACAACCCGCCGCGATCTCGCTCCTCGTCTTCACCTTCCTCGCGCTCGGCATGGCCGCGCCCTATCTCGCGCTCACGGCCTTTCCCGGCGCGCTCCGCCTCGTCCCCAAGCCCGGCGCGTGGATGGAAGCCCTGCGGCAGTTCATGGGCTTTCTCCTCATGGGCACGGTGATTTTTCTCGTCTACGTTTTTGGCGCGCTCGTCGGCACCGATGACGTGCCCATGCTACTCGGCGTTCTGCTTCTCGCTGCGCTCGCGGCTTGGATCTTTGGCCGCGGCACACCGCCGGTCCACAACCCAGGCACGCGACTTTTTTCCCTGCTCGCGGCGCTGCTGCTCCTGGGCCTCGCGGCCGCGGAAGGCGCGCGCCTGACCTATGATGTTCCGGCCTCGTCCACCACGCAAAACGGCTGGCAGGTTTATTCTCCCGAGGCGGTGCAGGCCGCGCTCAAGCAGGGCCATCCTGCCTTCGTCGATTTCACCGCCGCCTGGTGCCTGAGCTGCAAGGTCAACGAGCAGGTCGCGCTGGATATCGACTCCACGAAAAAACTGTTCGCGCAAAAACACGTCGCGCTCTTTCGCGGCGACTGGACCCACAGCGATCCGCAGATTACCAAGACCTTGCGTGAATTTAATCGCGATGGCGTACCGCTCTATCTCCTTTATTCGCCGGGAAATGCGACCGCGCCTCAGGTCCTGCCGGAGGTTCTCACACCGGGAATTGTCGAGGACGCGTTGCAAAAGGTCCCGTGAGGTCTAAAATCTTTTTCCAATGAACAAGCTTCCGATTTTCTTCTCCGCGTTCGCCGCTTCCTTGCTCCTGCTCACGCCTTCGGCCCGTGCTGCCGGAACCGCGACGCTGGGTGATAAAGTGCCGAATTTCACCCTGCAGGGCGCCGACGGGAAAACGCATTCGCTCGCAGAGTACAAGGGCAAGTTCGTCGTGCTGGAGTGGACCAATCCGCAATGTCCCTTCGTCCATAAATTTTACGACAGCGGCACGATGCAGAACCTGCAGAAGGACGAGACGGCGAAGGGTGTCGTCTGGCTTCGCATCAATTCCGGCTCGCCTGGCCACGACGGCGCGCAGACCGCGGATGAAGCGGCCTCCTATGAGGCAAGCAATCACGTTCACTCGACCGCGACCTTGCTCGACCCTGCCGGCAAGGTCGGCCACGAGTTTGGCGCGACCAACACGCCGCAGATGTTCGTGATCAATAAAAAGGACGTGCTGATTTATGCAGGCGGCATCGACAACAAGCCCTCGACCGATCCCGCCGACATCGCCTCGGCGACCAACTACGTTAAGGCCGCCCTCGACGAAGCAATGGCCGGCAAACCGGTGGTCACGGCCTCCGCGCCGCCCTACGGCTGCTCGGTCAAGTATACTGAGTAGACAGCGCGCAGGGCAGGCGCACTGCCCTTCAGCGCCGCGAAAGGATTCGCGGCGTTCTATTCCGAATATCCTGTTTCCAGCGATCCGTTCGCGGCGTGTAGCCCGCGAAGGTTACACCTTGGTGACAGTGGCTGCTTTTAGCCCCTTGTCAGAACTGATGATCTCGAATTCGACTCGATCGCCTTCTGAGAGCGTCTTAAAGCCCTCACCGTCAATGCAGGAGAAATGGACAAAAACGTCCGGCCCTCCTTCATCCTGAGCGATGAAACCGAACCCCTTTTTATTATCGAACCATTTGATTGTGCCTTGCGTCATTCCTATCCCCTCGTGACCCCGGCGGGAACGAGGAGATGATGAGGCCCTTACCTGTGGTTCCTGGTGTGACGACTAGCATCGCCGGAGAATTGTTGCTGTGCTTACCGCTTAAGCAGTATTACGTGCTGGTAATTGACCGGTCAATACATTTTTGCCGGGCAAAAACGTTGATTCCAGTGCGAACCACTGCTGCAGCTAAGTAAGTCGATGTGCTTAACCATTCACGCACAAGCGTCTAAATAGCATGATAACTACTGCCCGCCGGCATCCGGACGAAAATCTTCCACTGCTGCTTCCCAGTGACCGCCGGAAGCCTCGATCTTGAGATAATAATCACCCGAACCGGTGAGCTCGGTTTTGTCGCCTCCCGATCCGAGTTGAGAACATATCTTCTTCGGAATGCTATCGTTCTTGGGAAACGCGCTGATAAAAAGCGCGCTGGTATTTTTGTACGCGGCCCCGGGCCGGTCCTGATTATGCCAAATGACGCGCCACTGCTTGCCCGCAATGTGGAACACGTCGGTGCTCCGGGAGTCATCGCCGGAAATCGTCTGCACCCGGTGCCACCACATCGTGCCGGGTGGTCCAGCCAACTCCGGCACGGGTAAATAAGACGCTGGAGCCGCAGGCGCCGGAGGGGGCTCGGGTGCTGGGACGGGTGCCGCGGGCGCAGGGGCTGTAGCGGACGGTCCCGCTGCAGCACTCGGCTTCGATGCGGCATCGGCGAGTTCCGTCTGTAGCTTCGCGATCTTGACCTGGAGAGCCGCGTTTTCCTGAAGCGTGTCTTCCAGCCGCCCCTCAATGAGCGTGATCTGGCGATTTTGCAAACGCCGGTCGTATTGAATGTCCTCGAGCACCGCCTGCTGCTTTTTCAAGAGGTCGAGCAAATCCTGGTTGCTGCTCGTCAGGCGGTCGATGATCGCCTGGCTTTTGCCTGCGGGCACCGAGTTGTGTTGTTCGGAAGCAGACGCCTGCGCAGCCGAAGCCGGTTCAGCGGGCGGCGGTGTTCCCGGAGGCGGGGTGGCGTTGTTTTCCGCGATTTGATACGGCGGCGGCACGCTCTGGCTCCAGACCGGAAGCGCCAGAAGGATGAGCAGGGCAGGCAGGAATCGTTTCATCGCACCACGCGGCAGAGAAAATAAATGAGCGCACCGAAATCCGGCACCAGGACCACCAGCAGCAGCCAAAGCCACTTCTGCATCGTGCCCGGCTTCTCCCGCTTCACGCATTCGAAGATCATCCAGATCCAGAACAGCAGGCCAATGATCTCGAAGCCGCGCGCGCTTTCGAAGAGCGCGGGCAGCGCGAGGAACATGGCGGGTGAGGAAATCATCACGGACTCACGCGGGATTTTTTTAAACCGAAGGCACTTCCATCTTGAAGGGCGGGATGCGGGTGAAAACGCGCTCGCCGTCCTCGACCTGGCCGAGATAGGAACCTTCCGCCACGCTGTCCGACGCAACGAGGTGATAGCTCTGGTAATGGAACTGCGTGCCGGGCGTCAGGCGCGGATATTCGCCGACCACGCCGTCGCCCTCGATCACGAGCTTGGAACCGTCGGCGTTGGTGACGACCCATTTCCGGCCCTTGATCGTCACGACCCGCGGGCTGTCATTGTGGATGGTGATGTGATACACAAATCCATAGGGCCGGTCGGGCGTGCCTTCCTCGTGCGGATTGTATTCCACACGATCGAGACTGACCCAAAGACCGGCCAATTCGCGGATAGGTTCACCTGCCATCGCTCCCTTGATAAATGATTCGCTCCGTCCGGCCTAGGAAAACTTCAGCGTCATCGCGCACCGTGCCGGTCGTGCTGACCATCGCCGGGTCCGATTGCAGCGGCGGCGCGGGCATCCAGGCCGACCTGAAAACCTTCGCCGCACTGGGCGTTTACGGCGCCAGCGCGGTGACCTGCGTCGTGGCGGAACATCCCGGCCGCGTCCTTCGCATCACCCCGTTGCCGCCCGCGCGCGTGGTGGAACAAATTCACGCGGTGCTCGAGGCGTTTCCCGTCGCGGCGATCAAGACCGGCATGCTCGGCTCGCGCGCGATCATCGACGCGGTGGAAAAGGCGATCCTTCCCGCGCTCGACGCGGGCGTTCCGCTGGTGATCGATCCGGTGATGATGGCAAGCGCGGGTGGTTCACTTTTGAAGAACGATGCGCTGCCCGCACTTCGGCGCCTGATCGGTCGCGCCACGCTCGTCACGCCGAATCGCGACGAGGCGGCGCGACTCGCGGGAATGACAATCGATGACCTGCACACGATGCGCGCCGCGGCGCTCGCGCTGGCAGAACATTTCGCGGGACCGCATGTCCTGGCGAAAGGCGGCCATCTCCGCTCCGGCGCAGCGATCGACCTGCTCGCTTCGCCGGAAGGCAAAGTCACCCGCTTCGTCTCGCCACGCATCCGCAACATCGATCCGCACGGCACGGGCTGCACTTATTCCGCTGCCATCGCGGCAGGATTGGCCCGAGGCCTCGCGCTGTCCGCCGCCGTTACGCTGGGGAAAAAATTTATTACCCTCGCGCTGGAGCAGCGGTTGAAAATCGGCGCGTATGAAATGCTGAATCATTTCGCTAAAGACTGATCTTATGCAAAAGCTGCTCGCTCTTGTTATCTTCGCCGCTCTGTCCGGTCTGCTTTATGCGGACGACGGCCTACTATCGGCCACCGTCGGGCCTTCGGGAATCGGCGTGTCGGAAGTGGATGGCCCCGAGAATCGCTCCTTCAAATTCGTGGACGCGAAGACCCACCACATCCTCGGCGATCTCGGGCTGGACGACTTAAGCAATGTCAGCGTTTACGCCAGCTGGAACAAATCGGGAACCCGAGTGGCAATCCTCGTTTATTATGGCACCAAACTGAGCGAACTCTGTATTTACGAGGTAGAAGCGAACCAAAAAATCCGACAAGTGAAATTCGACCAACCCGATCCCATTGCCGTTTACGAAGCGACCTCGAAATCCAAATTTCGGTACGCCAACAACACGGGCAGTGACAGCTCGGATATCGGCGCCTGGAAGAACGACAACACCGTCGAGCTGGTTTCGGGCGCGACCAAGGAGATCGACGATAAAGACTCGACGCTGACCGGCACCGTCTCGTTATTCGTCGCCTTCGAAGTTCATGTACAGGATGCGAAGATCCAGGTTTCGATCGGCAAGCTGACGGGCCCCATCCAGGACAACGAGAACGGCGACAAGGGCGACGCGTTTCTTGAAAATTGGGAGAAACAAAACGGCATCACCAACGGCGCCATGAGCGGCAACTGAATCGAATTCTATGTGCGGGCGATTCGTCCAACTGAAACCCCGGCGCGACTACGAGGCCTATATGAAGGCGCGCGCCGCGCGCGACACTAAGCCTGACGAGGAACGCTCGAGTTGGAACGTCCCGCCCAGCACGCCATCCTGGGTGGTGCGGCAGATCGGCGGTGCCCTGCGCGTGGATCGCTTGATCTGGGGCTGGACGGCATCGGGCGGCGGGGGCGCCCGGCTCGTCAGCAACGCCCGCGTGGAAAGCGCGTCCGAGAAGCCGCTCTTCCGCGACGCCTGGCAGGCCTGCCGCTGCCTCGTGCCGGTGGAAGGCTGGTACGAATGGCAATTAATCGACGGTGCGCGCAAGCAGCCTTACTTTTTTCACGCCCGCTCGGACGACCCCGTTTTGCTGGCGGGACTGTGGACAGGAAATAACTTCGTCCTGCTCACCGCGGCCACGCACGGCGCATTGGCCATGGTTCACACACGCCGACCCGTCGTGATCCCGGCGGAGGAAGCCATACGCTGGTGCGATCCAATGGCGGCATGGACGCCCGGCGACGTCGAGCAGATCATGACATCGGAAGATGCGTTCGAAATCGTGCCGGTCAGCGACGCCGTCAACAGCACGCGCCAGGACGGCCCCACGCTGATCCGCGCCATCGATCCCGCGTTGATCGCGCGGCCCGATTCGCTGCTGCCGGGATTTTAACCGGACGCGCGTGGCGCGACTGATTCTCGCCCCCAAAAGGACGGTGAAATCCTAAAAGCTCCCTTCCCGTCCCGCCCATTTATCCGCAAAAAACTGATCACCGTATACGGCCGTTACACGATCCTTCGAGTCGTTCACCACGGCCATGCCGGAAAATCGGTTCTCCGGCCTTACGTCAAACACCTTGGCCCGCCCGTAGGCGCGAACGGTCTCCCCGTTCTTTCCTGCAAATATCCGCATCGGTTTCCCGAACATCGCCTCGATCGTCACGCCGCTCATCCCCAACTGCACCCGGCAGCCATCATAGCGGCGCAGGAATTCGGCATTGGCTCGGTACTCATCCTGCATGTGCTTCATGTAGCGAGTCTGAACGGATGCGGGGGTCAACATCCCCACGATCAGAAAAGCAGGCACCACGTTCCACGATTCGCCCTTGCCACTATAAGGCGTCAGGTCATTCGTGATTTGTTGATCCGTCAAATCCGGACCATCGATCGCGTCACTGATCCGGCCTTGGTCATCGATGTCCCACGATTCCATTAGACTCGCCGTGGTCCCTTGGTACGCCACGATGTCGATGGATGCCTCTGGTGGGTGAATCCGTTTTTCCAAAATCCCGTTGTGGAATAAAAACCAAAATCGGCTGCCATCCGGATCAGGCCCCAGGCAACTGACGAGCGTATAAGTCCCCTCCGGCTGAGTGACGGTAAATTCATGACGCACCGCCGGGCCCAGTTTCGTTCGCGCGTCCTTGAACGATTCGCCCTTGGTTAGGGAAAGAATCGTCGTGCTTTTGACCGTGCCACTATAAAGCTGGCGATAAAGGCCCACCCGCTGCCAGATCGCGAACAGCACATACCCCACCACCAATACGATCAGAACCCGAACCAGGTATTTCATGGATGAGGATCCCTTGGAAAAAGGGAACGCGGTCAGGATGACAGGGCTCGACTGCCCGCCCAACCACAAAGTCCGCAGGACGCGCTACTGCGCGGCCAAGCCCGGCGGCAGATCGAAGACAAGGTGAAAGGCGATGTCGACCTCCTTGTCCACGGCCAGGAAGAGCTGCTTGATGATGGGCAGGCCATACGCGGTGGTATCGATCCGGGTGGTTCCCGTGACGACAAGCGCGTTGCCTTCCCGCCAGCCCGCAGCCGTGGTTTCCAGGGGCCGGGTGGTTCCGTTCAGCGTCAAGGTGCCGCGCACCGTGAATTGAGCGGGGTTGTCGCGGGTCGCCTTGGCGGGATCGCCCTTCAGCGGTAAAACCGTGGTGAGTTGAAATTCGATTTCGGGATGAGTGCCCACATGGAGCCAATCCCGCATGTTGCCGTCCCGGGTATCCTCGAAGGTCGTCATCCCGGCCGCAGGAAAATCGAGATGCGCACCACGAACCAGCGTCGGTTGGGCGGGATCGATTTGCGCGCTGCCCTGAAAGTCCTTCGCGGCGCCGTCAAAATCGTGCAGGAAGGCATGCCCGGTGAACTTCAGGGAACTTTGCTTGAGATCGAGCGGCGCTTCCGTGGCGCGGGAGAGGCCGGTCAGTGAGATCGCGAGAACCAGCCAGGATAGCGTCGCGCGGATCTCCATGGAGCGATGAACCATCGCACAGAAACCGGTAACTGCTACTGCGCGGCCATGAACTCGGTGCGGCCGAGCCGCGTCCAGTTGCCGTCCGCGCCGCGCTCGAAGATGAAGTTGAGCATGCGATTGGTTGTGACGATGATGCCGTGCGGCACTTCGTTGGAGCTGATGACCGCCTCGCCGAATCCGTCGTGCTCGACCTGCTTCTGCGCGGCCTTGAAAACGTCGTCCACCTCGGCGCTCAGCGCCTTGTGCTGCTCGACGGAAAGGGTGGTCTGATAGCGCACCATCAGCGCCATCACGCCCTTGGAATACTCGATGCGCGAGACGCTCAGTATCTTCACGGTGCGGCCGCAGGGCAGCTTGATTGTTTCGTTTTCGTGCAGCGGCGCGGCGGACGCGGGGCGGGCCAAAGAGAAAACCAACGCGAAGACAAGGGCCGGCACGAGGCGTTGATACATACGAGGGATGGCGGAACTCAAGCGAAGTTGACGCTCTTTGGCAAGCATGGCGTGGAGGGGGAGCAGGAGCGATACCATTCGCTTATTTTTCCATGGCCCCCGCGCGGCCCGGTGTTTAAGTTGCGTGCATGACTCCCGAGGCACCTCTCGCGCAACAGCTCGAAGAGCTCCTGCCGGGTCGTGTCCTGACCGAGCCGGAGGACATCATCCCCTACTCGTTCGACGGCACGGCGGCGCTGGCGCAGCGCCCGGCCGCGGTCGTTTTTGCCCAGAAAACAACGGAAGTTGCCGCCGTGGTGCGCTGGGCCAACAAAACGCGCACGCCCCTCATCGCGCGCGGCAGCGGCACCGGCCTGGCCGGCGGAACCGTGCCGTCGCCGGGTTCGGTGGTCCTGTGCCTGACCAAATTCGACCGCGTGCTGGAACTCGACCGGCAGAACTTGACGATGCTGGTCGAGCCGGGCGTGACGACGCAGACGATCTTCGAGCGCGCCGACGCGGAGGGACTGATCTATCCGCCCGATCCGGGCTCGATGAAAATCTCGACCATCGGCGGCAACGTCGCGAGCAACTCCGGCGGCCTGCGCGGCCTGAAGTATGGCGTGACGAAGGATTACGTGATGGGTTTCCAGATCGTGCTGCCAACCGGCGACGTGGCGTGGATCGGCAACAAGTGCGTGAAGGACGTGGCCGGTTACTCCCTGCGCGACGTGTTCATCGGCTCGGAAGGAACGCTCGGCATTTTCACGCAAATCCTGCTGCGCCTGCTGCCCAAGCCGAAGGCGAAGCGCACTCTGCTGGCGGTCTACTCGCGCATGGAGCCCGCAGCCGCGACCGTCTCCGCCATCATCGCGCACCCGATCATTCCCTGCACGCTGGAGTTCCTCGATTACACGACGATCAATTGCGTGGAGGATTACGCGAACGTCGGCCTGCCGCGCGATGCCGAGGCGGTGCTGCTGATGGAGACGGACGGTCATCCCGCCGTCGTCGCCGAGGAGGCCGAGATCATGGCGCGGCTCGCACGCGAAAACGGCGCGAAGGAAGTGCGCGTGGCGGAGACGCCGGAGGAAGCCGTGCGCCTGGCCACGGCGCGGCGTTCCGCCTTCTCCGCGCTGGCCCGCGTCGCGCCGACGACCATCCTGGAGGACGTGACGGTGCCGCGCAGCGAACTCGCTGGCATGGTGCGCTTCATCCAGGACGTCGGCGAACGCCACAGCCTGCGCATTGGCATTTTCGGTCACATGGGCGACGGCAATTTGCACCCGACGTTCCTGACCAATGAAAAGGACGAGGACGAGATGCACCGCGTCGAGCAGGCGTTCCAGGAGATCGTGACCGAGACCGTGCGGCGCGGCGGCACAATCACCGGCGAGCACGGCGTCGGCCTGGCAAAGAAAAAGTTCCTGCCCCAGTCGATCGGCGCGCTGAACGTCGATATCATGACGAAGCTCAAGCGCGTGCTCGACCCGCAGTGGGTGCTCAACCCCGGCAAGATGTTCGACGAGCCGGAGACGAAGTAGCTGCTGACCTCGGCTACTCCTTGGCCATCAGCTCAGGCGCGAGGTCGAGATTGGCGTGGACGGTTTGCACGTCGTCATGATCGTCCAGCGCCTCGAGCAACGCGACGACCTGCTCGGCCACCTGCGCATCGGTCACCGGCGCGAGATTATCGGGAATATAGCTGAGCTTTGCGCTGGTGAACGGCAGCTTGGCCTGCTCCAGCGCCTTGGTCACGGCGTGCAGCTTGTTGTCCGGCGGCGTGACGATCTCGATCACGTCATCATGCGTGCGCACATCTTCCGCGCCTGCGTCGAGCGCGACCAGGATCACGTCGTCCTCCGTCACCGCCGCCGCGTCCAGCGTGATGACGCCCTTGTGGTGAAACATCCACGCCACGCTGCCCGTGCCGCCGAGGTGGCCGTGATATTTCGTAAAGATCGCGCGCAGCTCGGCGGCGGAACGGTTCTTGTTATCGGTCGCCGCCTCGACCAGCACGGCCACGCCGCCGGGCGCGTAGCCCTCATAAAGCATCTCCTCGTAGGCCGCGCCTTCCAGCTCACCCGTGCCCTTCTTGATCGCGCGTTCGATATTGTCCGCCGGCATGCTCTGCGCGCGCGCCGTGGCGATCGACTGCCGCAGGCGCGGGTTGAAATTCACGTCGCCGCCGCCGAGCTTCGCGGCCACCGAAATTTCCTTGGAAAGCTTGCTGAAGACCTTGCCCCGGCGCTGGTCGATGACGCCCTTGTAGTTCTTCACCTTGGACCAGCGTGAATGACCTGACATGACTTAAGCATGCTGCCGGGACGGCCCCAAGGCAAGTGCTGGGCAGGCGTAAAAACCGCTCTTGAAGCTGTACCCATGGCCGCGAGAGTCTTACTTTAGCGGGCTACGGCGATGAAGGAACCTCTTGCACCCTTCGACTCCGATGCGCACGACAAACGGCTGATGCTACGCATCGCCGACGAGGACGAAGACGCCCTTCGCGAACTGGTCGAGAAGCACCAGGGCACCGTTTATGGCACGATTGCCAAGATGCTGGGCGACCCAATCGAGGCCCAGGACCTGGCGCAGCGCGTCTTCGTGCGCATCTACCGCGCCGCGCCGACCTATCGCGCCACGGCCCAGTTCAAGACGTGGATGTTCACCATCGTGCGCAACCTCGTCTTCAACGAGCACCGCCGCCGCTCCCGCGCCACGCTGGTGCCGCTGCATCCCCCGGACGGGGAATCGGCTGGAGCCTCCACCGGTCCGCTGCCCGCGCTCGATCTCCCCGACACCGCGCATAAATCCCCTTCCGAGCAATTGTTGCAGGACGAGATGATGCGGGCCGTGAATGCTGCCATCCTCGAACTGCCCGAGCAACAGCGGCTGGCCATCATCCTGCGCCGGTACGATGAGTTTTCTTATGAGGAAATCGCCGAGGTGCTTAAGACCAGTGTCTCCGCGACAAAATCACTACTTTTTCGCGCGCGAGAAACATTGCGCGGCGTCCTGAGCGATTACATGGAGAATCAACGTTGACCCGTCGCCCGACCGTCGTACTTTCCTTCCCGTACCGCAACTTCCCCGCACACCCCGTGTTTTTAATTATATGAACGGCTCGCACCAGCCCACCCCCCCGCCGGAGGATTTCGATCTTCTCGACCGGGTGCTGGGTGCTGCCCCTATGCCGGAGCCCGATGCCTGGTTCACGGCACGGACGCTGGCCCGCTGCCGCTCCAGCCAGCCGACGGCCCGCCCCGCCATTTCCTGGGGCTATCTCTGGCGCCGCTGGGCGGTTGCGGGCGTCTTCACGCTTTGCCTGGCAGGCTTTGGCCTGCAGCAACTCCACCGCAATCACACGCTCCGCATCCATCACCAGCACAGCGCGCAGGAGGCTTTTGAGGTGATCTCCAAGGTGGACACCGATTCCGATTTGTCATGGCAGGATTCTTCGCTTTAAACCGGGTGCGAACTTTCGTCCGCACGTTGGCGCTGGCCTCGTTGCTGGCGCCGTCCCTTCCCGCATTCGCGGCGACCACGAACGCGGCGCCGGAGAAGCCGGCCGCGCCATCTCCCGCACCGGCCGCCAAAAGCGCGGTCCCGCCCCTGCAGGAGGATTACTTCCAGCGCTATGGCAAGATCCTCGCGCCCGGGACTGAACCGGCCCATCCGCTCAAGCTGGCCATGCCCTTCCCCGACGTCGGGCAGATCAATATCCCGAGCCAGGAGCAGATCGACATGCGCGAGAAGCTCGAGCATCTCACCACCATGTCCGACGCCGACATCCGGCAGGACCTGGAGAAATGGCCCGCATTTGCCAAGATGAGCCTGTCCGATGAGGGTAACATGCTGGTCCGCATCCAGCAGTTCAAGGACCGGCGCGCCAAGATCGCCCAGGACCGCGCCCATGCGTTGGGTCTTCTCACGCTCAAGCCCGACCAGCTCGAGAAATTCGAGAAGGAATATTGGGACAAGCGGATGCAGATGGACCGCGAGCTGGCCAAGCAATTCGAGCCGGTCTTCAACGCCCACGAAGCGCAGATCGAGGAACAGCTTTACCGAGAATTTTCCACGCCCGGCGAACACGTGCCCGCGCCGCCCCCGCCCAAGCCCCCGGCTCCGCCCAAGGTCGCGCAGAATTCGAAGCCACCCACCCCTTCGCCCGCGCCCGCAGCGGCCAAGCCGACCGATTGACGAGCTGGCGGGTTGATCCCGCTGATTTCTCTACCGGTTCGTTTCGCTGGCAATCCTCACGGTGTCGCCTAATGGCTGCCGTAAATCAAATACGGCAACCTCTCCACCGCCCAGTGGGCTACGACGGAGTCCAAGGCGCGCACGATGCGGCTGACCGGCACCCC
>Ga0182024_10006128_pt1 | contig 26534 bp, 16 predicted proteins | sample P32metaG_FD_120480 | JGI IMG/M metagenome (GOLD analysis project Ga0182024, IMG submission 120480) | Permafrost microbial communities from Stordalen Mire, Sweden - P3-2 metaG (Illumina Assembly) | ecosystem: Environmental > Terrestrial > Soil > Wetlands > Permafrost | place: Sweden: Stordalen... | reverse complement strand
GTGACAGCGATGGGATCGACAGAGGAGATCAGTGCGAAAGAAACTGGCCTCGTGCTCGCGGGCCAGGGAGTCTCCTGCGCTGTAGGGGACTACGACAACGATGGTCTGCCCGATCTGGCGGTTGCAATGAGCGATCGCGTCGAAGTGTTCCACAACCTCGGACACGGTAAATTTGCGAACACCACCAATGCCCTGGGCATTCGTCCGCTGAACAAGCCCACCGGGCTGACCTTTTTGGATTTCGATCACGACGGTGACCTCGATCTCTTCATCACCGGGGCGTCTTCGGGTGTGGGTTCGGGCCCGAGTGTGCTCTGGCGAAACAATGGGAACTCTACCTTCACGGAATGGACAGCTCCTACAGCTCTCGCCGGAAACGCGGAGACCGCAAGCGCAACGCTGTCGGATATCAACAACGATCGTGCCGTGGATCTCGTGGTCGCGGGTAAGGATCCTTCGCCCGCAATCTACGAGAACCAGCGCGAAGGGGCGTTCAAGCGGGTGGCGTTGTACGACGACGCGACCCTCGGCGCAACGCGCGGCGTGCTGGCCTTCGACTTCAACAAAGATGGATGGATGGACGTAGCGGTGACGCATGCCGGAGCTCCGGGCGTGAGCCTGTGGAGGAACGTCGAAGGTAAGCACTTTGAACGAGTCTCGCTCCCAACCGAAGGCATCGTCGGAGCGTGGGGTTTGACGGCGATCGACGTCGACAATGACGGATGGATCGATCTGGCGGCCATCGTGGAGGATGCGTATGGTACGCGACTCCGCGTCTTCCGCAACCTCGGATCGCGCGGGTTCGAAGATGTCACTGATTCCCTTGGCCTATCCAACCTGGATCTCACTGGCGCTCGATCCTTGCTCGCAGCCGACATGGACGGAGATGGCGCGGCTGACCTGGTGATCGCGCGCGGCAACGCGGCCCCTTTGGTGTTGCATAACGTGGGTGGGAGTCGCAACCATTCGCTGCGCATTACACTCACCGGGCTGGCGGACAACAAGATGGGGCTCGGGACAAAGGTTGAGGTGTTCGTCAACGGTTCCTTCCAGAAGTTCGAAGTCGCGGGCGCCTCCGGGTATCTTGGGCAAGGTTCGGCGGAGATCATCGCCGGGCTGGGACAGGAGGATCATGCGGACGTCGTCCGTATGTTGTGGCCGACTGGAGTGCCGCAGGATGAGTTAGACGTCTCTGCCGCGAAGCCCGTAGCGATGACTGAACTTGATCGGCGCGGCAGCTCGTGCCCGGTGCTTTTTGCCTGGGACGGAACAAAGTATCAGTTCGTGACGGATGTAATCGGTGCGGCCGTCGTCGGCCACTGGATATCGCCGACGTCTCGCAACGAAAGCGACTCCGATGAGTGGATCAAGGTCGATGGCTCCATGCTGCGTTCGCATCGCGGGACGCTGAGTCTGCGCTTCGGAGAGCCGATGGAGGAGATCAACTACATCGATCAGTTGCGTCTGGTCGCAGTGGATCATCCGGAAGGGACCGAGGTTTATCCGGATGAGCGTTTTCTCAGCGAAAGGCCGTTTGCCAGCGGATCTGCTGTCCTTGCGTCAACGCAGCGACATCTGCCAGCGGGTGCATGGGGAGATCGCGGAGAAGATGTTCTGCCGCTGCTTGCACATCGCGATCGCGAGTACGTACGCGACTTCAAAAATCTGAGCTATGCAGGCTTTGCCAACGAGCACACCCTGACGCTCGACCTGGGCGCGTGGTCTCCGGAGCGTCCGCTGCGGCTCTTCCTCAGCGGCTTCATCGAGTACTTCAGTGCGAGCTCGATGTACTCCGCATGGCAGGCTGGGCTGGCTCCACAACCCCCCACGGTCGAGGCCCAGCTGCCGGACGGGTCCTGGAAGAAGGTCATCGACGACATGGGCTTCCCGGCGGGGCTGCCGCGGACGATCGTGGTCGATCTGACCGGCAAGCTTCCATCGCAGGCCACACGCATCCGCATCCGCACGAATCTGCAGATTTACTGGGATCAGGTGCTGGTGGACAATGAGACGGACGCGCCGCAAAGCACAAGGCAAACCGAGCTTTCGCTCGCGTCAGCCAGTCTCGCCTTTCGCGGATATCCCAGGCAGATCGATGGCAAGACGCCGGGCGACCTAACCTACGACTACCAGACGATCAGCGCCACCGGTCCCTTCCAATGGCAACGCGGCAACTACACGCGCTATGGCGTGGTGACTCCGTTGCTGCGGGCGAAGGACGATCAGTTCGTCATCTTCGGCAGTGGCGAAGAGATCGATGCAGAGTTCAGCGACACGGCTTTGCCCACTCTTCCACCGCATTGGAAGCGAGATTATTTTTTCTACGCCGACGGATTTGTGAAGGACATGGACTTCTACGAGGCGCTGCCGTTTACCGTCTCACAGATGCCTTTCCACGGCATGAGCACCTACCCGTACCCGAAGAACGAGCACTATCCGGAGACCGTAAACACCCTGGACTATCGGCTTGACTGGAACGATCGCTTCGAAACCGGTGACCGGACGCAGTTGTTTCAGTTCCACTACGCACCGACTGCATTGGAGCCGCCCTCTCCATAGCCCTAACAGGCGATCGGCGGCTCCTTATAGCCAAACGCGGTCTCAACCGCAGAGGCAACCGTAAGCACGGCCTCGTCCGAAAAGGGCCTGCCGGCGATCTGAACTCCGATAGGCATTCCAGAGTCGGACGCCCCAACAGGGACAACGGCTGCGGGTGCTCCAAGCAAATTGAACCACTGTGTGTACCGCATCGCATCAAGATACCCGACGCTCTTCCCCTCGATCATCCACACGCGCTCTCCATGCCGGAACGCCGGCACCGAGCAGACCGGCGTGAGCAGTAGAGGAAACTCCTCCATCTCCGAAAGAAGCCGGCTGCGTACCAGATCCATCTGTGCCCATGCCTGCATCAGGCTGGAGGCGGTGAGCGATGGACGCCTCTCCGCATCCGCAAGAAAATCGAGGAATACAAGACTCAGCTCGGCTCTCCGACCGGTGATCTCCGGTTCATAAAACATTGCTCCGCACTGCACAAAGAAGATGTCCCAGAGCTTGCGTGCAGCTTCCAGAGAAGATGGCCGATACTCCTGAACTTCAAATCCCCGCTGCTTTAGGGCATTGGCTGCATCACGAACTGCCTGCCGCGTCTCCGGAGTAACGGGCACCAGCCCATCGTCTTCGAAGTAGCCGATGCGGAGTCGTTTCGCTTCGGGCATCGTCACCGGCCGATACGCCACCGGTGTCCCCGCCGGATCGAACGAGCACGGCTGTGAGGCGACGCGAAACAAGAGCTCTACATCGGCAATCGAGCGCGCCATTGGCCCAATCGCGCCCAGTGTCGAGAACGGTCCGATGCACGGCGGAACGTGGCCGATAGACGAGATTCGCCCCGACGTTGGCTTGAGGGCACAGATGCCGGAGAAGTGAGCAGGCTCTCGCACCGACCCTCCACTGTCGCTGCCCAAGCCAGCCGCCGACAGACCCGCCGCGATCGCCGCTGCTTCCCCGCCGCTGGAGCCGCCCGCCGTCCGATCAAGATCCCACGGATTGTTAGTGCGGCCGTGCAGCAGGTTATCCGTCTCGTACGCCATTAGGAACTCGGGGCAATTGGTCGTGCCCAGGATGACCGCTCCTGCAGCGCGCAGTCTTGCCACAGCGACAGCATCGCCTTCAGCGACGTCGCCCCGTCGAAGCAGGCTGCCAACTTCGCACCGATAACCAGAGACGGAGATCGAGGACTTAATCGTGATGGGCAAACCGGCCAGCTCCCCGGCCTTTGCCTCTCGCGCCTGCGCACGAACCTTGTCCGGATCAAAATCAACGATTGCGTTGAGCGTCGGGTTCAGACGCTCAATGCGCCGAATATGCTCTTCAGCAAGTTCAACAGGAGAGATGTCATTGTTCCGCAGCAGCTTGAGTTGTTCCACTGCCGATTGCAGCGCGATACTCATAAGGATCTCGACTTTTATGAGGTGCACAAAGAAACGGTGCACCAATCACACAATATAGGAAACGAATCAGAGACACCTTGCGTAAGTGTCGCGAAGCCTGAAATTGCGTACACTGAAGTCGCTTTCCAGAATGATCCCAGCTACCTTTATGCAAGATGAAACTATCGAATGGACAAGCTTCCTCGGACGTATGCCAGATGTAATCGATCCTGAGGTCGTTCGGAACTCACTTGAAGGAAAGCGAGTTCTCATCACGGGTGCAGGTGGGTACATCGGTTCGGCGCTCACGCGCTATCTCGGAAATGCTTCCTTGCAGCTCCTGGTACTTCTTGACATTGCCGAGCAGGGACTGTTCGAGCTTGGCATGGAGTTAGATGATCAAGAGTGCATTACACCGCGTGCTCTGATTGTCGGCGACGTTTGCGATCCTGCCCTGATACGCGAAATATTTGAAGACCATCGACCACAGATCGTGTTTCACGCGGCCGCTTGCAAGCATGTGTCGCTGATGGAAGCGAACCCATTTACCGCAGCGCACAACAATGTCCTCGGGACGCATCGGCTGCTCGAAGCAGCAAATAACGCTCGCGCCGAGCAGGTCATCGTCATCTCTACCGATAAGGCTGCCGACCCAACCGGAATCATGGGCGCAACCAAGCGAGTAGCTGAACTGCTGGTTCTGGCAAACGATGGACCGACTCAGGTGAAGGCTGTTCGCCTTGCGAACGTCCTTGGATCGACTGGCAGTGTAGGGCCAATCTTTGTGCGGCAGATCGCTCGCGGTGGCCCCCTCACTATCACCGATCCAGCCTGCACGCGATACTTTCTATCGATCGACGAAGTGGTGAAGAGCCTCGTGTCAGCGCTGGCTGCCGACGCGGCCTCGGCGGTCCTCGTTGCGGTGGCTGGTGAGCCTTTTTCCATCGTTAGTCTCGCGCATTTTCTCGTTCAGAATGCGTCGCTTGTTCCTGACAAGGTGGAGATCAAGCACACCGGCCTGCGTCCGGGCGACAAGTTGACGGAACGCATGATCGCGAGCGACGAATCCGCGACTCCATCCAACGTCGCGTCTCTCCAAAAAATATCTCCTACCCACCCCATCGCAGTGTCAACGCTGGGTGCCGCGATCGAGGAGATGGATGCAGCCATCCGTGTTCGCGATCTGAGGCACTTACTCGATGCAATCACGAGACTGATACCCGCATACCGGCCATCGCGCCAATTGCAGCAGCAGGCCGACGCAGAGAAAACGGAGACGATGGCATGAAGAGAACCATCGCAGTCGTCACTACATCGCGTGCCGACTACAGCCATCTCTATTGGCCTCTGCGTGAACTGGACGCGCATCCCGATGTCGATTTGAAACTGATCGTGCTCGCGTCACACCTGTCACCGGAGTTCGGTCACACCGTCCGCGAGATCGAGGAGGACGGATTCGCCATCGCAGCCCGGCTGGAGTGTTTGCTGAGTTCGGATACGGATGTCGGGATGGCAAAGAGCATCGGCCTCGCCGTGCTGTCTCTTGCGGATACGCTCGCCGTCATGCGTCCTGATCTGCTTCTCCTCATCGCCGACCGATACGAGATGTTGGCGCCTGCAGCTGTTGCGCTTGCCCTGCGCATTCCTATTGCGCACATTGAAGGAGGAGAGCTTAGTCAAGGCGCGATCGACGATGCTGTTCGCAACGCTCTCACCAAGATAAGTCACATTCATTTCACCTCGACCGAAACCGCTCGCGATCGCGTCATCTCCATGGGTGAGGAGCCATGGCGCGTGCATCGCGCGGGCGCACCGTCGCTTGACCACCTGCGCAAGAGCAAACTGCTGTCTCGGTCCGAGATCGAGTCCCGCCTGCAGATCGATCTCTCACGACCCACCACCGTCGTTGCCTATCATCCGGTGACGCTGCTGTCTGATACGAACGCGGAAGCCGGCGAGGTTTTCGCTGCCCTTTTGCAGCTTCCGCAGCAGTTAGTCTTCTGCTATCCAAATGCGGATGCAGGCAGCCGCGATCTTGCTACTCGTATCCGATCATTGCTTACCCAACGCCAGGACGCATACCTCTTCACGAATCTTCCCGCCGTGGAGTATTGGAGTCTGCTGAAATATGCGACTCTGTTCCTTGGAAATTCCAGCAGTGGCATCATGGAAACCGCATCCTTTGCGCTACCGACTGTGAACATAGGGATGCGACAACAAGGCCGCGAGCGTGCGCGAAACATCGTCGATACACCGTCAGTTGCAACGTCCATTCTCGATGCAGTTCACAGAGCAGAGAGCAGCGATTTCCGAGTATCGCTGGAAGGCATGACAAATCCTTATGGCGATGGATGTGCGGCAGAACGAATCGTAAACGTGCTAACCACTCTTCCGTCCCGTGACGAGCTCTTATTGAAGCTCGTTCCCCAGGCACAACCGTGAACATACCGCTCTCTCAACCGGATATTACCGAAGCAGAGATTGAAGAAGTCGTCTCCGTCCTCCGCAGCACCCGGCTCAGCCTTGGCCCAAAGATGGAGGAGTTTGAAGCATCTGTAGGCGGCTACGTTGATCAGCCCTTCGGCATCGCAGTCAGCTCCGGCACAGCAGGTCTGCACCTATGCATCCGCGCACTTAGCATAGGTCCCGGGGATGAGGTGATCGTTCCCTCTTTCACATTCATCGCCGCGGCAAATGCCATCCAATATGAAGGCGCGACTCCGGTCTTTGTGGATATCGATCCTCAGTCCTTGAACCTCGATCCCGCGCGCGTGGAAGAGGCCATTACCACACGTACACGCGCTATCGTCGTTGTTCACACCTTCGGAGTACCGGCGGAGATGGATGCCCTCCTCGATATCGCCGCGCGTCATCACCTCCGAATCATTGAAGACGCGTGCGAAGCCATCGGCGCGGAATACGATGGTCGTCGCGTGGGCGCATTCGGCGATGCCGCTGTGTTTGCGTTCTATCCAAACAAACAGATCACCACCGGCGAAGGCGGAATGGTCGTGACGCGCGATCGACATCTCGCCACCGAGATCCGCGCTATGCGCAATCAGGGACGGTACGACTCCGATGCCTGGCATCAGCACTCCATCCCAGGGTGGAACTATCGCTTATCGGAGATCAACTGTGCACTCGGCTGCGCGCAGATGCGGCGCATCGACCATATTTTATCCAGGCGCGAGTCCGTCGCTCGCACCTATGACGAAGCTCTACGCGGCGTTGAAGGTGTAGAGCCGCCGCCCTTACAACTCTTCAACCGGAGAATAAGCTGGTTCGTTTATGTCGTCCGGTTAGCGCCGCGATTCAACCAAGAGGATAGGGATGCGATCGCTCGGAACCTAATGGATCAGGGTATCGGCTGCGGGCGCTACTTCGCTCCCATTCACACACAACCTGCTTACAGCCTTCCTGTCGCGCATCCTCTGCCAGTTACGGAGGCGGCCAGTGTTCGCACTCTTGCGCTTCCCTTTTTCAACTGTTTGGATAAGGAGCGCATTCTGCGAGTCACTGAGGTTTTAGGAAGAGCAATGCACTGCGTGAAGCCCTAGAAGAAGCTCTGATTAAGTTACAGTAGCCCACCCCTTTGTCTTTTCTTTCTGCAATTTGCTCAGCAAAAACGCATGTCAAGCCCCCAAACCGCTTAAACCCCTGAACCTAAACCAAATAGCCGATGTCCATTGAGTTCCACCCCATCCGCTAGAATAGAACTATAGACATTTCGCAAGGAATAAATCGAGATCTCCAGCGCCGCTATGACGGTATCTCCTTTGTTCCCTAATATTTGCCTGTAACCCATTTGTTTAGAATATTTTAGCGATACTATATTTGGTATGTTATTGCAAAAAATAGACTTACGCCATAGTACCCCCCGGGGGGGAGGGGGGTGACCCACCGCAAACTCCCGAATACTGTGCCCACGCGGCTCCGGCCCTGGTGTATACCTCTGGAGGGCCGCACCCCCCTCCGTAGGTGCGCTCGCCGTAGCCGTTTCTGTTTAGGTTTTTAAATGCTAACCCCGCATGAGACTGCGGTCACTCGAGGCGCAGGGCTTGCATGGGTTCGATGGACGCTGCGCGCCAAGCGGGGTAGAGACAGGCGAGCGCGGTGACGGCCAGCAGCATGGCGGAGACTCCGACCAGCATGAGGGGGTCGCGGATGGTGGCGTGTGAGGAGGTGGCGATGAATTTGCTGAGAGAGAGGCTGAGAACGATGCCGATGACTGCGCCGATGGCAACGGTGAGGAGCGAGGCCTGGAGCACAAGGCGAACGACGGAGGCCCGCTGGGCTCCGAGGGCCATGCGCACGCCGAACTCCCTGGTTCGCTGGGAGACGGTGTAGGAGACGACGCTATAGATGCCAGTGGCCGCAAGCAGGAGAGCAAGGACGGCGAAGAGGGCAAAGATGGCGGCAAGGAAGCGCTCGGTAGCCCAGCCCTGCGTGTCCAGCAGCCACCCGATGTCGTGTTGCTCCACCACAAAGATTCCAGGGTTCAGGCGATGGATGCTTTGAGCGACGGCGCGCATGGTGGCCGCGGGATCGGCTTTCGCGCGCACGATGAGGAAGGTGTTGGTGTCGAGGACGAAGGAGTCGGGAAAAAAGATTTGAGGCTGGATGGGGCGGTCGAGACCATCGTTACGGGCGTCGTCGACCACACCTATGATTTGCAGCCAGTCGTCGGGCTTGTCGGTAGCGACGAGATGCGGATTGTCCATTTTTAGCGCGGGACTGCGCACGTTCTTGCCGAGCGGATCACCGTCGGGAAAGTACCGCTTGACGAAGGTCCGGTTGACCAGAGCAACGTGGGCGGCACGGGCGTCTTCCTCTGGAGTGAAGAAACGACCGGAGAGGAGAGGCACCTGCAGCGTGGTGAAGATGGTGGGGCTGACCAATGCGAGGTCGGCCTGTGCGTCGGTGAGATTGGGATTGCTGGAGACGGCGACCTTGCCTCGGAAGCCACCGAAGGGCGGCAACCAGGTGGTGGATACACTGGCGCTCTCGACACCGAGAGTGGATTCGGCGGCGTTACGAATGGACTCCTGACTGTTGGCGAGGTATTGCCAAGTGAGGGGCGCTCCTTTGGGAAGGGAGAGGGCCATGAAGAAAAGATTTTGAGGATTGATGCCGAGCGGAGTTTTGGAGAGGGTGAGGAAGGCACGCATGGCGGCACCGGCGCTGGCCAGCAGGAGCATGGTAAGGGCAACTTGACCGGCGATGAGGGCGCGATGGGTGTGGCGGCCGCGCAGGCTTCCGGCCATGCGGGAGCTGTTGGACTGAGTGAGCGAGGAGGCCTCGGCTCGGGAGAGCTGCCAGGCTGGGGAAAGGCCGAAAAGAATTCCGGTGAGCAGAGCAATGGCGACGGCGAAGAGGAGGACGGTGCCGTTGACGTGGATGGCGGCGCTGGCTTCGTGCGGGAAGGAGTACATCGGGAGGTTTGTGGTGATGAGGTCAACGCCACGGTAGGCAAGGAGTACACCGAGTGCAGCACCCGTCAGGGAGAGCATGATCGATTCGGTGAGGAGTTGGCGGAGGATTCGCCCGCGCCCGGCACCTACGGAGGAGCGCACGGCGAACTCATGCTGGCGCGCGACACCGCGGGCCAGCATGAGGATGGAGACATTGGCGCAGCCGATGAGCAGGAGCAGGAGTACCGCGCCGAAGAGCGTGAGCAGTGCGCTTTGAAAGTTTCCGAGGACCTCCTCGTTGAGAGTCACGATGGCTACCTTCATTCCCTGAGGAAAGTTGGTGGGGTCCTGCCTGGCGTAACGGTCGACGAGGGGCTGCAACTGGGCGATGAGGCTCTCGTGAGTTACACCGGGCTTGATTTTGATGAAGGGCAACATGTAATAGTGCGGGTCCGCTTTGAAGTTTCCGGGAAGGTAGACCTCACTGTCACCCCAGGTGAAGCGAGGATTGGCGACGCCGATGACGGTGTACAGGGTGTGGTCAAGCTCGATGGTTTTGCCGACGATGCTGGGCTGGCCGCCGTACTGCTTCTTCCAGAAGAGATAGCTGAGCACAGCGACGGGGCTGGCGTTGCCGCCGGGAGCGTCGGCGGGGGTGAACTCGCGGCCCAGGAGGGGCGGCACTCCCATGTAGGTGAAGAGGTTGGCGGAGTAGCTGCCGACGTTGACGGAGATGGGGAGGCTGTCGCCGGTGAGCGCCTGCCGGCTGTTGTCCATGAGGAAGACGTCGTCGACGGCGGGGAGCTGCTGAAGGTCTTTGAATTCGATCGAGGTGACAGGAAGAAGGCGACCGTGCGGCGTCGACTTGTCGCGGAGCTCGACATGGACCATGCGGTTGGCGTCCTTGTAAGGGTAGGGATCGAGCAGAACGGCGCGAACGACGCTGAAGACGGCTACGCTGGCGCCGATACCGAGCGCGAGGGAGCCGATGGCCACCAGAGCAAAGCCGGGAGACTTCCAGAGTTGCCGGAAGCCGAAACGAAGGTCCTGCAGCAGGACGGGGAGGAAGGGGAGGCCGAGCTGCGTGCGATAGGACTCTTTGGTCTGGGTGACACCGCCGAAGGCGCTAAGTGCGGCAGAGCGGGCTGCCTCCGGGGTCATTCCGTTGCGTAGGTTCTCTTCGATGGCCAGGTTGAGGTGGGTTTGGAGTTCCTCGTCCAGGTCGCGCTCGGCACTGGAAGTGCGGAAGATTGCTAGGGAGCGGCTGGCGAGCGTTCGGAATAGTGCCACGAATCGGTTCATGGGACACCTCGTTTTGTAACACTGTTACAGCGGGGGCCGGGAGCTGGCCAGAATGCGCGCCATGGTCTCGGCGACTCTCTCCCAACTCCTAGTCTCCACCACCAATTGCTTCTTTCCCGAGCGAGTGATCGCGTAAAACTTCGCGCGCCGATTGCTGCCCGAGACGCCCCATTCAGCGGAGATCCAGCCGCATTGCTGCAAGCGGAGCAGCGCGGGATAGATGGTGCCTTGGTTGAGACTGACGGCGTCTTCACTGATTTGTTCTATCCGCCGGGCGAGGGCGTAGCCGTGCATGGAGCCCATTACGTCGAGCGTCTTCAACACCATCAGATCCAAGGTTCCCTGGAGCACATCTGATCTAGTCTCCTGCATCGCTTCCCTCTCCCGTGTCCTGAGCGAACACGCTCAGTTGCCAGCACAACAAGTAGCAAGTGATGGGCCATGTTGGAAATCCACATAAGTGTGGATATATGTTGACTCTCAACAGGTGTACGCATGCGCAGCAGTGTTCGTTCCCGGAAAACACCGTCCGAAAGCGGACACCGTATTGCGCTAAGTTATTCCGGAATAGCAGCAAGGTGGACGCGCCAAGAAGATGGGCGCCCTGGCTAACGCAATTCGCGAATCATGGCAACAGCCCCCTACTGGAGGACTAGCACCAGTTTGTGTGCGAAACATATGCGGGTTCGAAGAATCCCGGCGAGATTATGGCGCGGAGATTAAGCGATTTTAGAATCGGTTCTCGGCAGCCGCAGACACCTTCAACAAAGCCACCCCATGTGCTGGAACCATAGCCGCGTAGGAATCGCCTTCAACGGTTATCGGTTCATGCTTCCAAAGGTCGACCGCGCGAAGCGCCTTTTCTCCGAGTACCGGCTTGAGATGAAGACTATCCCAACGGAAGCTAATCTCCACCGGCTGATCTCCACGATTGAAGAGACCCACCGCGGCGGACCCGTCGTGTAACGACCGCATAAGCACTACAGACTTGCCATTCACGGAAACAGTCTGGATCGGTTTTGCCAAATGATCTTGATCGATCGCAATGACATCGGCATTCATCAAGATCGATTTCGTCTCGTCGGTCATGTCGGCGACATCGTTTCCTGCAAGTAATGGCGCGGCCAACATAGACCACAGACTCATGTGTGTACGGTACTCATCTCCTGTCATGCCACCATTGCCGATTTCAAGCATATCCGGATCATTCCAATGCCCCGGCTTGGCGTAGGCCGCGATATCAAGCTCTGCAAAGCCCAGGCGATCCATCGAAGCCCAATTGTCCTGGATATCGCCGGTGGTTCGCCATAGGTTTCCACCCACATCTGCGCCCCACTTCCATACATCTGCAACTCCGTATTCGCACAGGCTGTAAACGATCGGCCTTCCCGTGCGCGCCAAGGCATCGCCCATCTTCTGATAAAGCCCGCGAGTGTCCTCCACGGTCGGGTTGTAAATTCGACGGGCACTGCAAAGATCGTATTTGAGATAGTCCATGCCCCACGAAGCATAGGTGGCCGCATCCTGCTCTTCATGTCCATAGCTGCCCTCATATCCGGCGCAGGTCTGTGGCCCTGGCGAGGAGTAAATACCGATCTTCAATCCTTTCGAGTGGACGTAATCAGCAAGTGCCTTCATGTCAGGAAATTTCGTGTTTGTAGTGATATTGCCTTTGGCGTCTCGTGATCCCTCCCAAGTGTCATCAATGTTGATGTAGACGTAACCCGCCTTGCTCATACCGCTGGCGACGATAGCATCGGCGGTCTTACGGATGGTGGCATCATCGACCTTTCCGGCGAACTTATTCCAGCTGTTCCAGCCCATGGGCGGCGTACGAGCTAGTCCGTTATCAGGCACATCGTGAAGCTCGGGCAGGGCGAGCCGAGCAGGTGGTAGAGTGGCCTCATCCGTAGTTCTCTCCGCCACGCCATTCACCGCCGCTCTGTGAAAGGTCGTTTGTAACAGCAACTTGCCATGTTCGTAAGAACCGTCGTAGACCATTTGTCTTCCAGCAAAAGCCGCGCCAGTCGCTGGAGTGCCAGACCGAGCAGAATCCACCGTAGCGAAATGCAGCTGATTCCCTTTGAATGATCCTGACACCGACGTTCCATTCGGGCCTCGGCCGTACAATTTGCCCGTGATGGCTTCACCATCTTGCTTAAGTTCCAGATAGGTCTCTCTGAACGTGCCATCACCGTTCGGAATTTTGAGTAGCCAATAGCCCGACAGATTTGTCTGCGCGTGAGCCGTCATTGCGCCGAGCAACAAAGCCACCAGATAGACGATCAATAAGTTTACGTGGACTGCTTGTCTGGAACGGCTGGCTGTAACCGATTTCATATCACTCCCCTGTCGGGTCAAATTTTAGATTAGATTATGCTAAACCTCGATGTAACCGCTTGCACTCGCTAACCAAGAAGAGGTCCCCTGTGAATATCAAAGAGCTATTGGCCGTGCATCAGGCAGCGGGGACGCAGGCCGCCGCCCAAATATTTCAGGCGCCTGGCCGAGTCAATCTCCTCGGCGAACACACAGACTACAGCGGCGGCTTTTGCATGCCGGTCGCAATCAACTTCGGGACACTGGTTGCTGCAAGCCCCCGGTCCGACAACATAGTAAGAATATATTCCGTCGACTTTGGAGCCACGATTGAGTGCGACCTGGGCGCTCTGCCAAGCGATGCGAGAGGCCACTGGAGCGCATATTTCATTGGCGTCATCTGGAGTTTGCAAGAGGACGGCATTCCTATTCACGGGGCGGATCTCACGGTAACAGGAAATGTCCCAAGGGGAGCCGGCCTCAGTTCTTCCGCATCCGTCGAGGTCGCTACTGCCACCGCTCTGCTTGGCCTGTCAGGTATTGCTCTGCCGGGAGCTCATCTCGCCAGACTTTGCCAACGCGCCGAAAACGACTATGTTGGCGCTCCGTGCGGCATCATGGATCAATTTGTGTCCGCATGCGGCCGCGAAGGTAACGCTCTGGTTTTGGATACGCGGTCCTTGGAATACACTCTTGCACCATTCCCACCTACTCTTCGACTTGTCATCTGCAACTCCATGGTGAAGCACTCCACCGAAGAGGCGTACGCTACACGAAGAAGAGAAGTTGAAGAGGGCACACGAGTTTTGGCCTCCTATCGTCCGGCGATAGCGTCGCTACGAGATGTGACTATGGAGGACTTAAACAACTGTAGACGCAGTTTGCCGGAGAACGTGTTCAGACGGTGCCGTCACATCATCACAGATAGCCAGCGCGTCTTGGACGGGCTTTCGTATCTCGAAGCTGGAGAAATCGCCGAATTCGGAAGACTCATGAATGAAGCCCACACCAGCTACTGGGAAGACTTCGAGGCCAGTTGCCTCGAGTGCGACCTTCTGGTGACTCTAGCCCAGCGGGAAGCTGGCTGTTATGGTGCTCGCCTCACGGGCGGAGGGTTTGGCGGATGCACCGTAAATCTCGTCGAAGAGGCCTACAGCGATCGTTTCGTGGAGAATATGAAGCGATCCTATCGTGAGATGACCAGTGTCGATCCAGATATTTATATCTGTCGAATCACCGCCGGTGCAGGCCAATTGCAAGGCTACTGAAGGCGAATCACCACGCATTCCCGTACGTTTCGGTTTGAACAGTTTCCACGGCCGAGAGCGTGAGCGAAACTAAAGGAAAAACAGCCACTTTGACAATTTCAAAATATGCCGTGTAGAGTTTCGGCTGTCGAAAATCTACGAGGAACTCGATTCCCAGGTCCATCAACGGTCCTAAACGATCTCAAGGGGAGCCGCAGACAAGGTGAATGTTGCTACCTGAGTGCCGAGAAATGGATGCTTCGCGGTCAAAGTCACTGATCCTGGCTGCTGCGTGGCACGAATCCAGATGGCCCCCGTTCCACCAATGAGCGAGAACGGGTTGTCGCCGATCAATTGTGCCGGCCCCTGGAGTGTAAACGCGATGGGATCATTCGCAAAAGGACGAACAGCGCCATACTCATCAGTGACCCGCAGAACGACGCGGGTTGTATCAGCACCATCTGCGGCAAGGTTTGAATCATCGGGCAGGAGCATAAACCTGCTGTCGACTCCATTGCCGGACAACGATTTGGAGATGACTTTCTCTCCTTTCAGATAGCCATCGATACGCAGATCGCCCCAGCCGGCGCGGATTTTGCTCAGATCAAGGACGAAGGGCGGATAGGTCAGATGATTGAACTCTGTCCGATCGGGTTCAATTTCGGCCAAGGGCGTCCACGCATTCTGCTTGATACGGCTCGAGCGTGAAAACACTTTGAGGAGATCGCAATTGGAGCAAAAAACCGCCTTTGTAAAGCCGACTGCCTCATCTCCGCGTGCCCAATGGAAAGCGGGTTCGAGTACTATTTCTACCGCTGGATCGCACTGCGATTTATAAAATCCAGCTGCAGCCTTGGGTTCGCGGAAGATATCTGTGACGCCGTGATAACAAATTCGGTCGCCTGAACCGAAGTCGGAATGTGTGTTGTAGTCGAAGGCACACCAACCGATACCACCTGCATACTGCGGATCGGAAGCAATCTGATTGTGGATGCGGGCGTGTCGCAAGGTGTGCTCCCGCTGCCGCTCGTTGTCATCAGTAGTCTTTGTCGGAAAGGTGTGACCAACAAATTCGGTGTTCAGATATTTGGGATGGTTCGGAGCTTTCAGCGGGAAACCAAAATCATTCATCGTGAAGACGTCTTCCAGGAACTCAGAGGCCTGGAAGTTGCGAATCCCTCCCGTCTGTCGCGTCTCGTCCAACTGGTGCGCAAGTGCATTGGTCCGGACATAGAAGTCATGATCGTCCTCGGATTCATTGATTCGCACCCCCCACAAAATAATGGAAGGATGGTTCCAATCGCGGCGAACCATGCGGCCAACATTGTCAATGGCAGTCAGCTTCCATTGCTCATCGCCAATATGCTGCCAACCGGGGATCTCTTCCAGGACCAGAAGTCCTATCTCGTCACAACAATCGAGAAAGTGACGCGACTGGGGGTAATGCGATGTGCGAACAATATTGCAATGGAGACCAGACCGCAGGATTTTTGCATCCTGCCGCTGCACACGCGCAGGCATTGCCTGTCCAACGAAGGGGAAGGTCTGGTGTCGGTCTAAGCCGCGCAACTTGACGATTTTGCCATTCAACGAGAAACCGTGATCCGTAAACATAGCTTCACGAAAGCCGATTCGACGAGTGTCTTCATCAATAACATGATCGGATTGCAGCAATCGTACATGGACGGTATAAAGATGCGGCTCGTCTAAGTCCCACAAATCTATAGAGCTGAGATCGTTAAGCGAAACCGTGTACCGCGCTGGGTCCGTCGTCGTTTCCGAGCTGGCGTGAACTGGTGCACTCGTTACAGGATCATTCGAGGCAATCGATTCAGCCGGGAGGGGGGTGGAAGCAAGGCGCTTTTCTTTTGCGATACTCTGCTCGCCTTTGCGAAGCTCGACCTCAAGAGCCAGGTGATCCGTCACTTTGATGCGACCAGCTAGAAAGCAGTCCACTTTCAAGCATGGATGACTGCTCAATACATCTTTGGGTTGAGCAAAAATGTTATCGATGTAGACGTCCGGTACGATGCGCAATGCGACTTCGCGGTAGATGCCACCGAATGTCATGTAGTCGATTTCATAGCCAAACGGCGGAATGTCGGTGCGTTCGGTTGAATCGACCTGCACAACCAGAAGGTTCTCTCCATCACTCCGGAGGTGCTGGGTCAACTCAAAAGAAAATGGAGTGAAACCGCCTTTATATTCTCCACACAAAACACCATTGACCCAGACGGTCGAGGCCGTCATGACCGCCTCGAAGTCTACAAACACCCGCTTTCCTTTCGCTTCACCCGGGAGCCTGAAGCGCCTTCGGTAGGTGGAGATAAATTCGTAGTCCGCATCGTCAAAGCTATGCCACGGCAGCAGAATATTCGTATGCGGAATAACTACCTGCTCAAATGCTGAGTCATCAAAGTCTGGCAAGTGAGCACCATCTATCTTTGCAGGAGAGAATCTCCAGTTCCTATTGAGCGGCAGAATGGAGCGGCCCGATGGAACGGGTTTCTCTGCCGCCAGCGCGACAGCGGGCAAGGTCATTGCGGCCATCGCGGTACCGGTCGTCTTGATAAAATCGCGCCTATCCATGAGCTTATTCACTCTTCGAATCTGATTCCAACCGTTTGAGATACGGACAAAGAGCATAGAAACGAATATTAGAACACTGCACAACCGACTCCAGGGTCCGAATCCATCTAAAGTTGGATCGATGTGGTCATTCCTGTTGCTCGCGGTCCTGAGAGTCCGAACGAAATGACAGGCAAGAGAACATGAGAAGAACAGCAGATTGTTTTCGAGATCGGAAAATTGTAGGCTGTGCTTTTCCCTGTCATATTTTTGCCCGGTCGCCGATCTTGATCCAATGATTGCGGATGGAGGTTCGCAACGCCCTACCTGCTGTCACTGAGACGATTGCATTCGTCTGTTCCAGGGGAATGTGGCAACCAATACAGTTACGAGTAATCTTGCTTCCCAGTTTTTTGCCTCTCCGCAGCTTTTCCATTGATGACAGCTTACGCATACGACTGAGTAGCTCGCAACGGCGCTCTCGAGCATGCACGTTGTGGCAGGTGGAACAGGTCCTCATAGGCGATGAGAGAAAGCAGCGGCTGAGCTCCAATAAGCCAACCTGATTGCCATGTACATCAGGATGCGCCGATGTGTCCAAAGGCGCAGGCGCAAAGTACTTGTCCAGACATGTAAGAAACTGTCGTGGAGAGAGTGTAGAGAACAGAAGCTGTCTGTCCAAGATCGCACTGCTAATAGTAGAAGTTGGCGAGCTCGATACCTACTTGCGTGCGCAGTTTTACGTCCCTGATCTGCGCAAAGGCGCTGGACATATCGGCCTGTGCTGATGGCTCTCCCAGTTTTCTTTCGCAGACCGCTAGAAGAGCCTGCGCCTTAGTAAGAGACGGCGCAGCCCGTAGTGCGCTGCGAAACTCGCGCTCCGCATCCGGACAATCGCCATGGAAGAAAGCCATCACCCCAAGGATTTGCATGTGCTTCGGCGTTAGAGGGGTCGAGTTTCAGCGCGGCGCGAAACTGAGGTCATGACGTCTTAAATACCAATGCGCGCGGATGCATTCATCATTGTCATCAATCTGCCAAGCTTATCCAGTGATCGGTGCCACATCCGAGAATGCCAAAGACTTTCCTCCATGTTGCAAAAGCCCCTATGATTTAGATTAATAGTGCATTGGCCTGGACCGCTATTGAGATGGATATCTACCATTGTTTCACCGGTGCTGCCAGTGCAGGTATTTCTCCAGAGATATATGATCCGATCCGGATCTAAACGAAGGCAAGAACCTTTGATCCTCGCGCGCGGCGCTTTAGCAGAATAGAGATCGATATGGAAGCTGTTTGGCGCCGCCCTGGAGTCCGAGGAACACTTTAATTTCTCTGTGTCCGGCATCTGTAGCCATGCTTCCATGTACTCCGGTATCGTCAGCGCATACAGAACGCGACGGCTTTCGGCCTCGATTTCTACTGACACAGCAACATCTAGCTCTGCCTGCTCCAGTGTCGCTGCCGCCGTCCCAGCCTTGCCTCGAATATCCTGCTCCCTGTTCATTGGGATCACCTCGATGATGCAAGCAAGAAGCAGTTCCTTCTCCGAATGACCTAATTTAGGAAGAATCTGTGACTGATTGAGTATTTCGGGGACGGGTAGTTTTGCGGACGGTGCGACCTGCGTATGGCTTGGATTCGGTAGACATGAAGGCACCGTGCTGGTTAGAAATACGATATGAATTTGTGAATCCTGCTGAGGATGCCATCTATGATTTTGGATTCTGTGGCAAAACAGTAGCAGGATGGGACGAACGAGACGGACGGTTTGGTGGATCGTGTTGTCTGTTTAACGTCATTCGGCCAAAAGCTTCCTTTCGGTACAGAAATTCGGATTGTTTACTCAGCCGCGAGCAAGCCATTCGCTGATACGAGCATGATAGCTGCGACTCATGGCAACTTTCTGGCCATTCACCAGCACAACTGTGAATTCGCCGCTAGGTTCGGTACGCACTTCCTTCAAATACTGCAAATTGACGATGGCGGAACGATGCACGCGCAGGAACATTTGTGGGTCAAGCTTTTCTTCCAGATGGCTCATCGTCTCGCGCAGCAGGTGCTTGTCCGCTTCCGTGCAAATGCGCACATAATTTTCTTCCGCTCCAATCCAACGGATGTCCGAGACAGGGAGAAAGAGGATGCGACCACGCGACTTGAAGACGATACGTGTTGTATAGGAACTCGCGTCCTGGCTGCTGCGGCCATTGCTTCGTCCGAGATTTTGCTTTGTAGCGGAAATCTGCTCACGGGCACGCTGCACCGCCGAATGCAAGCGCTCGGAGGTGAACGGTTTGAGCAGATAGTCTACTGCGTGTATCTCAAACGCGCGCAACGCATAGCAATCGTAGGCAGTGGTAAAGATGATGCGCGGCATAGCAAAGTCGCTACCGACAGAAAGCTCACCGATAATATCGAAGCCGTCCATGCCGGGCATGCGGATATCGAGGAAAAGTAACTCTGGTCGAGTAGCACGCACCAAGTCTATCGTCTCGGATGCTGACGCACCTTCGCCAACAATTTCGATTTCTGGCTCGTCGCGAAGCAACTGACGCAGTTTCTGTCTCGCCAACACTTCATCGTCCGCCACGATAGCATGGATCATCATTCACCGAACCTTGTCAGTTTCTCCGTTGGACTAGCAGAGAACTGTAATGGGAGCGTTATAGTTACCTCTACCTGATCTTGAGTTACCTCGCGTATATCAAATGTGTGTTGATCTCCGTAATGCAACCTTAGGCGGCTCCTAATGTTAGCCAGCCCCACACCTTGACCATCTGAACCTTTTGGCGGATTTGAATTCAAACCTGCGCCGTTATTAAGGATACTTAGCATCAAGCACTTATCCCTCCTGGTTGCCTCGATGACTAGCAGGCCATCGCTGTCCAGCTTGGAAAGACCATGCGTATACGCATTTTCGATAAGAGGCTGGAGAATCATCGCGGGCACAAGAGCATCGTGCAACTCTGGGTGCACCGATAGTTGCTGGCGCACACGGCCCGCGAATCTGCGCTCCTGCATTGCGAGATACATCTCCACAAACTCCATTTCGTCGTTCAGACGAATGAACTGCACTTGGCCGCGTTCCAGAGTGATACGCAAGAGGCTGCCGAGTTGTTCCAACATTGTGTCGGCGGCAGCAACGTCTATCCGCATCAGGCTGGAGATGCTGTTCAGGGTATTAAATAGAAAATGCGGATTCAACTGCATGCGCAGAGTTGCTATCTGGGCGTGAGCGAGTTGCACCGACAACTGAGCCGCCGCATCCTCTTTTTCACGAAATTTCTGGTAGTAGCCCACGCCGCGGAACAAGGCGAACGCACACCAGAAGATAACCATATTGTCGATCAGCTCCGCGTCTAGTTGAAACGCCAGCCTGTGCCAATATGTCAGGTGCGGCCGATTGAGCGGGAGATGGGGGAAGCAAGATACCCAGATCATCTCTTCCGCAATGCTGATAACAATGCTGAGTGGAAGCACTCGCGTAATGATGCAAAATGCTTTTGCCTGTTGAATGCGCGGCCCCAACCATCTCCACAGCAGCCAGCAGAGCACGCCCCACAAAAAATACTGCAGCCCCCATGCTTCCAACAGGAGCCGAATACCGATGTGATAGCTCCACAGACGCACACTCATCCACTCCTGCAGAGCGAACAGGATGCCCAGCAGGACCGACGCGCTCACAAAGATTGCCGGATGCATGAAAGCCGGTTGTGCGCGCGTGTGACGTATCGGCAAAGGCTTCAGTGAAGCACCCTCGACCCTCTTCCTTCACGAACGAATACGTATGCAGGTACTCATCCGGTTCCCTGCCGTCAGGAAGCCGGCGTAGAAAGTAGTTGACCAGCATGTAGTCCGTTTACAGGAACCGCAAGTGCCGATGCAGGAAAACGATCGCGCTTGTCGCCGTCTCTATAGACGAAAAGAAAAGCCAGTTGGTGCTGCTGGTACCAAACGTTTGCGTTTGAATCGAGTGTTTCTGTTATCTGAGTTCCCAGCTTCTTCGAGAGTATAGAAACCTCATTGCGCAGCATGCGCATCGCCGGCACTCCCCCCTGCAGGATGGCCACCTGGAAGTGATAGTACGCGGCTTTGCTGTCTTGGGGGACACCGTTACCATCCCGTGCAAGCACGCCCAGTAGCACCGAGGATCTCCAGTAGCCTGCGTTTGCCGCAGCTTCCAGCATGGATAGCGCCTCCTGCTGAGATTTCCTCAGTTCAGAGTGATTTACCAATAACAGCCCCAGCGAGTGCATCGCCGGCACATATCCTGCGGCGGCTGATTGGCGCAAGAACGCTGCCGCTTTGGGAAAGTCATGTGGATGGTCCGCCTCTACGGAAAAAAGTAAACCAAGGTTGTAGGCGGCCACAGGATCATGCAGCTTCACGCCGGTTCCATACCATCTTTCAGCGACAGCTTTGTCCTGCTCCATGCCAATTCCCAAGTAATACAGGACGCCCAGATACGTGGCACCGGCCCCATCACCCCTGCTGGCCGCCTCCTGAAAGAGTTGCGCGGCCAGCGCTTCATTTTTGGGGACACCGACTCCCCACTCATACATTACGCCGAGATTAACTTTGGCACTGACGAGGCCCGAAGCAGCGGCAAGTTTGTACCAATGCACGGCCCTTGCCGGATCGATCGGTACACCTATACCCGCCTGGTAGAAGAAGCCTATCTCCCTCGCTGCTTCAGGATCTCCGCTTTCGGCCGCCTTTTGATACCAGTATGCAGCCTGTTTCGCATCCTGCGCCACCCCGTCGCCAGTGAAGTAAGCCGCGGCCAACTCAATTTGTTGAGGAACATAGCCGTTTTTTGCGGCGGCCTGAAGCTGAGAGATGTTAGTTACCGTAGCCCCAGCAACGTGATCGGCGAGTAGCACCACGCAAACGAGCAGCAGTAGCGTTCTTGTGGATACCCCGAGGCCTAGTAGACGAGTGCGAATAGTTTGGACCATGATCCCCTCCAGATTTAGATTTGGCCACGTCTCCGGCTCCTGCCACACCATCCTGGAACGCAGCTGGTGCCGCATAGACTTGCAGGATTACGGGCAGGTTATCAGCACAGTTCCACGACCATGGGGTGTCTCGTCACGGGAAGAAGCCGTTGCAACGAGCCCGGCGAACTGTTGACCATCACGGAGAGGCAACTCGTCACAAAGTTGGAACTATGGAACTAGCGGACACATACTATGCCGTCGCCTGGCCGAATGGCTTCGATGCGAAAAATCCACTGTGGATCAGGGAACTCCATTAGCAATGCAGGTAGGTTCGCTAGATACAAGATTGGTGACGTTACGGTATGCGATGGTGTGCAAGGCTGGAAGTCAACCGTACCGCTGTCTTTTCTTACATTAGCCCCTCAGCTCGCTAACTCCTTCCTCGGGAGGTGGAGCTGTAGTTATCGACTCCCTTGCCTGCCTTGCTCTTGGTAACTCACTGGCCTCCAATGCAGAATTACTGAGCAAGCAAATGCCCGAAGATGGAGCAAACCGTATGGCATGTGACGGACGGCGTTACGGAGTGACGAAGTTAACAAAGTTCGGAAGGAAGCGAGTCGATGATAAAAATGCAAATACAAACGACGAGGTAGTAATATCAAATCCTCCATTAAATGGAAAAAATGAAACAACTCCTACAGTTACTGAAATTCAGGGGTGAGTTTATTGTATGTGGGGATCAAATGCGTGTCAGCAGGGCGCGTGTGGGGCAGAAGGCTTATAAATTCAAGTAACCTAGTTGTTTGCGCTATCGAAAATGAAAGATTGCCTTGCTCTATAAGTATCAAGTGTGGACTTACAAAATAAGGGGACTATTGAATTTTATATTCCCAATGCGCCTCCCACGTCAGTCAGCGGTCTCCAACACGATGGCAGATCAGGCGTGCATAACCGCCGAATTTTATAAGCTCGGTTATAACTACGCGTTTCGTCTCATCCGCCTACTTACTCCCGATTCATCACATGTAAATTGACCCATGGTTTCTTCTCTTTGTCACATTTTGTGCTGCACTCGTCACAACACTATTGTTGACCTCAGACGCGTCGGCACATAATGCACCAAACCGAGTTCAGCGCTGCAAATTCGGATCGCTTTGCAAGACGATCCCTTGTTCCGAAAAGAATGTGAAAACAGCGCGCGGCCGGAGTAGTAACTGCCTTCGCTATGAGTGACTCAAGTGTGACTTGAAGTCAACGAGAGAAGGCCTTTGAGCCTTCCATTTCGTTATGGTTCGGTGCCGAAACGGAATGTCGGCTGCGCATCAACACTTGAAGGGAGCCCAGTCATGATCAAACGCATCGCAGTTCACGTGTCTTTGCTTTTAGTCCTATCTTGCCTGCTTGTTTCTCCCACCTGCGTGATAGCACAGATCGATTCTGGCGGTGTGGCAGGAGTAGCTGTCGATCAGAGCGGAGCCGTGGTTACCGATGCAAAGATAAACCTCACCAATACCGGGACCAACGCTGTCCGAACGGCAAATACGAATGGCAGCGGAGAGTACACCTTCACATCTCTGGCGGCGGGCGTCTATACGATCACTGCGGACGCTCAGGGTTTTCAGCAGTTCAGAGCGCAGGTTGAAGTTACCGTTGGTGGTCACACAACTGTTCTGATAAAGTTCGCGCTCACTGGTGCACAACAGACGGTGACCGTTGTTGACGAAGGCGGAGCAACGGTTAACACGCAGACTCAAGAGGTATCGCAGGTGGTCAGCAGTACGCAGGTCTCGGAGTTGCCCAGCCTCACCCGCAATCCGTATGACTTCGTCTCCATCTCCGGGAACATCAGCTCTGGAGACAAGGTAGCGCAGAGTGGCTCGACAAAAGTTACAGGGGACCAAAACGACACCACGCGGGGCGTGGGTTACTCGCTCGACGGCCAGCGCTCCAGTGGTACCGAGATCCTTCTGGACGGCGTTGAAAATGTCGACTCCTACGTGACCGGGCCCGAAGTTACAGTGCCGCTCGATGCAGTCCAGGAGTACCGCATTACGACCAGCAACTTCGAACCACAGTACGGTCGCGCCTCAGGGGGCGTCGTCAGCGTCATTACGAAATCCGGAACCAATCGATTTCATGGAAGTGCCTGGGAGTTCAATCGTCTGGCGGCCTATACCGCCAACACCGTTCAGAACGCACAAAGCGATGTGCCGAAGGGCGGTTACACGCGCAACCAGTTTGGCTACGCTGTAGGTGGACCGATCCTGAAAGACCGGCTTTTCTTTTTCCAGAGTACCGAGTGGGTTCGGGTCCGCAGTGCAGCCAACCAGATCTCACTGGTACCGACGCCGCAGTTCCTCGCAGCATCAAGTCCGGCGACACAGGCCTTCTTCACCCGATATGGCTCTCCAGCCCCGTCTTTTACCCAGACTTTGAGAAAGGACGACGTAGTCGCGTCGGGCGTAACTCCGACCCCGAACGGGCCGTTTGATCTTTTGCCCGGGAGCACCCCGGTGTTCGGCATAGTTTCCTTCACCTCTCCTACTAACGCGGGAGGCGGCACTCCGCAAAACACGTACTACTTGATCGGACGGGTGGACTTTAACGCGACGCCAAGAACTCAGATGTTCGGGCGCTATGTCTTCTACAATGAACTTGACCAAGCCGGCGGCCAGTTCAACTCCCCATACGCGCAGTATGACGTTGGTGCTTCAGAGAAAGACAACGCGGCCCTCTTCGGTCTGACCCATGAATTCTCCAGTTCTCTGGTGTCCAGCACGAAATTGAGCTTTACTCGTCACACACTGAACCAGCCGTACGATACATCACTGCAAAACGTTCCGACTCTATTTCTGTATAACAACGCGACGATCGGCGGCAACCTAGTCCAGCTTCCCGGCTTCTACAGCCAGTTTGAAGGGGAAGGCGGGCTTCCGTCCGGGGGGCCACAGAACACCGCTCAGATCAGTCAGGACATTGACCTGACGAAGGGCCGTCACTCCTTCAAGGTTGGCACGCAACTCCTCTACCTTCAGAACAACATCGTGTATGGCGCCTATGCGCAGGCAGTCGAGGGGATCGGTACGAGCGCCCCCACGGGCCTGGATAACTTCCTTAGCGGAACGCTCTCGATCTTTGAGGGCGTTGTCGATCCCAAGGGTGCGCTGCCTTGTGCACGCGACTACACGACTGGCAATCTGGTTCAGACTCCCCAATGCCAGATCGTTCTACCCGCATCGCAACCGAACTTTGCGCGCAGCGACCGCTTCAGAGACTGGGCCGTGTACGCGCAGGATGCGTGGAAGCTCACTCCACGCTTCACTGTGAACTACGGTCTGCGCTATGAGTACTACGGAATCCAGCACAACAATCAGCAGAATCTTGATTCCAACTTCTACTACGGAACGGGATCAACTCTCCCCGAGCAAATTCGCAATGGTCAGGTCTACACGGTTCCCAATAGTCCAATTCACAAATTGTGGAACCCCCAATACGGCACCGTGGGGCCTCGTGTCGGATTCGCATACGACATCAACGGTAATGGAAAAACAAGTCTCCGCGGCGGATATGGAATAGCCTATGAGAGAAACTTTGGAAACGTAACGTTCAACGTCATCCAGAATCCTCCCAACTATGCTGTCGTAGATATCACGACCCCGTCGCCCATAACGACTAACAACGCCGGCCCGATCGGCGGTTCCAGTGGAACGGTCCCGCTCCCACCAACCAGCTTGCGCAATGTAGACGAGAACATCCGCACCGCTGCGACGCAGTTTTACAGCCTTACAGCAGAGCGGCAACTCGCAAATAATGTCATCGCGTCCATCGCTTACATTGGTTCGCGTGGAACGCATCTTTACGACATCAAGGGCTACAACATGCTCGGTGCCGGCAACGTCTACCTGGGCGACCCGGTGCAGGACTCCAGCGGTAACTTCATCTACTCACGACTCAACAATCAATATGGGTCGATCAACAACCGTGGCAGTGCCGGGGATTCCTACTACAACGGAATGAACCTTGGCTTCCAAATGACAGACTTCGAACGCACGGGGTTGATCATCACAGCGAACTATACCCTCGCACGCTCGACCGACAATCTCAGCTCGACCTTCTCCGAGAGCAATAGCTCGGTCAACGGCGTCGGCAATCTGGGCTACCTCGACCCCTTCAACCCCGGCCTCGACCATGGAGCGTCGGACTTCGACATCCGTCAACGGTTCGTCTTTGCGCCTATCTACCAAACCCAATGGTTCAAGAATAATCACGGCCTCGAGGGCAGACTGCTGGGAGGCTATGAACTCACCGGCATCTACACCGTCCGGACCGGGACTCCATTCTCGGTCTCCGACAGCAGCAACTCGCTGAATCGCAGTGCCGGTGTCGGAATCCCCCGTTACACTCCCAGCACACCCATTCCAAACTATCGTTTCACCAGCGCAAGGGACCAAAATGCCTCCGGCGCCAACGTCTATGACCTTGCTTCTCTTCCTGCAGCCGTAAGCTACGGGAATCCGGCTCTCGGTGGTATATCCGACTTCGGGCCCTATCCCGCAGCGATGACTCACCGCAACGCGTTCTCAGGGCCCGGCGCATGGAACTTCGACCTCGCGGCAAGCAAAAGCGTTCTTGTCAGAGAGGGCATCTCGGTCGAGTTGAGAGCAGAAGGGTTCGATCTCCTCAATCACCACAACTTGTATGTCACCGAGTCCAATAACGACGTTGCCAACTACGGCTACGACGGCGCAACCATCCCCATCCAGGCAAAGAAAGGCGGCGTCAACGGAGGCGCGAACGATGAGCGCCGCTTCGGTCAGT
>Ga0182024_10006127_pt1 | contig 26535 bp, 20 predicted proteins | sample P32metaG_FD_120480 | JGI IMG/M metagenome (GOLD analysis project Ga0182024, IMG submission 120480) | Permafrost microbial communities from Stordalen Mire, Sweden - P3-2 metaG (Illumina Assembly) | ecosystem: Environmental > Terrestrial > Soil > Wetlands > Permafrost | place: Sweden: Stordalen... | reverse complement strand
TTGGAACATGTGTCTCGCGGCGGGGTGCTTGAGGTAGTTTCGGAGGGACAGCCTATGGCTACTTTTGGTTGCCGCAGCGAATCACGAAAGTTGGAACATGTGTCTCGCGGCGGGGTGCTTGAGTTATTGCATGGATGCGAGTGAATGGTGAGCCGATGGACACACTAAGCCGCGTCCTGGTGGTGGAAGACGAACAGCATTTGGCCGATGGGTTGCGCTTCAATCTGGAAGCCGAGGGTTATGAAGCGACCGTCGCGGATACGGGCGAAGGCGCGCTCGAATTGTTGGCGGAGCACCCCAATGGATTCGACGTGGTAGTGCTCGACGTGATGTTGCCCGGCAAGGACGGATTTACGGTGATGAGCGAGCTTCGGGCGAACGGCCAGTACGTGCCGACGCTGATGCTGACCGCGCGCGGGCGTCCCGAGGACGTGCTGAAGGGCTTCGCGGCGGGCGCCGACGATTATCTGACCAAGCCGTTCGAGCTCAGCATTTTGTTTGCTCGCATTCGCGGACTGCTGCGGCGCCGCAGGTGGCTCGAGACGGGTATGGCTCCGGCCGTATCCGCGTCAAGCCCACTTCCGGCATCGCCAGATACATCAGGAGTCCCATCATTTACGCCGCCGATAGACCCATCCGCGAACCCGGTGGCCGGAGCGGCAACAGCCAATGCGCCGGGGGCGAATGATCGCTTCGTGTTTGGCGACAAGTCGGTGGAGTTCGACGCGCTGGAACTGCGTGTGCGCGAGCAGGTTTTTCCGCTGACCCTGATGGAGACCAACGTCCTCCGATATCTGATCCAGCACGAAGGCAAGCCTGTGTCGCGCAAGCAGATGCTCGAAGAGGTATGGGGGGTGCATGTCGATACGGATACCCGGCCCATCGACAATTTCATCGTGCGGCTGCGGCGGTATTTGGAGGACGATCCGACGAATCCGCGGCATCTGCTGACGGTCCGCGGCGTGGGCTACCGGTTCATCGCGTCGCCGCCGGACGCGTAGCAAAGCCGCCGCGCGGAGCGGTCGCTTCCCGGTCGTTTGCCGGTCGTTTGCCGGTCTTTTCCCGGTGCTTTCCCGCCATTTTCCCGCGCGTGGCGCGCGTTCTACAGCTTCTTCTTGGTCTCGGCGATGCTGTAATCCAGCCAGCCGCGCTCGTTCGAGTTCTTGCATTCTCGAACCAGTTGTCCGAGCGTCTTCAATTTCGCTTCGAGCGCCGCGCGATTGGACGGATCGGCGGCCAGCGCCGCGTCGGTTAACCGCAATGCTTCCGCGGGTTTGCCTTCCGACAGGCGAAGCTCGGCCAGTTTGACGACCACCTCCGCTCCGCCCGCGAGTTTCACCAGATCGCTGTAAATTCCGGCGGCGGGCGTCTCATACATTTCCGCGGGATTCAGATCGAAAAAGCCCGCGTAGCCTTCGTAAATGCCGCGGATTGACCACGTTAGCTTGCCGTAGCTTTCGCCGATGTCCAGCTCCGCCGGCAGGCGAATTTCCTGCATCAAAGTGTAGACGTCTTTGCCCGCGTTCATGCCCTTCACGACGGCGTCATGAACGTACAGAATCGCGTCGCGATACCTCATGAGAAGGCGCGCGATCTGGTCGTTGCCGCGGATGACTCCGCCGTGGCTCGGCAGCACCAGTTCCGGCTTCCAGGAGAGCACCGTGTCGAGCGAGTGCACGTAGTCGAGCGCGGGCCGCTCGCGGGTTCCGCGCAGCGTGTAGATGTTGGGGAACGATCCGTAGTAGTTGTCGCCGGTGAAGGCGGCTTTCCATTCCGGAATCCAGACGGAGAGGTGATCGGGGGTCTCGCCGGGCGTCGAATACAATTCGAACTTAATGCCGCCGAGCGTGAATTCGTACTTTTCGTCAAACAGGATGGTTGCGAAACCTTTCGCGCCGTAGTCGCCCGCCCAGGTACGTTCCGGCTGGGGCGGCAAGGCGAACTGGGCCGCGTTGCGCAAGGCGAAGAATCCGGCCAGTCGCGTTTGGTAGTTCAGGAATTCGACTTGATTTTTCTGCGCGATTACCTGGGTTCCGGGCTCCTTCCAGAGGGCGACGCCGCCGGTGTGATCGCCATGGCCGTGCGTGAGGATGATGTACTTGACGGGGGCGGAGCTGACCGCCTTGAGCAGTTTCACATGCAGCGGCGCGACGTTGGCGGAGGAGGTGTCGATGATCACGTTGCCCGCGGGGGTGGTCACCAGAAAAGTGTTGCCGAATCCGATGGCCTGGTAGATGTGGTCAGTGATTTTGAGGGCTTCGGTGCGGTCGAGGCCTTCGCGGGTGAGCGCGGTGGGGTTGGCGGGCATGGGCTGCTGGGCATGTGAAAATGCTGCGATGGCGGTCAAGATCGGGGGGAGGAGAGTGGTTCGTGTCACGTGGGTTCGAGGCATGTATCGAGAATACTCCCGTGGAGGCGCTCTGCGCGTCGTGTTTTTATAACCGCTCCCTTGGCGCAAGCGCAGCTTGGTCGCGGCTCGCGTCGCGGCGCGTAAAGTTCGAACGCGCGCCCTGACGCGCGCGCCTCAATCGGCATCAATCGGCGAACACGCGGTTGCGCCAGGCGCGGATGAGGGGGGCGGCCTTCGATGGAAATCGATGTTTGCCGGGCAGCAGGTGAAACTCGACGTCGGCGGCATGCGCTCGGAGGCGATCCGGAAACCCGCGGACGTAATCGGCAGGAAAATATTCGTCCTCCGATCGGGAGATGTGCAGGATGGGTGAGGTGACGGGGTGGTACTTGTCACATTTATCTTCTTCCGCCCAATCCTTGGGAACGCCGCCGCAGATCGCGATGACGCCGCCGGCTTCCTCGGGATAGGTTCCGATAAAACGGTAGTTCAAGCCGACGGGTTGCGAGAAGCCCATGAGCACGGTGCGGCGCGCGTCGATGGAGAAACGCGCGCGCAGATCGGCGGCGACCGCGCGGACGATCTCGTGATGCAGCTTGATATTCACTTCGGGATGGCGGCGGGTGCCCCAGTTGTACGCGACTGCATCGCTGGTGGGACCGGCGGAGGGGGCGGGACTCCCGGAGTCCGAAGGACCTTCACTCGCATATGCCTGATTGGGCGCGCGGAGGCTGGCGACGATGCAATCCTCGCCGACGGCCGGAACGGACAGCCGCAGCATCACTTCGGGGTTGGAGCCGAAGCCGTGCAGGGTGAGGACCAGCAGGGTCCGCTCCTCGATGGCCGGGGGCACGTGGAGAAGGTAGGCGGCGTCCAGACTGACGCGAACAGTTTCCAGATTTAAATGAGCGGTGTCCAGATTCCCATCATAAAACGCCGCGAAGTGCCGATAGGAAAAACAGTGGAGGCTGTGGCCGCAGTCCGGTCTGCGTCGGCCTCGATCTCCGCGGCACGGCTCGATCCGTGGGAGGTTTCGAGCGGGATGAGCGTGGATGCGCAAGGATGTGAGGTTGAGGATGAAGTTGCCCTTGAAAGATGTGTCGAGTGGAGGCGTGACTACTTTGGTAGAGACTTTAGTCGCGACACCCGCCGGAATCGATCGCCAGGTGGCGCTTTCGCGCGTCGGAGGCGACGCCGAGCTGCTGAAGGGAATCGCTCAACTGTTCATCGACGACTATCCGAGAGCGATGGAGAATATCCGTGAAGCGGCCAATCGTGGCGACGCGAAATCCCTGGAGCGGTCCGCGCACGGGCTGAAGGGGTCGGTTGCGAATTTCGGAGCGCCGTCGGCTGTGGAGGCCGCGCGAAAGCTCGAATCGATGGGCCGCGCAGCGCAGCTCGCTGAAGCCCAACAGGTGATCCACACGCTGGAGCTTGCGCTGGCGGCACTGCGTCCGGAACTCGAGTCGCTGTAGAAAAAGGGGACAGGCCGCTCGGCCCACAGGCGGAGCCTGTGTCAGGAGCACCCCCACCCTGACGGGTGGGGCTTGAGTCGAGTGGGACAGAGTGGTCAGTCCCCCTTTTTCCAACTGTTCATCGACGACTATCCGAGAGCGATGCAGGGTATCCGGCAGGCGGCCGACCGCGGCGACGCGAAATCCCGGGAGCGGTCCGCGCATGGGTCTAAGCGTCGAAACTCAAGAAACGGGGGTTGGGGCGACCAGGATACTACGAGCTAAATCGTCACTAATTCGGATGAGGTCTGGCCGCGTATCTAGCCTTATCGAGAGCGACCCAGAGGCGTTCCGCCGTTCCACAACCAGCGCGGCACCGTGTGTCAATCCCAGGCGCTCGAGTTCGCGGAGGACAACGGCGCTACGGTCGGAAACGCTGCTAATGACGGCAGGCGTCTGGAGAGGCCATCCCGCAAGCGGCACTTCGTCGCGGAAGACTCCGGCGGCATACTTGGGGGGGATCATGTGCCCATGTGGATCGATTTCCGGATCGCCGAGGATCGCAGCAACGCGATCTTCAAATCGCTCCGAGATGAAGTGCTCCAGGCGCTCCGCTTCCTCGTGCACCTCGTCCCAGGAGTACTTCAAAACATCGTGAAGGAATCGTTCCAGCAGACGGTGGTGTCTGACCAGCTCCCAGGCCCTGCGCTTACCAGACGCGCTGAGCCGGACGCCCCTGTGTTTTTCATAGAGCACCAGGGCGGGACGCAGCGAAGACAACTTTTGGAGCATGCCCGTGACGGAAGGCGTGCGCACGCCGAGCCTCCCGGCAAGGGCGTTCGTGGTAACGCGTGCGTCTTCCGCCCCACCCAATTCGAGAATGGCCTTGAGGTAGTCGTCCACGGATTCCGATGTGGTGAGCGCACGTTTTTTAGGAGCCACTAATAAAGATTCTAATCCAGTGTGTGGTGGCCGGCCACCTGATTCAATAGAATTGCATGGCACTAGGCCAACGTGTAGTATTAGGTATGCCTAATTCAGGGAGGCCGCTTAGACATCTGCCATTTCTCGCGAGCCTGGCAGTTGTGTACGTGGCGTCTTCGGGGTTGGCATGGTGGGGCTGCTTGCCCGCGCGGCTTATGGCCCAGGGGGAAACCACCAGCGCCATTGTGGGCACAGTGACCGATCCCAGCGGAGGCGCCATCGTGCGCGCAACGGTGACAATGGTTGGAGCGGATACCGGGTCGAAGCGCACCGCCAGGACCGATGACGCCGGCCGCTTCAATTTCCCGCAATTGAAACCTGGCGTGTACTCCGTGAAGGCCGAGGCCGAAGGCTTCGAGGCGCGGAGCAACGAGTCAGTCTCCGCAGGTTTGGGGCAGAGACAGACGGTCACGTTCATTCTCACGGTTGCCGCGGCGAAAGGAGAAGTGACTGTGACCGGTCAGGCAGCTCTGGTAAACCGCGATAACCCCAACACGTCGACGATGCTGACCGCCGAAGCTTTGGAGAACCTGCCCAACCCAGGCGGCGATATGACGTATCCATTGCAGTTTGCGGCGGGCGCCTTGATGAACACCGCGGGCAGCAGCAACGACTTCGTCGGCGGTACGAACGGTTACGGCAACGTGCAATTTAACGGATTGCCGGCGCTCGCCAACGGCTACATCGTCGACGGATTGGAATCCAACGACCCGCTTACGAATCTCAACAGCGGCCTGTCAACGAATCTGGTGCTGGGTCTTAATTCGATCGCGGAAGTTACGGTCAACACGCTCTCGTATGCCGTTGACCAGGGGCGCTATGGGGCCGCGCAAATCAACTACATCACCAAATCCGGGACGAATCAATTCCACGGCAACCTGTACGAGTTGTGGAACGCATCACGCTTCAACGCCGCGGACTTCTTCACCAACTCCACTCCCGGCGGCCACCAGCCGCGCTCCACGGTGAACCATTTCGGAGGGAGCCTGGGAGGGCCGATCCTGCACAACAAGCTGTTCTTCTTTTTCGACAGCGAATGGATGCGGATCGCTCTGCCGATCGTCACCGCTACCACCGTCCCGACGTCCGCCTTTCAGAGCTACGTCCTCCAGCAGTTACCCTTGGGCGGCCTCGACAGCGTCACCGGTTCCGTCTACCAACCCGCGCCGCAACTGGCGCCGTTCTATCAGAAAATGTTCAGCCTGTACAGCAACACGGCGGGGACGCCGCTGGCGGTTCTGGGCTGCCCGTTCAACAGCGATGGAAGCCCCGCGGCGGGAGTTCCACCCAACGGCAACGGGTGCGCCAATCGACAAAGCGTTTCGCACTCGAGCGACGATCATGAGCAGGTGCAGACCGCGCGGATCGACTACAACATCAATGACTCGAACATCGCCTGGTATCGTTTTCAGGCCGACACCGGTTTGCAGGCCGCCTGGACGGACCCCATCAATCCAATTTTCGATGCCATCTCTGGGCAACCGTTGTACTCGCTGGCGGCCGGCTATACGCATATCTTTTCTTCCAGATTGGTGAACTATTTCAATCCGGCGTTCTCCTGGTACTCGAGTCTTTTCGGACCGGCTAGTTTACGGCAGACTTTGTCGGCCTTCCCTATCGTCCTCGAAGGCATGGGTGCAGATGCGCCTTTTACCACGCTCGGCGGCCTGGACAATACCTGGGTGCAGGGACGCAAGGCCTCCCGCCTCTTCATCAACGACAATCTGGCGTGGACCATGGGCGCGCATGAGCTTCGGTTTGGGACCAACACTCGCATCTTCCGCCTGAACGACTATGACTTCGGAGAAGGCGTGGTGCCGCTGGTCACCTACGCAACTTTGCCGCAGTTCATCTACGGCGTGGCATCGACGGCGTCGAAGACGTTTCCGCTCGCGGACTCCGAGCCGTACAATTTTCTAAACCTCGATCTGTACGCGCAGGACACCTGGAAAGTGACTTCGCGGCTCACCTGGACGTTCGGCATGCGCGCCACGCACAATGCCGATCCGGTCAATCCGCACGATGCGGTGGCGCGGCTTCCCGGGTCTTTCGCCTCGATTCCGCACGACGTGAACCAATCGCTGGACGCGACGATCCAGACCGGCATCGGAAACATCTTCGAGTCGACGCCCCTCGCGATTCTGCAACCGAGAACCGCGTTGGCCTATCAGATCGCGTCGAAGACTGTACTGCGGAGCGGGTTCGGTCTCTTCAGCGACCTGCTTCCCGGAAGCGTGGTCGATTTGGTGGGCGCGAATCCTCCGTTCTCTCAGACCTTCCAAAGCGGTCTATTGGGAACCGTAGGAGGAACGACCATCGCTCCGGGAGTGCCCGGCAGCGCCGTCGATGCGACGGTCGCCGCTAATCAAGCGTTCAACGCGGGCTTCGCCTCAGGCCAACTCTCCTGCGCATCTCCTCTTTCGAATCCCAAAACCTGCCTGCAACCTGTGGCGATCACTGCCGTACCCGATGGAAAGCTGCATGCGCCTTATTTCATGCAGTGGAGCTTCGCCGTGGAACGGCAGATCGGCACCATGATCAATCTGCGGGCTCAGTACGTTGGCACGCGCGCCGTAAATCAGCCTTACACAACTCAGGTGAACGGTTATCAGACAGTGTGTCAGGGCTGCTTTGCCCCGTTCCCTTATGGCGGACCTGCCGATCCCAGGTTCGCCGCCGTGACGCAGCTCAGCACGGGCGCCAATAGCCACTACAACGGCCTGCAAACGACGGCCGAGAAGCGGCTCGGCCACGGATTGCAAGTCCAGGCGAATTACACTTGGAGCCACTGCATCGATACCGTATCGAACGGAGGATTCCTGCAGTTCTCCGCCGGAGGCATTCTTTCGCCGATTCCGGGCGAACTTCAGCGGGACCGCGGTCCCTGTGATTACGATGTGCGGGACAACTTGACCGCAGGCTTCCTCTATGAACTGCCGATCAAACTACGCGGCCGTCTTGGTCCTGCGCTGAACGGATGGCAGATTTCCGGATCGGCGATCTGGCACAGCGGCTTGCCGTTCTCTGTTTTGAGCGCACCCTATTCCGCGAATGGAGACGGCATTGTGAATGGAAGCGGTCCGCAATTTGCGAGCGTCGTTGCCGGCGTGCCGCTGTACGATCACAATGCGATTCCAGGCGTCACGCAGCCCGGTACGATTCAGTGGCTGAATCCGAATGCTTTCGTCTCCAGTGTCGATCCGAGCACAGGGGCCTGCGTGGGCGGCAATACGCCGCAGAACTGTCAGTTTGGAGATCTGGGACGCAACACCCTGCGGGGTCCCGATTTCATTTGGAGTGACTTGTACGTCACCAAATGGTTCACGCTGAAGGAGCGCCTGAAACTGCGCGTCGATGGCCAATTCTTCAACCTGTTCAATCACGCGAACTTCAGCCTGCCGTCGAACGTGATTGCGGGTATCCCGGGCAAGCCTTCCACGCAGACTGGTTTTGGATCGTTCACTTCCACCACGTCGCCGCCGACGGGTCTGCTGGGGGTCGGATTGGGAGGCGATAGCTCTCCTCGCATGATTGCGTTTCACGCACGTCTCGAGTTTTGACGGGTCAAGATCCAGTTACGGCGTTCGAGGAAACTCGATCGGATTAGGAACGTTCAAGGCGGCTTGTGACCGGCAATCACACTTAGACGCGTAACGCGCTAACCACGGAAGGGGCGCGACTGTCAGGTAGAAGCTTCAGGTCCATCGGCGAACGACTCGGTCTTTCTGACCACTACCCGCGACTCCGCAACTGTTATCACTATCCCCCACTCCACAACTGTTATCATTGATGCTTACTCCCACGCATGACCACCACCGCCGAAATTGTCTGCGCCCACAGCCCGGACTCAGATGACGCCTACATGTTCTATGCGCTGGCGACGCGCAAGATCCGGTCATCGCTGGTTGAGTTCAGGCACGTTCTCGAAGACATTCAATCGCTGAACCAGAAAGCGCGTGCCGGCAAATATGAACTGACCGCGATCTCTTATCACGCCTATCCGTTCGTAGCGGACAAGTACGTGCTGATGGCCGCGGGATCGAGTGTGGGCGATGGCTACGGACCGACGCTGGTGTCCGCGCATCCCATGACGGTGGATGAGCTGAAGGGCAAGCGCATCGCGATTCCCGGGAAGCTGACCACCGCGTACCTGACGCTGCGGCTGATGCAGCCGGATTTCCAGGCCATCGAGGTTCCTTTCGATCAGATCCTGGAAGCGGTTTCGGAGAACCGGGCTGACGCGGGCCTGGTGATCCACGAAGCCCAGTTGACTTTCGCCAAGAGCGGCTTTCATGAGGTGATTGATCTGGGCTGCTGGTGGAAAGACAAATACGGTTTGCCGCTGCCGCTGGGCGCGAACGTTTTGCGGCGCGATCTGGCGCCGGAGATCGGATCGGAATGCTGCCGCATGATGCGCGAAAGCATTCAATACGCGCTGGACCATCGCGATGAGTCGCTGGTTTACGCGCTGCAATTCGCCCGCGACATGGATCCCTCACTCGCCGAGAAATTCGTGGGCATGTACGTCAATCATTACACTGTCGATTGCGGAGAGCTGGTGCCAAAGGCCGCGCAAAAGCTGCTCGACTTGGGGCACGAGGCCGGGATTATCCCGCATCGCGTTGCGCTCGAGTTTGTGCGGTGAAGACAACATTTCTTGCAGCTTTGTTGGTTTGCACATTCGCGGTCGAACTTGCGTTCGCGCAAGAAGGTGACCCGAAGCAGCGCGTGAAGACGGTCCGCGAGCTGGCGAAACAGGGACAGGATTCGATTCCGCGGGTGGCTCCTTATGTGAGCGATCCGGACGTGAATGTCCGCATCGAAGCGGTGAAAGCGCTGATGGAACTGGGCGGCCCCAGGACCGTCGACCCGCTGCTGACGGCGGTGCGCGATAGCGATCCCGAAGTCCAGATTCGCACGACCGATGGACTGGTGAACGTGTACCTGCCGGGCTATAGCAAAATCGGGATGAGCGGAACCATCCAGCGCGCCGGCAACGCCATTCGCGCGAAGTTCGGCGACTTGAACGATCAGGTTATCGACGCGTATGTGCAGGTGCGGCCGGATGTGATCGCGGCGCTGGGGAAACTGGCGCGGACGGGTGCATCCATCGAAGCGCGAGCTAACGCGGCGCGCGCGATCGGGGTCTTGCGCGGGAAAGACGCGATCCCGGATCTGGCGGATGCGCTGCACTCGAAAGAAGACGCAGTCATGTACGAAGCGCTGGTGGCGATCCAGAAGATTCGCGATCCGGCGGCGGCTCCGCGCATCGCGTTTCTGCTGCGCGACCTGGACGACAAGATTCAGATTACGACGATCGAGACGACTGGCATTCTTCAAAATCGAGAAGCCGCGCCCGACGTTCGCGATGCGATGGAGCATGCCCGCAACATCAGAGTTCGCCGCGCGGCGCTGACCACGCTGGCGATGTTGAGCGATCCGGCGGATCATGCCGCGTTCGTGCGGGACTTGAACGACAAGGACGATGCCGTTCGCGCAGCCGCGGCCGAGGGCCTGGGACGATTGAAAAATCCAGCGGATCGCGGGGCGCTCGACAAGGCGTTCGTGGACGAGCGGAAGCTGGGCAATCGGTTGTCGGAGGCGTTCGCGCTGGTGTCGCTGGGCAATCGGAATACGGGCGAGTTCAGTCCGCTGCGGTATCTGGTGAACACGCTGAATGTGAGGACCTATCGCGGAGTAGCGGTCGCGTATTTGACGGAGCTGGCGCGGGAACTTCCGGTGCGCCAGGCGATTTATCCGTTGCTGCCTCGATCCACCAAGGATGAGAAGATCCAGCTCAGCATCGTGTTCGCACGAGGCGGGGAAAGCGACAGCCTTCCGTATCTGGAAACTTTGTCGGTAGATCCGGACACCGAGGTCGCGCAGGAGGGCGTTCGGAGCCTGCGCACACTGCGAGCTCGTCTGCCCTAGAGTTGGAAAAGATCCCGAAGCCGCGCTGAGGTCGTTTGAAGGACCGTCGCAGGGCATCCGGTCGGCTCGCGCCTCCACGGAGAGCGTGGCCCTGCGCCACGAGCGCGAAGAAGAAACGGCCTACTTCGCTTTCTTCTGTTTCTGCTGGCCGACGCGGATCTTGAACTGCTTCTGCTGCGCTTCCTGGTACGCTTTCCAATCGAAGCGCTGGGCGGCTTCCGAAAGATACGTGTTTACGTCGATGTTCTTGGGGAGCACGGCCATCAGGCTGGCAGACATTGCGCCGTCCGGGCTGGTGATGCGATATCGCTTTACGTTCGGAATTGCCATACGGAGTCAGGATAACATATGTGCTTATGCCGAACATCGAGATTGGGCTGGTGGGTGAGCATCGCCGCACAGTGACAGCCGACATCGCGGTCGATTTCCTGGGACTGGAAGGCGCGAGGGTACTGGGCACGCCGTTCATGATCATGCTGATCGAGATGACGGCGCGCAACGCGATGCTGCCGCTGCTCGATCCCGGCTACGATTCGGTGGGCACGGAGGTGTGCGTCCGCCATCTGGCCGCGACGCCGATCGGGATGGAGATCACGTTTAAGACCGAAGTGATCGCGGTGGAGGACCGTCGCGTGCGGTTTAAGGTGGAGGCGTTCGACGCAAAAGAACAGATCGCGGATGGGACGCATGAGCGGTTCATCGTGAACGTAGAGCGATTCGCGAAGAGGTTGGGGGAGAAAAGAGTCTAGCCGCGAATGAACGCGCATGAACACGAATAAAAATAGCAACGCGTAGTACCAAGGATTCCGACGCCGGCGGTCACGTTCACTAACGGCCTCATCTCTTCAGCGGATCTTCGACCCACGGCGGAGTCGCTTCCATCAGTTTTCCTAATTCCGGCTCCAGTTTCTCCATCGCGCATTTCATCTCCCACGCGATCTTGCGATAACTGAAGTGGCCTTTCACACCGCTGCGCAATCGCGAAATATACTCCGCCTCGGCGAAGTCCATCTTGAAGAGGAATCGCGATCGCGCGGCGAAGGGCATCAGGTAATGCGCGGCTTGACTGTCATGCGCTTCGCCGATCTTTTGCATGGCTGCGAATGTGTCTGCTATGAGCGCATCGTAGGAGTCGCGCATGCCCGCTTCGATCAGGGCTTCGGGCGTATCGTAGCCGAGATGTCCGCTGTATGCCTGCCGGAACTGGTGGCACCTGCGATGGCGATGCAGGTCGCGATAAGCCCCGATGTCCATCACGATATCGAAGGCATAGAGGCCGCCGCGGAACTCGCGCAACAGCTCCTCACGCTTGGTGCGCGATCTGAGGGCGACTTCGATCACTTCATTACGGCGAGCCGCGCTCCAGCCGCTAGTCATCTCGTAGAGATCCCGGAACGGACGATCGGTCACCGGGTAGAGCAACGTGGCGGCGATGTCGGCATGCGTGTCGATCGGCCGTAGGACATTCACAGGCTCGCAGTCATGCGCTTCCTGACCGTCGGCTGAACGCGCTCCCTCACCGTCGGGCCTGCAACCGCTCCCTTTGGTCGCGGCTCGTTGACGGTCGTGCGTCGTTGCCGCCGGAAGATTCTCACGAGCCCACTGATCGAGATTGCGCCGCGACTGCGACGCGTATTCATCGGGATCGACATGGCGGGCGAGCGTCGGGGCAACTGGGTCATCCCCCGGCTCAGTACCCGATTCGTTCCACACGCACGCCGGCGGCGCAGAGCAAGCTTCCGCAATTTCGCCGGCGATCTCGCGGACCTCGGCGTACTCCGACGTTTTGAGACGGCGAATTTGCCGCTCCAGTGTGCGGATGCTGGTCACCTGGCCGACGCCGGTGGGGATTCCGAAGAACAGCACGTAGCGCGCGACGTCGAATGCGCGCGCGGCGATGTTGCGCTGGTACATCTCCGGCTTCATCGAGTCCGGCCGCGGCAGCTTTTCGGATAGATGCCCGATCATGCGGTCATGAATCTCTTGATAGGCGGAGAGTAACCGCTCGGCGGTGGCTCGATACAACGCGGCGTCATCACTTCTATCCGATGCCACAAGCTCCGGCGGCGTCACGAATCCCGATCGTGAAAAATCCTGGTAGCGCGACGAGCGCGCCTGCCCGTCCCACAACTGCTCGTCTTCAATTTCGGTCGCGGCAAGCTCGGAAACGCCTTCGAAGCACAGCACCACGTGACCGAGGTCGGCAATGGAAGCGTGGCCGTACTGAAAGTAGAAGCTCTCGAGGAATTTCGAAGAATCGTGCGTGCGAACCCACTCGATGGAATCGCGAATGGAATCGGGCGAGCGGCTGTAGCGCGCCAGCGCGTACGCGCTTTTCTCGGGCGGCATGGGGGAGACGGCCAGAACGCGGGCAGTCTTCGGGTTGACCGCCGGACTCTTCAGGGGATTGGTCAAGGTGTCGCTCAACAGCCTATGATAGCTATTTCGCTGCTGAGAAAATGACATGAAAATTCGAATCAAGAAACTTCATTCCGATGCTTTGCTGCCGGCCTACGCGCACGGAGCGCACGAAGACGCCGGCCTCGACTTGTGTGCACTAGAACGTACAGTACTCGTGCCGGGCGAGGCGCGCGCGGTTCCGACCGGACTCGCGATTGAACTTGCGCCGGGCTACGAAGGGCAGGTGCGGCCGCGCAGCGGACTCGCGCTGAAGCACTCGATTACGGTTAATTTCGGCACCATCGATCCTGGCTACCGCGGTGAGATTCGCGTGATCATGTTCAACCTCAGCCGCGCGGATTACACGGTAGAAAAAGGCGATCGCATCGCGCAGCTCATCATCGGGCGGTACGAAGCCATCGAGTGGGAAGAAGGCGACCTGGGCGACTCCGCGCGCGGCGCCGGCGGGTTCGGATCGTCGGGCCGGTAAACGGCCGCGATATTAAGGATCGGGACACGAAGTGTGGCCTCCGGGCGATTTTTTGAAACACTGCATTGCACGCCCCCATCTCAACGGGTGTGAGCCTTTTAAGAGGCCCATTCACCCGTGCGCTTCCCTTGGATTTGGGAGGGCGCGAGGTGCCGCACCGCATCTCCTGCTTTCGAGATCACGGTGCACCTCGCGGTCCTCGGGAAGCGCTTACCGGGCGCACCCTTTCATCGGGCTTACTGGCGGACGGGAAGATGAACGTAGGTCGGGTATTTAGACGACCGATAAATTTTCTGCGCGGCTGTCTGATAATCGGCAGCGCCGGCCTTGAAGATATTCTCGACGAACGTCTGCGGATTTCGATCGATCAGCGGAAACCAGGTGCTCTGCACCTGCAACATGATCCGATGGCCGCGGCGGAACGCGTGATTCGCCGAATGGATATCGATGGGATATTCGTACACCTGGCCCGGCTCGACGCGTTGCGGATGTTCAAAGCTCGATCGGAAGCGCGCGCGGAAAACTTCGTTCGCAATCATCAGCTCATATCCCGGCAGCTTGGGATCGTTTTCGGGGTACACGTCAATGAGTTTGGCGATCCAGTCGCTATCGGAACCCGACGTGGAGGCGAACAGATGCGCGACCACATCGCCGGCGATCACCAAATCGTCCGTGAGCGGCCCGGTCGACCAGCTCAGTACGTCGGGCCGTAAATCGACGAAGCGCTGATCCTCCGAGAGCCATGTCGTCCAGCCTGAATTCGGCGAATACGTCGGCGGAATCGGACGATGCCGGTAGGGCACCGGATGCGCGGGATCGGAAATGTATGTGTCGAAAGCCTGATCCCCGGCTGGTACGTTGAATGCCCCCTCTGGGGGCGTGAATGAAAGCGCGCCGGAAGCCGCCGTGTACAGCTTGCGCATTTTGATTCCGTCGGTGGGAGGCCATGCATCGTAGCGCTCCCAGGTATTGCGCCCGGTCTCGAACGCCATCGCCTCCGGCTGCTGCAACGATCCTTTATCTTTCAGCCAATAGGCAAACCATGGCGCCTCGATCTTTTCGCGAAAGTATTTCGACTGATCGCCGCCGAAATCGATGGGCCCGAGATTCTTGCCTTCACCGCCCCACCCGCCGTGCCGCCACGGTCCGATCACAACGTAATTCAAGTGATCCGGATCGTTCTTTTCGAGCGTCTCGTAAATCTTCATGGGCCCGTAGTAATCCTCCTGATCCCACCACCCGGCGACGTTGAGATTCGGCACGGTGGTTTTCTTGAGGATCAGATTCACGGCTTGCGATTGCCAGAACGCATCGTAATTAGGATGATTGACGAAATTATTCCAGGTCGGCTTTTCACCGTGAAAATACTGTTGATCGACCGCTGAAAGCGGTCCCAATGATAAATACCACGCGAACGAATCGAAGATGGGCGGATCGAAACGATACTGGGTTTTCCCGGTTTCCATGCGCGATACGTATTCGAATCCGTAGCTCAGCCGGAACGCGCCGTTGTGATGAAAATCGTCGCCGAGGAACATATCCGCGGGCGAAGCCTGCTCGCTGGCGGCTTTAAGCGCGGGATGAGGCTCCATCAACGCCATCGCAGTGAGCCATCCGCCGTAGGAGATGCCCAGAATGCCGGCGCGGCCGTTGTTGTTGGGAACGTTCTTTAGCAGCCACTCGATGGTGTCGTAAGTATCGGTGCCTTCGTCGATCGAGTGGGCGGCGACTGATTTGAGATTGCTGCGCTCACGCACCGGCCGGCTCATGACGAACTGGCCTTCGGATTGATACCGCCCGCGAATATCCTGAAAAACGAAAATGAAACCTTCGCCGGCGAGTTCCTTGTAGCGGGCGTTGAGAGAGCGCTCGCCGCGGCCGTTGTCGAATCCATACGGCGACCGTTCGATCAGGAAAGGGAGTTTCGCGTTTGCGTTCTTCGGCGCAAATATCAGCGTGTGAAGTTTCACACCGTCGCGCACGGGGATCATGACGTCGGTCTTTTCCCACGTCGTGGGAGTCTTCGCGCAACTCGCGCCCGCGAGACACATCAGCAAGAGAGTGGACACCGCTGCGAATCGTTTCATGGCGTTCAATCGTATCAAAGATAAAAGAGACTGAGGCGCGGTAAGCCCGCCGATTCGAGCAGCCGGCGTTCCAGAAACTGCTTCTCGAGCATGGCGATCTGATCGGCGGTCATCTTCCCTCGATAGGGCTTCAGGTCGAGATCGAGCGCGCGGCGCGCCTCGAACAAAGCCTCTTCGCTGGCGGAGGCGCGAAGCTTGGCGATCATTTTTTCTTCAATCGCGGTAAGCCGCTGCTCCAGTTGTTCAAGATCGGAGTACAGCGCATCGATGTCCAAGGATTCGAGCGACGCGGCGATGTCAGCGTGCCCGGTCTTGTTCAGCGCGGCCGCATTGCGGGCGATGAATGCGCGCACATCGGCGATTTCAAAAGGCGGCTTAGCGCTCTTGCGCGCAACTGGAGCGGTTTCGGCCATCGCCTGCGCCTCGACCATAATTGCCTGAGTGCAATACGCCAGCGAATTCACTTTTTGAATTCGCGCCCGCGCCGGCCGGCTTCGCCATTTCTCAAACGCAATGTCGACTCCACGCAGCACTGCTTCCACCGGGATTCCAGCATTCTTCCAAGTCTCGATCAGCGCCCAATCGAGAGGGGAAAACAATAAGCCCGCGCCGCGCGTGCGTACGAAGTGATCTTCGATCTCAGTGAAGTAGTTGAAATAATGTTCTGCCACGGAATTTTCCTTGGAAGAAAGCTTTTATGACCGCTCCCTCCGGTCACGGCTCGGAAGCGGTCAAACCTAGACCGGCCGCACGCCGCCGGCCAGAATAGTCGTTTCCTTTCCATTGTCGTCGCGCACCACTAGGAACCCCGATGCATCCACGCCGCACGTGGTCCCCTGGATCATTGCTCCGTCGCGCTCTACGCGGACGCGCCTGCCCTGTGCATAACTGGAATGGCGCGTGAACAGTTCGAGAATGGCCGGCGCGCCTTCCATGGTCAAAATGTTGCAGCACACGTCGATCTCCTCGAGCAGCGCGACCAGAAGATCTTCGCGCGCGACGCCGCGCTTGCCCGCCAGGCGCAGGGAGGTCGCCATGGATGCGATCTCGCTGGGGAAAGCCGTGTGATTCACATTGACGCCGATCCCGGCCACGACCGCCTCGCCCTCGTACTGCGCGAGAATTCCCGCGCATTTCTTCGCAAATCTGTTTGGAGGCAGTGCACGGCCCTGCCCTACTTCATCAACCAGCACATCGTTGGGCCAGCGGAGATCAACCGCAAGCCCCGCCACCTCCTCGATAGCGCGCGCTGTGGCGACTCCCAACGCGAGCATCAGCACCGGCAGCGCCTCCGCTGCGATGGGAAGCCTCAGCACGATGGATACGTAGAGTCCGGCTTCTGCTTCGGAGTGCCAAGTGTGGCCGTGACGCCCGATGCCGGCCACCTGACCGTCCGCGCCGACCACGGTTCCCGAAGGGCAGCCGTCGCGCGCCAGTTGCGCCGCCAAAGTCATGGTGGAGTTGACGCTCGCGAACCAATGAATCTGCCGCTCCGGCAATCGCTCGCGAATACGCCTTAGATCAAATGGGGCGAGATCGAGAGCCATAAATTCCGCACTTGATTCGTGTCAACGACGTATTCATCGTTTAGGTGAAAACAAAAGACTAGCACGGCGCCGATCCCGGACTCTCCTATTAACGCGATCCCTCCGAGATAAAAGGGAGCAACGCCTTCCAAACCACCTGGCTGCCATGCACAGTCAGATGGTTGGTGTCACGGTACAAGAGATGGGCGTCGTCTCTTCCGTGACACAGCGTGTCGTCGCAAAAGAGTGGCAGCGGGTCGAACACCTTCAGCTTCGGATGGTCCGCTGCGAGGGATTTCACGATCTTCCGGTATTCCTCCTCCCGCTGCACGACCAGAGTTTTCAAAACGGTGCATGGTGAGACGGTCGGAGGGGCCAGCGTAAACGGCCGGCCTGGGATACAAGTGCGGGTCTCGATGCCGAGCTCTGGCACGTCGATCACGAACGTCACGGTTTTCCCGTACTCCTCAAGGCTGGAAATCATCCGCGAGTATCCGCGCAAGAACCTCTCTCTATTCGTAGCCCCCCCGTCGTCTCCGCGAACGGGTTCGATTTTCCAATTGTTGCGCGACGGGTCTTGCGCTTCGACACCAAAAGCCGTCCCGGAAAAGTAAAACGGTCCGCGGGTGCTCAGAACCACATTGTGAATCTCAGGGTGGCTTCGTGACGCTTCCAGGGTATGCCTTGCGAGGTCGGCGCAAATCTTGTGTTCCTTGTGTTCGTTAGGCCCGAAGGTCTCGTAGTCCAGGAACGGCAGGCAGCTATGGGTGGCGATCAGGAGGGTTCTCACAGGAACCTGCCTCAGGAACGGTGCGGAGTTCAGAGCCATGGCGTGGCTATCGCCCACCAGCAATATCTCAGGATGACGGCCCATCGAAAGGCAGAGCTCATCCCTGATCTGTTCCAACCCCACGGTGGTACAAGAGCCATCCGAAGAGTACGTGGGAATGGGGACGATCATGTCGTTCGCAAAATTTGAAGCCAGGTTGGCGGCCCGGGACGGCACTCCTCCGGCATTAAAGGTGACCCATCCGGCAACGCCGGCAATGATCATGAACCCGGCCGCGACGAAAGCGACGGCGGGTGTTTTCCCGCCGAAGCGGATGGGCCGCTCGACCAGCAGATAAGTAAGCGCCGCAAGCACAAAGCTCGCCAGGATGATGACAAATCGAGCGCGTGTCGAAAGCGACCCGGATTGCACGATGTCGCCAAACGACAAAAGCGACCAGTGCCATAGGTACAGCGGATAGCTGATCAACCCGATCAGGACCAACGCCCGGTTCGCCAGGATGTGGCGATTCACCCAGGCATCCGGGCCGGCAGACAGCACCAGAAAAGCCCCGAGCGTCGGCAGCAGCGCCCAGGTTCCGGGATATGCCAATCTCTCTCGCAACATCCAAAATGCGGCGATCACCAGCAGCAGCCCTGTAACCGACGCCCACTCCTTATAGCGCTGCTCGTATTTCTGTTTGTATCCGGGCTTGTCTCCCGGGCGTCCAGGGGATTCCGTGGGCGATGAGAATGCGCAAGCCAGGACGGCGCCCGCCATCAACTCCCAGAATCGCGTCACGGGAAGGTAGAACGCACCGCTCGCGTCCTGGCCGATGTAATAGATGTTGAACGCGAAGGATGCCAGCAGGAAGGTAACAACCACTGCCGACGCCTTCAGCCGCAACCTGAACGTGAGCAGCAGCGTGAGCGGCCAAATCAGATAGAACTGCTCCTCAACGCCGAGCGACCACAGGTGCAGCAGCGGCTTCAGCCGGGAGTTCGTATCGAAGTAGCCGGATTCCTGCCAAAGGACGAAATTGGAGAGGAATGCCACGCCCGCGGTGATGTGTTTTCCGAGCTGCGCATATTCATTCGCAAACAGCGCGAACCAGCCCAGCGCGTAGCACGCCGCCAGCAACACGATGAGAGCAGGAAAAATGCGACGGACACGCCTCGCGTAAAAATCGGATAGCGTGAAGTCGCCGCGTTCGAGCCGATGCAGAATCTGGTTCGAGATGAGGAATCCGGAAATCACGAAAAAGACGTCCACGCCGGCGAAGCCGCCGCGCACTGCCGTTGGGAACGCGTGGAAGCCGATTACCGAGAGCACCGCGAGCGCCCTGAGTCCGTCGATATCAGGACGATAGCCGAGCAGCGGGAACCGGGGGCTCCGTAGCGCTCCCCTTTTCTTAGCCGGCTTGCGGTTTGTTTCGGTCTTCAATGTCGCTCGAACCAAAGTGTCATTATGGCCTAGATCAAACTGCCAGGATCGCGCCGCGCCAAAGGCTGGCGTGGATCGAGCGGGGGTGAACCCCAAGGTTTTGGGTGAACCCGTTCCAGCGGCTCCGGATCGTTCAATCCCCTACGGCGCTACGGGATAGATTCCGCAGTTGATGTCGACCGCCGGGGCCGAGTGAGTGATCGCGCCGGTCGAGATGAAGTCGGGGCGGGCTTCCGCGTAGGCGCGCACGTTTTCGAGAGTGATTCCTCCGGAGATTTCGGTTTCCGCGCGCTGGCCTGCATATCGCTTTATGAAAATAATTTCGGTCGCGGCCTGCGCGGGCGTCATGTTGTCGAGCAGCAATCGCGCGGCGCCTGGCGCGAGCGCGTCTTCGATCTCAGCGTGCGTCCGCACTTCAATCTCGATCGCTTTGCCGGACGCTTGAACGGCGGCCCGCGCGCGCTCGATCGCGATTCGCACTCCGCCCGCCAGGCGAATGTGGTTGTTTTTGATCAGAATCGCGTGGTAGAGACCCATTCGATGATTGACCACGCCGCCTGCGGCCGCAGCCATCTTTTCGAGAACGCGAAGGCCGGGAGTGGTCTTGCGCGTATCCAGGATGCGGACCCCGGTCCCATCGACGGCGGCGACGAACTTCGCTGCTAGCGTCGCGACCCCGGAGAGGCGCTGGAGGAAATTTAGAGAGACGCGCTCGCGAGTGAGTAGGAGCCGTGCGGGGCCGCGGACGATCGCCAGCTCCTCGCCGGGATGGACGCGGTCGCCGCTGCGCTTGAGCAAATTTACGTTGTCGAATAGAATCTGGAGAAGCTCAACGCCCGCAAGCGTCAGTTCTTGTTTCGCGACGAACCGCGCCTCTGCGACCAGATCGGCGGGGATACAGGCGTCGGTTGTGATATCGCCTGTGCCGATGTCCTCGGCAAGCGCGTTGTCGACCGCGCGCCTAACATCGGGAAGCGAGATATCGAAAATCATTTCGCGAGCGCCGGTCATTCCCCCAGCGCCGCGCGGTTCTTGGCGAGCTGGGCTTCGTATTCCGCCAGTTTGGAGCGCATGTTGGCGACCACCTTCTGCGGCATCTTGCGGACGATATCCGCATCGTCAAGCTGTCGTTTGTAATTCGCGATCACTTTCTCAAGTTCCTCGTTTTCCTTGCGCAGCCGCGCCTTGTGCTCTTCTCCGCTCCCCGCGTTTTCCAGGAACCTGATCTGAATCGAGAATCCCGGATCCGGCGTAGGTTGGATGTCGAAGGTCACGTTCGTAGTCGCTGCGATCCAATCTAGGTCTATCTGCTTTGACGTGTAGAGGACCCCGGCGAGTTTCTGCTTGCGATCCACTTTGTGGTCGGCCAAGTCGGCGCGCGTCGAAGTAATCACTTCCTGATGCAGCTTGACGCGCTCCTCGATTTCGGGGTCGCTCGATCCCGCATCAAATTGCGGATATCGCTCGAGCGCAATCGAATTCTGATAACCGCGCCGATGCCAGAGTTCTTCGGTTAGGAACGGCATGATGGGGTGCAGCAGCCTCAGCGCCTTGTCGTAGATGGCGAACGCGTAGCCCCAGTCCGTCTCCGATTTCTTCTTTTCGAGATACCAGTCGCAGAACTCGTCCCAAAAAAACGTCCAGATCGCATCCGCGGCTTCATGATAGCGATGGACCTCAAACGCACGATTCGCTTGCTGCGCCGCCGCGTTTAGACGCGACCCAATCCACCGATCGATATCCGATGACGGTTCGCGTGACCCGCTGTCAGGCTTGCTAAACAACAGCCGCGACGCGTTCCAGATCTTGTTTGCGAAATTTCGCCCGCGCGCGATCACTTCCTCGCTCAGTGCGATATCGTTTCCCGGGGCCGCCGCCACCAGCAGCCCGAAGCGCACTGCGTCGGTGCCGTATTTTTCGTTCAGCACCAGCGGATCGACCACGTTTCCCTTCATCTTCGACATCTTCTGGCGATCGGCGTCGCGCACCAGTCCGTGAATGTGCACCTGGCGGAAGGGAACCTCGCCGGTCATCTCCATGCCGAGCATGATCATGCGCGCGGCCCAGAAGAAAATGATGTCGAAGCCGGTCACCAGCAGTGTGGTTGGGTAGAACGCCCGCAGATCGGCCGTGTCGTCCGGCCAGCCGAGCGTCGAAAAAGGCCATAGCCCCGAGCTGAACCATGTATCGAGCACGTCGGTTTCCTGCTCGATGTTCACGGACGCACATTTCTCGCACGCGGTGGGCGTTTCGCGCGCGACGGTAGTGTGCTTGCAATCGCGGCAGTGCCACGCGGGAATGCGGTGGCCCCACCAGAGCTGCCGTGAAACGCACCAATCTCGAATGTTGTACATCCACTCGAAATACGTCTTCGCCCAATTCGCGGGGACGAAGGTAATGCGCCCGTCCTCCACGGCTTTGATCGCTGGTTCGGCGAGCGGCTTCATTTTCATCCACCACTGCATCGAAACCAGCGGCTCGACAATGGTCCGGCAGCGCTGGCACTTGCGCACGTTTAACTTGTACGGCTCGATTTTTTCGAGCAGCCCCAGCTTTTCCAGCTCCGCGACCACCTGCTTGCGCGCTTCGAAGCGATCCAGTCCGGCAAAGGGGCCGGCCTCGCGCGTCATCTTCGCGTTCTCGTCGATCACTTTGATGCTGGGAAGATTGTGGCGCTTGCCGGCCTCGAAATCGTTGAGATCGTGCGCGGGCGTGATTTTCACCGCGCCGCTGCCAAATTCGGGATCGGCCATGGGGTCCAGAATGATGGGTATCGGACGATCCATCAACGGAAGCTGCGCGGTTTTTCCCGCGAGCTCCGCCGCGCGCGGATCGCTCGGATGAATCGCGACCGCCGTATCGCCCAACATCGTTTCCGGCCGCGTGGTCGCCACCACCAGTTTCACGTCGCTACCTGGTGTGTTCTGAGTGACGGGATAGCGGATGTGCCACAGATGGCCGTCGGCTTCCTGTGGGATCGCTTCGAGATCGGATAGCGCGGTCTGGCAGCGAGGGCACCAGTTCACCATGTATTCGGCGCGATAAATCAGGCCCTTTTCGTACAACCGCACGAACGCCTCGCGCACCGCGCGCGAAAGCTGAGGGTCCATGGTGAAGCGCAGGCGACTCCAATCGACGCTCTCGCCGACGCGCTTCATCTGTTCAAGGATGCGTCCTCCATACTCCTCTTTCCACGCCCAGGCGCGCTCCAGGAATTTTTCGCGGCCCAGGCCGTGCTTGGTCAGACCCTGTTCGACGATTTGCCGTTCCACCATGACCTGCGTCGAAATTCCCGCGTGATCGGTGCCCGGCAGCCACAGCGTATTCAGGCCGAGCATGCGTTGCCATCGAACCTGCGCATCGATGATGGTGTGCTCGAACATGTGCCCGAAGTGCAGCGCGCCAGTGACGTTTGGAGGAGGAATCACCAACGAAAAATAGGGCTCACCCCCATCTAGAGTGCGACAAGCTTCGGCGTGAAAAATGCCCGATTCCACCCACCAATTCGCCCAGTGTGGCTCGAATCGCTGCGGTTCGTACACTTTCTCTAACGTTGAAGTCTGATCGATTTCCATGGGAACTTCAATCTTAGCGTGGCCGGCGCATTCTTGAGCGTGCAGGCGCTCGTGCCGTCGTGCGCGAGGTTATTGTTGAGCGCACAGGCCGATCGTGCCGTTGTGCGCGAGGCTATTTTAGTTCGACGATAGTCGCGGCCGTGCCGCCTTCGTCAGGGCCCGCTACGTAGAATTTCTCGACGTGCGGATTCTCCTTCAGCAGATCGGCAACCGCGCGTTTGAGGATCCCCATCCCATGGCCGTGAATGATGCGCACGCGCTCCACCTGCGCTAGTGCGGCGTTATCGAGGAGCTTGTCCACCTGTTCCATCGCGGCCTCGGCGCGCTGCCCGATGATGTTGATCTCGCGATAGGAATCGAGGCTCGGTCCCTGCCTGAAACTGACGTTGGTAAGATTCGCGGCCGGGCGCGACGCCGCCGGCAGAATCTCTTCAACATCCGACACCGGAACCTGCATCTTCATAAATCCCGCGTCGACTTCGACCCTCCCGCCTTCGAGCAGACGCCGGACGGTGGCCGGCTGGCGGATCCCTTTGAGGCGCACTCGCGCGCCTTCCTCCAGCTTTAACTTCAGTGGAAGGCTGGATGCCGCGTTCGGCGCCGGCGCCGCACTTTTCGGAGAATTGTCCTGCGCGAGCGACTCGACCGCCTCGGTAAACTCGCGCACCGTTTTGGAAACCTGCACGTGGGCGCGATTCCGCGATCGCTGGCTTAGTTCCTCCATGGCCGCTTCCGCGCGCTGCTCGAACTGCCGAGTCAACTCCCCGGCACTCTGCTCGATTTCGCGAATCTTCGCCGCGTATCTCTTCTCCCAAGTCTGTTCGAGCGATTGTTCCCGCTTCTCGATTGCTTTCTCCCGAAGGGTGACCTCACCCCGTTGCAGTTCCACGGCATCGAGACGTGAGTGCAATTCCGCGAGAAATCGCGACACGTCGCGCTCCGTGTTGGTCATGCGCGAACGCGCTGTTTCGATAAGACTTGGGTCCAGGCCGAGTCTGCTGGCAATATCGAGTCCCGCCGATTTCCCGGGAGCGCCGAGCCGCAAGACATACGTCGGCTGAAGCGTCTCGTCGTCAAACCCCATTGACCCGTTGCGCACGCCCTGGGTCGACGCGCCGTACACTTTCATCGCCAGCAAGTGCGTCGAAGCAAGTGTGAACGCGCCCATTTTCTGAAAGGCCTCGAGGAGCGCCACGCCCAGTGCGCCGCCTTCCTCGGGATCGGTGGCGCGGCCCAGTTCGTCGACCAGAACCAGCGAATGCGGCGTGGCGCGTTCCAGCATGGACTTCACCGCCAGGATGTGCGCCGAGAATGAGCTAAGGCTTTCTTGAATCGACTGGTGATCGCCGATGTCGGCGAGGACATCGTCGAACAACGGAAATTCGGCTTCCGCGGCAGGCACCGGAAGCCCCGCGTGCGTCATCAGCGCCAGAACACCGACGGTTTTCAGAGCCACCGTTTTTCCGCCGGTATTCGGTCCGCTAATGAGCAGCGTACGTTCGGATTCATCAAGAGACAGCGAGACCGGCACCACGCTCTTCTTCTGACCGCGAAAAAGATCTTCCAGCAACGGATGGCGGGCCTCGCGCAGAATTAACCGGCGCGAGCCTTCCGGGCTCAGCCGCGGAACCGAGCAGTTGAAATCGATGGCGAATTCGGCTTTCGCGAAGATCAACTCCAGTGCTCCCAGCGCCGCTGCAGTCGAGCCGATTTCCACTGCATGCGACCGCAAGCGCGCGGTGAACTCGCGCAGGATGCGATGCACCTCGCGCAACTCTTCTTCGCGCAGCCGAACCAGCTCATTGTTGAGCTCGATGGTTTCGATGGGTTCGACGAACAGCGTGTGGCCGCTGCCGCTGGCGCCGTGAATCACGCCGTCGACGCGACGCTCGCGTCCCGTTACCACGGGTACCACGAAGCGGTCGTCTCGAATCGTCACGAAATCTTCCTGTAGCGTGCCGTCCTCATGATGCGCGCGCAGAAAGCGTTCGAGCGATTCCTGAATCTTTTGGCGCTGCCGTTCGCGATCGCGCCGCAACCGTGCGAGCGCGACACTGGCGTGGTCGGCAACCGAACCATCCGGCAGAATCTTGCCGCGCAGCTCGGACGCGATGTCCCTTAGATCGGCGATCCCGGACGCGTGCCGCGCGAGTCGCGGAAATCGTTCGCGAGCAGCCACCAGAACCGACCGCGCTTGCGCCGCCAGATCGAGCATCCGGGCGATCTCGAAGATCTCTGCCGCTTCCAGCGTCGCGCCTTCAATGCGCAAGCGCGCGACAGACGTGCCCGGATCGGCGATTTCATGGAAGTGAATCCGAATCGCGAGACCTCTGGGAGCAGCCTGCGACTGCGTTGAAGCCGCTTGTGGCTGCGATATTGCCCGCAGATATTCGCTGCCTTCGGCGGCGTCCGCCAGCGCGGACTCGATCGCTGCCCGATCTGAGACCGGCGAGAGCGCGTCGAGTTCGGCTCGCCCGAGCGCGCTTCGTACGTAGCGCGCGATTACCGTGCGCAGCGATTCGAACTCAAGAACGGATTCCGCGTGCATTCGCTGCTCTCTGGATCACCGCAAGAGTGCCTTCGGTAAGCCGGAATTGATCGAGCTTCCTCAACGCCACCCACTCCGCGCGGCTCACATCGTCTCCGGGACAAAGCCGGCGGTTGCCGGAGTCGCCGGAACGAACCCCACTCCCTACCACTTTACACACGTAGTCGATGAGCACGTAATGATATTCGGGACGTCCGGACGCATCCTGTATGATGCGTTCAAAGACTTCGAAGATCGGACCGGGCTTCACGCGCAATCCAGTCTCTTCGAAAACTTCGCGAGCGATCGCCGCCTCCAGGCGCTCACCGGTTTCGACCAAGCCGCCCGGAAGGGACCAATAGCCCTTCAGCGGATCGCGCCCGCGCTCGACCAATAAGATCGCGTCGCGCCGGAAGACCAGCGCCCCGACGCCCAGCAAAGGATGCCGTGGAAAGCGCCGTTCATTCTGATTCCGCACTCCGCGCTGTCTGCGTCCGTTCCGGACTGACTTCTGACTCCTTTTTTCTTTAATTCTGAGAGGCGCCCTTCACGCCGATCCGCACGCGGAACACAGAAGTGCGAGCGGTAATAAACAGCGTCTCAAGGTCTGCATCGCCAAACGTGAGGTTGGACGGTGTTTCCGGGATCGCGATCTCCCGCAGCAGCTTTCCTTGTGGGGAGTAGCACAACACGGAATTCGCGGCCATCCACAGGTTTCCCTTTTCGTCAGTCCGGATGCCGTCGGGCACGCCCGGGATCTTTTCGACAACCACGCGGCCTTCACTGCCCGGACTGCCCCGGTCCAAATCGCCGCCGCGACCCAAATCATAAGCGCGCACGCATTTCGCATCCGAATCAGTGGCGTAGAGAGTTCGGCCGTTGGGCGACAGCGCGAGCCCATTGGGACGCGTCTTCAATTTCGCGATTGCCTCCATCTCGCCCTTCGGGGTCAGGTGAAAGACGCCGTAGAAATCCAACTCGCGCGTGTCCTGCTGGCTG
>Ga0182024_10006126_pt1 | contig 26535 bp, 21 predicted proteins | sample P32metaG_FD_120480 | JGI IMG/M metagenome (GOLD analysis project Ga0182024, IMG submission 120480) | Permafrost microbial communities from Stordalen Mire, Sweden - P3-2 metaG (Illumina Assembly) | ecosystem: Environmental > Terrestrial > Soil > Wetlands > Permafrost | place: Sweden: Stordalen... | reverse complement strand
CTTCGCACGACTGGGTCTGGGGCCCCATCACGCCTTTCAGGATTTTGCAATGATCGCAACCGCGGCGCCGCCGCTGCCTCCTGGGAAATACCAGGTGCATTATTCCCTTCAGGGTCGAAGCAGGGTCGCATATAACGGAAGCCAGTTGATAGATGGTTGGACGGCGCAGGCCACCAACAACACGATTGCCACGATCACGGTCTCCGACGCCGCCGCGGCCAATGAGTTTCGCATCGAGGCCGAGTTTGTTGCTGATCCAAGCTTTTTCCCTGGCGACAGCTCGCAGGTGCAAATCCCGAGTTACTTTGAGGTCGAGCCGCTGGGCGATGACGCAAATGCCATGTTGACGGCGGGGCAGGGTGTCAGCCAGATGGAGGGGAAAGTCGAGGAAGTGAGCGACCAATTAAGCCACGACACACCGACGGCGGGATCGCTTCGAGACCTCGGTTTTTTTGAAATCCGGGCCGGGAGATTCGCGGACGCTGAGCAGCACCTGGGCAAGTCGATTCAGCTTGACGGTTCTGAACACTTCGCCTGGTACTGGCGCGGGTGCGTTTCAGCGTACCTTGGACATACCGACGCGTATCGCTCGAACTGCTCGGGAATGTTCAAAGCGTTTGCCGGGACGAGCGATCAGGCAATTGTGGACCGGATGCTCAAAACATGTCTGCTGCTGCCGTCGCCGCAGGAGCCGCAGCGCCTGATGGAATTGGCCAATGGCTATTTGCTCAAGTCCAGGCAAACATCCGACGACGTCCCTTTCGCCAAACTATGCCACGCCCTGGCATGCTATCGGTGCGGAGACAACGCAGCCAGCCTGACCTCTGCACGAGCGTGCGAGGGCGATGCGTTCGATGAGCCGGTACGCACCGCGGCCGCCGAAACCCTGGTCGCCATGGCGGCCGAACATCTTAGCCGCCACGATCAGGCCGTCGCCGCGCTGCGCAAAGCGCGTTCACTGGTCGACCGGCTCCCCAGGGCCGGCAAGGCCGATCTTGGGAATAATCCCGAGGATTGGTTAATCTGCCACGTTCTGCTCCAGGAGGCGGAGCATGAGGTGCGCCCCTGAGATTTTCAGGATGGCCCGTGCGCCCAAAGAGCGCAGACGAACCTGGCAATGCCGGCGCGCATAAACTACGCGCAAAAATAACCCAATCAAGTAGTTATGAACCGATTCAACGACGCATGGGAGAGGGAATTGATTAAACAATTACGTATCGCCGCAATAGAATATTTGATACGGCGTTCTGTAGGTGCAGCGCAAGCGCGGCTGGCGCGCGGCCTGGCTGTAGGAAAGAGATCGTGACCGCAATGTCATCAACGCGGTCGAGGAGATAGACACATGCGGCAAACGAAGGTTGTGGCAAAATTCCTGGCTGCGGCGGCACTCGCTCTTGGCGTCTGCGGCATCGCCGATGCCAAAAGCTCGACCAGCACAAGCACCAAGCCCTCGGGCGTCCATGGGATCATCATGAGCGTCCAACGGGGCGAAAACAAAATCACCGTCCGCACCGGCAGCGCCAAGAAGGGCAACTTGCAAACCCTCCACATCACCATTGGCAGCGGCGTAACCGTCCAAGGCAAGAACAACACCTCCGGCTCCTTTGCCACACTGCACGCCGGGGACAGGATCATCATCGAGCCCGACGCCACCAATCCAACGACAATCGTTGACATGGGCGGCGGCAATCGAGGCCATGTACGCAGGGTCTGAGTCGGCCGATTACAGTTCAACCAAACACCAACGCCCATCCCGACCGGGATGGGCGTTGGTGTTTGGTTGAACTGTAAAGTGATCATTTCTTCGCGAAATCCGGGTGGTCCTTGCGGCCGCCGGATTCGATGTACGCCAGCATGTCGAGGATCTCTTCCTTGTGGAAGGTGTTCACAAGCCCCTCGGGCATGGGAGAGACCTTCGACAAGCCGCGGGACTTGACGTCGGCTTTTTTCACGGTGACCTTCTCGGGCAACAGCGGATTGGGCTGCACCACGAGCTTGTCATCGGTCTCCTCGACCACCCGGCCTTCCACCACGTCGCCGTCTTTCGTGCGGATGGTCGTGGCGGCATACTGCTCGCTGATCACCTTCGACGGAAGGATAATCGATTCCAGCACGTCCTTCCGCGCGTAGCGGCTGGAGATGGCCGTCAGGTCCGGTCCAACCGCGCCGCCTTCGTTGCCGAACTTATGGCAGTTCAGGCATTGGGCCGCCTCGAACACCTCTTTACCGGCCTTGAAATTCCGGCCCGACCCGACCTTGGCAAGCTCCGGCTCCAGGTCCTCCATCGTCCATGCCTTCACCAGGGTCCGGGCCTTGGCCGGCTTCTTCGGTTTCGCCCCCGGCGGCGTATACAGGGCGAGGATCGGCTGCAACGACGCTTCCTCTTCCGGCGTGAGCGTCTTGATCGCATCTGCCCGCAGGTTGGCCACGAAATGCGCATAGCTCGACCCGTCGCCATAGGGCCGGCCGGCTTCTTCGAACCACTTCACCACATAAGCCGGGTGGTCCGCCGGGTCCTCCTTGGCGTGAGGCTTCGACCACCACGAGAAATACTCCTTGCGCAGGTCCGGCGTCCAACCGGCCGTGATCGTCCGCAGGGCCAGGATGTACGTGAGCTGCTCTTCCTGCGTCGGGGCGGCTTTCAACAATGCCACGGTCTTGGCCACCGAATCCTGTGGATCCAGCGCTAACAGGACCTGGCACAACTCGCGGTTCACCTCGACGTCCTTGGCCGGATAGAGCGCCTGCAACTCGGTGACAAACGGCTTGGCAAGCTCGACCGGCGGCTTACCCTGCCGGCTGATGCTCACCTCCAGTACACGCAGCTTGTCCAGCAACTGTATCTTGTCCAGCGATGATGCGGGGAACTTGGCCAGCGACGTGAGCAGGTCCGCCTGCGACTCGGCGCCGCCCAGTCGGGCCAGCGCCAGCAGCGCGGTGAACGCACCCTCGGGCTTGGTCTCGGCCAGCGCCTTGGCCTTCCACTCGGCTACCGGCTGGCTTTCAACCGCCAAACGAGCGGCATAGCGGATGAAGCGGTCGTCGCTGGACAACTGCGGCCAGGCGGTCTCAATGGCCTTGGGGTCCTGCTTGCCATGGAACGCTTCGAGCCGGTGCCGCAGCGCCCGCGCCTCGGCCCCATCGGAATCGTGCGGATCGACGGCCGCGGTCGGTTCCGAGCCCGTGTAGACGACACGGTACAGGGCCGCCTGCGTCCCGCGGCCGCCGATCGTGAAGTACAGCGCGCCGTCATCGCCCACGATCACGTCGGTCAGATTCAGCGGCACCTTGCCGGAGTCCGAATGCAGGGCCTTGGGAGCGACCAGGTTCTCCCACGTCGCTTCGTATGTCGCCCCCTTGGGCGTAAGGTGAACGGCAATCAGCCGGCCGTAGGTCCAGTCCAGGGCGTAGTACGCTTTCTGGTATTTGGCGGGGAACTTGGCGCCGTAACCGAACACCACCCCGGTCGGGCAGCCGATGCCGACATCGACGACGGCCGGCAGGCTGTCCGCATAATACTCCGGCCACTTGGCGGTGCCCTCGCGGAAACCCTGGTCGGCCCCGCTGGTGGCGTGGTAAACCCGGATCGGCCGGTACCACGGCGTGCCCCAGTCCCATTCCATGTCGCTGTCGAACCCGATCAACTCGCCGTCGGCGTTAAAGGCAATGTCATATGTGTTGCGGTCGCCCGAGGCGAACAGCTCGGGGTTCTTCCCGTCCAGGTCCATCCGGCAGATGATCCCGCCCGGCGGCTTCTTGCCGGCGCCAAAACCATTGCCGTCCTCCGCACGCGGCAGCGCCAAATCATCGGCGTAGTTGCGATGCGGGCTGCTTGGCAGCAGATCATCGGGCAGCCCGGTGAAGTTCCCGCACACGATGTAAAGCTTCTTGTCCGGCCCCAGCAAGATGGCGTGCGCCCCGTGCTCGCCGGCCCCGCTCTTCCATTCACGCAGGAAATCGACCTGGTCATAGTTGTCTTCTGCCTTGCTGCTGCTGTGCAGCCGGAAGAGGCCGAACTTCTTGCCATCCGAGCCATCGACGTAGAGGTCGTCGCCCACCTCGAGCTGGCCCATGATCTCGCTGATCGGCAGCTTGAGGACTTCTTCCTTGTCGACTTTCCCGTCCTTGACCGTGAGCCGGGTGAGCGCCTGCCCGCGCTGCCCGCCCAGCAGGAGCCGGCCCTTGGAATCGCGCCCAAGAGAGATGAAAGACCCGTTCTTCTGCGGATCGGCCTTGAATACCAGCTCGATCTTAAAGCCCGGCAATGTTTCGAGCTGCTTCGCAGGGTCGGCGACATCACCCGCCCGGGTTGTTCTCCCCACGGCCGTCGACCAGCAAACCGTCAGCCCCAGGGCCACCAGAATGGAAGGCAACCTGCGCAGCCCGCTATAGAACCTGCCACCAAACTTCATCATGTGTTTCCTCTCGAATCACTCGTCCAAACGGGGATTACCAGTGACGGCATCGTACACCCCTTGGCGTGATACCGCGACAGGCAGCAATCGTTGGATCGCGGAGCTGGTCGCGCAATCCCTTCCCTCGCTTGCCGTTTGGCGCAACGAGTCCGAAGATGACAAGGTGACCAGGTGACGGGGTGACAAGGTGACGAATGCGTCTCCCTGCCTTTTCACCTTGTCACCCCCTCACCTTGCCACCGTGTCCTCCATTGGCGGTATATCACCCAAGTATTCACGGCTTCTTGCGGGACGTCGCCTGGCGTGCCGCGGCCGTCAACTGGGCCTCGGCTTCGAGCCAGTCGTCGAGATAGTGCCCCTCCATCCGTCCTTTGCGTTCCCAGATCTCATAAGCCAGCCTGGCCACCGTTTCCTGGGTGACCTCGACGGTTTTCGAAGGGCCAGCCGCGGCGTCGCCCACGGTCAAGCCGGGAATGGAGACCTCCTGGCCGTCGGCGATGGCGTCGATGAACTCCAGCGCTTCGGAGCGCCCGACGAAATAGGCGCGGTGGTCAGCGCGGTCGATCAGCAGGACATGCCTGGCCTGGGACGTCTCGCTGCCGATTTCCACGCCGTACAGCTCAGACACGGGAGCAAGCTCCTCCTTGAACGTCGCCCATGCCCCGGTCGCGAAGCCGTAAGAGCGTCGGTCCCGCCAGATCACCTCTTCGCCGCGCGGCTCGTAATAAAAAATGACGAAGCGCTCCCGGCCCGGATAGCCGAGCTTCTGGTCCATGCCGAGCACTGATCGCTCGATGACGGCAACCAGCGCGGAAAAGGACGGTGGGTGGTTGGCGGGGGTGTCAGCCGGCATAAGCGACAGGAAAGTGGTGCGACCAGCAATCGTACCGGTCGGAATGATACCAGAAGTGGTACCCATCGCACGAGGGCCAAATCCCCAGGCAGAAGTCGTCCGGCGTTATTTCCCCCGGGGAGACGTGTCTTCCTCATCAACGCGCCAACCGGGTCAGGCGGCCAGGTTTCGATGAATCGAAATAGAGCGAAGGGCCTCCAACGCCGCCTCTCCATTTCCTACACACAGCGTCTCATACCCTTCGGCGTGCAGCAGCCGCGCCATGGGCTGGCGATTGCTGGGGTTGTCCTCAACGACGAGGATGGTTGACATCGGCGGAACTCCTCCGGCTCGGTCGCTCCCTCTGTCGCGCCGTAAAACGAATCGAGATGCGTCAATACGGCTACCATAACCGCACCTGGAGATCTGATCTAGGGGGAAACAAGGATTTTCGGCAGGTGGACTCAGTTAATTCGGAAGGGCTCCCCAATGTCCCGTTTGACGCCAGCGCAACTCGTCTTTATCGCCCGGCAGCACTACGACGCCGGCCGGCTGACCGCTGCGGAGGACTTGTGCCGAAAGGTCCTGTCCGATGGCCCGGCCCGACCCGACGCGCTGCTGTTGCTCGGGCTGATCGCAGACCGGGCGGGCCGGAATGACGCTGCGGCGGAGTTCCTGCGGCGAGCGGCGGCCCTGACGCCGGATGACCCGGCCCTCCACGCCGAACTTGCGCGAATCTATCGGCGGTCGGGCAAGCTGGACGACGCCGTCGCTTCTTTTCGCGAGTCGCTGCGCCTGGCGCCCGTCAACTTTGACGCCTTATGCGATCTTGCCGGGACGCTTTCGCAAAAGGGCGACTTTGCGGCAGCAGCGCAAGTCTACGGTGAGGCGCTGCAGGCCCGGCCGCAGGCGTTTGACATCTGCATCCGTTTGGGCGAGGCGCTGCTCGCCGCGAACCGCGCGGCCGAGGCCGCGACGGCGTTCGAGCGGGCGCGGGCCGGGCTGCCCCACGATTCAGCCATCCACTTGAAGCTCGGCTCTGCGCTGCAACAGGCAGGTCGGCCGGAGGGAGCAATGGCTGCCTTCCGAGCGGCGGCCTCGCTCGATCCTGGCTCACCCGAGCCGATGGATCGGCTCGCTGCCGTGATGCAACAAGCAGGCCGGCTCCAAGACGCAGCGGCATGCTTTGAGCAGGCCATCGCGCGCGACCCGGCTTACGCCCCGGCTCATGTCCATCTCGGCGACTGCCGGTTAGAAATGGGGTTTGCCGACGCCGCCATCGATGCCTGCCGAAAGGCGCTTGCCTTGAAGCCTCTTGACGAGGTCCTTCTCGCGCAGCTTGCGGCGGCGTTGCCTGATGAATCGCTGCTGGACGAGGCCATCGCCGAGTGCCGGGCGGCAACCGAGCGGCATCCTGGCGACGCGCAAGTTTTCTGCAACCTCGGCGTGGCGTATAGTCGGCGCCGCGACGCCGATGCCGCCATTCAGGCCTATCGCCGGGCACTTGAACTCAACCCGGCGCACACCGCGGCGATGAATAACCTGGGGCTGACGCTGAAGGATGCCGGCCAGCTCCACGAAGCGATCGCCTGCCTTCGCAAGGTCGTCGAGCTCAACCCCCGGCTCCCCGAGTGCCACAGCAACCTGCTCTACTTGCTGCACTTCGACCCCGACTGCGATGCCGCGGCCCCGCGCCGCGAGCATGCCGCCTGGCGGCAACGGCATGCCGACCCGCTGACCGAATGCCGGCAGCCGCTCGACAACGACCGCTCGCCGCATCGGCGGCTGCGCATCGGCTACGTCTCGCCGAACTTCCGGCAACATTCGGTGGGCCGGTTCCTCACCCGCCTTTTCGACAACCACGATCGCGAGCAATTTGAAATCATCGCCTACTCCAGCGTGCGCCGCCCGGACGCCATCACTGCCCGGATCCGGCAGCGCTGCGATCGCTGGGTCGACGCGACGCGACTGTCCGACGAGGCCCTGGCCGATACCGTTCGCAATGACCGCATCGATATCCTGATCGATCTCACCTCGCACATGGCCGACAGCCGCCTGCTGGCGTTCGCGCGCAAACCCGCGCCGATCCAGGTCACGTATCTCGCTTACTGCTCGTCAACCGGGCTGGACACGATCGACTATCGGATAACCGACGGTTACCTGGATCCACCCCAGCGCACTCTCCGGCCCCCGGTACTCCGGGGCAGGGAACCGGAGGAAATCACGGGCATCGATCCGGAACACCCTCTGCCCTTATCGCACAGCTATTGGTGCTACGACCCCGGCACCGAAACGCCGGACGTAAATCCGTTGCCGGCGCTGTCGCGCGGGCACGTCACCTTCGCGAGCCTGAACAATTTCTGCAAAGCTTCGCCGGCAGCGCTCAAGCTGTGGGCAACGATCTTGCGAGCGGTCCCCACCGCGCATTTGATCCTGCATGCCTGGAAAGGGGATCACCGGGAACGAACACAAGCAGTGTTTACATCCGAAGGCGTCGATCCCAGCCGCCTGCACTTCTTCGACATGCTTTCCCTGCCGCAGTATTTCAGGCTGCACCACGCCATCGACGTGGCGCTGGACTCGTTCCCATACCCCGGCGGCACGACCACCTGCGATGCGCTGTGGATGGGGGTGCCGACCATCAGCTTGGTCGGCCCATCCCCTTTCACCCGAAGCGGCTTGAGCATCCTGTCGAATGCGGGGCTGTCGGAACTGGCCGTCGATTCGCAGGAAGCATATTTCCAGGCCGCCGTCGCGCTGGTCGGCGATCTCCCGCGCCTGGCACATTTGCGCCGCACGATGCGCGATCGCCTGCGGGAATCGCCGCTGATGGACGGGCCGGGCTTCGCTCGGGGTATGGAGGCGGCGTACCGTTCGATCTGGCGCCGGTGGTGCGGGACGTGACCAATGCCCTCCACGCCGAGACCGGAGTTTACGACGGTCCGGATTGAACTTGCCAAGACGCTTCCCCACCGATCCGGACCGTCGTAAACTCCGGTCTCGGCGTGAGCAATTCCCGCAGGCGCGACGCTCATTGATTATTGATTTGGTGCGCCCTATACCAAGCATCCAAATCGACGGCGGAATTAATGACCGCCTCGTACGGGTTTGCCGCGTGGCCGACTACCTCATTTACTTTGGCAGCAAAGAAGGCCACCTGATCTCCGAGGTGTCCCATGGCTGAAACCGAGGACAATATCGATCCATCCGTTCCTGAAACCAGCGACGACATCCCGGTATTCGCAGAGGACGCACGTCTTCCGCTTTCTAACGCTGCGCGGGACGCTTTCCTCAAGGCGCTTGAGGAGGACACGGAGCCGACCGAAGCCGCACTCGCGGCCGCACGCCGGTACCGAGAGACGAAAATCGATCGGGAATATGGGCCACGCGACGATTACCAGCCCCTGACGTTTGGTGATACATTCCCTCCCGTGACCGCCCCCCTTCGCGACATCCTGCTCAAACTCTGCCGCCGCGAGGACCTTACCCGCGATGAGGCACGGGAAGCCTTCGCCCACGTCATGTCCGGCGAGGCCACCGAGGCTCAGATCGGCGGCCTGCTCGTCGGCCTGGCCGCCAAGGGGACCACGGTCGAAGAACTGGTCGGGGCGGCGACCGTCATGCGCGAGAAATCGCTGGGAGTCGGCTGCGACGTCGGCGGCGTCGTCCTCGATACCTGCGGCACCGGCGGCGACGTCCGCGGAACGTTCAACATCTCGACTGCCGCGGCATTGATTGCGGCGGCCGCGGGAGTGAAAGTCGTCAAGCACGGCAACCGCTCGGCCTCCAGCAAGAGCGGGTCGGCCGACGTGCTCGAGCGGCTCGGCGTGAAGCTGGACCTGACGCCGGCGCAGCTCAGGCGCTGCCTCGATGAGGCGAATATCTGCTTTGCCTTTGCCCGGCACCATCACCCGGCGATGAAGTTCGTCGCCGCGGCCCGCTCGTCGCTGGGCATTCCTACCGTGTTCAACGTGCTGGGGCCGTTAACCAACCCGGCGGGGGCCCGGCACCAGCTTTTAGGCGTTTTCGCCCCGGAGCTGACCGACCGCCTGGCCGGCGTGCTGCGCGAGTTGGGCAGCGAGCGGGCATGGGTCGTCCATGCCGACGACGGGTTGGACGAGCTGTCCACCCTGGGGCCGACGCGCGTCAGCGAGCTGAAGGACGGGCAAGTTCGCACGTTTTCGGTGGACCCGGCTGCCGTGGGTTTGGAATACGCGCGCCTGACCGACTTGCAGGTGGCCAGCAGCGAGGAATCGGCCGATGTGATCCGGTTCATGATCCAGGGACAGGGCGGCGCGGTGCATGACATTTCCGTCTTGAACGCCGGTGCCGCCCTGGTGGTCGCGGGGAAAGCGGCGGAATTGCGCGAGGGGATCGACATCGCCGAGCAAGTCCTGGACGATGGCCGGGTTGAGCGAACGCTGGAGGCGTTGGTGCGGTGTTCGCATTCGTGAATTCGTGGATCAATGATGGTTCCAATCGATCGGGATGGTTATAATCCCCTGTTGGCTCGTCTGCGGTTTACAGTGGGGTCTTATGGCCGTGAGATGGCATTTCCCGTTTGTTCTTGCACTGCTTGGCTTGTGTGTGGGTCTGCGCGCCGCCGGATCGGAGGATCCCGCCACCCGCCCCATTGCGCCCGCCACAACCGCCCCCCCTGTCGTTCCGATGGGCGGCCCGGCGGTGATCATCCAACTCGCCGGCGAAATCGACGAATACAACCGCGACGCGATGTTCCGCCGATTCGACCAAGCCCGCGCGATGGGGGCCAAGACGATTATCCTGGACGTGGACACTTATGGCGGGCTGGTGATCGCGGGGCGCGATATTTCCAGCTATCTCAAGCGGCAGAACGATCTGCACGTGATCGCATACGTCAAGGACAAGGCGATCTCGGCGGGCGCGATGATTGCCGTCGCCTGTGATGAAATCGTCATGGGTCCGCATGCCACGCTCGGTGATTGTGCCCCCATCATCTTTGATAAAAGCAAGGGCTTGGAAACCATGCCTGCTGCCGAGCGGGCCAAGCAGGAAAGCCCGATCGTTGATGAGTTCGTCGACAGTGCCAAGCGCAACGGATACGACCCCCTGTTGCTGGAGTCGATGGTCAAGGTCCAAGTCGTTGTCTACTACATGCAGGACAACGATGGCCACAAGCGATTTGTCGATGAGGACGACTATAAGAAATTGACGGACGAGGGCTGGAAGCCCGTGCCAGACCTGCCGGTGCCCATTGACGGCCCAGACTCCCTCCTCACCGTCCACACTGATGAGGCAGTCAAGCTCGGGCTGGCCAGGGGCGTCGCGGCATCGGCTCAGGATCTTGCCGCACAACGGGGCTATACAGTTTTGGCGGAACTGACTCCCACGGCCGGTGACACGATCATCACCGTCCTGAGCAGCCCGTGGATCCGATCGATCCTTGTCATCATCTTCATCCAAGCACTGATCGTCGGCTTCAGCGCGCCCGGCCATGGCGCTGCCGAGGCGATCGCCGTCGTATCGCTGGGTCTGCTTGTCGGCGTTCCGCTTTTGACCGGCTACGCCCAATGGTGGCACCTGCTGCTGATCTTCGGCGGGCTGGCGCTGGTGGCGTTCGAAATCTTTGTTTTCCCCGGCCACATGGTGTCGGCGATCGTCGGCACCATCTTGGTCCTCGGCGGCATCCTGCTGACATTCATCGGCAACGCCTGGAGCATGCCCGGCTCATGGCAGATGCCGGCGACTTGGATGGACCTGACGCACGGCATTTACGCCGTCGCCGGCGGCCTTTTCTGCTCGATCCTGCTGTCTTTCTGGCTGCGGCGCTTTCTGCCCAAATTGCCCTACTTTAACCGGTTGATCCTGACCGCTACGAGCGGCGGGACCGCCGTCAACTTGGGTCAGTCCAACAGTCCCGGGCCGGCGGTCGCCGAGCCAGCCGACCGCTGGCCGTTCGTCGGCACGATCGGCCGTGCCGTCAGCGACCTCAAGCCCGGCGGCTCGGCCCAGTTCCCCTACGCCGACGACACGCGCACCACCGCCGTCATCAGCGACAGCGGCTATGTGACGGCCGGATCCAAGGTCGTCGTCCGTGAGGTCTGCGGCAGCCGGGTAGTGGTGAAGAAAAATGAAGAATGAGGAATGAAAAATGAAGAATTCGATGATGAGTCCCTTTGGCCCGCTGCTCTTTATTCATCATTTTTCATTCATCATTCTTCATTGAATGCCCATGTTTCCCCTGTTGTGTGCCATCCTCCTGTTTTCCGTCGGCCTGACGCTGTTGGCCGCGGAGTTCTTCATCCCGGCACACGGGGTGACGGCGGGTCTGGGACTACTGGCCCTCCTGGCGGGGGTGATCGCCTGCTTCTTCCTCGGCGAATGGGTCGGCGTCAGCGCGTTGGCAGCCGGGGCGATCCTGGCGCCGGTCGGGGCGGCCGGATGGATGCGGATTTTCCCGCACACCTGGCTCGGCCGCCGGGTCGTGCTGCCGCCGGCGCGCAAACCCGCGGCGTTGGTTGGCCCCAAGGCCGCCCCGGTGCGGGTCGGGCAGACTGGCGTTGCCATCAGCGCCCTGCGGCCATCGGGCGTCTGTGAATTCGACGACCTGAGCGGCGATGCCGGCGCGGCCGACCCGGTCGGCAAGCTCAGGGCAGGTCGGCTTCGCATCCAGGCGATTTCGGATTTCGGGGACATCGCCCCGGGAAGCCGCGTGCGCGTCATCTGCTTTGCCGACGGGCGGGCAACCGTGCGTGTCGTTTAGTCGATCTTTCGCATCCCGTCGACAAAACAGCTATTCTCATCAAGCGTCCAAGAACTCGCGACTCTATCCGCCGCGCTTATTGCGACCTCGCGGCGAACTGAAAAAAGACTGAAAGGAAACGATCCATGCTCCACCTCCTGGCAGAAGACTCCTTCCCGTGGCTGATTGTGCTGTCGGTCTTCTTCATCATCGTCCTGCTCATCATCCTGCTGATCGTTTCCCGCTTCATCGGGCTGTACATTCAGGCCATGGTCAGCGGCGCCAAGGTCGGCATGCCCGACCTCCTGGGGATGCGGCTGCGAAAGGTGAACGCCCAGACCATCGTCACCGCCCGCATCCAGGCCATGCGGGCCGGGATCAGCGTGACCACCCCGGAAATGGAAAGCCACGTCCTGGCCGGCGGCAATGTGCAGCGCGTCATCAGCGCCATGATCGCGGCCAACAAGGCCGGAATCGACTTGCCCTGGCAGATCGCCACCGCCATCGACCTGGCCGGCCGCGACATTCTCGGCGCCGTGCAGACCAGCGTGAACCCCAAAGTCATCGATGTCCCCAACCCGCAGTTCGGCCAGCCGACCATCGACGGCGTGGCCAAGGACGGCATCCAGCTCAAAGTGAAGGCCCGCGTCACCGTCCGCACCAACATCCGCACCCTGGTCGGCGGGGCTACCGAGGAAACCATCGTCGCCCGCGTCGGCGAAGGCATCGTCAACGCCATCGGCTCGGCCGCCGACTACAAGCACGTGCTGGAAAACCCCGACTCGATCTCCAAGGCGGTGCTGCACAAGGGCCTCGACGCGAACACGGCTTTCGAGATCCTGTCGATCGACATCGCCGAAGTGTCGCCCGGCGAAAACATCGGCGCCAAGCTGGCCGCCGACCGTGCCGAGTCCGACAAGCGTCGTTTCCAGGCCGAGGCCGAGCAACGCCGTGCCATGGCCGTCGCCCATGAGCAGGAGAACATCGCCAAGCAAGCCGAGAACCGTGCCCTGGTGGTGCTGGCAGAAGCCGAAATCCCCCGTGCCCTCTCCGAAGCGCTGCGGAGCGGGAACATGGGTGTGATGGACTACTACAAGCTCAAGAACATCCAGGCCGACACGAGCATGCGCGATTCGATCGCTCAGCCGGAAGTGAAAGGATGACACGGTGACCCAGTGAGGGGTGTTATACGCCTTATGGAGGACAGGGTGACAAGGTGAGGGGGTGACAAGGTGAGGGGGTGACAAGGTGAAAAGGAAATGAGACGCATTCGTCACCTTGTCACCCTCTCACCCCATCACCTTGTCATCTTCCCCCCGTCACCCCCTCACCCTGTCATCTTCCCCGCTCATGGAAGAACTCATCTACCTCATCGTCAAGCTGATCGCCGGCGCCATGGCGGATTCCAAGGCGAAGCAGCAGGCGGCGCGGCCTGTTGACCGCCAGTGGCAGCAGCGCGTCTGGGAGCAGCAACGGCTGATGCAGCAGGCAGCGCTGGCCGCTTCGCGCAAGCCGCTCAAGCCGCCGCCACCCCCGCCGCGGGCGGTCGCGCCGGTGCGAGCGGCGCTGATACCGGACTCAACCTGGGTGGAAACCGAACGGGCCTCGCGCCACGATGCCGGCGGGGCGAGGTCTTCGCAACTGACTCGACTGATCCAGCCGGCAAGTCTGCGGCGGCGCTTCATTCTCACCGAGATCCTGCGGGCGCCGGTGTCGTTACGGCCGCCTCGGATGTGAAAGCGAAGAGCAACGAATGATTTTCCACCCAATGGTCCTCAGCAGCTCGGACGAGTTCCCGTGGCCGGTGCTCATCGGGCTTGTGGTATTCGTTCTGTTCGTGATTGCCAAGATCAGGGGTTCGGCATCGCGCCAGAATTCTGCGGCGGTCCCGCCGAAACCGCCCCTGGCGCCGATTCCGCCAGCGCTGTTTGCGGGTGTTCAGGCCGGGCGATTCGTCGCCCCTCCACCACCGCCGGCACGTCGGGTGCGGAGAGCGGCAGGGCCGCCGCCGCCGCTGCCGCGACCGAAGGCCGATGTGGCAGCGCCTGACACGTCGGCGTTTCCGGAGGCGCGCGCGTCGGTCGCCGAGGCGCGGACCGAGGTGCGAAGCAGCGCGCAATTGTCGCCGGGGTCGTCGATACGATCGGAATTGCGCTCGCGGGGTTCGATTCGAACTGCAGTTATCCTGACCGAGCTTTTGGAGCCGCCAGCCGTGCTGCGGGATGAGCCGGGTCCGTAACGTAGGGCGTACTTTAGTACGCGTTCATGCCTCCTCGAACAATAAAGCCGCGTAACGTAGGGCGTACTTCAGTACGCGTTCATGCCTCCTCGAACAATAAAGCCGCGTAACGTAGGGCGTACTTCAGTACGCGTTTCGGCCCTCCTCGGACGAAAACGCCGCGTACTAAAGTACGCCCTACGTGGCCACCTTACTTTTGGAGCGTCCGACGCTGATTCGGGATGCGCCGCGTCAGGCCGAGTGATGACATGTCTGAAGAGACCGGCAACCCAACGATCACCGCGGCAGGCCCCGCACCCATTCGCGGAATTCGAGCAGCGTACTCATCTCGTCCCCGTCGATCATCTTCTCAATAAAACCGGCAAATGTGGCCATGGGCAGGAAGGGAAAGGCCAGGCTTGTGGGGGAGTCGGCGTAGACACCCGCAGCGGTCAGCAGCCGAACGGCAAGGCCATCCCGACTGTAACGCCAGATTTCCGGCACGCCCAGGCGCGCGCAGATCGGCTCGCGCGGAACTGAGGGACTCAGAACATCCACTTCCACCCAGAGATCCGGCGGGCGATGCGCTGGTGGGTTGAACCGCCTCATGCCCCTGATCGAATCGATCTCATTGAAGTAGAAACATTCGTCCGGTTCACTCCCAGCGGCTTTCTCTTCCTGCCGAAAGGTCGTTGAACCAAACGACTTCAGCGGGACCCGGCACTCGACGGCGAGTGCCACGATCAGGTTGCCGATCGCCTTCTTAGGCACTTCGTGTTCGGGTAGTGGCGACATAAGCTCCATGACCCCGTCGAGAAATGCGACCTGGATCGGCTGGTTGCCGATTTCGCTGAGCGTCTGTTCGTAATAGGACCAGGAAACACCGCGCATGACGAGGTGCTGCGGAAGATCCTGAGTGTCGATCAGCGTGGTCATGAGAACGATTCTAGCCGCGCCTGTTGTTCGGGAACAATCTACGAGTACCTGCCGCCTACGCCGTCATTTCCGGGAATCGTTCCTTCAAGTCGTCGTACAGCTTCCCGTAGACGCCATACGCCTTTTCGTACTTCGCCGCGAGCTTCTTGTTCGGAGCCAGCTTTGTCGTCTGGCGGATGCCCTGCTTGCAGGCTTCTTCGACGCTGCTCCACACGCCGGTGCCGACGCCGGCCAGGAGGGCTACGCCGTAGGCGGGACCCTCGGCGGCGTTGGTCAGGACGATGGGGGCGTTGTAGACGTCGGCCTGGAGGTGCCGCCAGAAATCGCTGCGGGCGCCGCCGCCGCTGGCGCGGACCTGGGTGATGGGGATGCCCATTCGGCGCATGATTTCCAGGGCGTCGCGCATGCCGAAGGTGACGCCTTCGAGGAGGGAACGGATGAGCATGGCGCGGGTGGTGCGGGCGGTCAGGCCGATCCATCCGCCGCGGGCGTTGGGATCGGGGTGCGGGCAGCGTTCGCCGGTGAGGTAGGGGAGGAAGAACAGCCCCTCGCTGCCGGGCGGCGCAGTTTGCGCTTCGGCGACCAGCAGTTCATAGGGATCGACCTTGGTTTTTCTGGCGGCGGCCACTTCGGCCTGGCCGAGCGTGTTGCGGAGCCACTGGAAGCTGCCGCCGGCCGAGAGCATGCAGCCGAAAACGCACCACTTGCCAGGGACGGCATGGCACATGGTGTGGACGCGGCCCTGGGGGTCGCGTGTAGGCTCATCGCTGTGGGCGAAGACGACGCCGCTGGTGCCGAGCGTGGCGCTGACCACGCCCTGGGAGACGATGCCGTTGCCGACCGCGCCGGCGGCCTGGTCGCCCGCGCCGCCGACGACGGGGATGCCGGCGCGCAGGCCCAGCGCCTCGGCTCCCGCCTCGTGCAGCGTCCCGGTCACTTCCGGCGATTCGTGCAGGCTGGGCAACAACGCCTTGTCGATTTGCAGCAGTTCCAGCAACTTGTCCGACCAGACACGGTTGACCACGTCGAGCAGCAGCATGCCGCTGGCGTCGCTGACTTCGGTGGCGTACTCGCCGGTCATGCGGAAGCGGATGTAGTCCTTGGGCAGCAGGATGTGTTTCGTCTTCGCGTAGACCTTGGGCTCGTGCTGTCTTACCCAAAGGATTTTTGGCGCCGTGAAGCCGGTGAGGGCAGGGTTGGCCACCAGGTCGATCAGCGCCTCGCGCCCGCCGGCCTTGGATTCGATCTCGGCACACTGCTCGGCGGTGCGCTGGTCGTTCCAGAGAAGGGCCGGCCTCAGGGCCTTGGCGCCGTCGCCCAGGAAGACGCTGCCGTGCATCTGGCCGGAGAGGCCGATGCCGGTGATGTCGGCCGGTTTGGCCTTTGCCTTCTTCAGGACGGCCTGCGTCGCTTTGCAGGTTGCCGCCCACCAGTCTTCGGGGTTTTGCTCGGACCAGCCAGGCTTTGGCGAAGAGATAGGGTGCTCGGCCATGGCGGTGGCCAGCACGGCGCCTTTCAAATTGCAAATCAGTGTTTTGGTTCCGCTGGTGCCGATGTCGATGCCAAGCAGCATGGTTCCTCTTTCCTCGCGACCGCAAGCGCCCCGCCCCGGCGGGGCAGGTGGGTGGGAAGTATAAACAAAAGACTGCTGAACAAAACCCGGCGCTGGCACTTTCCCATTCCCCCGCTTTATACTCCCCGCCATGGCACACATCGACAACCATCCCGCGGGCAGTTTCTGCTGGATCGAACTGGCCACGTCCGACCAGGCGGCCGCCAAAGCGTTCTACGGCCAGTTGTTCGGCTGGGGCGTCCAGGATTCGCCGATGGGGCCGGACGCTTACTACTCGATGTTCAAGCTCGACGGCCGCGACGTGGCCGCCGGGTGCGCGCTGTGCGAAGAGCACAAGGCCAAGGGCGTTCCGCCGCACTGGTCGGTGTATATCGCCACGCCGGATGCCGATCATGCCGTTAAGCGCACCACTGAATTGGGCGGAACGGTGCTGGCGCCGGCATTCGACGTCTTCGACATGGGCCGGATGGCGGTGCTGAAAGACCCGACGGGCGCGGTGTTTTCAATCTGGCAGCCGCGCCGCCACAAAGGGCTGGGGATCACCAACGTCGAAGGGGCATTGTGCTGGGCAGACCTCAGCACGCCCGATCCGGATCGCGCCAAGGCGTTTTACGGAGACCTGTTCGGCTGGAAGCTGGTCGTAGGCGAACACGACCCCAGCGGCTACCTGCACATCGTCAACAACGGCGAAATGATCGGCGGCATCCCGCCAACCGCCCATCGCAACCCCAACATCCCGCCGCACTGGCTGATCTACTTCCAGGTTGCCGATTGCAACGCCTCGGCAACGACGGCGAAGCAACTAGGAGCGACATACCGGCTCCCGCCGATGTTCATGGAACGGGTGGGGACCTTCGCGGTGCTGGCCGACCCGCAAGGGGCGACGTTTGCGATGTTCCAGCCGATGGCGAGGGAGTAGTATTCGCGCGCGGCTTGCCGCATTCGGGGCAGCGTTCGGGCGTTGCGCGGAGGTCGTAGCCACAGGTTCGGCAGAGCCCTTCCGGCTTCACCGTCCAAATTCGCGTTCCAACCCGCCTTAGCACGACAACCGCGGGCAAGGCTGTCCAAATGAACATCAGCAGCGCGTATCGGATGTGGACCTCCCACCCGACCCGATATCTATGCGTCCCACCAAACGACCTCCCGACGGTTAGCACCAAATCATATCGATCGAGTCCGGGCATGTGCCTCCGCGTTTCGGGGGCGACAAATGCATAGTTGTCGGTACTCCATTGCGTTTCTTGGGCATAGAGCCACAGATCGCCCTGGTTGCCAGGGTAGGGGCGGCGCACGGCAAGCACCCCCGCCGAAGATGACGCAGCATACTCGGGAAACGGCAAACGATCAAATGGTTGGCTGGGACTGGTATAACTGCGCACCCACAGGGCGCAGGTCGCCGCACCAAGTACGGCGGATAGTACGGCGATACAGTTTTGGCCCAAGAGGAGCAGCCGCTGCATATGGTCCATTCGTCCCGCGAACGCAGTCGTACCAAGAGGGCGCAGTCCGTCTCGCTGCTACTAGCGGCGGTCCTCATCGCAAGCTGCGCACCGCACGCCAAGGTTGCCCCCCATTCCTAATGAGCTGGGCGCGTCGCGGGCTTCGTAGTCGGCTGGGCCCACGGGAACGGGGGAAGGTTCTGGAATCCGCTGACCGGGTTTCCAGTGTACTTGTCCCGCACCGGTAGCCCAAGCCGCTGTCGCGCAATGTTCTCGTCACGGACCGCGTCGGGCTCGGCCGCACTCATCGGTCCAATGATCGGCCCCGTCGTGGGGTTCGTCGTCGGGGTCGCCGGGTTCGTCGCCGGCCCCCCCACCGGACTCGCGATTACGGTCGGGATGAATCTCATCGCCCACTTTCGCCCGTCCTCGGCCTTTGGGTCAAGGCCGACAGTGACGCGTTCCATTGCGCCTTTCTGTTGACCGGAATTCCATTGCCACGCATGCGTCAACTCGTGCGCCATCAAAACGAGCATGTTGTGCGCATCTATGGGCTGTTTTTGCCCATTGACCATGTCCGTGTCGGGCACTCCAAGGGTGCCTCCGTAACCGTCGGGGGCATTCATGTTGTCTAAGGTCTCGGGCAAGAATATTGTTGTGCCCACTCCAACGCTGGGAAGCTTGCTGTAATTTGGATCGTTAATGTCGGGGAAGACCCCGATCGAGTCGGGGACGTCGACTGTACCGCCCTCGGGCCTATGGGTCCCCGGTAGCCTAATAGTGTTCGTCTGCGGCGACCTGCGCAGGTAATCGATCAGGCCTGGCTTCGGGTGTCCGACGACATTCGGCACACTCGGTGCCGCCCACCCTGCGCGCGGAATGCGAATAAGGGAAACCTCCTTTCCGGTGATGGCCGGCCCCAACTCCTTAAAGCGCCTCAGCATCCGCCCCATGTCGGCCGAATGGTCTTCACTGCGGGGGTCAAACCCCCACGCCTCGCGGTAGAGCAGGAAGGCGTTCCCTAGTTCTCCGAGGATCTCGTGGAAGTGCCCCTGGATCGCCCGCACCAGCGGGGCCAAGTTCGGCGGGAAGATGTCGCCCAAGTTGCAGTCGGGCGGCTTGAAGCGCGGGCGCTGCGCTTTGCCTATGCGAGGCATGACGCGGCCGTGCATGCGCAGGTGAGTCGCATCCAGCAGTACCTGCATCGCGCGTCGCGGGTAGTACGGCTCGGCCGGCGCCAGGAAGCAGCATTTTGCCCAGGCCGGCAGGCTCTCCTCAAAACGTCCGATGGTCTGAAGAACGAGGCACCGGCTGTATAACGCCAGTGCCAATTCGTCCGCCGACGTGAAGTTGTTCAGCTAATAGCCGCTCTCGGCCTCCCAGGGCTCCATTGGAGAGGGGAAGTCCCGGTATTCCTCGTCGCTTTTGGACCCCATGACGCCGGCGCAACTCGCCTCAATGTTGAACCGTTCGCCCTCCGGCGGGGAGCCGGGCCCAATGCCGTCCCAGCGGGCGAAAACGTGATGCCGGTTCGCGGAGACGAACAGCGGGTAGCCGAGCCGGCGACCGACAGCAACGAGCAGCACGGGGATGTTGCTGCAGGTGCCAATGCGGCGGTCGCCGAGAAGACCGTTAATCAGTAGGTCGCCCGAGTCGGCGTAACCGATCCGGCAGAATCGTTCGTCATCGGTGATGTCCGGATTATAGCGAAGGTAGCCCTTCCGCTTGAGGATCGTCACCAGAGACACAGCGCGGTAGAACGCCTCTGAACGGCCGGCAAACGCGCGGAATCGCCCGCGGTTGCGGCGGAACCCCGCCACTTCCCGCTCGGTCTCCCGGCGGACCACCCTCACGATGTCATCGAGGCGGCGCAGGTATTGGGGAATCGAACGGCCCTCAGCGCCGGGCAGGCCGAGGGCGCAGGTGAGGTTGTTGACCGCAATGTCGTCAGGCGACAAGTCCCGGGCGCTTGTGCGAAGCAGGGTGGTGAGCTCAGGAGACGCTTCGGCATTGTCGTGGTCACGATTGCTGGCTGCCGGAATCTCACGTTTTTCGTACAAAATGCCCCCTTGATGAAGGCCAAGTACTTAGAAATGCCACTTGATGGACCCGCTGGGTCGAGATGCTGACGCGAGGGCGGCGGAATGTCAATTAAATTTTCCTCTGCGACACGCCGGCCTGCCCCAGCCACCTCCACAATTGACGGGGGATGGCGAAAGGGGGTACACATAACCGTGGAGAGTGACGTTTTTGGAGTTCCCATGGCCGAGTTATTACACATCGACGACGACTGGAAGAAGCAGGCACAGGAAGAGAAGCGCCGGCTGGCCGAAGAGCAGCAGAAGCGGCAAGCCGCCCCGCCGGCGGCGCCGCCTCCGCTGGTCGCTCCGGTCTCGGCCGATCGGCCGGCGGTCGGGCCGTCATCCCGGGGACGCCGGGGGCTGCGCGAAATGCCGCCGGCATCGTTCGCGTCGCTGGTGCAGTCGGTGCTCACCCAGGCGCTATACCACCTTGGGGAGCTTGCCCCCGCCGGCGGCCAGCCGAGCGTGAACCTGGACATGGCCAAGCACCACATCGACACGCTGGGCGTGCTGGAGCAAAAGACCGTCAATAATCTCGATGAAACCGAGAAGCACGTGCTCGACGCGGCCCTCTACGAGGCACGGGCGCGATTCGTGAGCCTGGCGTCGCAGTTCATTTGAGCGTATTTTTTTCGAACCGCCGACATATTCCTTGCGTTTCAAACAGGTTGGCTTAAGATCGGTCCGGCGATGGATCGCCGACGGTAGCGCATTACGAGAGGCATGGAAGCCATGGCGTCACGCCGCTCAACGAGCGAGCCCGCGTCAAAAGGGCGGCTCAGCCAGCTCTGGCAGGTTCCCCTGCTGGTGCTTTCGCTGGGTCTGTTCGGCTACGCTGCATACCTCTTTATCGATCCCAAGCCAGGCCTGACTATTCCGCAGCGGATTGACCGCGCCGACCTTCTTCTTCAGCACGAACGACCCGACGCGGCCCGGGAAATCCTCACCAAGCTGCTCACCTCCGAAAAGCTCGTTCGCGAGAACGAGGCCAAGGTCCACCTCCTGTTGTCCCGGGCGATCGATGCCGAGCAGCGGGAAAAAAAGTTGGACCTGGCGGTCAACCACGAACAGATTCTCGCCCAAGCCAAGGCCGCCGTCACACTGGGGGCCAAGCTCGATGCCGACGACTTCCGCCGGCTTGGCGAAAGCTGCGAGGCGCTGGGCCAGCTCCCCGAAGCACTGGAGAACTACCGCCAGTCGATGGCTCTCGACCCGAACAAAGCCCTGTACCTGCAGCGCAAGGTGATCGAGCTGCAGATCGGGCAGGGCGACAACGCCGGGGCCGAGGCGAGCCTGGATGCCTATCTGAAGGACCAGAAACTGGCTGAAGTGGAGCGCGGCTGGGCGCTGGGCGAAAAAAGCCGGCTCCTGGCCGACCGCCGCGCCTTCGCCGAGGCGCGCGGCCTGCTTGCCGAGGCGTTGAAGATGGATGCCGACCCATCCGCGCAGGGGCAGGTTTATTACCGGCTTGGCTATTGCGCCTGGAAGCTGGGTGACAACGCCGAGGCCGAGCGGCTGCTGCGGCTGGCTCGCAACCAACTGCGGACGCAGCACCCCCTCGACGCCGACGCCGCCCAGTTGCTCGGCAAGATCCTGCAGGACCGCGGTGATCCTTCAGGCGCCGCGAGCTTCTACCAGGATGTCATCGTCAGCCACCCGGAATCGGCGGTCGCGCCGCTGGCGCGGCTGGGGCGGGGCGTCTGCCGGATCGAGACCGGCCAGGACGACGCCGGTCTGGCCGACCTCCACGACCTGGTCACCGATATTTCCGCCAAGCCGTCGCGCGACCGTTACAAGGCCGACTGCGTCATCGGGCTCAAACGGGCCCAGACCGTGCTTTCGGGACGGGAGAACTTCCAAGGCACGCTGGAGCTGATGTCGCTCGAGCAACTGCTGGACCCCGAGCCGCCCGCCGAGTTCTTTGGCCGGCTTTCGACGTTGTACGAGAAGCGCGCTGCCCAGGTGGAGAAGTCGATCCCCGATTCGCCGACCCAGGCCGAGCAGGTGCGCCGGACGCAGCAAGTCCCGGATTTGCTCACCAAGGCCGGGGACGCGGCAATCGCCCTGTCGCGCGGGTTGACGGTCGATAACGACAAGGGCCACGCCGATGCACTGTGGCGGGGGATCGACCTGTACGACCGGGCTGGCAGCCTCCGGCAAGTAATCAACGCTCTGGAACTGTTCGCCGCCGAGAACCCCGGCGACGGCCAGACGCCCGAGGCGCTGCTGCGGCTGGGCCGGGCGTACCAGGCGGCGGGGCTGTTCGACAAGGCGATCGGGGCATTCCAGCGGAACCAGTTCCGTTACCCGCAGAGCCTGGCCGCGTCGCGGAGCGGCGTGCCGCTGGCACAGGCTTACATCGCCAAAGGGCCGGACTCCTATCCCAAGGCGGAAAGCGCCCTGTTGGCGACGCTGGGCAGCCAGCTCATTACCCCCGAGGCCGCGGAGTTCCGCGACGCCTTGTTCGAGTTGGCACAACTCTACTACCGGACCGGCCGCTATGAAGAGGCGGTCGGCCGGCTGGAAGAATTGACCGAGCGCTACCCCAAGGAAGAGCGGATGGGGCAACTGCTGTTCCTGATGGCCGACAGCTATCGCAAGAGCGCCGCCTTATTGAAGGACGTAAAAGAGGCGCGGGCGGCGACAGCGACGGCGTCGGCGGCGCCCCTCCCCGCCGACCCAGCCGCCGCCGCCAGCCTCGCCAGTCAGGCCGAGGCCGCCGCCGCCAAGCGCGAGCGCCTCAACAAGGCGCGCCAGCGTTACGACCGGGCCATCGAGCAATTCCGCGTCGACCCGCCGCAGCGCGACCTGGACAAGCTCTATCTGAAGCTCGCCCATTTCTACCGGGCCGACTGCATGTACGACAACGGCAACTACGAGGAGGCGGTTCGCCTCTACGATGCCGCCGCCCTGCGCTACCAGGACGACCCCTCGGCCCTGGCCGCCTATATCCAGATCGTCAACGCCTACAGCGCCCTGGGAAAAACCGACGAGGCCAAGACCGCCAATGAACGTGCCAAATGGCTCCTGCGCAAGATGCCCCCCGACGCTTTCAAAGATGCGCAGTTGTCCATGCCCAGGGAGTATTGGGACGACTGGCTCAAATGGACGAACGGCGCGGGGCAGTGGTGAACGGTTTGTCAGTTGTCAGTGGTCGGTGGTCAGTTGTCAGTCGTCAGTGGTTGGTACCTTGAGCCGCGCTGAATCCGAATGCAGTATTACAACTGACCACTGACAACTGACCACTGACCACTGACAACTGACCACTGACAAAGCTAAGAGGTGACCTATGACCGACCCAATAGTTGCCGCCCTTGATGAACAGGTGGCCTGCTACCGCAAGCTCGCGAAGCTGGCCGATGCGCAACATGACTATGTTCAGCAGAGCCAGACCGAGAAATTGCTCGAGATTCTCAGCCGGCGGCAGGCGGTGCTCGACCAGATTGCCGCCTTCGAGAAGACGGTCGCGCCGGCCAAGCGCGAATGGTCCGAGTACCGTGCCCGGCTCGCCCCGTCGCTGCGCGACAAGGCCGAAGCGCTGCTGGCCGAAACGCGCCGGCTGCTCGAGCAGATCACTACCGCCGACCGCAACGACGCCATGGTCCTGCAGCAGCGCAAGCTGAACCTGGGCCGGCAGATCAATAAGGCGTCGGTGGCCCGCTCGGTCAATCGGAGCTATGCAGCGTCAGCCTACGGTACCAAACGGCCACGGATGGATATTCAGCAATAATGTCCTTGGTCCTTAGTCCTTTGCAAGAGAGGCGTTTTGCATGCCGAGCGCGTGGTGCAAATGACCAAGGACAAAGGACAAGGGACCAGTGACTGAAACCAGAAGAATGACCACTTTACCTTCGACAGATTCTCCCCCTCGCCCAACCGGCCGGACCGACAACGCCCGGCGTATCGAGGAGCTGGGCCAGATCATCGCGGCCTACAACCAGGTCACGGACAAGCTCCAGGCTTCCCATGACCAGCTCACCCGCACCGTGCAATCGCTCCGCCAGGAGCTCGGCGAGAAAAACCGCCTTCTGGAGCGAAAGAACCGCCTTGCCGCCCTGGGCGAAATGGCCGCGGGCATGGCCCATGAGATCCGTAATCCGCTGGGCGGCATCCAGCTCTATGCCTCCCTGTTGGCAAAGGACGTCGCCGACCGCCCCGACGCCCTGCAACGAGTGAATAAGATTTCCGGCGGCGTCAAGCGGCTTGAATCGCTGGTCGGGCAGGTCCTGCAATTCACCCGGGAGATCACCGCCGTCCCAGCGCCGATCGACCTGGCCGACGTCGTCGAGCAGGCGGTCGAATACGCCTGGCAGACTATCAGCAAACACGGGATCGAGTGCCAGGTTCATGGCCCACGCCCGATGCCGGCGTCGGCCGACGCCGGGTTGCTCGGTCAGGCCGTGTTGAACCTTCTACTGAATGCCGCCGAAGCGATCGGTGAAACGGCGCAGGACGAGCGGCAAACAAAAGAGGTTGTAGGGTCCGCACTGCGGACCGACTGCTGTGGCGTGGGAGAATCGGTCGGCAATGCGCACCCTCTTGAAAGTCAAAAAGATAGTGTCGCCTCTTCTCCCTCCCCCGGTACTCCGGGGGAGGGCAGGGGAGGGGGCGGGCTGCTCAACATAGCCCCCGCAGCCCCCTCCCTAACCCTCCCCCGGAGTACCGGGGGCGGGGATAAATGCAACACGACCTTTGCGACTTTCAACGACCAGATGAACCGTGGCCGGATCGTCGTCACCTACGGCCCGCCGGCGGGATCAGGTGCTCGGCAGTTCCACCTTTCGGTCCAGGACACCGGCCCGGGCATCCCGCCAGCCGTGATGGATCGGATCTTCAACCCGTTCTTCACGACCCGCGACAACGGCACCGGCCTGGGCCTGTCGATCGTCCACCGCATCGTGGAAGCCCACGACGGTACGATCCACGTAACCAACCCGCCAACTGGCGGAGCGAGGTTTGAAATTCGCATGTAGGGCGTACTTTAGTACGCGATTCCTTTCTCCCGGCGAAAAGGCGCGTACTAAAGTACGCCCTACAGGACTGACAAACATGGCCAGAATCCTAATAGTTGACGACCAGGAAATGATGCGTGACTCGCTCTGCGCGACTCTCGCGCGCGAGGGACACGAAGTGATGGCGGCGTCGGACGGCGCCGGCGCCGTCGGGAAGCTGTCGGCCGGGGCAGCCGCCGGCCGCTTCGACCTGCTGATCACCGACCTGAAAATGCCGCGCATGACCGGCACCGAGTTGCTGGCCGAGGCCAAACGGCTCCGGCCGGAGATGCCGGTGGTGCTGATGACGGCATTCGCCACCGTCGCCACCGCCGTCGAAGCTATGAAGTTGGGCGCCTACGACTATATCCAGAAGCCCTTTGACGGCGACGAAATCAAGATGCTGGTGGACCGCACGCTGGAGCATGCCCGGCTCTTGAAGGAGAACGCCGCCCTGCGCAGCGTGGCCGAGCAGCAGCTCGCCCCCCGGCCGTTGATCGGGTCGGGGCCGGCGATGAAGGTAGTCCGCCAGCGCATCGAACAGGTGGCACGCAGCAGCGCCACCGTGCTGGTGCGCGGGGAGACCGGCACCGGCAAAGAGGTGGTCGCCCGGGCGATCCACGCCGCCTCGGCGCGGCGCGACCAGCCGATGCTGGCGGTGAACTGTGCGGCGTTGAGCGAGAACCTCCTGGAGTCGGAATTGTTCGGGCACGAAAAGGGTGCATTCACGGGCGCCGACCGCGCTCGCCGCGGCCGGTTCGAGCTGGCCGACGGCGGGACCCTCCTGCTGGACGAGATCAGCGAGATCGCTCAGCCCCTGCAGGCCAAGCTGCTTCGCGTGTTGCAGGAGAGCAGCTTCGAGCGCGTCGGCAGCAGCGTCACCATCAGCACTGACGTGCGCGTCATCGCCACCACCAACCGCGACCTGGAGGCGGAAGTGGCGGCGGGGCGCTTCCGCGAGGACCTTTTCTACAGGCTCAACGTCGTCCCCATCGACCTCCCGCCGCTGCGCGAACGGACCGACGACATCCCCGACCTGTGCCGGCACTTCTTGAGCCATGTCTCCAGACGGGAGCGGACGGCGTTTCGCCATATCGAGTCCGATGCGCTGCGCCTGCTGCAGCGCTACCCCTGGCCGGGCAACGTGCGCGAGCTCCAAAACATCGTCGAACGGGCAACCGTGCTGGAGGTGGAGCCGGGCATCGTCCGCGCCCAGACCATCGAGCCGTGGCTGCGCACGCGGCTGGGAACGGCAGCAGCGGGGGGGCTGGCTCACGCCGAGGCGCTGGCCGGCAAACCGCTGGCCGACATCGAAAAACAGGTGATCCT
>Ga0182024_10006124_pt1 | contig 26544 bp, 12 predicted proteins | sample P32metaG_FD_120480 | JGI IMG/M metagenome (GOLD analysis project Ga0182024, IMG submission 120480) | Permafrost microbial communities from Stordalen Mire, Sweden - P3-2 metaG (Illumina Assembly) | ecosystem: Environmental > Terrestrial > Soil > Wetlands > Permafrost | place: Sweden: Stordalen... | reverse complement strand
GGGATAAAAGTCTTTCGTCAACCCGGCACGTCGTTTGTAATCGATCGGATTCACGCTCGTGGCAGCGACCCGCACCAGTACTTCGCCGGGACCCGCCACCGGATCAGGGTATTCCTCGAACTTGAGAACTTCAGGACCGCCATATTGGTGGACGACAACTGCTTTCATGTTTTCATCTCCTTTGTGCGGTGAGCAAACAGTCACTAGAACAATTTAGATGAACGGAGCCAGAATTGGTCGCCGGGTCGATGGAGTTCCGAAATTCGAAAATGGAAACTACCTGGATAGGCATGGCGAAATAATTTAGTGAGAAACGACGCACCGATTCTTGCACTCAACAGTGGCTCGCCTTCGCTGAAGTTCGGTATTTGGCCTACTTCAGCACGTCCCAGATCTCGCACTGCCAGTAAAAGCCTGACAAGATAGAAGGGGCTATCACTCCTTCGCTAACGGCATCGTGGACCAGTGCATGCACTGCCTCGTAGCCCGGAATCTGTACACGCTTGGCGAGTTCGATCAGTCTTGCGCTGGAAGTTCACGTTCAGCAATCATCGAAAGCAGTAACATAAGGCCATCGGGACCCGCGAACCGGTCAAGCGCTAATCCCTCTACGATGCCCCGGTTCTTTCTGAATTCGTCTCGCCGATTGTACTGACATCCGTATGGCTTTCGCCATCTTGGGCTCATGTTGCGACGGTGCACTAACCGCAAACCGCTCACTTTCGGTTTTCCCTTAGTGTCCTCGGCCGCGAGCCACTCCACCCAGCCTGCCTGCAGATCTGATATAAGTTCGCCACAACTATCACATCGCCAACCGGATCGAATGGATTTTTCTCTGGGCATAACATTCACCAAGATCATAGATATGCATAGATTCTTCCACCCGAAGTAGCGTGAGGCGGGGTTCCACAAACGTGTTGATCCCCACCTCACGATGCGTTCAACGGGTCACCGCTTGCATAGCAGCGGGTGGAACAAGCAGGCCGGTATGGAAGCGGCGTCGATTCCACGGAAGAAATAGCCGCGCCCTTGCTTGACCTTCCTCTGGTCAGGGCGGTAGAACCTTCAGCGAGCACCGGTGCACCGCAAAAATACGGGATTGCTGGGTTCGACTAGGACCTTTGGAGCGCATAGTTAAGAGACAACAGCGGAGAGAAATGAAGCCGACTGCTTCCCCAAATCTGTGGCGACCGCTTCGAGTAACGGTTTTCCGCAATCTGCTAATCGCGGACGTCATTTCAGATGCTGGCGCTTTCATGCAGAACGTTGGCGCAGCATGGTTGATGGTCTCACTTGGCGCCGGGCCGATTTATGTTGCGCTGACGCAGACTGCCGCTTCCTTGCCATATTTTCTACTGGCCCTTCCAGCGGGCTCCGCTGGCGATATCGTCGACCGCCGCAAGCTGATTCTTTTCACCGAGTCGTGGATGATGGGCGTCGCGTTGATTCTAGCGATCTTGACTATCGCAGGAGTGATGTCGCCATGGATACTCTTGGTGCTCACATTTGCGCTCTCGGCGGGAGACGCGTTCGAAACGCCGGCATGGCGTGCAATCCTCCCTGAATTAGTGCCCAAGGAAGACCTAGCAGCGGCTTCTGCGCTCAACGGGATTGAATTCAACCTCGCCCGAGCGGTTGGGCCGGCGCTCGCGGGCACGATCATATCGGTTGCTGGTGTCGCCGCAGCCTTCGTCGCAAATTTCGTATCGTTCTTCGGTGTCATTCTTGTTGTTGCTAAGTGGAAAAGGCCTGTCCGCAGGAGGAGCGCGCCGCCGGAATCTTTTTCGGGGGCGACCGTCGCGGCAATTCGATACGTCCGGCACTCTCCCGCAATCCTGACGGTATTGCTCAGAACAGGCGTAGCCATGTTCTTCTCCAGCGCCCTCTTCGCGTTGCTGCCGACGGTTTCTCGAAGTGTGAATCAGAATGCAACCGGCTATGGACTCTTGCTCGGCTGCTTTGGCGGCGGTGCAATCATCGGGGCTTTGGCCATGCAGTCAGCCCGTGACAGGTGGGCGATGGAGTCCATAGTGTCGACGGGCGTCGTGAGCTTGGGGTTAGTGATTTTGGCGATGAGTGGGTTGCACAGATTGAGCACGCTGGCTGCAGTTATGGTGGTTGGCGGTGCGGCATGGGTCATCTTCATTTCCCTTATCAATGCCCTTGTCCAGAACCTGGCGCCTGATTGGGTAAGAGCACGAGTCCTCGCCATCTTCATTCTGGTTTATCAGGGGAGTTATGCGCTCGGGACCGCGGCTTGGGGAGCCGTCGCGCAACGATCAGGCGTTCGAACCGCGCTTGTCTACGCTGGAATGGGGACAGTCGCCACCGCAGCGATTGCCCTTTTCGCCCAACTTCCCGATTCGACCGCAGATCTGAGCCCCTGGAACCACTGGCGCATGCCGGTCGTCATCAAGGAAGTTGGGGCTGATGTCGAGAAGGGACCGGTACTGGTTACCATTGAATACACCGTCATGCCAAAGCGGACAGCAGAATTTGTGGATGCGATGCATGAATATGGTCGGATGCGCCGTCGCGATGGCGCGTATCGGTGGGCAATCTTCCGCGATACTGAAGTCGCGGATCGCTATTTGGAAATATTTCTGGTGAACTCTTGGGCGGAGCATCTGCGTCAGCATGAGAGGCAAACCCAGGCCGACCGTGAGTTGGAAGGGCGAATATACGGCTATCTTTCCGGAGGACCGATCGTGCATCATTTGATCGATACCTACGCGACAGAAACGTGATCGGATAGAACCGGTCGCAGCGGGGAAGACTTGGTTTAGGGAAGCGTCAGCCGAAGGTTTGACTCAGTGTGCTCGCCGCAAACATTGGCTTATGCGAACGTCGGTTAATACCATCGTCTAATGGACTCATCTCCACCCTTGTGGCCTAATGGCGAGTGTCCACAACGCCTCCGTAGAAACTGGATCGCATCACTGTCGCGGCGCTATTCTGGGGCGGCGAGGTTTCGCCGTCGGGAGGATCGAAAACTATATCAATGACTGACTCGGCGACAGAGCAGAATCCGGCGACTGGTTTCGCAGCACCGTCTGAGGTGGGCGAGGTTCAGGCGGGAAATCCCCTCCCGATTGGAGGCGCCCACCAACAAGGAAGGGGAGTCAATTTTGTTTTGTTCAGCCGTCACGCAACCGGTGTTCGTCTGGAGTTCTATCAAAATTCGGAGGATTCTTCTCCGAGCAGAATCATTGACTTCGATCCGGTGCGTCATCGGACAGGCGACGTCTGGCATGTATGGGTGCGGGACATTCCCGCAGGTCAACTCTACGGTTATCGCGTCGAGGGGCCGTATCTACCCGAAGAGGGCCATCGCTTCAACCGACATAAGCTGCTTCTGGATCCGTATGCAAGAGCAATTGCCGGGGTCGAGAATTGGGATTTTCTAGCCGCCCGCGGCTACGATTCATCCAGCAGCCTGACTGACTTAAGCATTTCGACTGTCGATAATGGGGGCACCACACCGAAATGCATCTTCACCCACGACCATTTCGACTGGGAGATGGATTCGCCTCCAAAGCACTCCGCCTCCGACACAGTCATCTACGAGACACACGTTCGCGGTTTCACAATCCATCCGAGTTCGGGTGTGGCGCATCCTGGAACTTTCGCTGGCTTGACCGAGAAGATACCGTATCTCCAAGACCTGGGAGTGACCGCCATTGAGTTGATGCCTGTTCTTGAATTTAACGAAAACGAATCCAACCGACTGAATCCAATCACAGGAAAGAGACTCAAGAACTACTGGGGCTACGATCCCGTCGGCTTCTTCGCTCCGAAGCTGTCCTACAGCATTGCAGGAGCGCACGGTCAGCAGATCCAGGAGTTCCGAGAGATGGTCAAAGCGTTTCATCGCGCCGGGATCGAAGTGATTTTGGACATTGTGTTGAATCACACAGCCGAGGGAGATGAACTCGGGCCCACGATTTCTCTGCGCGGTATTGAGAACTCGATCTTCTATATGTTGGAAGAGAACGGGCGCCGATACTACAAGAACTTTTCTGGCGTTGGCAATACGCTTAATGCAAATCATCCCGTCGTGCGGGAGTTCGTCAGGAATGTGCTTCGTTACTGGGTCATGCACATGCATGTGGATGGTTTTCGCTTCGACCTTGCTTCGGTCCTGGGCCGAGATGAGCATGGGAACATTCTCCGCGACGCCCCGCTTCTTGAGGGCATTGCGGAGGATCCCATTCTGCGGGACGTGAAGATTATTGCGGAGGCGTGGGACGCGGGCGGCGCCTATCAAGTGGGGAGTTTTTCCACGCGGCGCTGGACGGAATGGAATGGCCGTTTCCGTGACGATGTGCGCCGCTTTTGGATGGGCGATGGGGGCATGATGGGATCGTTCGCAAGCCGAATCTGCGGAAGCTCAGATTTGTACCGAAGCTCGGGCAAGGGACCTGCATGCAGCCTCAACTTCGTAACTTCTCATGATGGGTTCACGCTGAACGATTTGGTCAGCTACAAGCAGAAGCACAATGACGAAAATGGCGAGTACAACCGCGATGGAACCGATGCCAACTACAGCGACAATTGCGGCGTGGAAGGGGCGAGCGACGATCCCGTCGTCGAAGGGATGCGGAACAGATTGATTAAGAATTTTATATTGACCCTGCTTGTCTCTCGAGGAGTTCCCATGTTGCTCGGCGGCGACGAGTGTCGCCGAACCCAGCGCGGCAACAATAATGCTTACTGCCAGGATAAAGAGGTGAGCTGGTTTGACTGGAGCTTGATCGAAAAGCACAAAGAGATTCAGCGCTTTACTCGAGGAATGATCGGCTTCCGGCGAGCGCATCCCATCCTGCGAAGAGAAGTTTTCTACACTGACGCCGACATAAAGTGGTTTGCGCCGAATGGCGTATCCCCCGACTGGACGGACCAGCTGCAGAAATGGTTTGCGTGTCTGATTCTGGGACAGTCTGAGCCGGACTTGTTCCTGATGTTTAACGCCGACAACACTTCGGTTGAGTTTTCCATTCCGGACTTGCCGGCCGGTAAGATCTGGCGTTTGGCGGTGGATACTTCACGGACTGCGCCTGACGATCTCTTCGACTCTGGGAAAGAGCCTTCGATGCAGGGCCAAATCCTTTTTCGGCTCGAACCTCGATCAAGCGCAATTCTCTTGACCGAAGACGGCGAGGTGCTGCGTGACAATTAGCCCTGCTGCCGGGAAGCCGGCTGACCCATCCATTCTTGTTAACGTCCCGAAGCTCGTCACTGCCTACTACGAGTTACGGCCCGATCTGAGTGATCCCAGACAGCGGGTTGTCTTCGGTACGTCCGGCCATCGCGGATCGGCTCTGCATGTTGCATTCAACGAGTGGCACATCCTGGCCATCACCCAGGCGATTTGTGATTACCGCAAACTCCAGAACATTGATGGGCCGCTGTTTCTTGGGATGGACACTCATGCTCTGTCCGAGCCGGCGTTTGCGAGCGCGATGGAAGTGCTTGCGGCAAACAATGTCGAAGTAATGATCTCCGAAGGTACACCCTACACCCCGACCCCAGCCGTCTCCCACGCGATTCTGCTCTACAACCGCGCGCGAAAGTCAGGACTTGCCGACGGTATCGTAATCACGCCGTCTCACAATCCTCCCGATGACGGGGGATTTAAATACGACCCCCCGCATGGAGGACCGGCAGATTCGAGTGTGACTTTGTGGATTGAATCGAAAGCCAATGCTTTTCTCGAGCGTAGCCTCGACGGTGTTAAGCGCACGCAGTTTGCCAAAGCGCTGCGTGCACTCACAACGCACAAACACGACTTTTTGAGCGTCTATGTCAGCGATCTCAACAGTGTTGTCGACATGAATGTGGTGCGCGATGCCAAGATTAAGCTGGCCGTGGATCCCCTTGGGGGAGCGGGCATCGATTATTGGCCGAGGATTGCCGAGCAGTATGGTCTCGATCTGACGATCGTCAACCAATCTGTAGATCCTACATTTCGCTTCATGAGCGTGGATTGGGACGGAAAGATTCGCATGGATCCTTCCTCGCCTTATGCGATGCAGAGACTCATCGCATTGAAAGACAAGTTCGATATTGCGTTTGCCAGCGATACCGATCACGACCGCCACGGCATCGTGACCAAAGGAAGCGGATTGCTGCCTCCGAATCACTACCTTTCAGCGTGCGTCAGCTATCTGTTCGCGAACCGGCACAATTGGAGTGAGGACGTCGCCGTCGGCAAGACCGTAGTGAGCAGCAGCATGATCGATCGTGTCAGTACTCGCCTGGGTCGGCGGCTTTATGAAGTTCCGGTGGGCTTTAAATGGTTTGTCGAAGGATTGCTAGGCGGCCGCCTGGGTTTTGCCGGCGAGGAGAGCGCCGGTTCGTCCTTTCTCCGGCGCGACGGTAGCGTATGGACCACTGATAAAGACGGAATCGTTCCTTGTTTACTCGCAGCAGAAATTACGGCGCGTGTGGGCAAAGATCCGGGTGAGATTTATCGTGAGTTCATCCGCGACCTGGGAGATCCCGTCTACGAACGCATCGATGCTCCCGCTACGCCCGAACAAAAAGCCGCTCTGGCAAGATTGTCCCCGTCCGACATTCACGCTACTGAAGTTGCTGGTCAACCGATACAGAAGATTCTGACCACCGCTCCGGGAGACGGCAATCCAATTGGAGGAATCAAAGTGATCGCCAAGGATGGCTGGTTTGCAGCACGTCCTTCGGGCACGGAGGAAATCTACAAGATTTACGCCGAGAGTTTCCTCGGTCAGAACCATCTACGACAGATCGAGGAAGAAGCTCAAACCATTGTTTCGGAAACGCTGGCTCGCAGTACCCAGGCGGCCTGAGCCGATAAGTTATAAGAGGAGTTTGTTTATGAGTAGCTCGACAATCGTTAACTCGACAATCGTTAGCTCGACAATTATTGATCGTCCCCTCGATACCGCCATTTCAGATGCTCTTAATGACTTGGCCTTGGATCTGAGATGGTCGTACAATCACTCGGCGGACCAACTGTGGGAGCAACTTGATCCCGAACTCTGGGAACTGACCCACAATCCTTGGGTTCTGCTGCAAACCGTCTCCCGGGAAAAGCTGCAGAGCGTTACCTCCGAGCCAAGATTTCAGAGACTCTTGGCTGATCTCCACCGCGAGAAAACGCATGCGGAAGAGTCGGAAGCTTGGTTTCAAAAGGCGCATCCGCGTTCGGGCGTGTCGACGATTGCGTATTTCTCGATGGAGTTCATGTTGAGCGAAGCGCTGCCGATTTATTCTGGCGGACTCGGCAACGTCGCCGGCGATCAGCTCAAAGCCGCAAGTAACCTGGGCGTCCCCGTGACCGCAATTGGTTTGCTCTACCAACAAGGCTATTTTCGCCAGGAAATTGATGCACAAGGCCACCAGCAAGCTTTGTACCCATTCAATGATCCCGGTCAGCTTCCGATTCGACCGGTGCGCGAGCCAAACGGCGAATGGCTGCGCCTGGCCATCGCTTTGCCTGGCTTTAAGTTGTGGATCAGAGTCTGGCAAGTGCGGGTGGGCCGGACCAAACTGTATTTGCTCGATACCAACGATCCCGCGAACCTTCCGTCCTTCCGCGGCATTACGACTGAACTGTACGGAGGTGGTCCGGAGTTGCGTTTGAAACAAGAGTTAGTCCTCGGTGTTGGAGGCTGGCGGCTCCTGCGAGCCTTGGGACTGCAGCCCGAGGTCTGCCATCTCAATGAAGGTCACGCGGCATTCGCGGTGCTGGAACGGGCGCGTTCATACATGGAAGACAACGGCAAGCCATTCGATGTCGCGCTTAGCGTCACGCGTGCCGGCAACCTTTTTACGACCCATACTCCCGTGGAGGCGGGCTTTGACCGCTTTGCTCCCAGCCTTATTGAGCGATATCTCAGCAAGTATGCCGAGGATAAACTGTCGATTTCGGTCGACGAGCTTCTAGCGTTGGGACGACGCGATCGCCAAGACTCGTCTGAACCGTTCAATATGGCCTATCTGGCGATCCGCGGCAGCGGCGCCGTCAATGGCGTCAGCAAATTGCACGGTCAAGTGAGCCGACGCCTCTTCCAGCCCCTCTTTCCCCGGTGGCCTGAAACAGAGGTGCCGGTAACGTACGTAACCAACGGAGTGCATACCCCTACTTGGGACTCTGCTGAAGCAGACCGCTTGTGGGAACATTCCTGCGGAAAACAATTCTGGCATGGAACACTGGCAGACACAGAAAGAGATATTCGTGCAGCGAGCGATTCCAACCTCTGGCAACTCCGCGCAGATAGCCGCAAGACTCTCGTTGAGTACGTCCGGAGACTTTACGGTCGTCAATTAGCAGGTCGGGGAGCGTCGTCGGAAGACCTCGCGCAGGCCGCATTGATACTCGATGACAATATTTTGACTTTGGGATTTGCCCGTCGCTTTGCCACGTACAAACGCCCGAACCTTCTCCTGCACGATCCGGCGCGGCTTCTGAACATCTTGATGAATCGAGAGCGCCCGGTTCAGCTCGTGCTTGCGGGCAAGGCGCATCCCCAAGATGCCGAGGGGCAAGAAATGATCCGGCAGTGGTTTGAGTTTGCTCGCCGCGCTGAAGTTCGATCCCGGGTGGTCTTCCTTTCGGATTACGACGTTCTCATGGCGGAGCATCTGGTTCAGGGCGTGGACGTCTGGGTGAACACTCCGCGACGCCCTTGGGAAGCTAGCGGCACCAGCGGCATGAAGGTGCTGGTGAACGGCGGGTTGAATCTTTCAGAACTCGATGGTTGGTGGGCGGAGGCGTATTCCCCGGAAGTAGGCTGGACGATCGGAGATGGGCGCGAACATGGAGATGACCTTTCTTGGGACGCAGCTGACGCTGAAAGTCTCTATGCAGTGCTCGAAAGAGAGGTTATCCCGGTGTTCTATGCCCGCGACGAACATGGAATTCCACGCGGCTGGGTTGCCCGTATGCGCGAAAGTATGGCCCGCTTAACTCCGACCTTTTCGACTAATCGCGCAGTCCGCCAATATACCGAAGAACACTATCTCTCGGCGGCAGCAGCTTTTCGCCAACGCGCCGAGAATCGAGGTTCGGTGGGAGCTGATCTCGTCGCCTGGCAGGCCGAGCTGGCGAAACATTGGTCAGCGCTGCGATTCGGCCCCGCGACCGTCGAGCAACAGGGCGAGCGATATCTATTTCACGTTCAAGTTTTTCTTGATGATATCGATCCCGATGCCGTGGGGGTCGAGCTGTACGCGGAGGCGCAGAAAGAGGAGCACCCAGTCACGTACGCTATGAATCGTGGCGAACGCCTGGTTGGTGCGACAAATGGCTTCACATACGATGCCGTTATTCCGGCCAATCGCCCAGCCGCGGACTACACGCCGCGCCTCGTTCCGCAGCACGTAGGAGCGTTGGTGCCGCTGGAGGCGCCTTTTATTCTGTGGCACAACGCGCCCTCGTGGCGGTGAATTGGAGCTGTGCTCAAAGATCCGAACACGAAAGAAGAATTGGTTTTGATCATCGAACGTGTGAGTGGAGAAGCTTGAGCGCGATCTCTAAAGTCTCCATTTTCGCAACGGTCGTACAAGAGATCGGATAACGAGAGCGGGCTGGAAGTCCCGCTGAGTCAGAATTCAAGGAACCAATCCAATGCTCGATAAACTGGCCGTAGGCCATTTTGCTTTGCTCGACAACTGTGTGCTCCTCGTCAGTGACGATGGTTGCTTTGATCTTCATTCCTTATCTTCAGGTCGAAAACGGTTTTTTCTTTGCCGTCGATATTGAACTTCGCATGGCTCGGAACATTGAAGACCTGGTTCTTGTTGTCGGGCAGAGTGAGGATCAGCAAGTTGGGGGCATTTACGTGCCACACCTTGCCCTCAATCGTTCTGACCGAGTTGACATAGCGTGGAGTCGCCGTAGTGGTGATGGTCTGGGTCAGCTTGGTTCCTGGCACGAGCTCGCTGACACTCAGTTCTTTGCCATCGATGGTGAATTTGTCGCTGTCAGGAACCCAGATTGTTCCCCTTCGAGATGCCTTCGTCGCCCTCTTCTTCGTCACGCTGGGGACATTGATTGACCCCAAGGTATTGTCCGAGCATCTGGCCCTTCTCGGTCTGATGCTGGTGCTGATCGTTCTGGGTAAGTTGCTGGTTTGGTCCAGCGTGGTATGGCTCTTCCGATATCCATTCCGAACTGCCATAGCCGTGGCCGCCGGTCTGACGCAGATCGGCGAGTTGTCCTTCGTTGTGGTGCAAGTGGCTCGATCATCAGGATTGGTCGACGAGAGCGTTTTCAGTACGGTGATTGCCGCGTCTTTGATCTCCATCTTGTTGAATGTCTTTGTGGTGCGTGCTGTGTTTCGCTGGACTGAACCGGACGCATTCCCTCGCAAGCGTGTCGAAGGCAACAACCACGACAAGGTAGCGGACCTACAGGAGGCTCAACCATGAAGATCATTGGCACAGATGCACACTGGCAGTGGAACCTTCTACGGATTACTGCTCGCTTCTGTTTTCCTTGGCCCTGTGGTTAGAACCCTCTGGCAACTAAGGCGGAGACGGAAACCCTTTTGTAATGCGATACTGCTCGCCAGGCATTCGCGAGATAAGAGCAATGATTTTGGAAGGAGTGTGCATCTTGAAAAACTCTTTGACAAGATCGGCGGTATGCGTGGTAGGGAAGCTGATAACACTGGCGGCGGTGGTCTACGGTATGGGTGCGATTCCGGCAGTCGCTCAGCAGGCGAGCGCGGAGCAGCCGGACAATTACACTTGGCTGGAAGATATCCGCGGCGAGCGGCAAATGGCTTGGGTGAAAGCGGAGAACGCGCGCACCGCAGCCGTGCTGGAGAAAGACAGTCACTTCGCGCCTCTGGAGGCAGCGGCGCTGAAAGTGCTGGAGTCTCCGGACCGTCTGCCGGATCCAGAGTTTCGCAACGGCGTGGTGTACAACACCTGGCGCGATGCCGAACATGTGCGGGGGATTCTTCGACGCACAACGCTTAAGGATTATCTAACTGCGGAGCCGAAGTGGGAAACGGTATTGGATTACGACGCGCTCTCCAAAGTTGACAATCAGAGTTGGGTGGCGAAAGGACTCACATGCCTGCATCCGGGGGATGAGCTATGCCTGGTGGAACTATCAGCAGGGGGCGAGGATGCGCAGACTCTGCGCGAGATGGATTTGAAGACGGGTAAGTTTGTAGAGGGCGGTTTCGTGCTGCCACGCGGCAAGCAGACCGTGGCATGGGCGGACAAGGACACACTGCTGATTGCGCGGGATTGGGGTCCGGGAACGATGAGCGAGGCTGGATATCCGATCACGATCCGGCGGTGGAAGCGCGGCCAGCCGCTCGAAAGCGCCGAGGAAGTGTTTCATGGAGACACCAAAGACAACGGATATGGCGACAATCCGCGCGTGTTCATCGACGGACAGGGCCATCGAGCCATGCTTGCGGAACGGAACCTGAGCACGTTTGCGCATGAAACCTATCTGCTGCGCGGAGGAGCAAAGAAGCTGGCGTTGCCGTTGAAGTCCAGTGTGGAGGGGATGCTGGACGGCCAGTTGCTGGTAACTCTGGATGAGGACTGGACTCCCGAAGGACAGCACAACAAGATTGCACAGGGGTCGGTGGTTGCGCTCGATTTGGCCTCGGTTGAGAAGGACCCGGTGCGGCTGAAACCGACTGTAGTGTTTGCGCCGACCGCACAGGAGTTTGAACAGTGGTTTGTAACAACAAAAAACCACATGATCCTGGGCACGCTCGAACACGTACAAGGACGCGCGTATGAATACACATTGGGCAGCGGCGGCAATTGGACGCGGAAGCGGCTTCCCGTGCCAGACAATCTGACCATCGACGCTGCGACGGCGAGCCGCACCGACGACCGCTTTTTTCTAGGCCTGGACGGGTTCTTAACTCCACCTTCGCTGTGGCTGGGGGATGCGGGGGATTTATCGTTCGCCGTGGCTAAGTCGCAGAAACCGCAGTTCGACGCAAGCGCCGATGTGGTGGAGCAGCTTGAGGCCGTCTCAAAGGACGGGACCAAGGTGCCGTACTTTGTGGTGCATCGCAAGGATATGCGCTACGACGGGTCGAACCCGACCCTGTTGACCGCCTATGGCGGATTCCAGATCTCGAATACACCGTATTATTCGCCGGTGACTGGCAAGTTGTGGCTCGAATATGGCGGCGTGTATGTGCTGGCCAATATCCGCGGCGGTGGCGAGTTCGGCCCGGCGTGGCATGAGGCAGGACTGAAGACTCACCGGCAGCGGATTTATGACGACTTCTACGCGGTGGCGCAAGATCTGGTGACGCGCAAAATCACCTCGGCGCGCAGGCTGGGCATTCGAGGCGGGTCGAATGGGGGCCTGTTGATGGGCGTGGAATTCAACCAGCACCCGGAGATGTGGAATGCGGTCGTGATCCAAGTGCCGTTGCTGGACATGCTGGCGTTTGAGCATTTGTCGGCCGGCGCGTCGTGGGTAGGAGAGTATGGTTCTGTCTCAGTACCGGAGGAGCGGGTTTTTCTCGCGTCGATTTCGCCTTATAACCAGCTGAAGCCGGATGTGAATTACCCGGAGCCGCTCATCTTTACGACCACCAAGGATGATCGCGTGGGACCGGTTCATGCGCGCAAGTTTGCAGCGCGCCTGGAGGAGTTTCACAAGCCGTTTTTCTATGACGAGATCACTGAGGGCGGACACGGCGCCGGCGCGGATAAGAAGCAGGAAGCAAGAACTGATGCTGAATACTTCACCTATCTGATGATGAAGCTGATGGATTCAGCTGGCCCTGCGCAGGGTAATTGACGGGCGGATATCGGAGGTTTAATTGCGCGATCTTAAAATGTTGAGAGTCATCCTCATCATTCTCGTGTTGGCGTCGGTGGCTTTCGCTGCGCCGGTTCATCTGCGCTGCGAGTACCTGCAGAATCCTCTGGGCATCGATTCAGCTTCTCCGCACTTGTCGTGGCAGAGCGACAATACCGAGCGCAACTGGAAACAGGCGGCTTATGAAATTTTGGTGAGCAGCAGTGATGACGCGTTGCGAGCCGGCAAGAGCGACATCTGGGACAGCGGTAAGGTCGCCTCCTCAGAGTCGGTGGGAATTGCCTATCACGGCCCGGCGCTGGAATCGCGCACACGATATTACTGGAAAGTTCGCGTGTGGGATGGGGTAGGGCAAGTGTCGGAATCGACGGAAACAGCCTGGTGGGAGCTGGGACTTCTGCACCCGAGCGACTGGAAGGCAAAATGGATTCGCTGGAAGAATCCCGACGAAGATGCGGACCGGGGAGGAATCCGTTGGATTGAGGTCGGGGGTCAGGATGCGCCGGCTGCGGCGCCGAATGCTATCGCCACGTTTCGCCTTAGCATCGACCTGCCGGAAAAAGGAAGAGGCGCAGTTTTGTTTTTGGCGACGCGCGGAAGCTTTGTGGCAAAGGTAAACGGCGTGGAGGTCGACGCGAAGGGCAGATGGCGCACTTTCGATCGTCGGGATATTTCTGATCAACTCGTGGTGGGTCGGAACTTAATTGAAGTGCAAGTGACGGCCCCGGAGGCGCAATCCGGCGAAGCCACCGCTACGAAGGCCGCGCTAGCGGCTCTGGTGAAGATCACGCGGTCCAATGGTTCCACGATGCGCTTTCCCTCTGACGAGAAATGGGAAGCGCGCCTTGACGACACTACACAGTGGCAAGCGGCAAATGTCGCAGGCGATTTGACCGATCCCCAACTTGGAGATCCAGGACCGCTGCCGCAGCCAGTTGCGTATCTGCGTCGGACGCTCGCAGTAACGAAGACGGTGCAGAAGGCGAGACTTTACGTCACAGCGCTCGGCAGCTATCGCGTATTTTTGAACGGCAAGCGCGTGGGAGTCGACGTTATGACCCCCGGCTTTACTGACTATCGCAAACGCGTTCTTTATCAGGTCTACGATGTCACGAGCTTAATCGCCAACGGCAACAACGTAATCAGTGCGTTGCTTGGCGATGGCTGGTATGGCAGCGGCCTGACCTGGATTGGAATGCACTTCTTTCCGCCTCCGGATCGTTTTGTGGCGCAACTCGAACTTGAATATGCCGATGGCGGTCACGACACGGTTGTGACCGACGAGTCATGGAAAGCGGCAGCATCACCGATCGTTGAATCCACCATTTATGGTGGTGAAGTGTACGACGCTCGCCTGGAACAGGCGGGATGGGATAGGCCAGGGTTCGACGATTCGAAATGGAAGCCGGCAGCGATTGCGGACTCGCCGGGAATCAAAGTCACGAGCCAGATCGACGCGCCTCCGAAAGTGATTCTTACGATCGATCCAAAGCATGTGACTGCTGTCGCCAACGGTGCGCACGTTTTCGATATGGGGCAGAACATGGTGGGATGGGTCACGCTGCGAGTGAAAGGCGCGGCGGGAACTAAAGTTCGGTTGCGCTTCGCAGAAATCCTGAATGCCGATGGGACAATCTACACCGCAAATTTGCGCGATGCAGATGCCACCGACGTCTACATTTTGCGAGGAGGGAAGGAAGAAAGCTTCGCTCCGCATTTTACCTTTCATGGTTTCCGCTACGTCGAGGTTACCGGTTACCCGGGAACGCCGAGTTTGGATGCAATCCAAGGGGACGTGGTGAGCAGCGTGAGCGGCGATGCAGTGGCCAAGCTTTCCACGTCAAGCGATCTGGTGAATCGCATGTGGTCGATTGGCATTTGGGGGCAGCGTGGAAATTTTCTAAGCATTCCCACTGATTGTCCGCAGCGGGATGAACGTTTGGGATGGATGGGCGACGCCGGAGTTTTCTGGCGGACTGGAAGTTATAACTTCGATATTGCGGCCTTTTCGCGGAAATTTATTCAGGACATTACCGATGCGCAGAGTCGGCAAGGAGCGTTTCGAAACGTCTCGCCGAACACTCTGCCTTCCAGTGCCGATGAGTCGGAAGAGGCTCCGCCGCAGAGCGATCGCGTGGGAGCGCCGGGCTGGGGCGATGCGGGAGTAATCGTTCCATGGACGACATGGATGCAGTATGGGGACAAGGCCGTTATCAATGAGAACTGGGACGCCATGCAACGCTGGATGGAATTCATCCAAGAGCAGAATCCCGACTTCATTCGTAAGAATGGCGTGGGGCCGAACTTCGCCGACTGGCTCGCTCCGGATGTGAATACGAATAAGGATTTGCTTGCGACTGCGTACTGGGCCCTAATTGCAAACATGATGTCGCAGATGGCTCACGTTACGGGCAAAGACGCGGATGTAAAGCGTTACGACGATCTCGTTGCGAATATTCGTGCAGCTTTCCAAAAGGCTTACATCAAAGACGACGGAGAGGTGGGAACCGGGACGCAAACTTCGTACGTGGTCGCGCTGTACACCAAGATGGCGCCCGTAGCTCTTGAGCCGCTGCTGGTCGACAAACTTGTCAAAGATATTGAAGCGCGCAACTGGCATCTTTCCACGGGCTTTCTGGGAACGCCTTTCTTGCTGTTCACGCTGGCCGATCATGGTCGCACCGACGTCGCGTATCGGCTGCTGCTGAGCGATACGTATCCCTCCTGGGGCTACATGCTGGCGAAAGGCGCGACCACGTGGTGGGAACGCTGGAACGGCGACACTGGCGATCCTTCGATGAACTCTTATAACCACTACGCTTTCGGATCGGTAATGGCGTGGGTTTATCGATATGCGGCGGGTATCGATACCACTCCCGATTCTCCCGGGTTCAAAGAGATCGTGATCCATCCTCATCTGGATGCGCGCATGAACGTTGCGCGTTTGGAGTATGACTCGATCTACGGCAAGATTGTCAGCGATTGGAAGGGAAGTCCCGCTGGACCATTTTCTCTGAACGTCACGATCCCGGCGAACACTTCCGCAAAAGTTTTCTTGCCGGCGATTGCAGGGGCTCATCTTGTGCAGGACGGAAAGCCGATGGAAGCGCAGGCGGAGAACGGATCGTTTGTTGTGGAGATCGGATCAGGTTCCTACAACTTCGAAGTGAAGTAGTATTTCCGCTGGAGGTCGCGGGCTCAGGCACGAATTGCTTCAGGCAGACACTGGTTTTAGGTTGAAACCGCTTACCACCATGCGTGGTCGTTCGCCGCGCGTATCGGCATGATTCAGTTCCGTTCGGATAGAGCGAGTTTCTCCAGGCATGAGCGTGAAATAGTTATCGCTGTAGATCACGGGCAGAATCCGGTCTTCGCTTTTCTCGCGCACTACTTTCAATCTGGTCATAAGCGCAGGGTAAGCGGATCGATTCTGCAATCGAGTGGTTAGCTGCCATTGATTGCCTTGCCGCGAAGTATTCGTGATGGTTTTGACTTGCGCTTTGGGCAACAGGCGGATGGCTCGATAGTCGCCTTCTTGCGCTCCACGCATATAAAGATTGGTCGAGGCCAGTCTTTCCGCGCGCGATAGCATGAGTCGAACAAAATGTACCGGCGTTAAGCCAGCCGGATATTCCATGTGGATGCAGGTGGCTACGCTGTCTTCAGCGCTGTCGAGCGTAGCGGATTTTTTCCATTGAATTGACCCATCGATATTCAGAACTTCCGCCAACGCCGTCAAACCGCGAGCGTTGCCGGCGCTATAGTTCACCACTTCGACGTCGTCGGTGACGCGATTCCATTGAATGTGCAGCGGCTCACAAACGTTTTTGCAGGCGAAGTAGGCGGCAGTCGGTTCCAGATAGTAGTCGTAGGTCTGCCATAACAACGACGGCCAGCAGGAATGGCTCATCCACAAAAGCAAGCCCATGCGATACTTGCTTTGCGCTTCAAACTCCGCGCGAAAACCTTCGTAGTCCGCGAAGTGCGCGAGAGAAACGAACTCTTCGAAGCTGTCGGCCAGGCCATAGGCCTGCTCAACCGTACTTAGAAAGCTGGGCCCGCGCCGGAATCCGCCCTCGACAAAATCGTGCAGTCCCCATTCAAGCGTTGGAGGCCAGAGCGCTTTTTTGGGCAGGAATGCTTGCACGCTTTCGATTGACGGAATATTGGGAATGCCGATTTCGCTGTGGAGTTTGGGATACGCGGCCATCGTCGGATAGAAGGTTAGCGGCATCAGCATGTAAGGTCCGCCGCCGCCGACCACGTCTTCGGCAGAATTCGGAATGTAGTGAAGGCCGGGATGCAACTCCGCTAAAGTAGTTCCTATCCCGTCGTCGAGCGCTTTGGGTGGGAAGCCCTCGTTCCGCCCGCAATAGAGGCCGATCGAGGGATGATTGCGAATGCGTAGCACCGTGTCTTTGACGTTGCTCAGGAACAAATTATTATCGTCGGGATTGGGGCCGTCCCAAGGATTGGCGAGCCAAAAATCCTGCCATACAAGGATGCCGTAGCGGTCGCAGGCCTCATAGAACTCGTTATCGCCGATTTGCCCCACCCAATTGCGAATCATGTTGAAGTTCATCTCGCGGTGGTAGCGCAGGGCAGCATCATATTCGCGCGCGCGGTAGCGCAGCATCGATTCGCTAAATCCCCAATTGCCGCCCCGAGGTATAAAACGGCGGCAGTTGATGAAGATTTTTAACGCACCGTCGCCTTGACTGTAGGCCATCTGACGGACTCCGGCTTTCAGCGTTCTGGCGTCGGATATCTGCCCGTCCTTGAGTTCAAATGTCAGTTCCACGTCGTACAGATGGGGATCTCCGTAGCCGACTGGCCACCACAGCTTCGGGTTCTGTAGGCGAAGCGCGGAGTATACCGAGGGATCGAGCTTAATGTGCGTTGGAGCTTCCGCACCGCCAATATCGTTGACGCGGAGTTCGAATCTCACATCGCCAAAGCGACCGCGAAGCGTGCCTACGACCGGTTCCGGTCGATGATTCACCAAATCAAGCTCGATACTGACGTCGGCAGTCGAGACATCGGGCAGCGGGAGGGAAGTCGCGATAAACAAATTTTCCAGCATTACTGGGCCGCTGCTGGTTACATAAACAGCGCCAATGATACCGGTGTTTCTGCCGCGAATCGTAGGGATCCAATCCCAGCCGACCGACGCGTGATAGGTGGGATTGTCAGCTCCGAGCGCGCCGCCGTTCGGTCCTCCGTTCTCGTAGGTTTTCTGTTTGCAGCTTCCGGGCGTGGCGTTCTTTTCGACGCGTACCGCAAGGGCATTCTTCTCGCCCGGGCGCAGCTTGCCGGTTACATCGAAGCGGCCTCGCATGAATGCGCCGTCGATGCGGCCGATCTTTTCTCCGTTTAGAAAGACGTCGGCTTTCCAGTTGATGCCGTCGAAGTTTAGCCAGACTATTGTTTCTGAAGCAGTCTTTTCTGAAGCAAGATCGGGTGCGCTGAATTCGGTGCGGTACCAGAAGTCGGAATAGAAGAATGAGTCTGAAATGTAAAGCTGATTCCTGCCGAAATTCGGATCGGGGATTGCCTGGATGTTGAGATACGACGTGAGCACTGTGCCCGGCACGGTTGCCGGCAGCCAATCAGCATCGCGAAAGCCGGGCTGCGAAACTTGCTGCCCATCGCCATTTACGAGAGATGAGCGTTGTACGCGCCACGCGCCTCCGGCAAGATCGAGGCGGCCGGTCGTTTCTCGGTCGGTCATGCCTCGGTCATTCATTCCTTGGGCATTCAGCGGCGCCTCAGCAGGAACGGTCGTAATGCGTTTGGGACGCGCGATCGGGCCGCCACGTCCATACACGTCGAACTCGCTCAGGATATAGCCCACTGAAGAAGTCGGACGCTTCATCAGCACTCGAACATAGCGGCCGTGGGAAGGTTGCGCGAGCTTGACATCGTCAACCAAGCTGGATTCTTCGGCAAGGATATGCAGGTCGCGCCAGGTTTCAGCGTCATCGGAAACCTGGATGGAGCCTTCGGCTGCGCGGGCAATCCAGAAAAGTTTGACGCGATCGAATTCGCAACGAGCGCCCAAATCGACGTAAACCCACTCTTCGCCGAGGCCGGCGCTCATCCATGCGCTGGTGAAGGAATAGGGACCGCCGATTTGCACCCGCTGATCGTGCCGATAGAATTCAAACTCGCCGACCCTCCACTGCATGTAGAACGCTTGCTGCGGAGCATTGGCGACGGCGAATTCCACTTGATAAAAACGGCTGCGGCAAGCCCGGCTCAAAGCGATGGATGGAATGAACAGTTGGCCGGGCCGCGCAAAATCCCGCGGATAACCTTCCACTGACACCGGCTGAGGAGCGGAAACGGCGCCGACTTTTTCCCAGTTGCGTCCGTCGTCAGAAACCGAAACGGTGAAACTCAAATTAGCCGCCGAAGCGGCGGGAGGAACCACGACTATATCAATGCGATCTACTTCGGGAGCGGTGGTGCCGCCACCGAGTTGAATCTGGACACTCGCGTGGGCGCCAAATATTTCTATGGAATTGGTGCGAGAGTGATCGAGAACCAGTTCGCGCTCGTTCTTAGGCAACGCGCCCAAAGAGCTGGCAGAAGTTGCAACCCATTCCGGAAGATGCGTGTCTTTTATACCATCGGTGACCAGCTGCGCGGTCAGGTTGTAATCGTAGCTGCTGGAATGATAAGCAGGCCGCAGCAGGGCGAGATTGCGATAGGTTAATTTGTCAATGACAAGTTCTGGACTGAAGTTTTGCCGAGGGTCGCCCGGATAAACACCGACGCCGAGAGTGAATTCTTCCGCAGCGGCCGCCGGCGAAGCAGGGGAATGCGATTTCGCACTCTGTGCCGATTGGTCTTCCGCCGCAGCGTCAGTGCCGTCGACAGGATTTCCCAATCCCGGCAATGCGTTCAGAGCAAAGCCGGCGCTGGCAGCTGCACTTGTTTTCAGGAAACCACGGCGCGACGTCGACAGGTTAGATCCCCCTTTTCAATCTCTACACACACGAGTTTATTGCTTTGTGACCTCGATCATATTGTCATCGGCATTGCGATCGATGAGCTTGTTATAGGGATCAATGCCGGCGAGCGTGGGTTGTTGATCGACCACGATCTCGAAAGTGCGATGCTCTTGGGTGAATTTTTCTTTCTTCAGGTAAAGTGGTTTTTCCTCATCTTTTTTTCCACTGAATACTCCTACCTCGATGTAATCGGCGAGGGGCATAGGAGTTTCGGCGCCGTTCCCGTCGGCTTGCATTTTGCGAGACTGCACTTCCAGCGTGACCTTGTATTTGCCGTCGGCCGTCTTCTGAGAAGTGGCAGAGACTGCCTGGTTGTCGTAAAGGACGATGCGATTGAAGCCGTCGTCAACCAGGTATTCGAGTTCCGGCGGAGTTTGTGCGCGGATCGCGTCGACCAGCATGCGAGTATCGGGGTAAGGATCGTCGAGACTCTTAGAGCTGCTCGGAGGATCGTTTTTATTTGGAGCGGCATCGGCCTGGTTGTTGGCGTTGGAATAGCGATACTGCATCAGGAAATTGTGGAGGGCGAGGTTCATCTTGTCTTCCCCGATGTAGTCGGCAAGCGTGTACAAAATCTGTCCACCCTTCTGATACCAGACGTAGGGCTCGCGCTGCACCAGGGCAAGCGGCGGCTCGTGGCGAATTTCTCCGGCGCGGCCGCGCAAATACTGGTCAAGTTCGTGGCGCAGATAACGGTGCATGAGATCGCGCCCGTATTTGTGCGCCATTACCTGCAGCGCAGAATATTCGGCCAGGCTCTCCGACATCATGTTCGACCCCTCGACGTCTGCGCCGATGAGCTGATGTCCCCACCACTGGTGGCCGAGTTCGTGTGCGGTTACGAAGTAAGTGAAATCGATGTCGGTGGGCTTCACTACGCGGCCGATGAACCCGATGCTTTCCGAGTAAGGCACAGTGTTGGGAAAGGATTGAGCGAAGGCTCGATAGCGCGGAAATTCGAAGATGCGGAACTGTGAGAACTGGTAGGGGCTGTAGATTCGCTGATAGTAGTCGAGTCCGGCGCGGGAGCTGGCGAGCATGTCATCCACGTCATAGGTGTGCGCAGGGTCGTAATAAACCTCGAGAGAGACGTCGCCGTTTGGGCCGTGATAGGTTTCCTTTCTAACCTGATAATCAGCCGAAATGTAGGCGAAGAAATCAAGGATGTGGGTCGTCCCCATGCTGTATTCGAAAAAGCGGCGGCCATTCGCCTGCCATTCGCGCCGCAGATAGCCGGGAGCGACAGCAATCTGGTCGGGTGAAGTGCTGACGACGGTGTGATAGGTGATCCAGTCGGACTCGCCGCGAAAGAAAACATTGTTCAGGGAGTGGATCGGGTCGCCGCGGTGGGCCATTTCTTCGAGCTGCGGCAGGTGCTCTTCGCGGCGACGGCGCGGGTCGTCGACTTCAACGCGCGTGTTGTAGCCGATGTAAGGGAAGTAGTCGGAGTCAAAGAACGTTCCGTTGTAGGCGAACTCCGGAGGTTCGTTGCCGTCGCGGAAGCCGCGCGTCCGGTGGCCCACGTTGCAGGTTAAGGTGATCGTCTCGCCAGGCGCTAAAGGCTGGTCGAGGGCGTAGATGGAATAAATGTCGCGGGCCGCCGAGCTGACCAGATGAAACGGACGATCAAAATGCAGGTCGGTGACGGACTGCCTTGCGTCGGTGACGTGAATCTGCGTGATCGGCTGGCTGCTTTTGTTTTGCAGCGTCATGCGGACGCTGCCGTCGAAGGAACGGCGATTGGGATAAATATTGATGGCGGCATCGACCGCGGTGACTTTGGGCTGGATGAGGTTTTCATACTGCTTGAAGTGACGTTCGTAGTCCGCCTGGATGTCGCGTCGAGCTTTCGAGTCCAAATATTCGTTGAGGACGTGCGCATTGTAGAAATACCAGGAGCCGGAGGCGACCGCGAGAAAAGCAAACAACAATGCGGCCGGCACAAGCCGCGGCGCACGCTGCATGGCAAGACGCACGCGCGCACGCATCGAGTCTTCCGCGCCGCGACGCGCGAAGGCAATGGAAATGACGCCCAGCACCGCAGAAATCGCAAACCAGTAAGTGATCGACCAGAACAATCCGGGAACGAAATGGCCGTAGCCATTCATATCGGAGTAAGTGTAGGGAGGGGTCTGGCCGACGAGGTACAGAGTGTTTTCCCAGCCGAAGCTGTAGAGGATCGGCATGAGAACGAAGATGCCAATCAAGATGGCATAGCCCACAAACTTGTTCGAAACGATTGTCTGGATGAAGAGGGCGAGCAAAATAAAAGTAAGTACTTGGGGGAAGGTGACTACGTAAAGCTCTTTGAAGTACTGCAGAAATTCGTAATGGTAATAGCCAGCGAAGGTTTGCATGATGATCCCGATGAGCATTACAAAGGCCAGGAGGATCAGTTCAACGACGACGATAGCGGTGAGCCGAGAGAGCCAGTCGGTAGATTCACGCAGGGGCAGAGCGTCGTGGATGCCATCGAAATGCGTGTCGCGCTCGCGCCACAGCAATTCCGCAGCGTAAAGCACTGCGACGATGAGAAGGAAAAGCGTGGCGCTGCCCTCAACCGCCTGAACCATGAGATAAGTGACAGGCCAAACATTGCGCTCGGCGACGCGGCCTGCGAAATATCCGTTATTTACGGCGAAGGCGACGATGAGGACGACCAGCGCCCAGAACGGAATGTCGCGGAGAATATTTCGCAGCCGTAAACGCGACAGCGAGAGATATTGCGCAAACGTTGTGGCGGGAGTAAAGGCCTGGCGAGCATGGGGAAGTCGAGCGGCTACCAGAGAGCGCACGGGTTGAGCTTCGGTAAGCTCCTGCTCTTTGGCTTTGGCGGCGCGACGCCCTTGCGAACGAGCAGTGAGGGCTTCCACCGACATGGGAAAGAGAGCCCAGACGCCGCCGAGCGCGAGCATCCCCACGCCGAGCCAAACTAAGCGGTTATAAAGAAAAACACCGCCGACCAGAGTTGGTGACCAACTGAGGAGCTGCGTGTTCTTTTCGATCACTGTCCAGTAACGGGTGACATCGTCAATCAGGACGAGGCCGATGGGATCGAAGATGCCGGACCAGAAGTGCTCCAGGGAACGTGTCCCGAAGAAGACCGTAATGCCGATGATGTAAATCATGAAGAGCGCGACGCCCTGGAGATAGACAATGAAAATCTTTCGGGTTAGCGCAGCGACGGCGAAAAATGCCGAGCCTATGAAAAAGATCTGTACTACCAGGATGGCAAAGAAGGGCTGAAGGTACGTCCACAGATGATTCGGCCCGATGCGAGAGTGGTCGGCCCATGGGGCGAGAGTGCCGAGGTAAGTGCCGAACAGCATGCCCGAGAACGTAAAGACGGTGGTAACGAATGAGCCGGCCCATCGCCCGCCGAGGTATGCGAATTTGGAAATGGGTTGAGTGAAGAGGATCTGATAGGTGTCGCGTTGGAAGTCGCGCAGAATCGAAGTGCCGAAGATGGCGGCAATAATGATGATGCCGAACAATGCGGCGCCCACATTATTGAAGGTGTTTGCAAACGGTCCATTCAGCAGGACTTTACCGTTGCTGTTGCCGATGGGACCGAAACTCTCAGAGGCCACATCGAGAAAAGAGAACGTGATCCAGATGAGGAAATAAATGTAGGTCGAAATACTCTTGAAGCGAAACTTAAGCTCGAAAGTGAAGAACTCCCAAAACTGTCTCATCTCAGATTCCTCCAGGTTCGAGAAACTAATTTGCGGGTTGCCGCTTGGATTGTTGCGACAAGTTAAGGAAATAAACGTCTTCCAGTCCCGAATCGACGACGCGGAAGCCATTGCCAGGAGAAGAATCCGCGTACACGCGAATTTCGTGCTGCCCGCCAACCAGGTGCGTGGAGATGACGTGGAGCTGCGTTTCGAAAGAGCGCACTTCGTTGTCGGTGGCGATCACCTTGGACCAGATCTTGCCATTTAAGGAGGCAAGCGTGTCGGAGGGAGCGCCTTCGAGCAACAATTCTCCCGAGGCGATGATCGCCATGCGAGGGCAGAGCTGGCGCACGTCGTCCACAATGTGCGTCGAGAGAATGACGGTGCGATCGCTGCCGAGCGAAGAGAGAAGATTCAAGAAACGATTGCGTTCTGCCGGATCCAAGCCGGCGGTCGGTTCATCAACAATGATGAGCCGGGGATTGCCGAGCAGCGCCTGTGCGATTCCGAAACGCTGCTTCATGCCGCCAGAAAAAGTCGAGAGCGCTTTTTTCCGAACATCCCACAGATTCGTTTGTTGGAGCAACGTATCGATCATCTCCTTGCGTTCGCTCGATACAGTCATCCCTTTCAGCACGGCGAGATGATGGAGCATGTCGAGGGCTGAGAGCTTGGGATATACGCCGAATTCCTGCGGCAGGTAGCCCAGGATGCGCCGTACGGCGTCCTTCTGCCGAAGCACGTCAATGCCATCGAGATTAATGGTGCCAGAGTCGGGATCCTGCAGCGTCGCGATGGTGCGCATCAGCGAACTCTTTCCCGCACCGTTCGGCCCTACCAGCCCAAACATGCTGTTCCCGATGGAGAGTGACAGGTTCTTAAGCGCTTTGACCCCGTTTGGGTACGTCTTGGAAAGATTATTGATTGTGAGCGACACCATTCCCTCCTGGTTGGAACCGCGTTTAATTCATTGCATTCGGCTACATGTGGGATGGGGAGCTATTCTACTACCAACTAGAGCAATGAAGCCCGGTCCTCAAGGCGTACGTACGTGTTCGTGCCTTGCAAGGTTCATTTTTTTTTCAGGCGCATGTCGCGCTTTCATTGACAGCATGCAAGTGGATGGGTACCGTAGTCAGTCGTCGCAATACAGTCAGCGGCCAGACATTTGACGGACGTGAATCGTTCGGGAGGAATCGTGAAAAATCAAGTTCGGTCTCGCAGATTTTTCGAGGGTTCGGTCACTCGGCGCGCATTCCTCGGTCAAACAGCCGCAGCGGCGGTTGGGTTTTCGATAGTTCCGCGCCATGTATTAGGAGGGCTTGGTTATGTTCCTCCGAGCGATAAGGTCAATATTGCTTTTATAGGCGTAGGTGCGCAGGGCTTGCGCGTGATGCTTCATTTTTTGGGCGAGCCTGACGTTCAGGGCGTGGCGGTCTGTGACGTGAACAAATCTGGCGCGAATTATCCGCAATGGGATATGCACGAGTTCTGCAATTCCGTGCGCAAATTGCTGGGCGTCAACAGCGGCTGGGATTGGCTGAGCCCCGACCAGTCGATTCAGTTGACTCATTCCCTGCAAGTCACCAGCGGTGTGGCCGGCCGCGAACCGTGCCAAAAAATTGTAGATGGCTACTACGGCAACCAGCAGCGTTCAGGGCAATATCACGGATGCGCGGCTTATGTGGACTTCCGCGAATTGCTGGAGAAACAGAAAAATCTGGATGCGGTGGTGGTGTGTACCACCGACAATCTACACGCCGCAGTGTCGGCTGCGGCCATGAAAAAAGGCAAACATGTTTTCTGCCAGAAGCCTTTGACACACACGATTTATGAGGCGCGGCACATTGCGGAGATCGCGCGGCAAACCGGAGTGGCCACGCAAATTGCAGTTGCCAACCAGGCATCGGAAGCGACACGCCTTCTATGTGAATGGATTTGGGACGGCGCCATCGGGCCGGTGCGGGAAGTGGCAAACTGGTCGAGCCGTCCTTTTTGGGCGCAAGGAATTGAGCGACCAAAAGAGGCCGAAGCCGTGCCCGAAGGTTTGGATTGGAATCTGTGGCTGGGGCCGGCGCCCGAAAGACCGTTCAATCACGTGTACTTGCCCTTTGTGTGGCGGGGCTGGACGGATTTCGGCTGCGGAGCGCTGGGCGATATGGGTTCTTACAGCTTCGACACGATTTTTCGCGTGTTAAAACTTGAAGCGCCGGTGAGCGTGGAAGCGAGTACGACCGACCGCTACGACGAGACGTATCCGATGGCTTCAATCGTCCGCTACAATTTCCCCGCCCGCGGCGACATGCCGGCAGTGAAGTTCAACTGGTATGACGGTGGTCTGAAGCCGAGGCGTCCCGACGAATTAGAAGAAGGCCGTCCGCTTAAGGGAGATAGCGAAGAAGAAGATGAAGGACTGCTTTTCATTGGAGATCGCGGCAAAATTCTCTGCAACTTCAATGGCGGCAATCCGAAACTCATTCCACAATCAAGAATGGATAGTTACAAGCAGCCGCCAAAGACCGTGCCGCGGTCGCCGGGCAACGAGCGGGAATGGCTCGATGCCTGCAAAGGAAGCAAAGCGAAGCCTGGCGGGAATTTCGAATTTGAAGGCATGGTCACGGAGTCTTTGCTGCTGGGAAATGTGGCGGCCCGCACGGGACAAAAACTGAATTGGGATCGAACTAAGCTTGCTGTGAACTCAGACGCAGCGCAGAAATTTGTCAGCCCCGAGCGCCGCAGCGGTTGGGAGTTGTAGCTAGTTTTTGAATTGTTTATCTATTGTGCAGAGAGGTGCCGATGGTCGCGATTTCCAGAAGAGACTTTGTGAAGACAGCGTCAACCTATGCCGCTGCGGCCGGCCTTTTTTCCACCGCTGGGCTGGAACTGCGTGGCAATCCGCTGGGGATGCCCATTGGATGCCAGACCTGGTCGGTGCGGAAGATGATTGCGAAGGATTTTCCCGCGACAATCAAACAATTGGCTGACGCGGGATTTCAGAGTATCGAACTGTGCTCTCCCGTGGGCTATGCAGATGAGGGCTTTGCCGGGCTGG
>Ga0182024_10006123_pt1 | contig 26545 bp, 12 predicted proteins | sample P32metaG_FD_120480 | JGI IMG/M metagenome (GOLD analysis project Ga0182024, IMG submission 120480) | Permafrost microbial communities from Stordalen Mire, Sweden - P3-2 metaG (Illumina Assembly) | ecosystem: Environmental > Terrestrial > Soil > Wetlands > Permafrost | place: Sweden: Stordalen... | reverse complement strand
TGCGCCAGACACGAGCAACGCGGCAGGCGCGAAAAACGCGACGAACAAAAAAACCGATTCCGCCGATCACAACGAACCCTTGCTCACCGAACTGCTCTCGGGGCGTGCCCCCCCGGGGGACGTCGAGCCGTGCGGCACCACTTTGGCCGACATTCGCCAGGCGCTCGACGAGCGGCGCTATGACGTGGTGGTCGTCTTCCCCCCCGACTTTGCCACCCGACTGAAAGCCTTTCGGTCGGCCATGCACACCGCTTTGACTGACCCCTCAACCGAAACACCCCCAACCGACCCGAGCCCCGCTTCCGCCGCACCGCCGGCCGGCTCCCCGGCTGCGACCGGCGACGACGCGGTTCCTCCGGCGACGCTGTATCACAATTCGGCCCGCGAAAGCTCGCAGATTGCCCTGCTGCGGATCGACGACGTGCTGTCCCAATGGCGTCAGAAGATCGGCGAAGAGAATCTCCGCCAAAGCCACCTGCCCACCACGGCCGCTAAACCGTTTCGCGTGCTCGATCAGGACGTCGCCGAAGGGGGCCGCCGCGACGCCGCCCTCTGGTCGAAGATTCTGCCATTCGTACTGTTGCTGTGGGCCCTGACCGGCGCCTTCTATCCGGCCGTCGATCTGTGTGCCGGCGAAAAGGAACGCGGGACGCTCGAGACCCTGCTCAGCAGCCCGGCCGAACGAAGCGAAATCGTGTGGGGAAAGCTGCTGACCGTCATGCTGTTCAGCATCGCCACGGCGGTTTTGAATCTGCTCAGCATGGGCCTGACCGGCGCTTTCGTCGTGCGGCACATGCCCGACTTCGGTCCGCCGCCGTTGATGGCGATCGTTTGGCTGCTGATTGCCCTGGTGCCGGTGTCGGCGCTGTTCAGCGGATTGTGCCTGGCGCTGGCGGCGCTGGCCCGCAGCAGTAAAGAGGGGCAGTATTATCTGATGCCGCTGGTGTTGGTGACGATGCCGCTGACGATTTTGCCGATGTCTCCCGGCGTCGAACTGAATCTGGGCAACAGCCTGATCCCGGTCACCGGCATCGTGCTGCTACTGCGGACGCTGCTGGAAGGCAACTATGCGCTCGCGGCGCTCTTTGCTCCGCCGGTGGTGGCCGTCACTCTCACCTGTTGCCTGTTGGCCGTGCGCTGGGCCGCCGATCAGTTCAATTCCGAAAGCGTGCTGTTCCGCGAAAGCGAGCGGCTCGATATGGGACGCTGGCTGCGCAACTTGCTGCGCGATCGCGAAGACACCCCCAGCGTGGCCGAAGCGCTGGCCTGCGGCGTGCTGATTCTGATGGTCCACTTCTTCATGAGCTTGTCGCTGCCGCCGATGCACGGTTTCCACGACTTCGTCGTGTTGGCACTCGTCTCGCAACTGGTCGTGATCCTCACGCCGTCGCTGTTGATGACCACCATGCTGACTCGCAAGCCGGCGCAGACGTTGCTGCTGCACTGGCCGCCGGTGGCCGCGACCGCCGCCGCGCTGCTGTTGGCCGTGACGATCCACCCGGTGGCGTTTCTGCTGCAAACGATCGTCACCAAAATCTATCCGGTCAACGAACAGGTGGCCCAGCAACTGAGCGAATTGCTCGGCGGCGAAATGCCCCTCGGCCTGCTGCTGCTCGTCGTGGCCGTCGTGCCGGCCATCTGCGAGGAGTTGGCCTTCCGCGGATTCATCCTCTCGGGCCTCCGGCATCTGGGACACCGCTGGCGGGCGATCATCCTGACCAGCATCTTCTTCGGCGTCACCCATCCGATCTTCCAGCAGTCGTTGGTCGCCTGCATCGTCGGAGTGCTGCTGGGATTCATCGCCGTTCAAACCGGCAGCATTCTGCCAGGCATCGTCTTTCACATGGTCCACAATGGCCTGGGCGTCCTCGTCCCCAGGCAAATGCCCCAGTGGCTCGCCAACCATCCTGCGCTCGGCTGGTTAGTCAAATCCGCCGAGGCGGGCGATTATCACTTCACCCCGCTGGCACTTCTGCTGTCGGCCGTAGCCAGCGGACTGCTGGTCGTCTGGTTCCAACGGCTCGCCTACGCCCGGACCGAAGAAGAAACGCTGCAAGAAGCGATCCAGCAGCAGGTCGCTTCGTTGTAGGCCAGAGGCCAGAGGTAAAGGCCATGCCGGCAAGGCCGCTCTCGTCTTTCGTCGTCTTTCTTCGTACCTCTAGCCTGTAGCCTCTGGCCTCTAGCCTGTTTCTGCCGTTGCCGCACCGCGCCGTCTTGCCTAAACTCTCGGCCAGTCAGATGATCGCTTTCTGCTGAGGGGGGACAAGGATGTCCGAGTCGACGCTTCACCGCTTGTTTCTGGCGGCCATCGCCTCTTTGGTCTTCTTCGTCAACCTGGGCGGAAGCCACCTGTGGGACGTCGATGAGACGATCTTTTCTCAGGCCGCCGCCGAAATGTATCAGCGCGGCGACTATGTCGTCCCCTACTTCAACGGCGAGCTGTTTCCCGATAAGCCGGCGCTGACGTATTGGCTGATGATGAGCGCCTACGGCCTGTTCGGCGTGGGCGAATTCGGCGCTCGCTTCTGGTCGGCCCTGCTGTCGGTCGGCAGCGTGCTGCTGACCCATCGCATCGGCTGCCGTTTGTTTTCGCCCGCCGTCGGCCTGTGGGCCGGACTGATCCTGGCCACGAACATCAGTTTCGACATCATCGCCCGCGCAGCCACGCCCGACGCCGCGCTGATCTTCTTCACCACGCTGGCGATCTCGTTTTTCATCCGCTGCACCGATCGCACCTACGCCAAAACCGATAACACCCCCTCGGCGCCCACCACGCCGCAGCGCGAGGCCGACTTGCTGATCGAGCCGACCTGGAAAAACTTCGCGCTCGCTTATGCCGCCATGGGCGTCGCCGCGCTGGCCAAAGGCCCGGTCGGCGTCGTCCTTCCCACCGCGGTCTTCGGGCTATTCTTTCTCACCACCCGCGGATCCAACGCGCTCGCCCGTTTGCCGGCCGTATCCGCCGGCCAGGGCCGCTACGCCTGGATGGCAAAGCTGCTCGATGCGGCCGTGCGGACCGCCTCGCCGCATCACGTGTTTCAAACGATCCGCAGCCTCCGCCCTGCCCTGGCCGTGCTCGTGGTCCTGGCGGTTGCCGGCCCGTGGTACGTGTGGGTTGGCCTGCGGACCGACTGGCAGTGGCCGGTGCAGTTTTTCGGCGTCCACAACTTCGGCCGCTTTCTCAATGCGATGGACAACCATCGCGGGCCAATCTTTTATTATGTCGGCATCGTGCTGGTGCTCTTCTTTCCCTGGTCGATCCTGATGCTCGGCAGCCTGTCGGAACTCGTCCGGCAGTCGGCCCGCACCATGCATCGGCGGCAGGGTGCGATTTTGATCGCCTGTTGGATGGCCGTTTATTTTGGATTCTTTTCGCTCTGCAGCACCAAATTGCCGAGCTACGTGGTGCCGATGTATCCGGCGCTGGCCATCGCCACGGCCCTGTTCCTCGAGCGCTGGATTTATTATCCGCAAACGGTGCCGCGCTCGTGGCCCTGGATCGCCTATTCGCTGTTGACCCTGGCCGGACTCGGCCTGGTCGTGGTCGTGCCGCTGGTGGCGGTCCGACTGCTCGACGGTAGCGGAGCAATCTCGGCGGCTACATTCTCGCCCGCTGCGCTGGCGCGTGTCGCTCCGTTGGGAATGGCCGGGCTGATTCCCTTGATCGGCGGACTTCTCTGCCTGTTTTACACCTGGCGTTGTCAGGCCCGGCAATCGATTCGCACGCTCGGCCTGACCGCGGTCCTGTTTACGATCGTGCTGTTCGGCGTCTCGGTTGGCCAGTTCGACTCCTTCCAGACCGCGCCCGGCTTCATTGCCACGATCGACAGCCACACTTCGGGCGAGCCCCACGTCGCCACGTTCCGTTATTTCCGCCCCAGCATGGTCTTTTACGGTCACCACCCCGTCGGCAAGTTGCCCGAGGCGGCCGACGTGGCCAGCTTCTTTGCCGCTCATCCGACCGACGCCTTTGTCTACACGGTCGACGAGCAAATGCCCGAGCTATCGAAGCAGCTACCCGCCGACGTCGTCGTCCTGGAGCGTCAGCGGCGGCTCTTCTTGCCGGGTCAAACGCTTCTGCTCGGCCGCGCCCCCTCAACCGCCGCCGCGGGTACCTCGCCGTCGCGGTGAGGAAGGCCCGAGGCGTGAGGCTTGAGCGAAGAGAGAACGGAACGGCATCCGGTCTCAAGCCTGTCGCCTCTGGCCTGTAGCCTGTTGCAGGCTCAGTCCCTATGCTGAATGCCAGTTCACAGACCGAATCCGACGCGAGAGCGTCGCTACGGTTCGCGAAAGGAGCCGGCGAAGGGAGACAAACTTGATGAGCCGATTAAAAAAAAGAGACGCGCTTCGTATCTGCGCGGTAGGACTCCTGGCCTCGCTGGCGATGCTGCCGCCGTCTGCCCACGGCGCCACCCCGCCGAAGCTCGTCAAGCAAGGCAAGACTCAATCACCGCTCGTCGAGGTGACACCCTTCGTATTTCACGACAAGCTTTACCTCATGGAGAGTTGGCAAAAGCAGTGGGACCATCCCGGGGCACCGGACGGCAGCTACCACGAGCAAGACGAGGTGCGGATCCGCGATCTGGCCAGTGACACGATCGTGTCGACGCCGCTCGTCGGCCACGGACTCGCAATGGCGCTGGTCTGGGAAGACCGGGTTTACGTCTTCGCGTCCGATTATCGCCCGGGAGACAAGAACCGGGGTGTCCTCCACTCGATTGATATGACCTCGTCGAACGATCTGCGCACTTGGGCCAAGCCGATCACGATCTTAGCGGCGGAACCAAAACAGCAATTCTTCAACGTCTCGGTCTGTCGCGAGAACGACCGGTTTGTGCTCCTGGTCGAAACGACCGCCCCGCAGCGGATTCCGTTCACCTTCAAGTTCTTCTCGTCCGACAATCTACGGACCTGGAAACCGGTGCCCAAGGCCTTGTACGGCACCGATCAGTACGTGGGCGGACCGGCCCTCTACCACGAGGGCCAGTGGTTCTACCTGCTCTATCTGCACAGCCTGGGCGGGGACCGGTTCGAGACCCGCATCACGCGTTCGAAAGATCTGGTCGACTGGCAGGACGCCGCCGCGGATCGTCCCTTCTTGACGTTTGACCCGAAACAACATGTCTATCCGCTTCGGTCGGACACCATTCGCGAGTCCAACGCGTCGGATGCGGAAGTCGTCTATTGGAAAGGTCGAACGCTGGTTTACTTTACCGGCGGTGATCAGCATCTTTGCGGCGATTTGCAAACCGCCACGTTCGACGGCACGCCCCGTGAGCTGTTCGAATCTTTTTTTGACTAGCCCAGTGCGGCGAGATCCGAAGATACGGCGCGGCCTCGCCAGGCAAAAGCCCGGTGACACGACGCTGGCTTGGCTTCGGGCTGGCGGCGCCTGTGGGGTGGAATGTTCTACCGACAGCGCCGGCGAAAAAAAACGGGAAACGCTCCGAGAATCGAAACGCCAGCCGCCGCCTCGCAATAAACTGGCATCGTGCTTGCATTTGGAACAGATAAGCAGATAATGATTCGTAAATCTGCTTAGCAGCCTACCCCCCGATTGCGCTCACCGATTTTCCCGCTCACCGAACAGCAAGGAACGCAGCATGACCCCACATGCTTCGCTTCGCGTCGGCCACCGGCTTGGATGCCACTGGCGCAAAAAAGGTGTCAGGAACCGTTTCGCGATCCCTTTCGTGAATTGGCGTCTGCCCCCCTTTCCGGCCCCGGCCCCCCAGCCACAGTCGCGCCTGCCGATTGCCTGGTACACCTCCCTCTTCCCCCGTCTTCGTCCCTTCGTCTTCTCTGCGTCCTCTGCCACCCGCCATCGGCGGGTACCCGCTGCGGTGCAATCTTTCTGCCTCGCAGCAACCGCACTGGCTCTGCTCGCGATTGGCTCGATTGCGGCGGCCGACGCACCGTCTCCCGCGGCCCCGGCCAACCAGCCGGCTTTGACCTTCGAAAAAGACATCCGGCCGATCTTCAAAGCGTTTTGCTTCGACTGCCACGGAGCCGAGGCCGAGCACAAAGGGGGCCTCGACCTCCGCCTGCGGCGATTGATCGCCGCGGGGGGCGAGACCGGGCCAGCCATCGTGCCAGGTGACGCGGCCAAAAGCCTGCTGCTCGAAAAACTCCGGGCTGGCGAAATGCCTCCGTCGGAAAAAAAGGTGCCGGCCGAGCAGATCGCCAAAATCGAGGCCTGGATCGCCGCCGGCGCACCGACCTTGCACGACGAGCCGGCCGAGATCGGGCCCGAAGTCGATATCACGCCCGAAGAACGCAGCTACTGGGCGTTTCAGCCCCCGGCGATGCCCGCCATCTCCCAATTCGCGTCGACCGATCGGGTCCGGACTCCGATCGACGCGGTCCTGGTGGGCCATCTGCGCGAGAAGGGGTTGGCGTTCTCGCCCGATGCCGACCGGCCGACGCTCATCCGGCGCGCTTCGTTCGACTTGATCGGGCTGCCGCCGACGCCCGAGGAGATTGCCCAATTTGTGGCCGACCCGGCCCCCGATGCTTACGAGAAACTCATCGACCGGCTGCTCGCCTCGCCCCACTATGGCGAGCGCTGGGGGCGGCACTGGCTCGACGTGGCCGGCTATGCCGACTCGCGCGGTGCGACGGCCGACGCCCCCAGGCCCCACGTCTACAAATATCGCGACTATGTGATCCGTTCGCTCAACGCCGACAAGCCTTGGAACGAATTCCTCGTCGAGCAGTTGGCTGGCGACGAATTGGTTCCGCAGCCGCACAAGAATCTTTCGCCCGACCAGATCGACAAGCTCGTGGCTACCGGCTTTTTGCGGATGGCGGTCGACGCCACCGGCACGGTCCCCGACCTGGAGCAGGCCTCGAACCAGGTGCTGGCCGACACGATCAAGATCGTTTCGTCGGGGCTGTTGGGACTAACGGTTGGTTGCGCTCAATGTCACGACCATCGCTACGACCCGATCTCGCAGCGCGACTATTACTCCATTCGCGCCGTCTTCGAGCCGGCGCTCAATCCCGCGCACTGGCGTTATGAGAATCAGCGGTTCGTCTCGCTCAATACCGAAGAGGAGCAAGCCCGCACGGCAGCGATCGAGGCCGACGCGGTCAAAATCACCGAAGAGCGAACGGCCCGGCAAACCGAATTGCTGGCCGTCGAACTCGAAAAAGAGCTCGCCCTGCTTCCCGAAGCCCTCCGCGATCCGCTCCGCCTCGCCTGGCAAACCGCCGCCGACAAGCGCAGCCCCGAGCAAACCAAGCAGCTCATGGAATCCCCCCGCATCGGCGGGCTCAGTGGCGGCACCTTGTATCTTTACAATCCGAAGGCGGCCGCCGACCTCAAAGAGTTTGGCGACCGCGCTGCCGCCCTGCGGGCAACCAAGCCGGCCGAAAACATGATCTCCGTGCTGACCGAGGTGCCGGGCGAAACTCCCGCCACCCATCTCTTCTACCGCGGCGACCTCAAGCAACCGCGCGACGAAATCGCTCCGGCCGATCTGACGATCGCCACTCCGCCGGGCGTCCGCTTTCTCATTCCCGCCCACGATCCCATGTTGCCCACCACCGGCCGACGGCTGGCTTGGGCCCGGCATCTGGTCGACGGCCGGCACCCGCTGGTTGGCCGCGTCTTGGTCAATCGGATTTGGCTGCACCATTTCGGTCGTCCGCTGGTCGATACGCCGGGCGATTTTGGCGTGCTCGGTGCCCGGCCCAATCTGCCCGAGCTGTTGGATCTGCTGGCGGTCGAGCTGGTTAATGATGGCTGGAGCCTGAAGCGGCTGCATCGGCAGATCATGACGTCGACCGTCTACCGGCAATCGTCGCATGGCGATCCGGCGAAAGAGGCGATCGACTCGGCCAACAACCTCTATTGGCGAATGCCGCTGCAACGTCTCGATGCCGAAGTCCTCCGCGACCGGATGCTGGCCACGGCCGGCATTTTGGATCGCACCATGTTCGGGCCGCCGGTGCCGGTCGAAGACGACGCCACCGGTCAGGTCGTGGTCAAAAGCGACCTGCCGCGCCGCAGCATTTATTTGCAGGTGCAAAGGAACAAGCCGGTTACGTTCTTGACGGCCTTCGACGCGCCGGTGATGGAGACGAACTGCGATCGCCGTCTGTCGAGCACCGTGGCGACCCAATCGCTGATGATGATGAACAGCGAGGTCGTTTTGAAACGGTCCGCGGCGCTGGCCGATCGGCTGGCACAGCAAACCCCGGTCGACTTTCCCGCCCCCGGCGCTCTGAACATTCCCAGCGGCACGGCCCAGTGGCAATTCGGCGCCGGCCGCTTCGACTGGTCGAGCGACCGGGTTGCCGATTTCCGCCCCCTGCCCACCTGGAATGGTTCCGCTTGGAACGGCACCGGGCAAACGGCCGATCCCGCCCTGGCCTACGTCTCGCTCACTCGCTCTGGCTCGCTTCCTTGTGACAGCCAGCACGCCGCCCTCCGCCGCTGGACAGCGCCGGCCGACGGCACGCTGTCGATCGACGGGCGGCTCAACCACCCGGCGGCCGCGGGCGATGGCATCGAGGCACGCATCGTTTCCAGCCGCCACGGAGTGGCCGGCCAGTGGCTAGTGCACAAGTCGGCGGTTGCCACCACGCCCGGCCCCCTTGAAGTGAAACAAGGCGACACGATCGATTTTGTCGTCGATTGTCGCGAGTCGACCGATGCCGACGCGGCGGAGTGGATCGCCGAGCTGCGATTGGCCGCCACCGATGGAAACCAACTCGGCCACTGGAATTCGGCGGCCGATTTTGCCGGCCCGCAAATGCCGTCGCTCGCGTCTCAGGTGGCCTATGCCTGGCAATTGGCGTTTGGGCGTCCGATCACGGCCGAAGAGTTTTCGGCCGTCGGCCCCTTCCTCGCACAGCGAATCGACGACCTGGGCCACAATTTCCATGCCGACCCCGCCCGCGGGGCCATGGCCGATCTTTCCCAGCAACTCCTCAGCGCGAACGAGTTTCTCTACGTCGACTAGGTCGAAGGGAGCAGCGTTATGAATCCCCGAATTCATCCTGATTTTGATTCCGCGTTTTCGCGCCGCGCGTTTCTTCAGCGCAACTCGCTCGGCCTGGGGGGCGTGGCGCTGGCCTGCCTTTTGGGCGACGAAAAACTGCTGGCCAATCCGCCGACCAAGCCGGTCGACCCCCACGTGTTGGATCTCAAACCGCGGCAGCCTCATTTTCAGCCCCGGGCCAAGGCGATGATCTCGCTCTTCATGCAAGGCGGGCCCTCGCACGTCGATCTGTTGGATCCCAAGCCCGAACTGACCCGGCTGAACGATACCAATTACGACCAGCAGGTCGAGTTCAGCGGCGTGAATCGGGCCAGCCGAAAACTTTTCGCCAGTCCCTGGAAATTCGCCCCCCACGGCGCGTCGGGGACCGAAGTTTCCGAGCTGCTTCCCCACACCGCCGGCATCGTCGACGACATCTGCGTCATCCGCTCGATGAAGGCCCAGATCAACAACCACGACCTGCGCTATTTTTTCGGCGGCATACCCGGCATCCCGGGTCGGCCGTCGCTGGGGGCGTGGATGCTCTATGGCTTGGGCTGCGAAAGCCAGGAGCTGCCGGCCTACGTCGTTCTGTCCGATCCGGCCAGCCTGCCGGTCGACGAAGCGATGAACTGGACCGCCGGCTTCATGCCGCCGATGTTTCAAGGCACCCTGCTGCGGCCGCAAGAGCCGCGAATCGTCAATCTCGATCCGCCGGCCCGGCTCAAAGGCCTGCCCCAACAGCAAAACATGGCCTTGCTGGCCGAGCTCAATCGTCGCCACCTCGACGGCCATCCGGGCGAGGCCGATCTCGAAGCGCGGATCGCCAGCTATGAACTGGCGGCACGCATGCAAACGGCGGCCAAAGAAGCCCTCGACGTGGGCCAGGAAACCGAAGCCACCCAAAAACTCTACGGCATGGACAATCCCACGACGCGCGATTTCGGCACCCGCTGCTTGATCGCCCGCCGGCTGGTCGAGCGCGGCGTCCGCTTCGTCCAGTTATTCCTCGAACGTCAGGTGTGGGATCATCACCTCAACATCCGCGCCAATTTGCCGGCGGTTTGCCTGCGCAGCGACCAGCCTTCGGCGGCGCTGGTGACCGATCTCAAAGCCCGCGGACTGTTGGACACCACGGTCGTCCACTGGGGAGGCGAGATCGGCCGCCTGCCGGTGATGGAGGCCGAGGCCAATCCGCTCCATGCGGGCCGCGACCACAACGGCCAGGGCTTTTCGATGTGGCTGGCCGGCGGCAGATTTCGCGGCGGCATGACGTTTGGCTCGACCGACGAAGTCGGCCATCACGCGGTCGAGAACATCGTCACGCCGAACGATTTCCAGGCCACGCTGCTTCACCAGTTCGGGCTCGACCACCAAAAGCTCGTCTACAATCACAACGGTCGCGATCAAAGCCTGACCGACAATCGCCCGGCCCGCGTCGTCGGCGAAATCATCCATTCGGCCGGCGTTTAGCAGAGAGGCAACACGCACACCAGCCCGAAGTTCACGTAGGTCAGGCCTTGGCCTGACGAGAATTGCAGGCAACAACGCATTTCGGCGTTCAAAGAGACGTTGCGCGAGGGTTGTCAGGCCAAGGCCTGACCTACCTTTGGCTTCGCCCGCAGTTTCCGGAGATTTCCATGCACACCCACATCCCACCCACCCGCCGCGAATTTCTCGCCCACCAGGCGATGGGCATTGGCGGCGTTGCGCTCGCCTGGCTGTTGGCCGAGCAAAACCAATCGGCCGCCGCGCCGGCCAAGCCGCACGATCCCCCGGCGCTCGACCTGCGCCCCAAAACCCCTCACTTTCCGCCGCAAGCCAAGGCGATGATCTCCCTCTTCATGCACGGCGGCCCGTCCCACGTCGACCTGCTGGATCCCAAGCCCGAGCTGACCCGGCTGCACAACACCGATTACGATCTCCCGGTCGACTTCAGCGGCGTCAATACGGCCAGCCGCAAACTGCTTGCCAGCCCTTGGAAATTCGCGCCGCATGGCGCGTCGGGGACCGAAGTCTCTGAGCTCCTCCCCTACACGGCCGGCATCGTCGACGACATCTGCGTCATCCGCTCGATGCACACCGGCCACAACGGCCATGAAGTTTCGATCCGCTATTTCCACGGCGGCATTCCCGGCGTCGTCGGCCGCCCCACGCTCGGCTCCTGGATGATCTATGGACTGGGCAACGAGTCGCAAGAACTGCCGGCCTATGTCGTCCTCTCCGATCCCTCGGGCGTCCCGGTCGACGGGGCTTCGAACTGGAGCGGCGGTTTCATGCCCCCGTTGTTTCAAGGAACCTTGCTTCGCAGCGCCGAGCCGCGGATCGTGAATCTCGATCCCCCGGCGCGCTTGCGTGGATTGCCGCAGCAGCAAAACCTGGCCCTGCTCGAAACGCTCAACCGCCGCCATCTCGACGCTCATCCGCGCGAGGCCGATCTGGAAGCCCGCATCGCCAGTTATGAACTGGCTGCCCGCATGCAAACGGCGGCCAAAGAGGCGCTCGACATCGGCGGCGAAACGGCGGCGACGCAGAAGCTCTACGGCCTCGACGACCCGCTGACCCGCGAATATGGCACCCGCTGCCTGATCGCCCGCCGGCTGGTCGAGCGCGGCGTGCGATTCGTGCAGTTGTTTCTCGGCGGCCAGCCCTGGGACATGCATCGGTCGATCAAAAACGAACTGCCGCCGGTCTGTCGGCAGATCGATCAGCCTTCGGCTGCGCTCGTGACCGACCTCAAGGCCCGCGGCCTGCTCGACACCACGGTGGTCCACTGGGGTGGCGAGATCGGCCGGCTGCCGCTGACGCAATGCGAAGGCGATGCGCCTGGCCGCGACCACAACGGCCAAGGCTTTTCGATGTGGCTGGCCGGCGGCGGCTTTCGCGGCGGCATGACCTACGGCGCGACCGACGAAATCGGCCATCACGCAGTCGAGAACATCGTCACGCCCAACGACTATCAGGCCACCCTGTTGCGTCAATTCGGGCTCGATCACCAAAAGCTCGTCTACCATCACAACGGCCGCAATCAAAGTCTGACCGACAATCGCCCGGCCCGCGTCGTCAGCGAGATCATCCAATCCGCCGGCGTTTAGACTCGAGACTTCCATGCACAGCCACATCCCGCCCTCACGCCGCGAATTTCTTGCCCACCAGGCGATGGGCATTGGCGGCGTGGCGCTGGCCTGGCTGCTGGCCGAGCAAAACCAATCGGCCGCCGCGCCGGCCAAGCCGCACGATCCCCCGGCGCTCGACCTGCGCCCCAAAACCCCTCACTTTCCGCCGCAAGCCAAGGCGATGATCTCGCTTTTCATGCACGGCGGCCCGTCCCACGTCGACCTGCTCGATCCCAAGCCCGAACTCACCAGGCACGACGGACAGACCTACGAAGGCGAAGTCAAGTTCAGCTTCGTCGACCGGGCGAGCCGCAGACTTTTTGCCAGCCCCTTCAAGTTCGCGCCCCACGGCGCCTCGGGCACCGAAATCTCCGAGCTCCTTCCCCACACCGCCGGCATCGTCGACGACATCTGCGTCGTCCGCTCGATGCACACCGGCCACAACGGCCACGAAGTTTCGATCCGCTATTTCCACGGCGGCATCCCCGGCGTCGTCGGCCGGCCAACGCTCGGCTCTTGGATGGTTTATGGCCTGGGCAACGAGTCGCAAGAACTGCCAGCCTATGTCGTGTTGGCCGATCCGGGAGGCGTGCCGGTCGATGGTGCCTCGAATTGGAGCGGCGGTTTCATGCCTCCCGTGTTTCACGGCACCTTGCTGCGCAGCGCCGAGCCGCGAATCGTCAATCTCGATCCGCCCGCTCGCTTGCGCGGCCTGCCGCAGCAGCAAAATCTGGCCCTGCTCGAAACGCTCAACCGCCGCCACCTCGACGCTCATCCGCGCGAGGCCGATCTGGAAGCCCGCATCGCCAGTTATGAACTGGCGGCCCGCATGCAATCGGCGGCCAAAGAGGCCCTCGACATCGGCAGCGAAACGGCCGCGACGCAAAAACTTTATGGCCTCGACGATCCCGTGACCCGCGAATATGGCACCCGCTGCCTGATCGCCCGCCGGCTGGTCGAGCGGGGCGTGCGGTTCGTGCAACTCTTTTTGGATGGCCAGCCCTGGGACACGCATCACGTCATCCGCACGAGTCTGGCGCCGATTTGCCGGCGCACCGATCAGCCCGCGGCCGCGCTAGTGATCGATCTCAAAGCCCGCGGGCTGCTCGACACCACGGTGGTCCACTGGGGCGGCGAGATCGGCCGTTTGCCTCTCACGCAAAGTCAGGAGGCCGAGCCCGATCCGCTCAACGCGGGTCGCGATCACAACGGGCAAGGCTTTTCGATGTGGCTGGCCGGCGGCGGTTTTCGCGGCGGCATGACCTACGGCGCGACCGACGAGATCGGCCATCGAGCGGCCGAGAACATCGTCACCCCCAACGACTACCAGGCCACGCTGTTGCGTCAGTTCGGGCTCGATCATCAAAAGCTGGTCTTCGACTACAACAGCCGGCCCCAAAGCCTGACCGACGGTCGCCCAGCCCGTGTGATCAGCGAGATCATCCAAACGCCGGGAGTTTAGACCTTCTTACATAGGTCGCGAGCAAAATACACTAACCCGACGCCACCCGCTCGCGCGGGTACCCGCGAGGGACGCGAGACGACGACCCTCGCGCGTAGCTGAGTACCGCGCGGCGTCCAGCCACGATCGCGGAAACGGCGGGAAAACCGAAAACGAGGACCCGTACAGTTTAGGCGTCAATCAATTGGAACCGTCCCAGTTTCCACCGCTATATGGGAAATCCCAGGCGCGGAAACGGGGACAGGTCCAGTTTAGCGACTGGGCGGCGAGCGGCACTGGAAACGGGGACCGTTCTCGTTCCGGCGTCAATCAATTTTCGGATACGTTCTAACGTGCCGCCGCCGCCTGCCCACCATTCATTCGCTTCAGCGACTCGATCAGAAAATCCATGTCGGCGAACGGCTCGCCACCGGTGCGCTTCCAATGCACGCGCCCTTTGGCATCGATCAGAAACGTCGAGTGCAACTCCATCTCCTCGAAGTCATCATAAGAAGTGAATCGACGGGCATTGTCGTGATCGCGATCCGAAAGCAGTTGGATCGAAAGCTTGCCCAGCTTTTCCGAGGCCTTGTTCTGTTCGGGGGTCGCGCTGCTCACGGCCAGCACGACGGTGTTCTGGCCCGTCCAATCCGTGGCTCGGCCGTCGATCGCCACCAACTGCTCGACGCAGTGGGCACATTCGTCGCTGAGATAGAACACCAGCAACACGTTCTGGCCGCGAAAATCTTCGAGGCGGACGGTCTTGCCCTCGGTGTCCAGGCAATCCAACCGCGGCGCTGCAAAGGGCAGCCAGTTCAAAGGGCCCAAGGCCGCCTGGGCATCCAGAGTGTAGGGGCGTTCCGGCACAGGCGTTTGCGCGATGGGAGTAGCGCCCAGCCCCAGCGCATCGACTTCCGCCTTCCAGCGCAATCCTGGATCGCAATGGGCCCAGACATACGCGAATCGACCAGCGTACTGCGCCGCTTTCTCGCGATTGCCCGATTTGAAATACGCCTGTGCCAGACCGGCCAGCGAGAACCCGTCGTTCGGCACCTGCTTGAGCGCCCGCTCGTACGCTTCGATCGCCAGCCTGAACTCCCCAGCCCGCAGATAAACGTCGCCCAGCAAACGATAGACCGGCCAGGCCGCATTGGGCGGATCATTCGGATAATCGCCGGCTTCGCGCGCCTCCTTCTCAAGGGCCGCCGCCTCGGTGAGGTGGCGGGTGGCATCCAACAGGTTGCCTTCGGCGGCGCACAAGAACCCCTCAGCGGCCATCAACTCGATCGCGAAGCTATCCTTGGCGCTGGGGTTCCGGTCGGGGGTCTCCTCCGCTGCTCCCTGCTCGCGCACCAGTTCTCGCGTCTCCGCCAAACGGCTGCGCGCGTCGACCGTCTTTCCCTGTCCGGTATATGCCAGTGTTTCCACCAGCCCGCGCAGCAGCTTGTCGTCATCATCGCCGCGCCACGCGATCGTGCCGGGCTTGAGAATGTCGTCCCATCGCTCAAACGTGACCAGCGCTCGAATCTGCGCGGTCATTCCCTGATCGAAAATGCTGGACTCGCGCTCCTTGTTGCGCTGGGGGTCGCGGGGTGCCGCGAGCAGATCGCTTGCCCCCTCGAGCGACGCGGTGGCCATCCCTAGCTGCTCCTGGATGTAGCAAAGGTAGTTGCGGTTGTGGCGGTAATTCCAGGTTTCGAACGGCAGCGCCAGCCGCTCGCTCATGTAACGTAGCTCGACCCGCGTGGCGGCATCCATCGAACGGGCCGCTTCGTGCCACATGCCAATCTTCGCGTAGTTGTGACCCGGCATGTGGTTGGAGTGGCCAACGCCGGGAGCGACACGGCCGTATGCCTGACAACTGGCAATCGCCTGCTCGGCCAGCGCGCCGTCCCAATTGTGAATCCGCGTGTGATGCGCACCAGGATGATCCGGAGCCTTCCGCAGGATGTCGCGCACGATCATCTCGGTCCCCAGGGCGTTGCCGGCCTTGATCGAGAACATCGCAAACAGCGTCTCGGCTTCCACGTCGTCGGGATACTCGAGCGTGAGCTCCTGTAGTTTCTGCCCGAGAATTTTCACGCGTTCCGGGGCATCGGCCGCCATCGCGGTCTCCCAGGCCTCGATGTACTGCCGCTCGCGCGGGCTGACCGAGTCCTTGCGGCGAACCGCCTCTTTGAGAAAATCCTTGTATCGCTTGACCTCGGCATAATCGGCCAGTCCGGTCGACCAATTGAGTCCGGTGCGAGCCAGTCCCCAGTAAGCCATCGCGCATTCTGGATCAAGCTTGAGACACCACCGAAACGATCGCTCGGCTTCTTCGTACCAGAACGATTGCAACAGCGCGTTGCCCTGGTCAAACCACTCCTGAACCTCGGGCACCTTGGTGGTGATCGGGAAATGCGCCTGGCCGATCCCTTCCATGCGCCACGGCTTCTGTCGCAGCCCGGTGTCGAAAGCGGCGCCATGGCGAGAATGCCCCGCCGACTCGTCCGCGCCGGCAATCCGCACGACGCTCAGCACGGCGAGCAACACTGGCAGGACGCGCGAGGTATTCATGGTTGCTCCAATTTCCGAGCGGCAGCAGAATCGACCGCTCGATTCAAGGCAACCAGCAGCCGCGCCAACTCCATTAACAGGCCGGCTCTGCGCCCGGTCCAACGACCAGCGAGGTCCGATTGCTATCCAGGCTCCCCAGGGAGACGTTCCGCGCGGCAACTACTTCCCATGCTAACAGCCCCTGCTGCGCCCTTCCAGTTGGCCCGTCGGCCCGCACATCGCCCTTTTCGGCAGGATATGCGCCCCGGTTTTCTACCCCCCCTGCCCTATTTCCACCTGCCCCACTGCGGATGTTATCATAGAGCCCGACGTTTGACCGCACCCGCGGTCCCTGCCTTGTCCGGAGCCACTGCCGAAAGGTGGTTCCTGCCCGCAAAGTTTCCCGCGGCTTGCCTCCGTTAACCTTCCCCCGCGAACTCTCTTGCCATCCTTGGATTCAGGAATCAGAACGATGAAATTTGCCGTTGGCCTCGGGTGTTGCCTGTCCGCCCTTCTGACGCTGTCGGGTGCCGCTACGGGCGTCGCCCTGGCCGATGACAACCTGGAGATTCAAAAGCCCGAGATCGCCGTCAGCGTTCCCATGGGTGAGGCTGCCGAGAAGGAAGCCCCGCGTGACGCGTTTCACTTGCTCCCCGGTTTTCAGGTCGAGCGATTGTTCACCGTGCCGAAAGAAAAATTCGGTTCCTGGGTTTCGATGACCTTCGATCCCAAGGGCCGGATCATCGCCGGCAACGAAGGAGGCTCCGGCCTGTTTCGCATCACGCCGCCGCCGATCGGCAGCAGCGAGTCGACGCGGGTCGAAAGGCTCGACATCCACCTGGGCACCCCCATGGGCTTGCTCTTCGCCTTCGACAGTCTCTACCTGACGCGCAGCGGCGACAGCGCCCTCTATCGGCTGCGCGATACCAACGGCGACGACCAGTTCGACGAGATTACCAAGCTCAAAGATCTGAAGGGGTCCGGCGACCACGGCCCACACGCCTTGCGGCTTTCGCCCGATGGCAAGCGGATCTATCTGTTGGCGGGCAACTTCACCGAGCTGCCGATCGAGGTCAAAGCCGATCCGCCGCAGCGCATGGGCGGCGTGCGCACCGCTCAGCGCCACGCCACGCTCGCCGAGGGAAGCCGGTCCCGCGTCCCGCCCAACTGGGACGAAGATCTGTTGCTGCCTCGGCAATGGGATGCCGGCGGTTTTGGCGTGGGCGTTTTGGCCCCCGGCGGTTGGGTCGCCGCCGTCGACCCCGACGGCAAAAACTGGGAACTGTTGACGGTCGGCTTTCGCAACGCATACGACATGGCCCTGAACGCCGACGGCGAAGTGATGACTTATGATGCCGACATGGAATGGGACATCGGCACTCCCTGGTATCGGCCGACGCGCATTCTGCACGCCGTCTCCGGCGCCGACTTTGGCTGGCGCAGCGGCACGGGCAAATGGCCCGCCTACCGCGTCGACAGCCTGCCGGCCGTGGTCGACATCGGCCCCGGCTCGCCGGTCGGAGTCGAGTTCGGCTACGGGGCGAAATTTCCGGCCAAGTATCAGCGGGCGCTGTTCGGCTTGGACTGGACTTTTGGCACCATCTACGCCGTCCATCTAACGGCCGACGGAGCGAGCTACACCGGCACCAAGGAGAAATTTCTCACGCGCACTCCCCTGCCGCTGACCGACACGGCCATCGGCCCCGACGGCGCCCTCTACTTCACCACCGGCGGCCGGAATACCCAGTCGGAACTTTACCGTGTGACCTACGTCGGCACCGAATCGACCGCTCCGGTCGATGCCCGCGACACAAAGTTTGCCGAGCTGCGTGCTCTGCGCCAAAAGACCGAGGCGGCTTTGGATCCGCAAGAAAAACCGGCCGACGCGGCAAGCCGGCTCCTCCCGCTGTTGGCTCACTCCGACCGTCACATTCGCCACGCCGCCAGCACGTCGCTTGAGCGGCTGCCGACCGAGCTGTGGCAAGAGCGCGCCCTCGCCGCGACCGATCCCAATGCTCTCATCACCGGCGTCGTGGGCCTGGCCCACACGGTCGACTCGCCCGCCCAGCCGGCGCTGATCGCGGCCCTTGACCGGCTCGACTATGGAAAACTCTCGCCACAACAACAATTGGATTTGTTGCGGGCGTGGTCGTTGGTCTTCATTCGCTTGGGCGCGCCCGATGCGACCGTCGTGGCCAACCTGGCGGCCAAGCTCGATTCGTTTTATCCCGTTACCGAGGCGGCAAGTCCGGACGCACTCCAGCGCGATGCCTTGAATTGCGAGCTGTGCGACATGCTCGTCTTTCTCAAGTCCCCCACGGTAGTGGCCAAATCGCTGGCGGTGATCAAACAGTCCTCCGCGCCGGCCGCCACGCCAACCAACCCGGCCGAAGTTTCGACCCAACCCGACACCCAGGATCTCGCCTACATCTTTTTGCTGCGCAACTTGCGCGACGGCTGGACCGGCGAGCAGCGAAAGTTCTATTTCACCTGGCTCCGCGACGAACACAAAAAGCAGGGCGGCCATAGCTTCCAAAAGTTCTTGGACAACATCGCTCAAGAGGCCTACGACAACGCCACCGACGTCGATCGCGTCGTCGTCGACGCCGCCGGCCTGCACGAACCGTACAAACTTCCTGAAATTCCTGCCCCGGTCGGGCCAGGCCATGAGTACACGGTCGAGGGAATGGTCGCCCTCTCGGCCGCTCATCCGGCCGGCCGCAATTTCGCCTCCGGCAAGCGCAGCTTCGCGGCCGCCCGCTGCGTCGTCTGCCACCGCTTTGCCGGCGACGGCGGTTCGACCGGTCCCGATCTGACCCAGGCCGCGGGCCGGTTCAATCTGCGCGATCTGACCGAATCGATGGTCGATCCGAGCAAAGTCGTTTCCGACCAGTATCGCACGACGGTCGTTCAAACCACGTCGGGCCAGCAATACATCGGCCGCGTGATCGGCGACACCAACGATTCGATCACGCTGTTGATCAACCCCGAAGATTCGACCAAGTGGGTTCAGATTCCCAAAGCCGACATCGAATCGCGCACCTTGTCGCCGACCTCGCTGATGCCCAAGAATCTTTTGAACACCCTCAACCAGGGGGAAGTTCTCGATCTGTTGGCCTATCTCCTCTCGCGTGGCAACCCGGACGATCCGATGTTCAAGCCGTGACGATGCGATTTTGATAGCTTACGGCCATCGCACGCCGTGGTGGAAGCCGAAGCGGGGGAGATGGGGGCCTTCCAAATGAAGACACCAAAGTTTTTTTATGTGGCTTGCTTTGTCCCGTTGTTCGCGCCGGCGGCCGCCGTCCGCGCCGAAGAAACACCGGCGCCGCCCCGAGCGGTCGTCGAGAACGACCGGCTGGCGGCGGTGGTCGATCGGTCCACGGGCGTTCTGGCAGCTCTCGAGAACAAGCTGACGGGCGAGACCTACACGATTGGTGAAGACCAGTTCGAGTTCAAAACCGACTCGACCGCCATCCGTTTTCAAGATGTGCAACTGGCGGCGCTCGACGTACGGGGGCAGACGTGGAACGCAAGCTATCGCCAGGGCCAAACCAAGATCGAAGCCGTCTATACGCTTGACGACCATTTTCTGCGGAAACAACTGGCGATCGTCTTTGCGCAGCCGACGGCTCTGTTGCGAGCCGAAGTCAGCCGGCCCCGCTTTGCGACGGCCGGCTTGAAGCTGATGGAATACAGCTATCCAAAATTTGGACGCAAGCCGGGGGAGGAACCGTGCCGCACCTTTTTCGGGCGCACGGCCAAGGGTGGCTTGTTTGCCGGCGTCGGAATGCCGTTTGCCGACACGCATCTTGACGGCTCGCAAGTTCATCTGGCATTTGCGCCGCATCTGAAACTCGCGGCCGGCGAAAGGTTCGAGTGCGAGCCCGTCTATTTCGGCGTGTATCGAAGGTTGCCGAACGAAGCGGATAGCGGCGACGAGCCATCGCGCTCGGAATCGGATGCGATGGTGGCGATGACCAGTGCGGTTCTCGGCCCTCCACGGCATGGGCTAGCGCCCATGGCCTGCGGCTGGCACAGCGAAATGCAAAACTATTCGTACACCTCTCCCGCGGACGTCGAAGCCGATATGAAGTCGCTCGACTTTCTGGCCGAATGCGGCATCGATTGGGTATCCGACTCGCATCCCTGGGGAGGCGAGATCGACAAGATCAACCAGCTTGGCGCCGACGGGCGTTTCCAAATCGGCGAGTTGACGCGCCAGTTTTTGGATCATGCCCGCCAGACGGGTGTCCAGGTGGTGATGTGGTCGACGATGACCAACAGCCATCCTTGGTGGGACGGCCACGGCAAAGGCTTTCGCTCCGACCTGCCCAGGTGGCAATCGCGGCCCGACAAAAAACGCTACGACGGCACCGACGGCCGCTACAATGGCGATCTTTCCAGCTTGCTCGACCGGATGCCCCCCGGAAACTGCGTCGCCAACAAGCCCTTCATGGATTGGCTGTCGAAATTGAACCTCGACATTGCGCGAGACGGCCAATTCCGTGGCTGGTGCGTCGACGGCGATTTCTTCGGCACCGGCGGGTATTACACCACGATCGTTCCGGTAACGTGCCTTGCGGAAGGTCACGATCACCTGCCCGGCGATGCCAACTTTTGCTGCCAGCGCGCCTTGGCACGCTTCATTGCCGACGTGCGCAAGCAACAACCCCAGATGTATATCTTCACTTGTCGGCCGGCCCAGGATTTGGGCGTTTGGGCGCTGCACAATATCGACGCCTGCTTTACGCTTGTCGAAGACGGCGGCCCACCCGACAACCTGGCGGCGGGCGACGGAATTCGCAAGTGGTCGCGGATTCGCGTCCATCGCGACTTTTTTCCGCACTACATCGATCAGCCGCTGCTGTTTCCTAGTTGCGCGGGTACTGACTTAGCGGCCCATCGGTGGCGGTCGCACGAACATCTCGACTTTATTCTGCTCAGCGCCTTGTCGAGCTCACCCAATCAGCTCTTTTATCTGCCGACGAAAGGCGGAATTCCGGACGAGGACAAGGCGACGCTGCGCCACTGGCTCGATTGGGGACGTGAGTACGCCAGATTTCTTCTCGTCCGCAAGGATTTGCCCGATTGGCCGACGGTGGACAAGGTCGACGGCAGTGCTCACATTGTCGAGGATCAGGGACTGGTCTTTTTATTCAACAGTGGCAAACAGCCGTTAGAAGGCCGGTTCGCGTTGACCGACGAGAGCATTGGGCTCAAGCGCAGCGAACAATTCAGGGTGCTGCAGCATTACCCGGTGTCCGAGAAGCAAGTGATCGCAAAGCGCGGCGAGACCATTCTCTGGCAGGTCCCACCCGAGACCGCCCTGGTTTTGGAAATCCAGCCGGCCCGCTAGCGCGGCGAAGTCACGCCGACAGGCCGAAGCGCCGAAAGGACGTCAGACAATGAGATTCGGCGTCGCCGCCCACAGTTTGCTGATGGCCGCCACACTGGCCGGCGCCGTCGGCCGCGATCGTGACGCGGGCATCGCGCGGGCCGACGACAACGTGCTGACCCAAAAGCCGGAGATCGCGGCCAGCGTGTCGGGCGCGGAACCTGGAGAGACGACGGACGTTCCCCGCGACGCCTTCCACCTGCTCCCCGGTTTCCAGGTCGAACGCCTCTTCACCGTGCCGAAAGAAACGTGCGGCTCGTGGGTCGTCATGACCTTCGATCCTCAGGGCCGGATCCTTGCCAGCGACCAGGGACCCGCGGGCTTGTTTCGCATCACGCCACCGCCGATCGGCAGCAGCCAGCCGACGCGCGTCGAGCGGCTCGACGTCCAGATTTCTTCCGCCCAAGGACTGCTCTTCGCCTTCGACAGCTTGTATCTGACGCAAAACGCCGCCAAGAGCGCGCTCTTCCGCCTGCGCGACACCAACGGCGACGACCAGTTCGACGAGGTGACCAAACTCAAAGATATTCCCGGCGTCGGCGAACATGGCCCTCACGCTTTGCGGCTTTCGCCCGACGGCAAGCAGATCTACCTGGTTGCCGGCAACCACACGCTTCCGCCGATCGAGATCAAAGCCGATCCGCCGCAGCGCTTGGGCGGCGTCCGCGCCGGCCAGCGGCACGCCACGCTTTCGCCGGGCAGTCGCAGTCGGCTGGCCCCGAACTGGGACGAAGATCTGTTGCTTCCCCGGCAATGGGATTCGGGCGGTCGGGCCGTCGGCATTTTGGCGCCGGCCGGTTGGATCGCCGCCACCGATCCCGATGGCAAGAACTGGGAAGTGCGAAACATCGGCTTTCGCAATGCCTATGATCTGGCGCTGAATGCCGACGGCGAACTGTTCACCTACGACGCCGACATGGAATGGGACATGGGCTTGCCCTGGTATCGGCCGACCCGCGTCTTGCACGCCGCGGCCGGCGGCGACTTTGGCTGGCGCAGCGGCACCGGCGTTTGGCCCGCCTATCGCATCGACTGTCTGCCGGCGGCGGTGAACGTCGGTCCCGGATCGCCGGTCGGAATCGAATTTGGTTACGGCACGAAATTCCCCGCCGAATATCAGCGCGCCCTGTTCGCACTCGACTGGACCTACGGCGCGATCTACGCCATCCACCTCGCCGCCGACGGAGCCAGCTATACCGGCACCAAGGAAGAATTCCTGTCGCGCTCGCCGCTGCCGCTGACCGACGGAGCGGTCGGGCCGGATGGCGCGTTCTATTTCATCACCGGCGGCCGGAGCACGCAGTCGGAGCTTTATCGCGTCACCTATGTCGGCACCGAATCGACGGCGCCGGTCGACGCCCGCGACACCCGGTTTGCCGAGCTGCGCGCACTGCGCCAAAAGACCGAGGCCAACTTCGATCCGCAAGAAGATCCGGCCGACGCGGCAACCAGGCTCGTCGCGCTCCTCTCTCACTCCGACCGCCACATTCGCTACGCGGCACGCGTTTCGCTCGAACGTCTGCCGGCCGATGTCTGGCAAGAGCGAGTGCTGGCCGCCGACGATCCCGATTGCCTGATCGGCGGAGTCGTGGGCCTGGCCCACACGCTCGAAACTCCCGCCCAACCGGCGCTATTGGCGGCGCTCGAGCATGTCGATTACCGTCGCTTAACCGTCCGGCAGCAGTTGGATTTTTTGCGGGCCTTGTCGCTGGTCTTCATCCGGCTCGGCGCGCCAGAGCCGCCGGTGGCGGCCCACTGGGCGGCCGGGCTCGATCCCTATTTTCCCACGACCAGCGATCCGCTGAACCGCGAGCTATGCGACCTGCTCGTCTTTCTCAAGTCGCCCACGGTGCTGGCCAAAACGATTGCGCTCGTCAAGCAGCCATCCGCTCCCCTGCCGGCCGCGCCGCTGGAAGCCCACGCGGCGCACCTGGTCTCGCGCAGTCCGAAGTTCGGGCCAGACATCCTGGCGATGATGACGCATCCCCCCGACCCGCAAAAGATCGCCTACGTCTTTTCGCTGCGCAATCTGCGTGAAGGCTGGACGCCCGAGCAGCGCATCGCCTATTTCACCTGGCTCCGCGACGAACGCGAAAAACAGGCCGGTCAGACGTTCCAAAAGTTCTTGGACAACATCGAACAAGACGCCTACGAAAACGCCAGCGACACCGATCGCCTGGCGGTCGACGCCGCCGGCCTGCACAAACCGCTGAAGGTTCCCAAGCTTCCGGTCCCGGCCGGCCCGGGTCAAGAGTATACGGTCGACGCCCTGGTCGCCCTGTCAACCGCTCATCCGACCGGCCGCAACTTCGCCCTTGGCAAGCGAGCCTTTGCGGCCGCTCGCTGTATCGTCTGTCACCGCTTCGACGGCGAAGGAGGCTCGACCGGTCCCGACCTGACCCAGGCCGCCGGCCGGTTCAATCTGCGCGATCTGTCCGAATCGCTGGTCGATCCGAGCAAAATCGTTTCCGACCAATACCGCACCACGGTCATTCAAACCGAGGCCGGCCGCCAGTGGATTGGTCGCGTGATCGGCGACACCAACGATTCGATCACCCTGCTGACCGATCCGGAAGATTCGAGCAAGTGGGTCGAGATCCGCAAAGCCGAAATCGAATCGCGGATGCTGTCGCCGACCTCGCTGATGCCCAAGAATCTCTTGAACACGCTCAACCCGGACGAGGTTCTCGATCTGCTGGCATATCTTCTCTCGCGTGGCAATCCGCAAGACCCGATGTTCGCCCGGTGAGATGGCGTGTCACGGTTCGCCATGGTCTCGCGGCCCATGGGCGTCGGCAGGGATTGCCACTTGGCGATTGAAAATGGTGCTTGGAGAAGGAGCTTTCTAGATCGCATTTCAGCAAGGTGTAACGGCTCGCCAAACTAACCCGAAGCGCAAGCGAGGGACTTCCATCGTAGCCCCTCGCGGGTACCTGCGATTGCGCGGGTGGCTTCGCGCTTAGTAAGATTGCAGGCGGATCACGTGCGTGAAACGCGCTCTAGCGGATCGGCCTACGAAAGAGGAAACCATTCGCAGGATCAAGAATTGCCCTTGAAACTCCACAACCCGCCTGTCCAATGCCATAAAGTTTCTTTCGGAGGCATTGCCGCCAACTTGCTACAATGCAGATCTGGCTGGCTGTCCAACGGCTGCCAATGCCACGCTCCTCACTGAATATCACCCTAGACATCAAATACGGGACTCTGCTCCCGGTGCCCTCGGTGGTCCGTTGTGACCTTACCGATACCGCACTCCGATGTCCTCCCATCCGCACTCCGGCAATTCGTCCGCCAAGAATCTTGTTTTGGCGCGCCTGCCCGCCGCCGATTCTCAGCGATTGACCGCGCGCATGCGGCCAGTGAGTCTCGATTTCAAACAGATCCTCTACAAACATAAAGCGCCGATCGAGTACGTCTATTTCCCCACCCGCGGAGCCGCCTCGGCACTGACGATCATGGAAGACGGCAGCGCCATCGAAGTCGCGACCATCGGCAACGAAGGCGTGGTCGGACTCAGCGTACTGTTCGCCGGCAACACATCCCCCAACGAAGTCATCGTTCAAATTGCGGGCGATGCGCTGCGGATGGACGCCGATGTGCTGGAGCAGGAGGCGGAAAAGGACAGCCCGTTCCGCCGCTTGCTGCTGCGGTACAACATGGCATTTCTCATGCAGATCTCGCAGTCGGTCGCCTGCAACGGTCTTCATCCCATCCAGCAGCGCTGTTGCCGCTGGCTCTTGATCACGCTCGACCGCATGGAATCGAACGTGGTTCCTTTCACGCACGAGTTTCTGGCCATCATGCTTGGCGTCCGCCGGGCCAGTGTGTCCGACGTTCTTCGCCCCTTGCACGAACAAGGACTGGTCAACAACAGTCGCGGCGCGATCACCATTCTCGATCGACAGGGGCTGGAAGCACTCTCCTGCGAATGTTATCGCAAAGTCCGCGACGAATTCGACCGGCTTCTCGGCTGACACGCCACCCGGAACGGGCGAATTGACCCGGGCCACATGTTGAGTTATTTTGGTTGAATTGTGCTAATTCGTGCGTTTGAACCATTTTTGCTTTTGGGGTCCGCTAATGCACCGTGTGATTTCGAGTCCCCTCCCGCGGATTGGCCGCTGCTCGCTTGCGCTGCTGTGGCTCGCTGCCGCCGTCACATCGCCTCGTCTCGCCAGCGCCGGCGTGATTACGTTTTCGGTCCCCACCTCCACCTGACCGAGTCGACTCAAACGCAAACCGGTTTCCTCGATGTGACCGTCTCGGAGACCGGCGGAAGCGACACCCTCTACCAGTTTCAGGCCGATTTGCTGCTGCCTGCACAGTCCAACGTCACGTTTATCGGCGCTGACTTCAGCACTACCGCTCCTTATGTCTTCGCCGGCAACTCTTGGGACATTGCCAACGGTGGCTCGGCCTATTTCGCGGCCAACGAGGCGAGCAATAGCGACGAAGCAAACACCACCGTCGGTACCGCTTTGTCATCCGCTCCGCTCGGCTTGCTGCGGATCGAGTATTCGATCGCGCCCAACTTCGTCGGCGCCGAAGCGTTGACGTTCAATCAAAGCGATCCCAACACCAACGCGTTCGCCGATTACGTGAACACGATCAGCGTCACCTCCAGCATCCCATCGTCGCCAGGCGCCGTGGTGAACGGCCAGATCATCGTCGCGACTCCGGAACCAGCCACGGGCCTCCTTGCTCTGCTGGGTGTCGCCGGATGGCTCGGCTGCGGCTTGTTTCGAGATCGCCGCCGCGGGCCGTCCAGGTGGCCAACTTCTCGATCGGCGCCGGCGCACTTTTAGTCCGCGCGGCGTAACGCTTCGCGGCTTCCTCGCGCCTCGGCCCTCTCACCTGGTCCGGTCTCCTGCTCGCCTTTCTCCTGCTCACCTTTCTCCTGCTCACCTGATCTGTCTTGCCACTGGCCTACTTTTGCGGGTTGAAAAATGCCGCCGGTTTTGAGAGTATCGCAGTATAGTTTGGTTGGAAGAGGTGTGGAGTTGGTTGGACAGAAGAGCTCCGAAGCCAATGGGTGCCGAGGGCAGCTCTACGTGCCTCCGCTGAC
>Ga0182024_10006122_pt1 | contig 26549 bp, 23 predicted proteins | sample P32metaG_FD_120480 | JGI IMG/M metagenome (GOLD analysis project Ga0182024, IMG submission 120480) | Permafrost microbial communities from Stordalen Mire, Sweden - P3-2 metaG (Illumina Assembly) | ecosystem: Environmental > Terrestrial > Soil > Wetlands > Permafrost | place: Sweden: Stordalen... | reverse complement strand
TACCGCTCGCGCGGCGCCGTGCGGCCCAGGCGCGTGCGCAGCCAGCGTGAGCCGAAGACGTGCGAGACGACGAGGACGGTGGTCGGCGCAAGCACTCCTGCCGGCCAGAAGCGTCCCTCGCCGGTGGCCGCCCAGATCCCCGTCAACGCCCCGTTGATGCTGACGTATGCGCCCGCGTGATAGGGAAGCAGCTCACGCTGCCAGCGGTAGAAATGCTGCCCCAGCGCGCCGCCGCGCGGACGCGGCAGGTCGGTGAGCAGCAGTCGCAGCTCGCCGCGCGAGGGCGCACGATAGGCGCGCTCGACTCGCCGCTCGAGCTCCTCGCGATCGAGCCGCCCGGAGGCGTAGTGCGAGCGCAGCGCGCGCACGGTCCCCTCCCGCTCATCGTCGGAAGCCAGCACGTCGGCGCGCGACGGACGCCGAGCCGGGTGGCGCGTTGACCCGGCGGACCACGACGCGGAATGCCTGCTCATCGCCTCAGGATAGGCGGGCGAGGCCGACGCCGGCTCCCGCTCGCGCCAGCCGCTGCTAGAACGCGGGCTTGATCCAGTCCATGTGCGAGCGCAGCTCGGCGCCGACGTGCTCGACCTGAGTGTCTGCCTGTTCGCCTCGCATGCGCTTGAAGCTCTCCTGCCCGGCGCGGTTCTCGGCGATCCACTCGCGGGCGAAGTCGCCGGATTGGATCTCGGACAGGATCTTGCGCATCGCGGCGCGAGTTTCCTCGGTGATCACGCGCTTGCCGCGCGTGTAGTCGCCGTACTCAGCCGTATTGGAGATCGAGTAGCGCATGCCCGCGAGGCCCTTCTCGTACATCAGGTCCGCTATCAGCTTGAGCTCGTGCAGGCACTCGAAGTAAGCCATCTCGGGGTCATAGCCGGCATCGACGAGCGTCTGAAAGCCCGCCTGGACGAGCTCGGAGGCGCCGCCGCAGAGGACCGCCTGCTCGCCGAACAGGTCCGTCTCGGTCTCGTCCTTGAACGTCGTCTCGATCACCCCACCGCGCGTGCAGCCGATGCCCTTGGCGTAGGCCAGCGCGAGCGCGCGGGCGGTGCCGGTCGCATCCTGGGCGACCGCGACCAGCCCGGGGACGCCGCTGCCCTCGAGGAATTGACGGCGCACGAGGTGGCCCGGACCCTTGGGGGCGATCATCCCTACGTCGATCCCGGCGGGCGGCGTGACCTCACCGTAGTGGATCGAGAAGCCGTGCCCGAACAACAGCATGTTGCCCTCGCCGACGCCGTCGCGGACCTCGGTCTCCCAAACCTGGCGGTGGAGCTCGTCGGGCACGAGCATCATCACCAGATCACCGCGGCTCGACGCCTCGACGACCGGGAGCACCTCCAGGCCCTGCTCGCGTGCCTGCGCGACCGACGCGGAGTCCTCTCGCAGGCCGACTACGACGTCGACGCCGGAGTCCTTCAGGTTCAGCGCATGGGCATGCCCCTGGGAGCCGTAGCCGATGATCGCGACGGTCTTGCCGTCGAGGAGCCGGAGGTCTGCGTCGTCGTCGTAGATCATGGGACCGCGCAGGCTATCCGACTCACGCGGTAGCGGAGGCGACGAGCGTCTGCGCCGGCACGGCAAGGCCGCCCTCTGCGGTCAGATACGGCTCGAAGCGACTGGCCAGGGACGCTTTGATCTCCTCGATCTCCGGCTGCGGGCGGGCGAGAACGACGTCGTGGAAGGAGCGTGAGAGGTCCAGCGTGCTCTCCCACAGCTCCTCGAAGCTCACGTGGCGGCGCCACAGCGCGAGCGTCTCCACGCGCCCCTCCGCGAAGCCCGCCTGCTCGAGCAGCGCGAGGACCCGCTCAGAGCTCCCCAGCGCGAACGGGCCCGGCGCGCCGGCTTCGGGCGGAGCGCTCAGCCCGCGCTCGATCAGCTCGCGCGCCGGCAGCCGCGCCCAGGGATTGCGCTCGAGCGCATCCCAGACCGCCAGCGCCAGGCGCCCGCCCGGGCGCAGGACGCGGCGCGTCTCCGACAGCGCGGCGGCGGGATCGGCCATCAGCATGTAGCCCCAACGGCATAGGGCCGCGTCGACGCTCGCGACCGGCAGATCGATCCATTCGGCGTTCAGCACCCGGAGCTCGACGTTGCTCAGGCCCAGCTCCAGCGCCCGCTCGCGGGCCCCCGCGAGCATCGCCTCGGCCTGATCGGAGATGATCGTGGCGCCGATCGGCGCCACGAGCTGCGCCGCCAGCAGGCCTGTCTCGCCCAGGCCCGCCGCGAGCTCGAGCACGCTCTGGCCGCGCTGCGGGTCGATCGCGTCGATCAACCAGCGCGATACCGGTGCGCCGAACTTGCGCAGCAGCTCCTGGCTTCGCAGCCAGCCGGGGGCCGCCTCTTCCCAGCTGCGCAGGCTCACATCGCGGTAGGCGTTCGCGTCGAAGCTCACCGCAGCTCCCTGCGCAGGAGCTTGCCGGAGGGGGTGCGGGGCAGCGGCGCGGCGGCGAGCGTGACCTCCTTGGGCACCTTGTATGGGGCGAGGGCCAGCGCGCAGTGCGCGCGCAGCGCCTCGCCGTCGAGCACGCGGCCGGGCCGGGCGACCACGATCGCGGTGACCGCCTCGCCCCAGCGCTCATCCCGCCCGGGAAGGACCGCCGCCTCGAGCACGTCCGGATGGGCCTCGAGCACAGCCTCGACCTCGGCCGGGGCGACGTTCTCGCCACCGCTGATGATCGTGTCGGACTTGCGCCCGCTGACGTGCAGCCGGCCAAGCTCGTCGATCGAGCCGACGTCGCCCGTTCGCAGCCAGCCATCGCGCTCCAGCGACGCGCGCGCGAGGGTCGGCCCGGCGAGGAGGATCTCTCCAACCCCGGCCTGCGCCGGCGCCTGCTCCTCGATGCGCAGGCGTGTGCAGAACAGCGGCGGACCCGCCGCGTCGCCGTCGTCGGCGAGCGAGGCCGCCGGGGTGGTCGTGACCTGCGAGCAGGCCTCGGTGAGCCCGTAAGTCAAGCCGACACCCACGCCTTGCGAACGGGCTCTCTCCACAAGCGAGGCGGGCACTGGCCCGCCGCCGGTCAGGGCGCAGCGCAGAGATGGCGGAGCGGTGAGTCCGGCGTCGAGCAGGGCGGCAAGCGTCGTCGCGACGAGGCTCACGAGCGTGGTCTGCTGCTCGCGAAGGGCATCCAGGACTCGGTCGACCTCGAAGCGCTCGTGGACCACCGCCGTCGTCGCGTAGATGGCCGATCGCACCAGGATCGACAGTCCGCCGACGTGAGCCACGGGCATCGCACACAGCCAGCGCTCGCGCGGGTCGAGACCGAGCGCGACCGCCGAGCCGAGGGCGCTCCACAGCAGGTTTCCGTAGGAGAGCTCGACCGGCCTCGGCGCGGAGGTGGTGCCGGAGGTGTGGATCACGACGGCAACCGCATCGAGATCGTGCTCGCGGCCCGGCGTCCCGCCGCCGGCGGTGGCCGTGCTCCCATTACCGCCCTCGCCTTCCGTCTTCCTGCTCGCACTCTCGGCGCCGGCCAGCGGCTCGTCGAGAGCCACCACCGCGCCCTCGGCGAGGAGCGCGCGCTCGCGCGGCGGAGAGCGCACGTCGATCGGGACAGCGACAGCGCCGAGCAGGAAGCAGGCGTGAAGAGCCTGCGCGAAGGCGAGGCCGGGCGATAGGGCGATCGCGACGCGCTCTCCCGGACGCGCGCCGCGGGCGGCGAGCTCGCCGCTACCGCGCCGCGCTGCCGCATAGAGCTCGGCGTAGGACCAAGCTCCTGCGGGTGTTTGCACCGCCTCGTGCCGCGGCCGCGCCGCCGCCGCGCGGGCTAGCCATCCCTCGACGACCATGGCCCACAGGCTAGCCTTCGCGCCATGACCACCACCTGGACCTCCGCGATCGATGACATCGATGGCGGCTGCACGGACATCCGCTATGAGAAGTCAGTCCCGCCCGAGGCGGGGATCGCCAAGATCACGATCGCTCGGCCGGAGGTCAGAAACGCGTTTCGACCGCGCACGATCGTCGAGATCTCAAGGGCGCTCGAGGACGCCCGCGAGGACACTCGGATCGGCGCGATCGTGTTGACCGGCGAAGGGCCCGACGCGTTCTGCTCCGGCGGAGACCAACGCGTTCGCGGCGACTCCGGCTACCTGGCCGACGACGACTCCGGCAGGGCCGGGATCGGACGCTTTCACGTCACCGACCTGCACGTTCAGATCCGTCGCCTGCCCAAGCCGGTCGTGGCGATGGTCGCCGGGTACGCGATCGGCGGCGGTCAGGTGCTGCATCTCGTCTGCGATCTGACGATCGCCGCCGAGAATGCGCGATTCGGGCAGGTCGGGCCGAGGGTGGGGTCCTTCGACGGCGGCTTCGGCGCGGGGCTGTTGGCAAACGCTGTCGGCCCGAAGAAGGCCAAGGAGATCTGGTTTTTGTGCCGGCAGTACTCCGCGCAGGAGGCGCTGCAGATGGGGCTGGTAAACACCGTCGTGCCGCTGCGGCAACTGGAAGACGAGACGGTGCAGTGGTGCAAGGAGATGCTCGCCCTGTCTCCGTTTGCGCTGAGATTGATGAAGGCGAGCTTCAACGCGGCCGAGGACGGCCTGGCGGGAATCCAGCAGCTCGCCCACGACGCGAACCTCCTGTTCTACGAAAGCGAGGAGGCCCAAGAGGGGCGCGACTCCTACATGGACAAGCGCCCACCGGACTTCTCCCGGTTTCCCAGGCGAGCCTAGCCGCGTGAGCGCGGTGCGCATCTGGGTGATGGCCGCGCGCGTGCGCACGCTGCCCGCCGCGATCGCGCCGGTGCTCGTCGGCACCTCGCTGGCGCTCGGGGCGGGTCACTTCCACCCGCTCGCGTTCGCGGCGGCGCTGCTGGGCGCGATCTTCATCCAGGTGGGCACGAACCTGTCGAACGACTACTCCGACGCCCGCCGAGGCGCGGACACCGAGGACCGGTTGGGCCCGGTCAGGGTGACGGCGGGGGGGCTTGTGCCGCCCCGCCAGGTCCTGCTTGCGACGTACGTGACGTTCGGTCTGGCGGTCGCGTGCGGAGCATATCTCGTGGCCGTGGCCGGTCCGGAGCTGCTCGCGGTCGGCGCCGCGTCGATCCTCGCTGGCGTGCTGTACACGGGCGGGCCGCGTCCCTACGGATATGAGGGCCTGGGTGAGGTGTTCGTGTTTCTGTTCTTCGGGATCGTCGCGGTGGCCGGCTCCTACTTCGTCCAAGTGCAATCCCTGCCGTGGCAGGCGTTCGTATGCGCGATACCGGTCGGCCTGCTTGCGAGCGCGATTCTCGTCGTCAACAACGTGCGCGACCTGGAGACCGACCGGCGCGCCGGCAAGCGGACGCTGGCGGTGCGCCTGGGAGCGACGCGAACGCGCACGCTGTACACCGCGATGGTCGCCGGCGCCTTCCTGATCGCCCCGATCCCGTGGGCGTTCGGATCAATGACGGCGTGGCTGCTGCTTAGCTGGGCGGCGTTCCCGCTTGCGGTCGGAGTGCTGAAGACGGTGCGCACGCGCACCGACGGACCCGCGCTCAACGGCGCGCTGGCAAGGACCGGCGCGATGCAGCTGGTCTTCTGCCTGCTCTATGCCGCGGGCATCCTCGCGAGCAACGGCATCGGCGCGTGAAGCTCACATTCGAGCGGCGCTCGTTGAAGCTCGCGCGCCCGCTTCAGAGCTCATACGGTGCCGTCGCCGAGCGGGATCTGATCGCGGTCTCGATCACGGACGCCGCCGGGGCGAGGGGACATGGCGAGGCGGCGCCGCTTCAGGCGTATGACGGGGTCGGCGTCGAGCAGGTGCAGGCGGCGCTCACGCGCTACCGGGAGGTGCTCGCGCGGTCTCAGGGCTTGAACGGGGCCGAGCTCATCGACGCGTGTCGCCAGGTGGAGGATCTGCCGGCCGCGCTGGCGGCCATCGACCTTGCGCTATGGGACCGCGCCGGCCGTCTGCAGGGAACGCCGGTCGCGGCCTTGCTGACCGACCGGCCGGCGCAGCAGGTGCCCGTCAACGCGACGCTGTCGGCGCTCGATCGCGCGGGTGTGGCCGCGCAGGCGGCGGCGGCGGCTCGCGACGGCTTCGGGTGCGTGAAGGTGAAGGTGGGAGTTGGCGATGATGCCGGGCGCGTGGCCGCGGTGCGGGCCGCGGCCGGCCCGGAGGTCGCGCTGCGACTGGACGCCAACGGCGCGTGGAGCGTGGAGCAGGCGGTGGCGAGCATCGAGGCGCTCGCGCCGGTGGGCCTCGAGCTCGTCGAGGAGCCTGTGCATGGCCTGACACGTGTTCGCGAGGTGCGCGAGCGGGTCGCGGTGCGAATCTCGATCGACGAGACGGCGGCTGAGCACGGTGCGCTCGGCGCGGGCGTAGCCGACGCCGTTTGCCTGAAGATCTCCCGCTGCGGTGGGATCTCCGGCCTGCTCGCCGCGGCGACCCTCGTGCGCGCCTCGGGCGCCGAGCCCTACCTGGCCTCGACGCTAGACGGCCCCCTGGGGGTCGCGGCCGCGGTCCACGCCGCGGCGGCGCTCGCCTCGCGCGGCCCGGTCGCCCACTGCGGCCTGGCCACGCTCGGGCTGTTCGAGGACTTCGACGATCCGCTGCCGGCGCGCGGGGGCGAGATCGCCCTGCCGTCAGGTCCCGGCCTCGGCGTCGAGCCCCTGTAGAGCGCGCGCCACACCGTCGGGATTCTCGAGCGCCAGGCGATGACCTCCCGCGAGGCTCACGAGCTCGGCGTTGGGCAGCAGGTCGACCATCCGCCGGCCCAACGCCTGAAACTTGCGGTCGCGCTCTCCCACCAGGACCCGGACGGGCAGCCTCAGCTCAGCGAGTCGCATCCAAAGCGGAGCCATCTCGCCGGTGCCGATTCCTCGCAACGCCGCGGCCAGCGCGTCGGGGCGGTTGCGCCGCTGGTCCGCCCGCGCGAGCGCCTCCACCGCGGGGGGGTCCGCAGCGAACAGGGGCTGGGCGCTCCAGCGTGCGATGAACCCCTCCAGCGGCGAGCCCTCGAGCGCGGCGGCGATCTTGCGATCGGCTGCGCGTCGCAGCAGGCGCTCGCGCGGATCGTCGATCCCGGCGGTCGTCGAGACGAGCACGAGTCGCTCGACGCGCTCGGGCGCGGCCAGGGCGACGTGCAGCGCTACGCGTCCCCCCAAGGAGTAACCGCACAGCACGAAGCGCGCGGGACCGCGCGCGAGCACCTCCTCGACGCAGCCGGCGAACGTGATCGGGCGCTTAGCGTCGGCGGCGCTACCGTGTCCGGGCAGGTCGAGCGTCAGGGGCAGGTAGCGTTCAGGGTACAGCCGCGCGGCCACGCCGTCCCAGGCGCGGCGCGTGCCGCCGAACCCGTGCAACAGGACGACGCTCTCGGGCACATCGACATCGTAGTCTCGTGACCTCCGCGACCGACACCTATCTGCTGCTCCGAGCGTTCGTGGACGAGCTCGCTCGCTGCGGCATGCGCGCGGCGTGCACCGCGCCCGGGTCGCGCTGCGCCCCGCTCATCCTCACGCTCGCGCGCGAGCCGCGCGTGCGCTGCTTCTCGCACGTCGACGAGCGCTGCTCGGCGTTCTTCGCGCTCGGTCTCGCCAAGGCATCGGGGCTTCCGGTCGCCGTCGTGTGCACCTCCGGCACGGCCGCAGCGGAGCTGCTGCCGGCCGCGATCGAGGCTCAACAGGCTCGGGTTCCCCTGCTACTGCTCACGGCCGATCGGCCGCCCGAGCTGCGCGAGAGCGGAGCCGGACAGACGATCGATCAGCTCAAGCTGTTCGGCGACGCGGCAAAGTGGTTCTTCGAGGTGGGCGTGCACGAAGCAAGCCCGGCGCGCCTGCGCTGGATGCGGACGCTCGCCTGCAGGGCCTACTGGATGGCACTGGAGGGCCGGCCGGGGGCCGTGCATCTCAACTTTCCCCTGCGCGAGCCGCTGGTGTGCGAGCAGGAGCTGCCGGCCGACAGGAGCGCGCGACGCGAAGGCCGCCCGTACGTGCGACGCGCCCCAGGCAAGCCGGCCGAAGGCGAGGCGATGACGAATCTGTATGAGCTCGCCGCCTCCTCCGCACGCGGCGTCGTCGTCGCCGGGCGCGACGAGCGCGCCGGCCGGCAGCCGCTCGGACCGACCGACCCCCGTTCGCTCGGCGAGGCCGCCGCGGCATTCGCGGCCGCTGCCGGCTGGCCGGTGCTCGCGGATCCGCTGTCGGGGGCACGTCGGGGCGGGGCGGCGGTCGCCCACTACGATCCGCTGTTGCGCGACGAGGCCTTCGCCGCCAGCGTCGAGCCCGACGTTGTGATCCGCGTCGGCGATCTGCCGACATCCAAGCCGTTGCGCGAGTGGTTGGCCGGCCTGCGGGGAGCGCGCCAGGTCGCGCTCGACGCCGAGGGCTCCTGGCAGGACCCCGCGGCCGTGCTGAGCGACTCGCTCGCGCTTGACCCGGCGACGGCGCTGTCTGAGCTGGCAACCGTCCCACCGGCCGCCGACCATGACTGGCTGGCACTCTGGCGCAGCGCCGATGAACGGGCGGCCGCGGCGATCCTCGCGACGATCGGCGACGGCGGCCTCTCGGAGCCTGCCGTCGCGGCCGAGCTCGGAGTGCTCCTGCCCGACGTCGCGACCCTGTTCGTGGCCTCCTCGATGCCGGTGCGTGACATCGAGACGTTCTGGCCGATCCGTCCAGACCCGCCGCGCGTGCTGTGCAATCGTGGCGCAAACGGGATCGACGGGATCGTCTCCTCCGCCTTTGGCGCGGCGGCGGATGGACTCGGCCCGGTTGTCCTGTTGATCGGAGACGTCGCGCTCGCCCACGACATCGGCGGGCTGCTCGCGGCGCGGCGTCTGGCGCTGAAGCTCACGATCGTCCTGCTCGACAACGGCGGTGGCGGCATCTTCGACTTCCTGCCCGTCTCACGGGCGACGATGGCGCTGGCCGACGACGCCTACACGCGCCATATCGCCACGCCCACCGGGCTGGACTTCTCCAAGGCAGCGGCGCTGTATGGGCTGGAGCACGAACGCGCCGGCGATCTCTCCCAGCTTCGCGCCGCCCTGGAGCGCTCGCTCGGCCGCGAGCGATCGAGCATCGTCGAAGTGCGAACCGACCGGACGGACAATGTCGCTCTGCACGAGCGCGTGTGGGAGGCCGTGTCGCGCGCGCTCAGCCCGCCAGCAGCGGGAGCAGAGCCGCCAGCTTGACCTCGGTCTCGGCCAGCTCGGCCGCGGGGTCGGAGTCGCGCACGATGCCGTTGCCGGCGAAGCAGCGGGCGACGGCGCCTCGCAGCAGCGCGCAGCGCAGGGCGACGCAGAATTCCCCATCTCCGGTGGCGTCGGTCCAGCCGACGGGACCGGCGTACCAGCCGCGGTCCAGCCCCTCGAGCGCCGGGATGATCGGCCCGGCGCGGAGCAGCGGCTCGCCTCCCACCGCCGGTGTTGGATGCATCAGCCCGGCCAGCTCGAGCGCCTCCATCGGCCCGGCGAGTTGAGCCCGGATCGGTGTCGCCAGGTGTTGGATGTTGGCGATCCGCACGAGCCTGGGCTCGGGAGCGGCGGCGACCCAGATCGCGTGCGGGCGCAGCGTGCGCTCAATCCGCCGGGCGACGATCGCGTGCTCCTCGCGGTAGCTCTCGTCGCGCAGCAGCTGCTCGCCGAGGTGGTCGTCGACGGCGGGATCGGCGCTGCGGCGCGTCGATCCGGCGAGCGCCAGCGTGCTTACGCGATGCCCCTCGCGACGCACGAGCAGCTCAGGGCTCGCGGCCACGAGCGTCGCCTCCCCACGCCCGACGCAAAAGACAAAGCACGACGGGAACTCCGCGCGCAGCACGCCGAGGACGGCTGCCGGGTCATACGTGCGCGGGGCGTGCACGAGCACTTCACGCGCCAGCACGATCTTCTCGACATCGCCGGCTTCGATCAGCTGGACCGCGTGAGACACGGCCGCTTCGTAGTGCTCGGGGGGCATCGCGCTCGCCACCTGAAAGCGGCCTGCCGGCGCCGGGTCAAGCAGCGGCAACGCGCGCGCGTGCAGCTCGGCGAGTCGCGCTCGCAGGCGTCCGAGCACCTCATCGGGCATGTCATCCGGGGAGGCGAGCGCTGCCAGCGTGAGATGCACCACCAGCTCTCCTTGGCGCTCCGCCCGCGTCAGGGTGATCTCGGGCACGATCAACGACGCCGGCTCGAAGCCCTCCCAGTGAGGCGAACAGCCTCCATCTGGAGAGAACGCGAACCCGCCCACGGCCACGGGCCCGCCGCCGGCCGGCTCGTCGAGGTCGTTGGTGACGGCAGATGCCGCCAGCGCGCGCCAACGCTCGGCCACCGTCGCAAAGCGCTCAGCTCCGGCGCCCTGCAGAGCCACGGCCTCCCCCAGTCCTGCCATCGCGGCGTGGCCGCGGTCGGGCTGCTCGAACGCGAACCACGGCTCGCCGGGCCGACGCGAGGCGCACACCACCGCGGTCGGATCGACGCCGGCGGGCATCGCCAGCGACATCGTCGCCAACGTATCGCGGCCGCTCCGTCGAGCGCGTCGCACCGCGTCGTTGAGCCGCGTGGCGAGACGCCCGTGGTCGGCTTCTGTGAGCGCGAAGGGCGAGCTTGAGCCGGTGTCGAGCACCGGCTAGGTCTCGCCGCGCCCCCGCGAGATCGCGATCTCGCCCGTGCGCATCATCTCGATCAACCCAAAGGGACGGACCATCGACTCGAACGCCTCGATCTTGTCGGTCGTCCCCGTCACCTCGATGATCACGGCGCGCTTGGTCACGTCGACGACCTTGCCGCGGAAGATCTCGGCTATCTGCACGAGCTCGCCGCGCTGGGTGCCGTCGGCGGCGACCTTGAACAGAGCCAGCTCGCGCGCGACCGTGTCAGCAGGCTCCAGGTCGCGAATCTTCAGCACGTTGATGAGCTTGTGGAGCTGCTTGGTCACCTGGTCGATCGGGTGCAGCGCCCCGTCGACCGTGAGCGTCACGCGCGATATCTGCTCATCCTCGGTCGGGCCAACTGTCAGCGTGTCGATGTTGAAGCCTCGCCGGGCGAACAGGCCCGCGATCCGCGTGAGCACGCCGGACTTGTTTTCGACAAGAATCGAGAGAACGTGCTTGCGGCCCGTGCGCAGGTTCGTCGCCGCCTCGAGCTCCTGCAGGCTGAGCGGCTCCTTGGTCCCAGGTTCGCCCATCGCGGTGCTCACCCGACCATCTCGCGCGCGGCCTGCCCGGCGGGGATCATCGGGTAGGTATTCTCCTCGCGGGTGACACGCACGTCCACGAGCACCGGTCCGTCGGTCGCGATCGCCCGCTTCATGTCCTCCACGAGCGTGAGCTTGTCCTCGAAACGCATGCCCGTCGCACCGTAGGCCTCGGCGAGCTTCACGAAGTCCGGGAACTCACCGGTCTCCACGTGGCTATAGCGACCGTCCCAGAACAGCTCCTGCCACTGCCGCACCATGCCGAGAAAGCCGTTGTTCATGATGAACACCTTGATCGGGATGTTGTTCTGCGCGCACGTCGCGAGCTCCTGTGCGTTCATCTGCACCGAGCCGTCACCCGCGATGCAGCAAACCACCCGGTCGGGGCAGCCGACCGCAGCGCCCATCGCCGCGGGCAGCCCGAACCCCATCGTGCCGAGCCCGCCGGAGTTGATCCACCGCCGTGGCTCGGGAAAGTCGTAGTACTGCGCCGCCCACATCTGGTGTTGGCCGACGTCGCTCGTAACGATCGCCTCGCCGCCGGTCGCCTCGAACAGGGCCTGGACCATGTATTGCGGCTTGATCTCGGAGTCTGTGCTGTCCTCGTAGGAGAGCGGATACTTCTCGCGCCAGCCCTCGATCCGGGTCCACCACGCCCCCAGCCGAGCCGGGTCCGCGCCGATCGCGCGGTACTCGATCAGCAGCTTGGCCAGCACGTGCTTGGCATCCCCGACGATCGGGATATGCGCGGGCACGTTCTTTGAGATCTCCGCCGGGTCGACATCGATATGGATGAACTTCGCTCGCGGCGCGAACTCCGACAGCTTGCCCGTGATGCGATCGTCGAAGCGGGCGCCCACCGCGCAGATCAGATCCGCCTCGTCCATCGCGTAGTTGGCAGCCCGCGTGCCGTGCATACCCAGCATCCCGAGCCACTGCTCATGCGGCGCCGCAAATGCCCCGAGGCCCATCAACGTGCACGTCACCGGAAAGCGGTCGCAGGTGGCGAACTCGATCAGCTCCGCCGAGGCGTTCGCGTTGACCACGCCGCCTCCGGCGTAGATCACCGGGCGCTGCGAGGACGCGAGCGCCTTGGCGGCCTGACGGATCTGCTTCTGGTTGCCCTCGACGCGCGGCTGGTAGCCGGGGAGGCGCACGTCGGTGACCGGCTCGTAGGAGATCTCCGCCCGCGAGAGGTCCTGGGGAATGTCGACCAGCACCGGTCCAGGACGTCCCGTGCGGGCGATGTGGAACGCCTCGTGAATCGCCCGCGGGATCTCCTGCGGGTGCTGGATCATGAACGAGTGCTTGACGACGGGCATCGAAATCCCGATCGTGTCCGCCTCCTGGAAACCGTCGGTGCCGAGCAGTTCGGTGCGCACCTGGCCCGTGATGAACACGACCGGAACGGAGTCCATCATCGCGTCGCAGATCGGCGTGATCAGGTTCGTGGCGCCCGGCCCGCTGGTGGCGAACGCGACTCCAACCTTGCCGGTCGCCTTCGCGTAGCCCTGCGCGGCATGTCCGCCGCCGGCCTCGTGCCGGACGAGGATGTGACGGATCCCGCCGTCGACGAACGCGTCATAGGTTGGCAGGTTGGCGCCGCCGGGCAACCCGAAGACCACGTCCACGCCCTCCGCCTTGAGGCATTCCATGACTGCGTCGACCGCGCGCATAGCGGCAGTTTACCAACGGGTTTTTCACCCCCTCAGCGCACGAGCTGGAACCGGCCCTTCCTGGTTCGCTTGATCGTCAGCGTGAAAGTCCTCGCGTTCGCCGCCCCGCCGGTGGGCGTGAACGTGACAACCAGCTTGAGCTTGACGCGCGCGCCGCGCCCGATCTCCCGCGCAGCCTTCGTGCCGGGCTTGAGCGTGACCTGCAGCCTGCCCCCATGCGCCGCAGCAGCCGACCCGCTCGCGTAGGTCACCGTGATGCGCTTTCGCTTGGACCTGTGATGCTTGACCTTGACCCTGACCGTGACGATGAACGTCACCCTCAGCTTGAGCCGGCCGGCGTCGGGCAGCCCGAGCGTGAGCACGATCCGGCCGTTTGACTTGATACTGCGCGCGATCAGCGAGAAGACGTTCGATGGCAGTGGCGGCGCACCCGGTGACGCCGGGCCGCTCGAGCGACCGCCGCCCGATGTGACTACGGCGGGTCCCGGAATCGTGCCGCTGAGGAAGCGCACGCGGGAGTTGGCGTCGCCGATCAGGACGTCGCCGAGCCCGTCGAGCGCGACAGCGTCGGGTTCCGCGAGCTCGGCGCTCACCGCCGGCCCGCCGTCGCCGGAGAGACCCCGCACGCCGTCGCCGGCGATCGTGTAGATGTCGCCCGTCGACAGCGGCGTGCCGAAGAACGCGCCCGGGCTCGCCGGGATGAAGCGCACACGGTTGTTCGCCTCATCCGCGATCACGACGTCGCCGTGCTGATCGACGGCCACGCCGGAGGGGAAGTCGAGCTCGGCGCTTGTCGGTGAGCCGCCGTCGCCCGCAAAGCCGGCGGTCCCATCGCCCGCGATCGTGTAGATGTCGTCGGCGCTCATCGCCTGGCCAAAGAACGTGCCGCTGGTGGCCGCCACGACGCGGATGCGGTCGTTTGAGGAGTCTCCGATCACGGCGTCGCCTTGGGCATCAAAGGCCAGCCCGTATGGAGCGTGAAGCTCGGCGCTGCTCGCCGGCCCGCCGTCGCCGCTGAAGCCGGCGGTCCCATCGCCCGCGATCGTGTAGATGTCATCGGCGCTCATCGCCTGGCCGAAGAACGTGCCGCTGGTGGCCGGCACGAAGCGGATGCGGTTGTTTTCCGCATCCGCGATAGCGAGGTCGCCCTGCTGATCGACGGCCACGCTCCCCGGCTGATTGAGCTCGGCGCTGCTCGCCGGCCCGTCATCGCCGAGGAAGCCGTGGGTGCCGTCGCCGGCGATCGTGTAGATGTCGTCGGCGCTCATCGCCTGCCCGAAGAACGTGCCGCTGGTGGACGGCACGAAGCGGATGCGGTTGTTGAAGCGGTCCGCGATCAACAGGTCGCCCCCGTGGTCGAGCGCGATACCGCCCATCTCGTTGATTTCCGCGCTCGTCGCCGCTATGCCGTCGCCGGAGTACCCGCAGCCGCCGTCGCCGGCGATCGTGTAGATGTCGCCGGCGCTCATCGTCTGCCCGAAGAACGTGCCGCTGGTGGCGGGCACGAAGCGGATGCGACAGTTGGAGAAGTCCGCGATCGCAATGTCGCCGTGCTGGTTGACCGCGACACCGGCGGGCGGGCTGATCTCGCTGCCCACCGCCGGGCCGCCGTCGCCTGAGTAGCTCGTGCTGCCGTTGCCGGCGACCGTGTAGATGTCGTTGGCGCTCATCGCCTGGCCGTAGAAGGTCCCCGATTTCTCCGGCACGAAGCGCATGCGCTCGTTCTGCGCGTCCGCGATCGCGAGATCGCCCTGCCCGTCGAACGCCACGCCTTGCGGGCCGGCCAGATCGGTAGTCGTGGCCAGCACGCCGTCGCCTTTGAAGCCGAATTCGCCGTTGCCTGCGATCGTGTAGATGTGCGACGGGAACATAGCCTGGCCAAAGCTGGGGCCGCCGGCGGCCGGCACAAAGCGCACGCGGCTGTTGTCCGCGTCTGCGATCGCCAGATTGCCGTGCACGTCGAGCGCCACGCCGAGAGGCAGGGAGAGTTCCGCACTCGTCGCCCCGAGTCCGTCGCCGTTGAAGCCAAATTTGCCGTCTCCGGCGATCGTGTAGATGTCGTCGGCGCTCATCGACTGTTCGAAGAAGGTGCCGTTATTTGCCGGCACGAACCGCACGCGCTCGTGCTGCGTGTCGGCGATCGCGAGATCCCCACCCTGGTCGAAGCCGACGCCCGCGGGCAAGAAGAGCGCGGCGCTCGTCGCCGGACCTTTGTCGCCTGAGAAGCTTTCACTTCCGTCCCCGGCGATCGTGTAGATGTCGCCGCCGGTCATCGCTTTACCGAAGAAAGCGCCCGAGCCGATCGGCACGAACCGCACGCGGTTGTTCTGCGAGTCCGCGATTGCAAGGTCGCCGGCGGCGTCGACCGCGACTCCGCCGGCCGGTCCGCCGAAGAACGCTCGGTTGTCGATTTCGGCGCTGCTCGCCGGGCCGCCATCGCCGGAGAAGCCGGCCACGCCGTTGCCCGCGATCGTGTAGATGTCGCCGGCGCTCATCGCCTGCCCGAAGAACGTCCCGCTGCTCGCCGGCACGAAACGCACGCGATCGTCGTCCTCGCCGATGAAGAGGTCGCCGGCGTGGTCGACCGCGACGCTCTCGGGCCCGTCGAGCCCGGCGCTCGTCGCCGGACCGCCGTCGCCCGCGTAGTCACCCGCGCCGTCCCCGGCGACGACCTGCTCGGCGCTGCCCGCGGCGGCCACCCGCCGCACGACGTGCTGCGTGTCGTCGGCGACATAGATGTACGCGACGCCCGCGAGCGTCGCGTACGTCGTGACCTCCGACGGGCTCTGTCCGATCGACGTACCCGGCGCCGGGCCGAACGCCGGGCCGCCCGCGACCGTCGTGATCGTCCCCAGTTCCGCGCGAGCCGATGCCGCAGTCGTCACCTGCCCGGCGCCCGCCGCGGCCAAGGCGACCACGAACAGCGCCAAACGCACCCGACCGGGAGAGCGCGGTCGACGGGCCACAGGCGCGCTGCGCGACACGCTCGGGACGATACAGCGAGCGCCGGGGTCATATCCGCCTGTCGGCGCCACCGCGCTCGCAAGCGGTGCGGCCTCAGCTCAGGAGCTGCCGATCGCGACGCCGATCGCCAGCACGATCGCTCCGCCGACCGTCACGACCAGCAGCGAGGAGCGCATCGAGACCTCTAGGAAGCGGTTGCGCACCCAGGCGATCGCGAACAACTCGAACGCCACGACGCATCCCGCCACGAGCAGGGCTTTGTGCACGTCGGAGATCAGGAACGGGATTGTGTGGAACAGCCCCCCCAGCGCGGTCATCCCGCCCGTGATCGAGCCGCGCACCACCGCCGATCCGCGGCCGGTCTGCTCGCCGGTGTCAGACAGCGCCTCCGACCAGCCCATGCTCACCCCCGCGCCGAGCGCCACCGCCAGACCCACGCGGAAGGCGGTGGCGGAGCTCGAGTAGATGGCCGCGGCGAAGATCGGCGCAAGCGAGGAGACAGTCCCGTCGATCATGCCCACGAGCGCCGGCTGCACGACCCGCAGGACGAATTCGCGCTCGTCGGCGAAGCCCGCGCGATGGATCAATCGCGCGATCGCGGAGTCCCGGGCCGCGGGAGCTGTCTTTGCCTGCGAGTTCATGCCGATCGTTCACAGCGTAGGCCAACAATCGGCTTAGGGCCGCCGAACTCGCGTTAGGTGCCCCTCATCGTGCGCCGCCCGTCACGGGCGCCCTGCGCACCCCTCCGCGCCGCGGTGCGTTGCCCGGCGCGATCCCTATGAGCGCGCCGGAGTGCGCTCCCAGGATTCCGGCGCGATGGCGACCTCGGGGAAGTCGAGCTCGGCCCCGCAACGCGTGCACAGAGCGTCATAGATCTTGGTCACGCGTCCGCAACTCGGGCACTCGCGGCGCAGCTCGTCGCGCTCGAAGCGGTAGGCGATCGCGGCCAGCAGGCCGAAGAAGGGGACCGCCGCGGAGATGACAAACCAGAGCACGAACGAGCTGCCCTTGATCCGGCCGACGATTCCGCCGGATACGCCGAAGCAGATCGCGATGATCACGTATGCCATGACGGCGCTCGAGACTAGAGCAAGACGCGCAGCGCCCAGATCACGGCCACCACCGCGACGATGAAGATCACCGTGCTGAACAGGAACGACAGAATGTGAATGATGACGCCAAACAGCAGCCAGGCTGCGACGAGGAAGATCAGCGCCGCCAAGGCCGTCCGGCCGAAGGATCTAGGCGATGACTCTGAAGACTCGGTCATTGCAACCATCAGCTTAGACGGTATGCGGCCGGACAGGAAACCCCATCCCTGTCCGGCCGCAACCTGTCGCGCACGGCCGAGGGAAAGCCGTGACGAGATCGGTGCAGGACAGCGACTACATCTGGCCCGGACAGTCGAGATCGCGGCGAATCCTTGCCGTTGCGATATCGACCCCGTTCAGACCCGGGCGCTGAGCGACGCTGGTGAGCTGATAGCGGCGAATTCGCGGTCGCTGACCGTGTCCATCCACCAGCTCCTCTTGCAACAGGATGAACCGGCGAGGAGATGAAACGCTTGCGTTGGTGCGTGGCGGGTTCATTGCCAGCATGTTGGCGCAGCGGGTCGCCTCCGTCTTTGGCCCAACGTCCAAAATCTCAGTTGCGCGACAGTCCCTAGTGTCAGCCGGAGTTTCCCGACTCAGATGCCGAGATGCTCGCGAACCAGCCTGCGCACCTCGGCGCCGTCGGCGCGGCCCTTCGTCTCGCGCATCACCTGACCCACGATCGGGCCGATCGCCTTTTCGTTTCCCGCGCGCACGCGCTCGGCCGCGTCGGCGTTAGCCTCCAGGGCAGCCGCGACGATTGCCACGAGCTCGTCCTCCCCGTCCATCGCCGCGAGCCCCTCGGCCTCGATGATCGCGACCGGATCGCCGCCGCCGTCGGCCACGAGCCTGTCGAGCACCTGCCGTCCCGCGCCGACGCTCACCCGTTTGGCCGCGACGAGGCCGACGAGCACCGCCAGCGCGCGTGCTGGGACCGGCGAGTCGGCCGGATCCTCGCCGTCTTCCAGGCGCGCCACGAGCTCGCCGCCGACCCAGTTGGCAAGCGCCTGAGCGGGCGGCGCCGGCTCGACGCCCGCGTCGAGCGCGGCCTCGAGGTAGGCGCCCAGCTCCGCGCGGAAAGCGAGCTGCTGGGCGCTCTCGGCACTCAGGCCGAGCTCCCGCTCGAAGCGCTCGGCTCGATCGGCCGGCAGCTCGGTCATGTCCGCGTTGGCGCGAGCGCGCATCTCCTCGTCAATCGCCACCGGCACGAGATCGGGCTCGGGGAAGTAGCGATAGTCGTGCGCCTCCTCCTTAGAGCGCAGCGAGGTGATCGCCCCGGAGGCCGGATCGAAATGAAGCGTCTCCTGTACGACCTCGCCGCCGTCGTGGAGGATCTGGACCTGGCGCGCGATCTCCGCCCGGATGCCGTGTTCGATGAAGCGGAAGGAGTTCATGTTCTTCAGCTCCGTCTTCACCCCGAGCTCGTTGGATCCCCTCGCCCGCACAGAGATGTTCGCGTCGCAGCGCAGCGACCCCTCCTCCATGTTCACGTCGCTGACTCCCAGCTGGCGCAGCGTGGTGCGCAGGAGCTTCAACCATTCGCTGGCCTGCTCGGGCGAGCGCAGGTCCGGCTCGGTCACGATCTCGGCGAGCGGCGTTCCCCCGCGGTTGAAGTCGACGATGCTGGCGTCCGAGCCGTGAATGCGTCCACTCGCGCCGAGGTGGATCAGCTTCGCGGCGTCCTCCTCCAGGTGAACGCGGTGGATTCTCACCTCGCCAAGCCTGCCTCCGCGGCACAGAGGCTCGTCGTACTGGGAGATCTGGTAGCCCTTGGGAAGGTCGGGATAGAAGTAGTTCTTGCGGTGGAAGATCGAGCGCGGCGCAAGCTCGGAGCCGAGCGCGAGCCCGATCATCAGGCCAAAGTGGACGGCGCGCGCGTTTGCCACTGGCAGGCTTCCCGGCAGGCCCAGGCAGACCGGGCAGGTGTGCGTGTTCGGGGGCTCGCCGAACGACAGCTCACAGCCGCAGAACATCTTCGTCACGGTCGCGAGCTGCACATGGATCTCCAGGCCGATGACGGGCTCCTGAGCCTCTCGGCCATCGGAGGCTGGGTCAGCCGGACGAGCGGCGCCCTCGTCGTCGCTGTCGTGCAGTGCGTTCCCGGGCTCAGGCACGGGCGGCTCCGCCGTCGAAGCCGATCGCCTGCTCCAGGGCGTACGCCGCATTCAGAAGCCGGTTCTCGCTGAAGGCCGCCCCGGCGATCTGAAAACCAACCGGCAGGCCACCGCCGGTGGGCCCCCCGCCGTCACCCTCCGCACTCAGGCCGCACGGAATCGAGATTGCCGGTATACCGGCCAGCGACATCGGCACCGTGAAGTAGTCATTGAGGTACATGGCCCACGGGTTTGCGGTCTTCTCGCCGAGCTCGAAGGCCACATTGGCGGAGGTCGGCGTCACGACGAAGTCCACGTCGGCAAAGGCCGCACGGAAGTCCTCGGCGATCTTCGTCCGGACGCGCTGAGCGCGTCCGTAGTACGCGTCGTAGTAGCCGGCCGAGAGCGCGTATGTTCCGAGCATGATCCGCCGCTTGACCTCCGGTCCGAACCCGTCATGGCGCGTGCGCGTGTACATGTCCAGCAAGTCCGTGGCGTCGGTCGCCCGCAGGCCGTAGCGCACGCCGTCGAACCGCGCGAGATTGGAGCTCGCCTCCGACGGGGCGATGACGTAGTACGCCGACAGGGCGTGCGGGGCGTGCGGGAGATGGATCTCTTGCACGGTGGCACCCAGACCCTCAGCCTGCTTGAGCGCCTCCTCGAAGGCGAGCCTGACGCTCGGCTCGACTTCCGCTCCGACCAAGTCCTCGCCCGGGTTCAATAGCTCGGCGGGGACGCCCAGGCGCACACCATCCAAGCGTTCCGCCTGCGGTAGCTCGATCGGCTCGGGAAATTTCAGCGAGGTCGAATCGAATTGGTCGCGGCCGACCATATATCTCAGCAGCAGCGCCGCGTCCGTGACATCGCGCGTCAACGGTCCCGCCTGATCGAGTGAGGAGGCGAAGGCGATCATCCCGTATCGCGACACGGCGCCGTAGGTTGGTTTCATCCCCACGATGCCGCACAGTGCAGCGGGCTGGCGGATCGAGCCGCCGGTATCCGTTCCGAGCGCCCAGGGCGCCAGCCCGGCGGCCACTGCGGCCGCGCTTCCACCGGAGGAGCCGCCGGGAACCCGCCCACGATCCCACGGGTTGAGTACCGCTCCGAACGCCGAGTTCTCGTTCGAGGAGCCCATCGCGAACTCGTCCTGGTTGGTCTTCGCAAGCAGCGTCGCGCCCGCCTCGGTCAGGCGCAACACGACGGTGGCCGTATAGGGAGGCCGATAGCCCTCGAGTATGCGGGAGCCCGATTGGCTCGGCACGCCCTGCGTGCAGAACAGGTCCTTGACCGCGAGCGGGACGCCGGCCAATGGGCCGCGCGAGCCGTCCGGCACCACGTCGGCGATCCAGGTGAAGCAGTTCAGGCCGCCGTCCGAGTGCCCGCCGTGTGCGAGCGCCCGCTCGCGGTAGAGCGCGAACAGCTCGGTCGCCGAGAGGCTTCCAGCCTCGATCTCCGCGATTGCCCGAGCCGCTGAAAGCTCGAGCAGCTCGATCTCCGCCCCGCTCATGCCTGCGGGCTTGGGACGAGAAAGCCCTCGTCGCTGACGGCCGGCGCCTGCTCGAGGACGACCTCGCGGGGCAGGCACTCAGTAGGCTCATCTGGCCGCAGCCGCCCGGTGATCTCGACGACGTGAGTCGTCGGCGGAACATCCGCGAGATCGAGCTCGCCGATCTTCGCGATGTGATCCAGCACCGCCGAGAGCTCGCGCGCCATCGGCTCGAGCTCATCCTCGCTCAATGCCAGGCGCGCAAGGCGCGCGACGTGCAGAACCTCCTCACGATCGACCACGGTCGGCGCATTCTACGGGGCGCGCGGTGCGCCCCGTAGAGCGATGCTCACGCGTTGGGTGCCGCAGGCGGCGACGGCTCACTTGGCCCCGAGCCCGGAGGCGTCGCCGGCGGCGGGATCGGCGGCGCGGCGGGGGTAGCCGACTCCCCCGTCGAGGCCGTGGAGGAGGTCCCGCCCGCGGCGGCCGTGACGCCGCTGAAGGCCTCGCTCGCCTGCTCGCGCACATCAGTCAGCGAGGTCCCTTCCGCCCGCATCTGCAGGTATCCACCGTAGGTGATCGCCAGGGCGGCGATCAGCCCCAGCCAGATGCCTATCTTGATGCCGACGGAGGCGTGGAAGCTCCCGAAGCTTGCGCTGGCGGTTGGGTGATGGACTATCCGGTAGAGGATGAAGACGGTCGAGAGCGCGCCGAGTCCGGCGACGATCACGCCGGGCTGCACGGGGATCTCGAGCTTGCGCTGCGAAGCGACCAGCACGACCGAGCCGAGCGCCACGATGATCGTGATGATCCAGATCCAGCGGCTGTTGGTGAACGTGTCCCAGCCGCTCCTGGTGACGTTTGCTGAACCAACGTTCAGGCCCGCGATCGTGGGCACGTTGGAGCTGATCCCGTACCACTTGAAGAAGAAAAGGATGACGAAGAACGCGATCGAGCCCGCACCGACTATCTGGTCGGCGCGGCGCAGGCGGCTGATGTCAAAGCTCATTTGCGCGGTTTCCCCCTGAGTCGGTGGTCAATGGGACCTGCCAGCCTCCCATGGCCGGAGATTGCATCCGTTATTACAATGTTCCTCGCTGCGGCGCGCAATCCTCCACGAATGTGCGATCGGGTTGGTGAGGCTCGGCGAGACGGCCGCTATGGCCGCGGTCGCGGCTCTCCTCGCGCCGGCTCATACATCGATGGGCGTTCGTCGCGCAACGACTGCCAGGCTCCCGCAAGAATCGCCGCGGCCCCTGCCATCGCAAGCCACGCGCCCGCGCACAGCGATGTGGCGTGATCGGGCCGCTCGAGCACCCTGACCACGGCCGCGATCACCGCGACGAGCCCGAGCACGACGCTCCACACGCCCGCGGCGACGGGCAGCGCCACGCTGAGCTCGGTGAGGGTGCTCAGGACCAGCACGAGCGCGGCGATGGCCGCCACCATCAGCAGCGCGACCGCCGGCCCGAATGTGTCCCACGCGTCGAGCTTGCCGGCCGCGTTTTCATAGGACGGCTCGAACAGGGACACGATCACGCAGACCGCGCCGACGAGCGCGAGCAGCTCGCCCGCGCGAAGTCTCCTCAGGTTCATCGCGGCGTCCTCACTCCATCCTTCTCAGGGTCTCACCGGCCGCCGCGCACGCTAAGCCTCGATTCCCGCCTGACGGCGCGCTGCCTGCAGGGTGTTACGCAGCAGCATCGCGGGCGTCATCTGGCCGACGCCGCCAGGAACGGGGGTGATCGCGCCGGCGACCTCGGCAACGGCGTCGAAGTCCACGTCGCCCACCAAGCCGCTCTTGTTGCCGGCCTGCTCGGGGGTCAGGCGGTTCACGCCGACATCGATCACGACGGCGCCCGGTTTGACGAACTCCGGACCGACCATACGCGGGCGCCCGACGGCGGCAATCAGGACCTCGGCGCGCGAGCAAACCGCAGCCAGGTCGCGGGTTCGCGAGTGACATACGGTCACGGTCGCGTTCGCCTGAAGGAGCAGTTGCGCCATCGGCTTGCCGAACAGATTCGAGCGACCCACGACGACCGTTTCAGCGCCCGAGAGCGTCGCGCCAATCTCCGCCAACAGCACGAGCACGCCCACCGGGGTGCACGGACGAAGGCCCGGGCGCCCGAGCGAGAGCAGCCCCACGTTGACCGGGGTCAGCCCGTCCACATCCTTGCTCGAGTCGATCATTCCGGTCAGCAGCGCGCCGTCGAGGTGATCCGGAACAGGCAGCTGCATCAGCACGCCGCTGACGGCCGCGTCGGCATTCAGGCGCTCGAGCAGCGCGGCGACATCGTCGAAGGTCGCGTCGGCCGGCAGGCGGAGGTCGAAGGACTCCATGCCGGCCTCGGCGCAAGCACGTTGCTTAGCGCCGACGTAGACGGCCGACCCGGGGTCGTCGCCCACCAGCACGGTGGCGAGGCCTGGCACCAACCCTGTCTGCTCCTTGAACGCGCGCACTTCCGCGGCAACCTCGCCGCGCACGCGCGCGGCGATCGCCTTGCCGTCGATGATGCTCGCGCTCACCGCGCGGATGCTATGCGCTCGGGTCGTGATCGCGCGGCGTTCCTCAGCGCCTGCTGACCGGCGCGTACTCGGCCATCAGCTTGCGCTCGGATCCGTCGCCGGCGAAGCGCACGACGATCACCCCGCCCGGCTCGACGCCGGTGACGACGCCCTCTCCGAAGGCGGCGTGGACGACGTCCTCGCCGAGGCGAAAGGCGTTTGCGGCGACGACCTCGCGAGCCTGGGACGAGGCCCAGGCGCCGCGCCGGGCCCCGCTCACGCCGACCGCGCCGGACGCACCCACAGCCGCGGGCTCGTCTGCCCGCCCTCCGACTCGCAGCCGCTCCGGCTGGGGATCGTCGAGCAGGTCGGCCGGGATCTCGTCGAGGAAGCGGCTGCGCAGGCCGAAGGTGTGCGCGCCGAACACCGCACGGCGACGCGCGTAGGTCAGGTAGAGCTGGCGCATCGCCCTCGTCACGCCCACGTAGAACAGCCGCCGCTCCTCCTCGAGTCCCCCCTCGTCAAGCGCGCGCGAATGGGGAAAGACCCCGTCCTCGCAGCCGGCGATGAACACGATCGGGTACTCCAGGCCCTTGGCGTTGTGCAGGGTCATCAGGGTGACGAGGCCCTCGTCATCGCTGCGGGAGTCGGCGTCGGCGACGAGCGCGACCTCCTGCAGGAACAGGCCGAGCGTGTCCTCCTCAGGCGCGGCGTCGGCGTCGAACTCGCGCCCGACCTCGACGAGCTGCTCGAGGTTCTCGATGCGGCCCTGCGCCTCGATCGTCCTCTCCGCCTCGAGCGCCTCGATGTAGCCGGTCTGCGACAGCACCGCCTCGATCAGGTCGCCGACCGGGACCGAACGTGCGCCCTGAGAAGGCTCGCCATCGTGCTGCTCGGCACTCTCGAGCGGGGTGCCGGCCAGCGTGCGCAGCTCTTCCATCGTCTCCATGAAGCGGCGCACGGCCTTCACCGCCGCCGCGCCCAGCCCGGGGATCTCCGCAGGAGCGGACGCCGCCTTCCACACCGAGGTCTCGAGCGACGCGGCGTGGACGGTGATGCGAGCCAGCGAGGTCTGTCCGATGCCGCGCCTCGGCGAGTTCGCCACGCGCGTGAAGCTCACGACGTCAAACGGGTTGGCAAGCAATGACAGGTATGCGATCGCATCCTTGATCTCTGCACGCTCGTAGAACTTGGTGCCGCCGATCACCTGATATGCGATCTCGCGACGGACGAGCGTGTCCTCGATCACGCGCGACATCGCGTTCGTCCGGTACAGGACAGCAATCTCCGTGCGGGCCGCGCCCTCGTCGACGAGCCGCTCGATCTCGCCCACGACGAACCGCGCCTCCGCGTGCTCGTCGTCCAATGCGCGCAGGTGGATCTGCTCTCCCTGTCCGAGCTCGCTCCACAGCCGCTTGGCGATCCCGCCGCGGTTGTTGGCGATCACGGCGTTGGCCGCGCGCAGGATCGTCTCGGTCGAGCGGTAGTTCTGCTCGAGCTTCACCACGCGGGCGTCAGGGAAGTCCTCTTGGAAGTCCAGGATGTTGCGAACCTCGGCGCCGCGGAAGCTGTAGATCGACTGCGAATCGTCCCCCACGACCGCGAGGTTGCGGTGGCCGGGGACGCTGGCGCGCTCGCCGTGCGCCGGCGCCGAGCGTCCGCCTCCGACGAGCAGCTGCAGCAGCCGGTACTGCGCGTAGTTGGTGTCCTGGTACTCGTCGACGAGTACGTGGCGGAACGCCGAGGTGTAGCGCTCGCGGACCTCCTCGAACAGCTCCAGCAGGTTGACGGTCCGGAACAGCAGGTCATCGAAGTCCATCGCGTTCATACGGTGCAGATCGCGCTCGTAGAGCTCGTAGACGTCTGCGACCATCTCCTCGAACGGAGAGCCGACCGCGTCACGGCAATCGGCTGGGGCGCGCAGGCGATTCTTGGCGGCCGAGATCTGATTGTGGATGGCAGCAGGGGTGTAGCGCTTGGGATCGACGCCCACCGTGTCGGCGCACCGCTTGGTCAGTCTGCGCGCGTCGGCCTGGTCGTAGATCGTGAACTGGCGCGTATATCCCAGGCGCTGGGCCTCGGCCCGCAAGATGCGCGCGCACGCGGCGTGGAAGGTCATCAGCCACATGCCCCGCGTGGCCCTGCCCAGCAGCCGTTCCACCCGCCCACCCATCTCCTTCGCGGCCTTGTTGGTGAACGTGATCGCCAAGATCTCCCCGGCCTGGGCCTGATCGGTGTAGATCAGGAACGCGATCCGATGCGTGAGCACGCGCGTCTTTCCGCTGCCCGCGCCGGCGAGTATCAGGAGCGGTCCCTCGCCATGGGTGACGGCCTCGCGCTGGGGCTCATTCAGCTCCTCCAACAGCTCCTGCAGGTGCTCGGCGTGCGGGTTGGCCGACATCGCCTCAGCATAGAAGTGGGGGCGGTTGGCGCTGTTGGGATCAGCCTCCGGCCGGGTTTGGACCCTTCACCCGCCGCAAAGGCCTGACCTCGGCCACGGGCTTGGGCTCCACCTCCGACAGCTCGCCGACGGCTCGCTCGAGGGCGCCAATGCGGCTGGCCAGCCCCTGGATCGCCTCGGCGATCGGATCGGGCAGGTGGATCCAGTCTGCGTCGGGTCCCTCAACGCGTCGGCCGTCCACGCGCACCGGGTGTCCAGGGTTTCCGACCACGGTCGAGTTGGGTGGCACGTCGGTGATCACGACGCTGTTGGCGCCGATCTTCGCCCCGTGGCCGATCGTGATCGGTCCCAGCAGCTTTGCGCCGGAGCCGATCGTCACGTTGTCCTGCACCGTCGGATGGCGCTTGCCGGTGGCGAATCCCGTGCCGCCCAGCGTGACCCCCTGATACAGGGTCACGTCGTCGCCGATGTCGACCGTCTCGCCGATCACGACGCCAGCGCCGTGGTCGATGAAAAGGCCCTGTCCGATCCGCGCTGCGGGATGGATCTCGATGCCGGTGAAAGCGCGTGTGAGCATCGAGATCAAGCGCGGCAGCAGCGGCACGCCCGCTCCATCCAGCGCGTGCGCCACGCGGTAGGCGAGCAACGCGTGGATGCCCGGCCACGTCGCAAGTATCTCGGCCTGCGCGACCCCGCGCGCCGCTGGGTCGCGGTCACGCGCGGCGACGATGTCCCGACGCAGCTCCCGCGCGACGCGCGCGAACGTGTCGATTGCGAGCATGGCAACAGCGTAGCGCCGAATATGGAGATAGTTGACCGTGCAGCGATCTTTCTTCCCCGCGCCAGCACCAGCGCCGGGGTCAAGGCGCGAAGAATGCCTGCGAGACGTAACGCTCGCCGGAGTCCGGCATGATCACGACGATCCGCTTGCCGCTGGACTCGGGGCGAACGGCGACCTGCAGCGCTGCCCACAGCGCTGCCCCGCACGAGATTCCCGCCAGCAGGCCGACGCGCTGGGCACAGCTCCAGGCGGTGTGAATCGCATCGTCGTCGGACACCGCCAGCACCTCGTCGAGCAGCTCGCGATTGAGCACCGGCGGGACGAACCCAGCGCCGATTCCCTGGATCCGGTGCGGCCCCGCCGCCCCGCCGGATAGGACCGCCGAGCCACGCGGCTCGACGGCGACCACCTGCAGCTGCGGGTTGAGCTCGCGCAGGTGCTCGCCGACC